>Ga0209514_10005796_pt1 | contig 15521 bp, 14 predicted proteins | sample Subgrocontami58m_FD_187452 | JGI IMG/M metagenome (GOLD analysis project Ga0209514, IMG submission 187452) | Subsurface groundwater microbial communities from S. Glens Falls, New York, USA - GMW37 contaminated, 5.8 m (SPAdes) (version 3) | ecosystem: Environmental > Aquatic > Deep subsurface >...
GGGCTAAGCCGCTGTATGGCATTCCTGTGCCTAAAACGATGGCCGATAAAGTTAGAGAAGAGGTACCGGAGTTCGGCTTTACGACCTGGCAAAAGGGAGATGGCGTCGGCAAGGAAGACATCCCTTACCTGAGTAACCCTTGCGCCATGTATGCGAGGGAAGGTCTGGATGCAGGGACAGTTTATACTGTTTTAAGTACCCTCTATGCTCACTATGACGAGTATAAGGATAAACACCCCATAATGAAATTCTGGACTCCTGAACAGGGTATAAGTGTATTCGCCATGCCCGTACACCCAGGCGCAATCGGATACTACAAGGAAAAGGGGTTGTGGACAGCAGAAAGGGACAAACTCCAGCAGAAATTATTGTCGCTTCCAAGAGGATAGGAGGTATTATTACAGATATTTTGTAACAAATACTATTACAAATAACAAATCATTTGCATCATCAGTCATAGTAACATAATAAATAAGGAGGATAACTTTGAAGAGACATGGATTCATTCTAGCAGCTATTACTTTAATTGCTGTCCTGTTGGTGACATCGTGCACTCCAAAACCAGCGCCTACTCCAATACCTACTCCTGTAGCTGCGGCTCCGACTAAGGCGCCAACAACTGCTCCGCCTACACTTGCGCCAACAACAGCTCCAACCGCCGCTCCTTCAACACCAGCCCCAGCCCCAACGGTTAAAATACCCCCGGTGTTGTCCGTCGCAACCGCAGGCGTGGGAACAACTAGTTATATCGTAGCAAGCGCTTTCAACGAGGTAATGACTAAAAATACGGGCACCAAGCTAACTATAGAGCCTTCGGGCGCTACCGCTAGATATGTGCCTTTGATGAAAACGGGTGATATTGACTTTGCCATTGGCTGTGACCCATCAGGCATTAAAGAAGCCTACTTTGGCGAGTATGACTGGAAGGCAACCGGGCCTATGCCCGTAACGCAGGTTGCTGTTGGCCAGCTAAGTCCCTACATGTTCAACGTGGTTGACCCCAATATCAAGACTCTGGCCGACCTCAAAGGGAAAAAGTTTTACGCCTTTATGAAGACCATGCGCATCCTTAATGAATTTGTCCCGATGCTGGTCCGCGAGTCTGGAGTGAACCCCAACGATATAGAATTTCTTACCTACACCGATATTAACGAGGCTACTAAAGGCATACAGGATGGCAAAGCAGTAGGTGTGTTCTACATCCCCACAGTCTTGCCCATCGTAGAGTTGGACCGCGTAAAACCTGTTTATGCTATACCCGTAGCAAAGGAAGTAGTGGAAAGGGCCCAAAAAGAGTTCCCATTTATCCTTTTCGACGTATGGAAAAAGGGTGATGGCATCTCCAAGGCTGATACGCCGGGCGCATTCCTCCCCTGTCTTATGACCGCCCGGGCTAACCTTGACCCCGATATTGTTTACCAGGTCGTTAAAACCATTTATTCTCATTACGACGACTACAAGGATAAGCACCCTATTATGAAAGAGTGGACTCCACAGCGAGCAGTAGCTATATTAACTGCTCCGGAGCACCCTGGCGCAATAAAATATTTCAAAGAGGCAGGAACATGGAAAGATGCCCAGGAAAAGCTCCAGCAGAGCGTATTAGCGAAGCCGCGGGGTTAACAGGAAACCGATTTTCCTAGAAGGGCACAGGGCGTTGGATATTATTTAAAGTAAATAATGTTTGGAAAAGTAGGGCTTCCCGCGAAAGACGGTACCGTGTAAGATAATTCGTATCTGACGAGGATACTGTCGCGAGAGTTGTTATATTTGGAACTATAAATTATTGCTCGTTTCGCGGGGGTCATTCACGGCCTTTACAATGTCACCACGAAGCACGAAAATAGTTTATAAACCTCTCGCCCCTACGGGGAGAGATTTAGAGAGAGGGGCATTTTTAACGAAGTCTTTGTTTATCACCCTCTCCCTACCCTCTCCCTTAAAGGGCGAGGAGATTAAAACGTACTTTCGCGGGAAGCTCAATAGTAACCAGGGATTGTGTCAATATACAGAACTGCTGTATACAATGAGACAATAAGTAAATTAGTGAATAAAACACAATAGGGGTTAACGATGTCTGTTGATACTGATGATATTCTAAAAAAAAGTGGTGAGGCGCCGGTAATAAGCCAGATGCGGCAGTTCCGCGGCCCGTGGCGCTGGATTATGTCTGGTATTGCGGTAGCTTTAACTGTCTACATCCTCTTATATGTGGGGGATGTGACGGAATGGCTAGGTCTGCGGCTTTATGGCGCCCATCGTGCCCTGGCATATGCGGCTATTACGTTATTGGTTTTCTTTTTCGTGCCTGCAACGAAAAAGAGCGACAGGACTCGAGTGCCGTGGTATGACATTCTGGGGGGTCTGGGTGGCGCTGTTGCATCCTTTTATATTTTCTTGAACTGGGAAACCCAGGTAGAAAACTATGCTACGCCAACGATGTTACAGCTAATCCTTGGTGGAATAACCATTGCTACCACCCTGGAGGCAGCCCGGCGTACTATGGGATGGGTTTTGGCAGCTCTCGGGGGATTCTTCATCCTCTATACCCTGTTTGGCAACTTTTTCCCGGGCTTTCTGCTCACCAAGGGCTATTCCTATCCACGCATGTTGGGCCACTATTACCTATCTGGTACGGGTATATACGGTACAGCTATGGACATGTTTACCGTAGTAGTGGCCGCATTTATGATATTTGGCCAGTTCATTCAGGCATCGGGAGCAGGCGAATTCTTTTTCAAACTAGGTCTATCTATCGTCGGGCGTTTCCGTGGCGGCCCCGGTAAAGTGGCGGTATTCTCATCCAGTCTGTTCGGAACTGTTTCCGGTTCGGCTGTTGCCAACGTGGTGGTAGATGGTGGGATTACAATCCCCATGATGAAAAAAACCGGCTACAAGCCCGAGGTAGCCTGTGCTATAGAGGCGGCAGCTTCCAACGGCGGACAGATTATGCCCCCCGTCATGGGCACGGCTGCCTTCCTGATGGCTGACATACTGGGAATGCCCTATTGGGGAGTAGCTCTGGCCGCTGTTCTGCCAGCCATTCTCTATTACGTAGCCTTATATTTTATGATAGATTTTGAAGCCGCCAAGACAGGCCTTAAGGGACTGTCCAGAGTAGAGATACCATCTTTATGGAAGACACTTAAAGAAGGATGGCAGTTCTCATTGCCTGTCATCATACTCATCGTCTTCATCGGTGTCCTGCAGTGGAGTGCAGAAAAGTCCGCTCTTTTTTCTTTACTAGCTTTAATTGGTGTTACCTATTTTAGAAAGGATACAAGATTAGGCCCCCGGCAGATATTTGATTCCCTGGAACAAAGCGCCCATTCCGTTGCGCAGCTTGGCGCCACGGCCGGAGTAATAGGCATCCTTATAAGCGCTGTTACTTTGACCGGTCTGGGTGTTACTTTATCAACTGGCCTTACCACGGCCGCGGGTGGTAGCTTAGTAGTTTTGTTAATTCTTACAGCCATTGCCGCTTTGATTATGGGCATGGGGTCTTCAACGTTATTGGTATATGTAGTACTGGCAATGTTCATTGCCCCGGCCCTCGTTAAGATGGGCGTAGTTCCCATAGCCGCTCACATGTTTGTCTTTTACTACGGGATGATATCATTATTAACCCCTCCAGTTGGGTTGGCGGCTTACGCCGCCGCTGCGGTGGGTGGGGCTGATTACTGGAAAACGGGATGGCATGCCACACGCCTGGCTGCGGCAGGCTACATTGTTCCATTTCTTTTCGTGTACCATCCTTCGTTGCTTATGATAGGCAGTGTGGGAGAAATTACTGAGGCTGCAATCACAGGGATACTAGGGACAATTGCTCTGGCGGCTGCTATCATCGGTTATCTGTTCACCAATGCAAAGTGGTGGGAGCGGGTTCTTCTGGGTACTGGAGCGGTATTGCTGATGACACCTGGCTGGCAAACAGACGTGGCCGGGTTTGCACTTATGGCATTACCGTTAGTAACTCAGACCAGGGTCTTCATCGCACGCCGTTCTCAGGCTAAAAAGGGCTTATCTGCTAAACCTGCCAAAGAGATAATTCAATAAGGAGTTAGGAAAAGGTACAATGGCTAAACCATCACGACACACTCCCGAAATGCTCAAGGAGTACCGCCCCTTCTGGGGCGATGTAACCTATGCCGACCTCTGGGACCGTAATGCAAAGTTATACCCGGACAGGGAGGCAATCGTTGATGCCCGCACCCGCCTCACCTGGTCCCAGGCTAAAGTATGGATTGACCGATTAGCCCTCGGACTAAGGGATATGGGCTTTAAACGGGATGACCTGTTAGTCATTCAGCTACCCAACTGGGTGGAATCTTACATGCTGCGGGTAGCCTGTGAGAAAGCCGGCATACTCTCCCTCATCGCCCTGAGGAACTGGCGTCACGCTGAACTGGAGCATACGTTCCATAAATCAGGGGCTGTAGGTATTGTTGTTCCCACGCAATATGAAGGCAGGGACTATTATCAGATGATCCAGGAATTGCGGCCAAAACTGCCTACCCTGCGTCATGTGCTGGTTGCCGGAGAGAACGTGCCTCCAGGGGTAACCTCTATTCGAAAGATGGTGGAGACACCTATTGAAAACAAATATCCCGCAGATTATTTATTGCGTGAGAAACATAAACCCGATGAGGTTATGCTTTTTCTTACCAGTGGCTCTACCGGTTTCCCTAAATTCGTAGAGCAACCTATAGGCGGCCGGCTCAATTTCATGGGTCAGACCGCTGAACGATGGAAGCTATCAAAAGAGGATATCTTCGCCAGTTTGTCGCCGGTAGGCACCGGCCCAAGCGCTATGGTGTACCTGATGGCGCCCATTTTTGCATGTAAAATTGCTATACTGGAGTCTTTTGATGCCGAGGAGGCTTTAAAACTAATCGAACGGGAAAAAGTTACGGTAATCGGCACAGTTCCAGCTATAACGATAATGATGGTGCAACATCCCAATTTCAGTAAATACAACTTAAGCTCCCTCAGATTAGTATTCGCCGGCGCCGCACCGTGGACCTACTCTATGGCTATGGATGTGCAGAAGAAATTTGGCTGCACAATTCTTCACGGTTTTGGGGCGGTAGATATGGGGGTAGGCCCTATGCATACTGCTGACGAGACTACGGAGGAGCGTCTTCTTACGGTAGGCAAGCCTATGCCGGGAGGAATCTTAAAAATAGTGGATTCTCAGGGCAAAGAATTACCCCGAGGAGAGGTAGGAGAACTCGTTGGTGGAGGCCCTCATTCCTCCTCAGGGTACTATAAAGACCCCGAAGCAACCCGTCAGGCATGGACCGCCGATGGCTGGTATCACACCGGTGACTGGGCTAAATTTGATGAAAAAGGCAACCTGATAATTGTAGGCCGTATAAAGGATATGATTTTGCGGGGCGGCCAGAATGTATATCCTATTGAGCTTGAGACCATGCTGGTAACCCACCCCAAGGTAAAGGATTGCGCTATTGTAGCCATGCCGGACGACGTGTTAGGTGAAAAGACATGCGCTTATATTGTCCCGAAACCAGGACAAAGTATAACTTTTGACGAAGTTGTGAGTTTCCTTCGTTCCAAACATATCGCTTCTTATAAGTTACCTGAGAGACTGGAGATCAGGGAAAAGCTTCCGCTATTGCCTGATGTAGCCAAAGTGGATAAAAAACTTTTACGGCAGGAGATAGCCGAGAAGCTAAAAGCCGAGGGAGTCCTTAAACAACCTTAGTACATCCAATCATGTGATTAACAAAAGGGGCGCCTGCTGAAAGTTTGCGGAACTGGTAAGCGGTGTGCCCCTTAGTTATTAAACCTTCGATTATTCCTACCGGGTCCCTCGAAATACAATATTGATCAGTAAGGTAATTACGAGACCCAAGGCCAATGATGCAGCCAGCGGAATAAATATGCGCAGGTTGCCTTTTTGAATCAAGATGTCACCGGGTATTTTGCCCAAAAACGGAATCTTCCCCCAGAATGCTAGTGTAGTGTATGAATAACAGCTTTGCAATGAGCGGCTTTTCTGTTAATTTCTTCTGCCCGCTTCGTCCAGACAAAAGGTTACAATATAGTGGTGAAATAATCTTACAAATTTAGCAAAACCCATGAAATCAGTCTGCTTTTGGGAATTTTCCTTACCATGGCATCTATGTCCAGGGGACTCACGACGTCCGTTCTCTTCAGCCATCTCGCGATAGCCCTCGGCCATGAGAGCCTCTATCCTTGCTTTCTCTTCCTTTTTAAGAAGTTTGGCAATGACCTCACTCCGGCTTAGAGATTCTTCTTTGGCCAATGTTATCCGCGAAATCTAATAAATCTTTTGAGATACTTACAGTCACCTTTGCAGAATGTTGTCCCCTTATAATAATATCCTTACCGTTCCCCCGTCTCTGTCTCTAACTTTATCTCTGGGGCTCTATTATTACTTTGACGGAATCCTGCGCGCTGGCCACAATCTGAAAACCGTGGCCGGTCTCGGCGAGACCCAGGCGGTGGGTAATCATATCCTGTACATTCACCCGCCGGGAGCGGATAAGCTCCAGCGCTACGGCGCAATCGGCAGGAGCGCCGGCATAAGAGGTAGTCAGTGTCATACCATCCCGCCAGAAGGGCCACAGGTCAATTGGGAATTTAACACCCGGAGACGTGGGAGCAAAGAGGAGGAGAGTTCCCCCACGTTCTACCGATTGTATACCTTGTGATATAGCTGAAGCAGCCCCGGCGCACACCACCACCAGGTCGGCAAGTCTTCCATCATTGACCTGCTTTACACGGGCAGGGACATCTTGGTTAGCCATAAACGTAGTGTCAGCGCCAAATTGCCTGGCTGTTTTTAGCCGGTAGTCAACTATATCAGTCGCCATAATCCTGCCGACGCCGGCGGCCTTAGCCATTAAAATATGGAGTAGGCCGGCAATGCCACTACCAATGACAAGCACGCTCTGCCCCGGTTGGAAATTGGCTATGCGTTGCCCCCGCACCACACAGGACAAAGGCTCGATAAAAGTGGCTTCTTCGTAAGATAGCTCTTCAGGTAAAAGATAGATTCCTCTATCCACGTTTATAGCGGGCACTCTAATGTATTCAGCGAAGCCGCCGGGGTCGAAGTTGGTGGAACGGAGGCTATCGCAGACGGTGTGGTGGCCATTCAGGCAGTGGTGACAGGTGTTGCAGGGCACATGATGTATAACGCAGACCCGCTGGCCCACCTTATACTCCCGTATCCCATTTCCTGCTTCTGTTATAATGCCTGCAACCTCATGTCCAAGCACCCGCGGGGCCTTCTCCCGGCGGTACCACTCCATGACATCGCTGCCACAGACGCCACTGGCTACTATCTTGACCAGAAGTTCTCCAGGGCCGATTGTGGGGACTGGCATCTCCTCAAGGCGGACATCCTTATTTGAGTAATACATGGCGACACGCATAGAGTTTTCACCTACGGAATGTTACTTCAATCCAGTCCAAGTTGCTTCTTGATTAAATTACAAAGTGTATGCGGTATTTCGTTGTGCCGGGGCACAGGAGTTTTCCTTCCATTTCTGGGATTGGCGTAGATGTCATGCCTGCTGCCATGTCGCTTCAAATAGCAACCTGCATCTACTAATTGCCTTATCATCTCGTGTCTTTTCACACCTCTATGCCTATTTCTTTGCTTTCTACTTCGAATTGGAGTGTAATTTCTTCTTCCATCATCAAACGGTACGCATCCCTGATATTCTCCTCTAACTCCTCCAACGACTCACCCTGGCTAAAAACACCGGGCACTTCTTTCAATCTGCCTACATACCATCTTTCATCTTTCCAGTATTCGAGAGTAAAGTGCTTTAACATCTTTCTACCTCCTCCATACCAAGATCCCAGCTATTATGATACAGACTCACGTACAAGGTTTTCAATCATTCACGTCTTTCTGCAAATCCTCAAAAGTCCCCGTTTTTATAGTGCCCTCTTTGTAAGCTTGTTCAGCTTCTTTAGCTCGCTTACTTATTTCCATCCTTCGAGACTCGATTAACCTTTTATTTAAAACATCCAGGATATATACCTGGCCTTCAATAGTAAGCCCCGCGATTTCTCTCAGAACATCCTTAACACCTGCGACTTAGTTGCTCATGAATCAACACGCCCTTGAGCAAGCCATCATAGGTGATCTTATCCAAGAGCGCGCCCAATCTCCTTAATTTCTCCGCTTTCTATGTCGACTTCAATAATAAAAACATTTCCTAACAGGTGGTGGTAGGTGCGATAATAATATTCGGCTAAATTCTCGTGTGTTGCCGGGTGAATATCTCTCCGCATCGCCACAAAACGTACTGTTTCTGGTGACAGAAATGTCAGGTAGAAAACTGCTTCGTTAACGAATCCCATTTTTGCACTAGGAACGTTTTTCCCTTCTGTCCACGAATAATTTTTACATTCGCCTACGTAGTGTAAGTCTGAAGTTGCCAAATCAAACTTATGTGTTTTTGGAGGCTTGCCTATTGGTATTTCGGCATTTTTACGGAAATTCACTCCAAAATGATGGCCTAACAGTTCAGCGGCCTGATCCTGAAACCGACGTCCCTTACCAGTGTTAAGACTGTTATCCCAACTCATAATCCTGTCACCCCTTGCTCCCCACCTTCTCCCCCCTCTTTGCCCCATCAAATATCTTTTGCGCCTGCTCAGGAGTGGCATTCTCGTGTATGATTGCCCGTAGGGCCTTTATCATAGCTACCGGGTGGTCGTTCTGCCAGATATTCCTTCCCAGGTTCACCCCGATAGCCCCCCGCTGCATGCCGTCATGGACGAAATCAAAGACCTCCCGTTCGGTGTTTACCTGAGGCCCTCCCGCCATCACCACCGGCACCGGGCATCCCTGCACTACCCTCTCGAAGTTCTCACACCAGTATGTCTTAACCACCCGGGCGCCCAATTCCGCCGCAATACGGGAGCATAGAGACAGATACCGGGCATCCCGTTTCTCCAACTCTCTGCCGACTGCCGTAACAGCCATCACCGGGATGCCGTACCTTTCTCCTTCATCCACCAATTTGGCCAGATTGAGCAGCGATTCCTTCTCATAATGGGTGCCAACGAAAATAGAGATACCAACTGCCGAGACGTTTAGCCGGACAGCCTCCTCCATCGAGGTAGTCAATCCCTCGTTGGACAAGTCCTCGCCCGCCATGCTCGTGCCGCCGGATACACGGAGAATGATAGGTTTGGTGTTGCGAGGGTCAATCGCAGCGCGTAATACCCCGCGGGTAACAAAAATTGCATCTGAATATGGCAGCAGCGGCTCCACAGTTTTACCTGGCTGCTCCAGTTTACGCGTAGGCCCCTGGAAATAGCCGTGGTCAATAGGCATAAAAAGACATTTTCCATCCGATTGTATTAGTTGCGCCAGACGGTTTGCCATTCCCCAGTCCATGTTTACCCCCTTATAAAGCGATTCATGGATATATCCTACCCCGATAAGCCCATCCAGGTCAAGGAAAATCGGGTGTCCCATTTTATAAAGTTTTCTATTACACAATATTTGATATTACATGCACGCTCAGGGTCTATGCATTATCATTCCTCTAAAGTAGTCGCTCTCATGTCATCCTGGAGGCGTCACGAGTTATTGGGACGACGAAGGATCTCAGGGCGGCAGGGAGTTTTTTGCAGTTGACTTGCCCCACCCTGAGATGCTTCGCTATGCTCCAGCATGACAAATAGTGTGGCCTTTTCCACGCAGGATTCTCTAATAATGCAAAGACCCTGCCTGCACGCTCCTTCAACTTGCACCGTCCTGATAGCGGTGTTACAATGTATATTGCTGTGGTACTTCTTCAATTTCCAACCTACCTAGACTTTACAGGCAAAATCTCGGGGTTGTCTATACCAGGGAGAATAAATGGTCCTTAGTGACCACACTATCAAAGAAGAGATCGCTCAGGGTCGTATAATTATCGAACCCCTGGACACAGACTGTATCCAGCCTGCCAGCGTAGATGTACATCTGGATAAGAAAATTTTAATCTTTCGCACCGGGCGGCATCCATTTTACGTGGATGTGAAGCAAAAGCTGGATGACCTGACTGAAATGGTAGAAATCCCCGATGGTAGTCCCTTTTTTCTTAATCCTGGCGAGTTTGTTCTGGGAAGTACAGTAGAATCTCTCACGATACCAGATGACCTGGTAGCCCGGCTGGAGGGGAAAAGTTCCCTGGGTAGGATAGGTCTTCTTATACATTCTACTGCTGGTTATGTGGACCCTGGCTGGAGCGGCCATCTTACTCTGGAACTATCAAATGTAACCAAACTGCCGGTGACTCTTTATTATGGCATGAAAATCGGACAGATTTCATTCCTTCGCCTTACTTCACCGGTGGATAGGCCCTACGGATGTAAAGGATTAGGCAGCCGTTACAAGGGGCAAACAGAGCCTACTCCCAGTCGCTACTATAGGGATTTTCAAGAAAAGAGGGAGCAAAAACCTTGACAATATCCCCGGAATATATGAAGCATGCTCTCAGGCTAGCCCGGAAGGCCTGGGGAATGACCAGCCCCAACCCTGCGGTGGGAGCCGTCATCGTGAAAGACGGTGTTGTAGTGGGTGAAGGCTTTACCCAACCCCCGGGCGGCGCTCATGCAGAGGTAGTTGCCCTGGCGCAGGCAGGTTCTAAAGCTAAAGGGGCTACCATGTATGTTTCGCTAGAACCCTGTTGTCCCCCGAAATCCGGCCATACACCTCCCTGCACGAATGCCATAATTGATGCCGGTATCTCAGAGGTAATGTTTGCCCTGCACGACCCCAATCCCCAGGTTGACGGCAAGGGAAAAGAGGCCCTGGAAGCCGCTGGCATTAAGACACTGGAAGGCGATTGTGCCGAGGATTGCAGGGAGATAAACGAGGCTTACTTTAAATATATTACCACGGGGCTACCCTTCATCATAGCCAAATTTGCTATGAGTCTGGACGGTAAGCTGGCTACATGGACCGGGGATTCCCAGTGGATTAGCGGAGCAGAGTCCCGCACCTTCAGTCTCCGTCTGCGCAAGCAGGTAGATGCCGTTATGGTGGGTGTGAACACCGTCATCCGTGATGACCCGCGGTTAACCGCCCGGGTAGATGATACGATAGTAAAGACCCCGCTACGGGTAATTGTGGATAGCCACGGGCGTACCCCCGCCTCTGCACGATGTTTAAAGGAACCCGGTTCTACTCTTTTAGCGATAGCCCATCCCTTACCACCCCCAATTCGCAAAGCCCTGATATCCGCCGGCGCTGAGACACTCGAGTTACCGGCTCGCGAAGGCAATGTAGAGATTCGGGAATTGTTAAAGGCTCTTGGCAAACGGCAGGTTACGAGCGTGCTGGTGGAGGGCGGAGGCACCTTGTTGGGCTCCTTTTTTGACTACAAGCTGGTAGACAAAGTTTATACTTTCATTGCCCCCCTTATCATTGGTGGTAAGGATGCTACGTCTCCAGTGCAGGGTAAAGGGGTAGATACAATAGATAAAGCACTCCGACTTATAAAACCTCGCCTCTACCGGATTGGGGAGGAACTGCTGGCAGTAGCCTACACAAAGGATATGGAAGCTACTTCGGAATGATTCTCTTTGATTTTACACACAGATATTACCTGCATAAGTAATCCCGATAAATCGGATCTTGAATCCACCATAACACTCTGGCATCAAAACAATTCAACGATTGTCCGCATGTGACTACGAGGATGGCTTGCCCTTCTTCTCCCCCCTTGCGAAAGGGGGATAGAAGGGGGGGGTACATGTCACATCAACAGCCGGGGAAAATCCCTCTCAATCTCTCTTTGACAAAGGGAGAGGTTTATGGTCGCTTCCCCAATATGCATGTTTCACCAACTTGGTGAAGGAAATGCTGCTTTACCAAGATTCAATAGGTTGTGTATTTTAACGGTTAAATGTTCTTGATTATTCGTACGTAATACCGTACCATAGGTGTGATTCTCGGGAGGTTGATAATGCCCACTTTCAAGACGACTGATGCCAGAGCAAACCTTTACCGCCTGATTGACGAGGCAGCTAAATCACACGAACCTATACACATTATAGGAAAAAGAGCGAATGCGGTCCTGATATCAGAAGACGATTGGCGTTCAATTCAGGAAACCCTGTACTTGCTCTCAATCCCGGGCATGAGAGAATCCATAAGAGAGGGACTGAATACCCCCTTACAAGAATGCTCCGAGAAGCTTGATTGGTGACATGGAAAATTGTTTTCACCAGGCAAGCTCAAAAAGACGCTGAGAAGTTAGCCTCCTCCGGATTAAAGCCTAAAGCTAACGACTTGATCGAGTTGCTCCGCAGGGACCCGTTTCAGACCCCACCGCCATTTGAGAAGTTGGTTGGAGACCTGGCAGGGGCGTATTCCCGCCGGATAAATATCCAGCACCGCCTGATTTATCAGGTACTTGAAGACATACATACTGTAAAAGTACTCCGGATGTGGACGCATTATGAATAGCAGAGTAGTAAAGCGGGGGTCTTGCGGCTGTGGTAAAAGCTAAATGGTTGACTATGATAAAGCGTTAGATACTAAATTTCATGTTCGATTCCTTATCGGAGGGCTAAATTTATCAATAGACAGAACTAATTGTTCCTCAGTTAGCACACCATTTGACAGTGGGTGTTTCAGAGAACTCCATTGTAGCTAGGGTTGGGCTTGGATAGGTCACAGTAGTTCGTAGAATGTCTCTAGTGTGATTGGGTTCACTTTTTTTATACTACTAGCCAGAAAGTGAATTAGGTATGACTAAACCGAATATCTCAGAATTGAGACAGGTTCTAACAGAACAGGACTGGCAATGGTCTCCCCATTTTAGAATCACACCTCTCAAAGTAGCCGATATCAAGCAAGCAATTTCGGAGTTCTATGCTGCTTTAGATAAAAGTATAAAAATATATGAAGTCTCTGAAGACGGTCGTGGTGAAGATCATAACCTCTCGCAAGCAAGACGAGAATGCGAGGAAAAGAGACGGATGTGTTTATACATTCTAATATCCTACACGCACGCAGGAATGCGAAAGCCTTTTGCGGTTCGATATCGGCGGTTGTTAGAAGAGCTAGGAATCTTTGGATTGTGGCGAAGTCATACCAATCCTTGGTACTTCGCAATCGCGTGGCAGTTTAATGAGTGGTATAATCATGTACTTGAAGTTTATGAAGACAAACAAGACCACCAACTCGAAAACCTAACCCGAGAAGCTGAACAATTTGAAGGAGGCCTCGGTGAGTCTCTTACCCTCCACTTTTTGGGGAAGCAGATAAACCTACTTGAAGATAGGCTAGATACTCTTCTTGATGGAGAAGAACAAGAATGGTATCACAAAAATCTATTCTTAGATGTATGGCTCAATTTACGTGGCATTGAACTTTGCGCCTCTGAGAAAGACGATGTCCTGAGTTGGACATTCAACAGGTTCGGAGACGATATCTAACGGCCCTCTTCGTTATGCTCAAGGCAACATCTGTCTGGATTGAAAAACATACATTTCAAAGACCATTCCAAAAGTTGTACGTATTGACTTATTCAGGGAGTCACTTACATTAGCTTTGCAAATTTCAAGTGGCTTAACAGTTAGATTCGTGGCAAGGGGTTATAAATGTTCCCCGGTAGCTAAACTGTAGAGTCACAATAAATCGGGATTAACAGCTAGGTTTCCCGTTCATCGGGGGCGAGGAGCCAATTACCTATAGCGGCGCTTAAGGTTAAAAAATACCTTTTTGTCTATATCCTATAAAATCCGAATACCCTTTCTTTGTCGCCCAAGCATCAAACCTCTCCATGCATCTACAGCGACATAACGAAAGCTAAGTTTTCGCTTTATGGTCATACTAATGCCCGGTTTTGATCGGTATCTGCAGTTGCTAATATTTTCCCTCAATCAAAAATTGTGGTAGGATAGGCGTAGTGTTTACAGGTATTGTTGAAGAAATAGGACTGCTCAAGGAATTCAGCGGAGGGCGTTTAACTATATCCGCCAGAAAAGTCCTGGAAGGAACAAATCTGGGGGACAGCATCTCGGTGAACGGGGCCTGCCTGACAGTGACATCATTTTCAAAAGATAGTTTTACTATTGAGGTTATGCCTGAAACCCTGCGCCGCACAAATTTGGGCCGTCTCCAGTCAGGAGATCCGGTAAATCTGGAAAGGGCTCTCACCCTCGCCGGACGTATAGGCGGACATCTGGTACAGGGCCATGTTGATGGCACAGGCCAACTCCTATCACTGGCCCGTGAATCTGACGCTATCCTGGCCAGATTCTCTGCACCCAGAGAGGTAGGACGCTATATCGTAGAAAAAGGTTTTATAGCTGTAGATGGCATTAGCCTTACCGTGGTTTCCTGTGATACTACCTCCTTTGTTGTATCTCTGGTCGGCTACACCCGGCACAACACCAATCTGGGAACAAAAAATATCGGTGCGATGGTTAATCTGGAGGCGGACATCGTGGCCAAATATATAGAAAAGCTGCTGCAACCAGCTTCCACCGGCGTCACCCTGGATTTTCTGGCTGAACATGGCTTTGTCCACCGTTAAAATTATATCTGGAGAATAAACTGTGCCTTTAATTAGTATCGAAGAAGCAATCAAGGAAATCCAGCAAGGAAAATTCTTAATCCTTGTGGATGATGAAGACAGGGAGAACGAGGGCGACCTGGTCATAGCTGCGGAAAAGGTAACGCCAGAAGTAATAAACACTATGGCCAAACACGCCCGCGGCCTTATTTGTATGCCTCTTACGGGACAGAAGCTCGATGAGCTTAATATCCCTCTTATGGTTCAGGATAATACATCCAGGCACGGCACTGCTTTCACAATTTCTGTTGAGGCCAAACACCGGGTAAGCACTGGCATTTCGGCTCATGACCGCGCAGCCACAGTAAAAGCGCTGATAGACCCGGCCACCCGGCCGGAGGACATAGCCCGCCCCGGCCATACGTTTCCCCTGAGGGCGCGAGAAGGCGGGGTTCTGGTCCGGGCAGGACATACCGAAGCAATTGTTGACATGGCCCGGCTGGCAGGGCTTTACCCCGCTGGCGTTATCTGCGAGATTCTCAATGAAGATGGCACAATGGCCCGGATGCCCGCGCTGGAGAAGCTCTCCGTTCAACTCGGCGTCAAAATAGCCAGCGTGGCTGACCTGATTGCCTACCGCCGCCATCACGAAAAACTTGTCCAGAGGGTCGCTGAGGCTCGCTTGCCCACACGTTATGGGGATTTTATAGCCATTGCTTATAAAAGCAGCATTGACCCAGATGAACATGTGGCTTTGGTACAAGGTGATATGACCATCGGCGGACCAGTGTTGGTGAGGGTCCATAGTGAATGTTTGACAGGGGACGTCTTTGGCAGCCTGCGGTGCGATTGTGGTGAACAGGTGGCTTTGGCTTTACAGAGTATATCTGAGGCAGGTAGAGGCGTCCTGTTATATATGCGTCAGGAAGGGCGTGGGATCGGATTCCACAACAAGATAAAAGCCTATGCCCTTCAGGATAAGGGAATGGATAC
>Ga0209514_10005805_pt1 | contig 15496 bp, 12 predicted proteins | sample Subgrocontami58m_FD_187452 | JGI IMG/M metagenome (GOLD analysis project Ga0209514, IMG submission 187452) | Subsurface groundwater microbial communities from S. Glens Falls, New York, USA - GMW37 contaminated, 5.8 m (SPAdes) (version 3) | ecosystem: Environmental > Aquatic > Deep subsurface >...
GCCGCTCGCGTGGGAAGGGAAGGCCCTCCCCGCCGCGGCGAAGCGAGCGGGTTTCGACGGCGTGCTCATCGACGCCCCCTGCTCCGCGAGCGCGACGTGGCGGCGCAATCCCGACGCGCGGTGGACCGTGACCGAGGCGGCCGTCCGGCGCCTCGCGGCGCTCGGCACATCGCTCCTCATGCTCGCCTCGGGCGCGGTGCGCCCCGGAGGGCGGCTCGTCTTTGCGACGTGTGCGCTCACCCGGACGGAGAACGAGGAGGTCGTCGAGGCGTTCCTCGCAGCGAAGCCCGAGTTCGCGCTCGACCCCGTCGCGCAGCCGCTCACCGGCCAGGCGACCTCGGGCCTCTTTCGCGTCCTCCCCGAGGAGACGGGCGGAGACGGGATGTTCTTCGCGCGGATGCGGAGGGCGACGGCGAAGGGCGAAGAGCGAGGGGCGAAGGGCGAGGAGCGAGGGGCGAAGGGCGAGGAGCGAGGGGCGAAGGGCGAGGAGCGAGGAGCGAAGGGCGAGGAGCGAGGGGCGAAGGGCGAGGAGCGAGGGGCGAAGGGCGAGGAGCGAGGAGCAAACGGTGAGGGGTAGAGAGCGAGCTTCGTCGCGACGGGACTCACCCCTCGCCCTTCGCTCCTCGCTCCTCGCCCCTCGCTCGCCGCGCCGCCCGGACGACCCGCTCCAACTCGCCGAGGAACCGCGAGCGGTCGCGGGGCCCGAAGGCCGACGGCCCGCCGGTGATCGAACCGGACGCCCGGATCGACTCCATCAGGGCCCGCGAGGCGAGCGCCCCGACGATCGTCTCCGCCGTGTGCTCGCGGCCGTTCGGGAGGAGGACCCGCGCCCCCTTCTTGAGCGCGCGGTCGACGAGCAGAAGGTCGGCCGTCACGAGGACGTCGTTCGCGCCGATCTGCTCCACGATCCAGTCGTCCGCCGCGTCGGGGCGCGAGGAGGCGACGACGACCTCGATCAGCGCCTCCCGCGGGACCTGGAGGACCACGTTCGCGACGACGAAGACGCGGAGACCGTGCCTCCGCGCGACGCGGTAGACCTCCTCTTTCACCGGGCAGGCGTCGGCATCGACGTAGATGGCGGTCATCCCGCCATTCTCGCCTGGGGGGGCCCGGCGCGCGAGTGTGCGTTACCTGCGGGCCGATGCGGAATCCATGCGGGGGGAGCCGCTCGACTCAACACGAAGCCACGAAGGGCACAAAAAGGACATCGCCGTTCGCGCAGCGCCGCAACCGCTCCTTCGTGCGCTTCGGGTCTTCGTGTTGAATCGAATGCACGTGCCCCCGTGGTCGCTCCCCCACTTCGGGTCTTGCACCCATCGTTTGCGCGTGCGTGACACGCGCGATCCATCTGCTACAATGTGCCCGCTCAGGGGAGAAGACGATCAGACGATGAAAGTCGAAGCGCTGCCCGCCGGGAAGTTCGTCATCAGCGACGAAAGCGATCGGATCGAGCTGACGCAGACCAGCTACGAGGACGTGTTCTACGCGATCCCGATCGACAACGGGTCGCTCTACATGCTCCTGAACGACACGGTCCTCGATTCGGCCGACGCCCGCTCCGCGCTCAAGCGGATGGCCGACCGCCTCGGCGGAGTCGAGACTGCGATGACCGAGCTGCAGGCGAAGGTGAAGGACGTCTCGCCGAAGCCTGCCCCACCCCCTCCTCCGCCCGAAGAAGAGGAAGAGGAGGAGAAGACAATCGTCATCCGGCCGTCGTCGCGGCTGGGTCCCTCGCCCGTGGCTCCCTCCCCGGTGACTCCGACGCCCGCGACGCCCGCGCCGCCGAAGCCGACGCCGGCCCCCGCAAAGCCGGTCGCGGCAACTCCCGCGAAGGCCCCCGTGCAGCCCGCGCATCCGACGCCTGCGAAGCCGGTCCAACCGGCGCATCCGACGCCCGTGCAGGCCGCGCACCCGACGCCGGCGAAGCCCGTACAGCCCGCACCCCCGACGCCGCCGAAGCCCGCGCAGCCCGCGCACCCCACACCGGCGAAGCCCGCGCAGCCCGCGCACCCCACACCGGCGAAGCCCGCGCAGCCCGCGCACCCGACGCCCGCGAAGCCGACCTACCCCACGCCGGCAAAGGCGGCCGCATCGTCACCCCTCGCACCGATGGCGCCTCTCCTCAAGCCCGGTGGCGCGAAGCCCGCCCCCGCCGCCGAGGCGCCGAAGACCCCGGCCGCCGGCGTCCCAGGGCTCGACATGAAGTCCTTCGCCCCGGGGGGGAAGGCTGTCCTCAAGCTCACGAAGGTCCAGCCCGACCTCTTCGCCATCGTCTACGGGGACCTCGTCTCCACACTGACGCGCGCGCAGTACGAGAAGATCCACGCGATGTGCCCCGCGCCGACCTCGACGCTCTTCCATGCCCTCATGTCCGAGGTCCTCGACGGCCCGGCGAAGGCGACCTTCCGGAAGATCGTCTCCACCGCGGGCCACAGCAAGCCCGTCCTCGACGCGCTCAACGAGCAGGTGCAGAATCTCTCCCCGAGCGCCCCGGTCAAGAAGGGATAGGCCCGCCCCACGCCGACGCGGTGATGAGCGCCTGCCCCGCGATGTAGAGCGCGAAGAGGAGCGGCTTCGCCGCCCGGAACGGCGCGCGGAAGCGATCGACGGCGAGGATCCCGTCCGAGAGCAGGAAGAGCGTCGCGCCGATCGGCGCTACGAGGGAGCGGTCGGCAGCGCCTCGCGCGCAGGCCGCCGCGCACATCGAGACGAGCGCGAGGGCGTAGACGGCCACCGGGGCCCGCAGCTTCCCGAGCCGCGGCCAGAGCCACGCGCAGAGCGCCACGCCGAGGGCGAGGTACCCTGCCGCGCACGGCGCGGCCGGCGCGAGCGGCACGCCTCGCAGGAACGCAGCGACGTAGAGCAGGTGCGCGACGAGGAACGAGGCGAGCCCCGCGAGGAAGCCTCGTTCGGCGTCGACGAGGAGGAGGTCGCCGGCGAGCGACGCCGCGAGCCCCGCTGCGACGAGCGCGCGCATCGTCCCGTCGCGCGGGGAGCCGCAGGCGAAGAGCCCCGCGAGGAGGAGGAGCATCGGCAGCGGCTTCGTCACGTAGCCCCACCGCCGCGGCGCGGCCTGTTGGACGACGATGAAGGCGACGGACGTCGCCGCGACGGCCGCGAACAGTAGCATCGGTGTCATTCGACAAGTCGCCGCCCTCACGGGCGGCGATCCACGGCGCCCTGACGGGCGCCTCTCCATGGCGCCCTGACGGGCGCCTGTCCATGGCGCCCTCACGGGCGCCTGTCCACTCCAGTCGAGGTTACGCGACAAACTCCGCGACGACGTCGAAGAAGGTCTCCAGGCCCCAGCGGAATCCCTCGACGGGGATCCGCTCGTCGTTCGCGTGGAAGAGCGACGAGAAGGGGACGTCGGTCGGGAGGCGCACCGGCGCGAAGCCGTACGTCTTCACGCCGAGCCGCGCAAGATGGAGCGCATCGGTGAAGCCGACCACGAGATAGGGGACCACCTCCGCCCCCGGGTCGTGGCGCGGGACGACCTCGCGGATGACCTGCATCAGCGGCGTGTCGGCCTCCGTCACCGTCGGCGGGCCCGAGCGGAAGACGTCGATCGCGATCCCCTCGCCGACGACCTGCCGGACCTCGCGGAGGAGGTCCTCCACGGTCTGGCCCGGCACGAACCTGCCGTCGACGGTCGCTTCGGCGACGCCGGGGATGACGTTCGCCTTCCCGCCCGCGCGGAGCCCCGTCACGCACGCCGTGTTCCTGAGCGACGCGGAGAAGAGGCGCGCCCGCTCGCGGTCGGGGAAGAGCTTGCCGAGGACGAGATCGGCCGTCGAGGCGGAGAGGACCCCCTTCAACACGGTCCCCTTCCACCACGGCATCCCCTCGGCGAGCCTCCGCACGAACCCCTCGACGACGGGATGGACGTGGATCGGGAGCGGCTGCGCGCGGAGGCGCTCGACGGCGGCCGCGAGGCGCTGCACCGCGCCGTCCTCGCGCGGAATCGACCCGTGCCCCGTCGGTCCCTCGGCGCGGAGCGTCATCCACGCGAACCCCTTCGAGGCGACCTGCACGGGGTAGAAGCGCCGCCCGTCGACGTGGAAGGTGAACCCGCCGACCTCGTTCAGCGCATACTCGGCGCGCACGCGGTCGGGGTGGCGGTCGACGAGGTGCCCCATCCCGCGCAGGCCCCCCTCCTCTTCGTCGGCGACCGCGGCGAGGATCACATCGCGCCGCGGCACGACGCCGCGGCGCTTGAGGAGGAGCATCGTCGAGAGGGCGTACGCCGTCATCGACTTCATGTCGACGGCGCCGCGCCCGTAGAGCCACCCCGCGTCTTCGACCGCCTCGAACGGCGGGTGCTTCCACGCAGCGGCCTTCGCTTCGACGACATCGAGGTGCGACGCGAGGAGGAGCGGGCCACCTTCTCCCTTCCCCTCGATCCGCGCGACGACGGAGCCGCGGCCCGGTTCGCTCTCGATCACCTCGGCCGCGATCCCCGCGTCGGCGAGGATCCGCTCGACGTATCGCGCGGCGGCGGTCTCGTTCCCGGGAGGGTTCGTCGTGTCGATCCGGAGGAGCGCCTTCAGGTGCTCGAGGGCCTCGTGATGGGCTCCTTCCCAGTCGATCCCGCCGATCTTCATCGCGCGAAGTGTACCAGCCGCCTCGCGCATCGACAACGCGACCACGCGGCGGCGAGTCAGTGGTGTGCTCGCAGGCGCGCCAGGATTGTTCTACGGTACTGCGGCAGGGGGCAAGACCGCCGCGGCGCTCCGCCGGACTTCCTCGGCGATCAACAACGCCTCACGCGCGGTCTGGACATCGGGCCAGAACCCCGCATTGTAGCGGAGCTGGACCGCGTACGGGGTCAGGATGGAGAGCCGGGCACGATCGAACACGAGCCTGGGCTCGACCTTCAGACACTCGGAATGAACGACCTCCAGATCATGCGTTCGCGGGATCGAGACGCCCGCGAAGGCGACGATCGCCTTGAGGTACTTCTCGGCGGCCTGTTGCGCATGGAAGCAGGTCGTGTCGTAGGGTCCGGGCCCTGCGAGCATGGTTCGGGCGGTGTGGGCATCGCTGTCCCCCTTCTGTATCCATGCACGTGCGAGGTCAGCGGCCCCGGGCATAGAGCACCCTTCCTTCGCTCAGTGCGGAGGTGGGCATGGCGTTGGGCACTCCCGCCCACTCGGCGACCTCCGCTGGAGTGTAGACGAGGATGTCCTTGGAGGGGAACACGTCCGCGAGGGCGAGGTAGTATTTCGAGCTCCGTCGGTATCCGGGCAGTGTGGACTCCTCGATGACGAGGAGGTCCAGATCGCTGTCTGGCCGGGCATCACCTCGCGCGCGGGAGCCGAAGAGCACGATCCTCTCAGGGCTTCCGACGGATAGGATCGCCCGCACGACTTCGGCGAGGAGCTCGTCGGTCACGACGGGAAAGACGCTCGCGCGTTCCATCGCCTACCTCCCGTATGCCCCTGGAGCGGGACGCGACATGCCCGACATCGACATCCTACCACGGTGGGTGCGCTGTCGCCAACGGTGCCGAGGAGTGCGGCGACGCCCCGGGCGTGCAGTGGCAGCGCTACTTCCCTTCGTGCGCCACGGCCTCGGAGAGGAGGGCGTCGAGCGACGCCGGGCGGCGGGGGAGGTCGAGGTAGGTGGCGTAGGTTCGCGCGAAGACGTCCTTCTCGCCGAGGGTGTTGGCAATGAGGGCGAGGTAGCCGCGCCAGCGGGCGACGGAGCCTTCCCCCTTCTCGATGTGCGAGGAGACGCGCCTGCGGGCGGCGCCGAGGAGGTCGGCTAGGTCCGCGCCGTTCGCGTAGGGGCGCGAGCCGTCGGGCATCGGCAGGGCGAGGAGGAGGGGCCGCTCGATGGCGCATGCGGGCGTGTCGGCGGCGCGGTCGAGGAGGGCGCGGAGATCGGCGGCGTCGGTCTTGGCGAGGAGGTCGCGGCACTCGACGAGCGTGTCGAAGACGACGTCGGGCTCGAAGCCGAGGGCGTCGAGGAAGACCTCGTCCGCCTCCTTGCGCCGCTCGGGCGGGCAGTCCATCCACAATCGGCTCGCGACCCACTCATATACCGCCCCGTCAGGTGCGCGTAGGTGCAGCTTGCGCGCATCTGCGAATGCTCGGATCGCGTCGGCTGGTTGGTCTTTCCATGAGCGGGCGACGCCGGCGTCGAGTTCCATCATGCCTTTGGACCACGGGTCCGACTCCTTGCCGAGGGTGGGCACCGCGAAATCGAGGAGCGAGCGCCACCACCTCCCGCGTCGCAAGCGCCGAGTCTCGGTCGCGCGGGAGAGGAGGAGCGGGCGGCGACACGAGATGGCGTATAGTCGTCCATCTGTGGACCCCATGACGCAGTCGAGCAGTCCATCGCCATTCAGGTTTCCCAACGACGGGGAGGAGAGCTCTACCTTGCCCGACTCGCACGTCCAGAGCAGCGCACCGTCCATCCCAGACAGGGCGTAGACCTTCTTGTCCAGCGACCCCACGACGCAGTCGAGCACGCCGTCCCCGTTGAGATCCGCCAGCACGCGAGTGGATCGAACATCATCTCCTGTCAGATAGCTCCAGAGCAGCGCACCGTCCCTTCCGGACAAGGCACACACCTTCTTGTCGTTCGACCCGACCACGCAATCGAGGACGCCGTCCCCGTTGAGGTCAGCCAACGCAGGAGAGCAGAGAACCTCCGCGCCCGTTTCGTGGCTCCATAGCACCGAGCCGTCCTTCCCCGACAGGGCGTAGACCCTCTTGTCCACCGACCCCACGATGCAGTCGAGCACGCCGTCCCGATTCAGGTCTCCCAGCGCGGGCGAGGAGGGGACCTCGCCGCCCAGCTCGTGACTCCAGAGCACAGCCCCGTCTTTTCCAGAGAGGGCATACACCCTCTTGTCGTTCGACCCGACCACGCAATCGAGGATACCGTCCACGTTCAGGTCCCCCAGCGCGGGTGAGGACATGACCCAGCCTCCCGTCTGGTAGGCCCAGAGGACCGCGCCATCCCCCCCCGAGAGGGCGTAGACACTGCAATCATTCGATCCAACAACGCAGTCGAGAACGCCATCTCTGTTCAGGTCCCCGAGCGCGGGAGAGGACCAAACCTCATCGCCAGTCGCGTGGGTCCAGAGTATCGACACGTCTTGAACTGAAAGCGCGTGTACCATTCCGTCAGCGGACACCACGGCGCAATCGAGAACGCCGTCCCCATTCAGGTCTCCCAGAGCGGGAGAGGACCAAACCTCACCGCCCGTCTCATAGCTCGAATACAGCGATCCGTCCTTCCCCGACAGCGCGTAGACCTTCTTGTCCAGCGACCCCACGACGCAGTCGAGCACGCCGTCCCCGTTGACATCCGCCAGCGCGGGACGGGAGTTTGCCTCCCCACGTGTCTGATAGCTCCACAGGAGCGTTCCGTCCTTCCCAGACACGGCATAGATCTTCCCATCCGACGATCCGATGACGCAGTCAAGGACGCCGTCCCCGTTCAGATCCCCCAGGGCCGGAGAGCCCGTGATGTGATGGTCCGTCTTGTGGCTCCAAAGTAGAGACCCGTCCTTGCCCGACAAGGCGTACACACGATCGTCCAGCGATCCGACGACGCAGTCGGGCACCCCGTCCCCATTCAGGTCCCCCAGGGCGGGGGAAGATACGATCCCGCCGTCCGTCTGGTAGGCCCAGAGGACCGCGCCGTCGCTGCCCGATAGGGCGTAGACATTCTTGTCGTTTGACCCAACGACGCAGTCAAGCACGCCGTCCCCGTTCACGTCCCCCAACGCAGGAGACCCCCTGGCGCCTCCCGCCTTGCAGGTCCAGAGCACCTGGGGCGCCAGCGACATGTTTGCATTCGTCGTCTTGCTCGCCTCGATGCGGACGGTGTACCTCCGATCGAAGTGGTCCTTGAGATGGCCCTCCAGCGCGTATTCGCCCGTATCGAGCGGGACGACCACCGGCGGAGAAAGGCGGGTGACCACGTCCCCTGTCTTGCTGCGAACTGCCACTTCGACCCCACGCGGGCAACCGTCGAGGCGCAGCGTGCCCTGTTCGTGGACCAGCTTCACGCCATCGATCGCCCGCGTCTCTCCCGAGCGGATGGTCACGTACGTCGAGTACTCCTCATGGTTCGCCAGTCGCAGCACTACCCGCCGATCGCCGTCCTTCACGACGATCCCCTCGGCGGGTGTACGCTGCCCGCACAACGCGCCTCCCACCCACACCTCCGCTCCGGCAGGCTCGCTCCGAACCGTCAGGAACCCGTGGTCGAGGACGAGGCGCACCTCCTTCCGGATCGTCGCGCCGGCAGAGGCATCCACTGCTACGCGCGCCTCCTCGTAGCCCTCTGCCGACACGAGTAGCGTGAACGTCTTCGCGGGCCAAATCCAACGCCCACGCCATAGGGAGGTCCCAATCGCTTCGACCTTCGCGCCGGGCGGGTCCGTATCCACGATGATCGTCGCCGGGCCCAGAACTCTCCACGCGAGCCCAATCGCCAGCACGACGAGCGCCGCGGTGAGCGCCGATATCAGCGGGTGCTTCCTCAGACGTCGCACCGCGCGCCCCACCATGCCCACGGGCCGCGCCACGACGGGCTCTCCCCGAAGGAAGCGTGCGAGGTCGTCCGCGAGCGCCTCCGCTGTGCGGTACCGTCGAGCGCGCTCGGGGTCCAGGCACTTCAGACAGATCGTCTCCAGGTCTTGCGGGACCTCCCGCGTGAGCCACCGTGGCGACAGCACGTCCCCTCGAAGGATGTGCGCAAAGATGTCGGCAACCACCCTTCCTGGGTGGGGCGGCAGCTTCGTCAGCACCTCATAGAGCACGCCGCCCAACCCATACACGTCCGTGCGAGCGTCGCACTCCTCGTGCAGGCCCCGCACCTGCTCGGGCGCCATGTAGTTCGGCGACCCGAACACGTCCCCCGTCGCCGACAGCCCCGCACCCGAGCTGACGTCCCGCGCCAAGCCGAAGTCCATCACCTGCGGTTCGCCGTCCTCCCGCACGATGACGTTCTGCGGTTTTACATCGCGGTGAATGATGCCGTGCCCGTGCGCGAAGTGGAGCGCGCGCGCCACCTTCTCCACGAGCGCCGCAGCCTCCTTCGGCTCGTACGCGTGTTCGACAAGCCTCTCGTGGAGCGACTTCCCGCGCACCAGCTCCATCGCGTAGTAGGTCAGGCCGCCCTCCTGGCCAAGGTCGAATACTGTGACGATATTCGGGTGCTTTCCCATCTTCGCGACGGCCGCCGCCTCGCGATGGAAGCGCGCGATCGCCTCAAGCGAGGCATGCTCGCCCGCGATGAGGACTTTCACCGCGCATTCGGTGCCGAGATTTGCGTGCTTGGCGCGATACACGACGCCCATGCCACCGTGCCCCAGCTCCTCGATCAACGCGTAGGGGCCGAGCGACCGCGGTACCTTCGGCCTCGGCGAGATCGGCGGCGCGGTGGTCGCGGGCGTCGTGGGCATGTCGGCGAACGGGACGGTCGGCGGAGAGTCCGAGGGGGGATCGCGATGCGTCGTCGCCGCGGAAACCGTGGGAGGTGTGGCGAGGAGTTCCTGCGCGAGCTGGCGGATCGCCCTGGCAAGCGTCCCCCGTGACCCCTCCGCCACGAGACGGAGGAGGTCCTCGAGTGCGATGGCCTCCACGCCTGCCCACTCAGCGACCTCTGCGGTCTTCAGCGGGTCTCCACTGCGGGCGACCAGCCGCTCCTTCGCCCGTGCCGCCGCCTCCGGCGTGATGACGGCGAGCCGCACGCCCAGCGCCAAAGCCGCATCCCAGTCCTGCGCCATGCCGCGAAGACTACGCCGACGACAGAACTCGGTCAAGGAGCACGGGGCGAACGCCCGGAACAAACCGACCGGCTTGTTCCGGTCCCGGGGCTCTACGAACCCTCTGTCTGTGTCCCGAACTGCGAGCGTCCACGAGTGACACGCCGAGTTCGTCGTCGGCCCTGGCTTCGGTTAATCGAACAGGCCAGGGTGGGCGAGGAGATTCAGGGGGGAGGCGTCAACGACGGCCCGCTCACCACCCGACGCCTCGCGCTTGATCTCCTCCATGTCGACCTGGATCACCTCGATCTTCTCGCGTGCCAGGAGCGCGAGGAAGTCCATCCGCTCCATGCCCGCGATGAGGGCCGCCCTCTCCTGGGAGATGAGCCCGCGGGAATACCAGTGGATGGCGGCCGCGAGACGCAGCTCGGCCGGCATTTCCTCCGGGGATCGCCTCAAGGCCGAAAACGTCTCGTCGGGAAGTTCGACGGTCACGGACGTCATGATGTCGCCTTCTCTCCTGCGGGCCACGACGGGGCCTGAACAGCCATCCGGATTCCAGCCCCGAGCCCGGAGGATCGCAATCGCGGGGCTCTTCCGGAGGCGGTCTGTTCGCTTGACCGTCGCCCCCCGGACCTGTACCTTTCCCCCGCTTCGACCCGCCCGCGGAGGACTCGCATGGCCCGCAAGGTGATCGGCCTCATCGGCAACATCGGCGCAGGGAAGAGCACGCTCGGCGCCTTCCTGACGAGCGCGCGCGGGCGGCAGATCCTCGAGGACGCCGTCCCCGGATCGAACCTCCGCTACTTCCACGAGACCGTCGACGAGTGCGCGAAGGAGCTCTTCTACCAGGACCGCGAGCAGTTCAGCGACGCGCTCGAGGTGATCCAGGCGCGCCTCCGCGTCCTGCGCCACACCGTCGCCTTCAGCCACAACGGCCTCGCGATGTTCGACCGTACCCTCATCGAGGGGTCCGAGACCTTCCGCCGCAATTCCTTCGAGGACGGCTACCTCACGCACCAGGCGAACGAGGAGTACGACCGGATCGTGAAGCAGGCGACCGACCGCCTGGGCCGCTCCGCGGAGAAGCAGTCGCGGTGGCTCGAGACGCTGCTCGTCTACCTGCGCGTCGAGGACCCCGAGCTGCTCCAGCAGCGGCAGACGCGCCGCGGCGACGCGAAGGAGGGGGTCATCCCGATCGGGTACCTCCGCTGCGTAAACGAGCGGTACGAGAAATTCGTCGGCGAGATCGTGCAGACCTACGGGCGCTGGGGACTGCGCGCCCCGGAGGTCCTCTTCCTCGACGGTACGCGCGACATCCGCGCCGAGCCGGGGCTCCTGGAGGAGCACACCGAGCGGATCGCCGAGACGATCCGCGGGTCGCTCTCCCTCGCCGCGGCCGTATCGCCGAGGAACGCATGACGACGCGCGCGCAGGAGGGGATCGGGGCCGCCAGGGACGCCTCCGCGGAGGCCCTCCCGATCGAGGTCCTCACCCTCGACCGCCACATCCTTGCGAACCACGACGAGGACGGGAGCCAGTTCCTCCCGCGGTACAAGGCGGTCGTCCGGGAGGCGGCGGAGGCGGTGAAGGCGCGCAAGGGGCTCCTCTTCGTCGAAGGGCCGCTCGGGTGCGGGAAGAGCACGCTCGTCGAGTGCCTGGCGGACGAGCTGGCGATCCCGATGTTCGTCGAGGACGTCGACGACCCGGAGGTGAAGCGGTACCTCTCGATGCTCTACAGCGACCAGGAGGTCGTGCGGCGCGTCGGGGCGGTCGGGATCAACAACCGCTACCTCACGATGCGGATGCGGCAGTATGAGCGGGCGCTGACGGCGGCCCAGTCGGCCGTGATCGACCGCACCGTCGTCGGCGACGACATCTACATGGAGGGGTTCGTCGAGAGCGCCCTCATGACGCAGGATCAGTTCGACGACATCCGCGCGCGCCGAGAGGCGGAGCTTTCGATCCTCCGTCCCGCGACGATCCGGACGGCGCCCGTCGAGATCGCGATCCAGATCACCGGGCCCGCCGAGGTCTTCTACGCCCGGAAGAACCGTCGCGCGCGAGGCGCCGAGGTCGAGGACTCCGGCAAGGGAGTCTCCCTCGACTACATGCGCAGCCTGACGGAGAGGTACCGGCGGCTCCCCTTCCTCCTCACGCGCGCCGGGTTCCGCGGGCCCGTGATCCAGGTCGGCCAGGTCGTGCGCGACGGGGTGACGTTCGACCCGGCGTCGGGACGGCACCTCCTGCCGCTCCTCGAGTTCATCCGCGACTACTTCCGGCGGTCCTAGCGTGTCGCTCTCCCCCTTCGAGTCTCACCACCGCGAGGCGCTGCCGGACGAGGTCCGCGCGCTCTTCGACCGCATTCCGTACGCGGAGCGGAAGCGCGCGCTCACGGATCGCCTCACCGAGCTCGATATCACCTACGCGCCGGAGCAGCCGATCCCGGTGTCGTTCCTCCCGCGCGTCCTCCCGCGCGAGTATTTCCGCACCGTGGAGGCCTGTTCGCGCGCGCTCACGGAGCTGCAGTTCGCGGCGCTCTGGGACGACGGCTTCCGGAACGGCCCGCTCCGCCAGCCGGGCGTGAACGCGGCGCTCGAGGCGTGCGGCGCGTTCGACCTCCTGCCCACCCGCATCGTCGGCGGGGCGCGGTACGACTTCGCGGTCGAGGGGCCCCTCGTTCCCGACAACCCGCCGCGAATCCTCGAGCTGAACAACATCGACTACGCGGGCGGAGGGTGGATCCCGAACTCGCATCGAGCGCTCTGGCAGGCGGTGCCGGAGCTGGCCGAGCACGCGGAGGACCTCGAGCAAGTCCACGCCGTGGGGCGGAACCTCTTGCGGATCGGCAAGCGGTTCCTTCAAGTCACTGGCGACGCGCCCGACTCCGCGACGGACTATACGCTCTTTCGCCAGGACCTCCGCGGCATGGCGGGCGTGGAGATCGTCGGCGTGGAGGACACCGTCTTTGCGGACGAGGCGCGCGAAGGGCGCGTCCACTTCACGCCGCAGGGACTCGTCCGGAACGGCGAGCGGTTCGACGCGCTCTACTTCCGGACGATGGGGACGCGCCGCGAGGTCGACGACTTCGGAGACGTGATCAAGCGGATCATCGCCTCGCGCGTGCCGACGTACGACAGCTTCGCGCAGCTCCTGCTCGAGAACAAGGGGCTCTGGACGCACCTCTCCGCCTGGAGCGATCGCCTCGTCGACGCGCCGAAGGCGGCTCTGCTGCGGAAGATGATTCTTCCGACGGAGTACCTGACGACGACGCTCATCGACGAGGTGCGTCGCGACCCGCGTGACCGCGTGCTCAAGAAGGCGGACGGGCACCTGGGGAAGACCGTCTACGTCGGGGAGGAGCTGCTGCCGATCCTCGACCAGATCGAGGACCCGCGCGAGTGGTGCGTGCAGTCGCGCGTGAGGCTGAACACGCTCGCGACCGATCCGTCGACCGCGGGGCCGATGACCTCCATCGTCGACCTCGGCGTCTACGTCACGTTCGTGTGGGACCCCTCGCGGAAGGGCGCCGATCGCCTCGTCCACTTCGAGGTCGCGGGGCTGCTCACGCGCAGCTCACCCGACAACCCGAAGGTAAACGTCGCGCTCGGAGGCTGCGTCGTCCCCGTCTTCGTCGCGAAGGCCTAGCGCGCGAAGCGGACCGTCGCCTTCACCCTCCACTCGCCGCGCTTCGGCGTCGCCGCGCCGTCGCCGGGGCCGAGGAAGAGGCGCCCGAAGCGGTCGGCCGTGCCCTGGTACGTGCCTGCCACGGCGAACGGGACCTGCGCCGGGCCGAGCCGCGCGACGAGCGGGACGCCAGGGTCGCCCTCGACCGTCAGCTCGAACGTCTCCCCCGGAACGAGGTCGAACGGCGCGGCGGTCCATTCGTGGCGCGAGTCGACCTTGAACTCCTGCTCCTCCACCACGACCGGCCCTGCGGCGCGCGCGCGGATCGCCTCGAGCGAGGACTTGGCGGCCGCCTTCGCCGCGCCGTCGGGGTCCCTCTCCGCGTGCTCCGAGAGGCAGGCGAGGACTGCGTCGTCCGAGCGCATGAGGCCCAGCTCCTCGAGCAGCGCCGCGCGCACCTTCGCGTCCTCGACCGTGGGGAGCGCCCGCACGACCGCCCGCGGCCCCGCGAACTTCGCGGCGGGAACCTCGTCGAGGATGGCGTGGCGGAAGTAGACCTCGAGAGACAGGAGGCCCAGCTCCGTGGCGAGGACCCTCCCCCCCTTCGAGTCGATCCCGCTCGACGGCGCCCAGCTCCCGGCGGCGTGCCCCGCCCGCGCCTGCTGCCCGACGAGCGTCTGCTGCACCGTGCGGCTCCAGATTGGGAACAGGTCCGTGACCTGGAACATCCCCATGCTCCCGTGGTACCAGAAGTAGGTGTCGGAGCGGACCGCCCCCGCGAGGACCGCCTTCGCCTGTCGGCGCAGGGGCCCCGCACGAGGGTCGTATCCGAGGAAGAGGCGCGAGAGGAGACCGATCGCGAGGCAGGTGAACGACTGGTCCGACCCGCGCGAGACGTAGCCGACGAACTGCGTCTTCGGGTCGGTGACCGCGTGCAGGTGCCGGACGATCCCCGCGAACGCGGCCTCGGGCACCGGGTAGCCGACCTCGTCCGCCGTCGCGAGCGCCATGCATGTCCATGCGACGATTGAGGTGTCGCTCCGGTCCGTGTTCCCCTTCTTCGAGCCGCAGCCGTAGTAGTCCCACCCGCCCCCCTTCGACTGCGACCGCGCGACGAAGTCGATCGCCTTCTCGATGCGGGGCCCGAGGTCCTTGCGCGAGGCGCGGGCGGAGGCCTCCACGAGCGCGAGGAGGCCGATCGCGGTCGAGTACATGTGCCCCTCGGACCAGCTCCCGTCCTCGGCCTGGCGCGCGGCGAGGGCGTCGATCCCCTTCGTTGTCGCGGCGTGGAAGCGCTCGTCCCACGCCTTCCGCTCGGGGTCGTTCGAGGGCGTGAATTCTCCTCGCACGAGGTACGCGATGACGGCGAGGCCGGTCAGGCCATCGACGTACTCCTTCTTCGCGACGATGCCGCCGCATTCGTCCGACGCAGGGCATGGCTTCGCCTGGGCGCCCCACGTGCCGGCCGCGTCCTGGTGTTCCGTGAGCCACACGAGGCCGGCGCGGATCGACTTCTCCGTCTCGTCGGGGGCGTGGTACTTCTCGAGGACCGTGTTCCGCACGTCGGTCGGCGGCGGCGTGTGGAGCGGCGCAGCGGGCTCCGGACGGCGTCGCAGGAGCAGCAGGAGGAGGCCGATAGCCACGACGAGAAGGACGAGGGAGAGGAGGCGCCAGCGCGCCGAGGGGTCGGGCCGTTCGGTCACGGGTTCCATCTCAAGCCTCCCTTTGGCGGTCGCGGTTGATCATTGTCCGTCCATCGGCGAGAATTTCCACCATGTCCGACTGGACCCTGCCCGAGAAGCTGGGGAAATACGATCTGATCTCGCCCCTCGGCCAGGGCGGCATGGGCGTCGTCTGGCGCGCGCGGCAGGCCGACCTCGGGCGCGACGTCGCGATCAAGGTGATGCTCTCCGGCGAGCATGCCTCCGAGGAGATGCTCCAGCGCTTCCAGCGCGAGGCGCGCCTCGCCGCGAAGCTCCAGGACCCGGGGATCGTCCACGTCTTCGACTACGGCAACGAGGGGCGCCTCCACTACTTCGTCATGGAGCTCGTGGAGGGGCAATCGCTCAAGGAGCTGCTCGCGAAGGGGCCCCTCCCCGTCGACCGCGCCGTGCGGATCGCCACAGACGCGGCCAACGC
>Ga0209514_10005807_pt1 | contig 15493 bp, 13 predicted proteins | sample Subgrocontami58m_FD_187452 | JGI IMG/M metagenome (GOLD analysis project Ga0209514, IMG submission 187452) | Subsurface groundwater microbial communities from S. Glens Falls, New York, USA - GMW37 contaminated, 5.8 m (SPAdes) (version 3) | ecosystem: Environmental > Aquatic > Deep subsurface >...
GAAACATAATCCAAGATTACTTCTGTATAATATTTTCCGCTCCAGTTATCAAGATAAGTGGGTTTATCTATTACAAATTCATCTACTTTTCGTGGTTTAGAAGAGAAAGTTAAAGAGAATGCTTTAAGAGAAAACGGACTTAAAAAGACATCCTCATTCCATTGGACACAATTTTCAGTGTCTATTAAACAGAAAATAGTTTCTGAATCTTCTTCTAGCTCTGCCCAGCCGGAGATTATTGTTGCTGAATCGGTTTTAGATGTTCCTCCAAAACCTTTCTTTTTAAATGTAATTTGGTAATTTGCTGAAGCTTGAGGGTAACTTAATTCCAAATCTTTTTCTGTAGAAGTAATCTTAAATTCCACATTCATAGTTGTTTCTTTATCGGCAATAGGCTGGGAATTCCAACAGCCGTACTTTTTCCCTTCGGTTTCTTTGCTGGGACCGGAATAATATTCCTGAAGATTATTTCCGCAGCAGCGGATGGAGTCAGAAGTAACCTCTTTGCCCAGCCAGGCAGTTGGACCATATAATTCTGTGCATAATTTTTCTCCGCTAATTGGATTCTGAGCTTGTAGTTGATCAATATTGCTTAACCAGGAGCTATACTTTTCTGAGTCCTCTCCGGAACAAAGCAAAGATTCTTCTCCTTCTTTACTCAGATAAATATTTCTGACTCCGATCAGATTCGGTTCGTCGGTACTGATCTTGATTTTGGTTACCCCTTGAAATTCTTTAATGGGAACTTTTACGTGCATCCAGCTTTGATCTGAAAAGAATGGGTTGTTAGTTACATAACCTAAAACGTTTTCTTTCAGATATAAGATATTTTTGTCTTGGCCTTCGCTATCTTTTTGTTCAGGACCATAAATTTCCAGATAAACCTGGGCAGGAAATTCAACCTTGTTGGTTAATTCGGAAATGGGGATGGGTGTCCCGATTTCATCAGCTACAAATTTGACCAAAAATTCCAGATACTGATAATTAGCGAAATCATAAAATGCTTCTTCACCATAAAACTTTTTAAATTCTGGAGAATTAGAAGCGATTACTTCAATAGAGTTACCATATTGAACTCCGGTTTTTACGTCTGCTCCGGGTAGGTAAAGAGTGTAAAGGCTTTCTCCTTCTTTTCTACCTTTGATGGTTCCAGCATTAACAGCTTTATCATTTTCACCATGACATTCTGCCCAGCTGTAATGATTGCCTTCCTGATAACAATAGAAACGGTTAGCTTTTTGAAGCGAGGTTATTCCTTCCTCATCATCTTCACTAATAAAAGGGGTGGTTAAATAAGGTGAAGAACTGCTAGAATCGCAAGTGAACCATTTTTCACTATTAGAAACTAAATCATAAGATTCTCCAAAAGGCGAATTGACAGTTAATACCTGGAACTTGGCCGGACCAGAAGCTTTAACCCAGCACCAATCTTTTCCGCATAAGTCATCAGGGATAGATTCATCCTTACTGCCAGTTATATCTTTGTTGAGGCAAACATAACTTCCTGGAGCAGATTCTACGGTTCCTGCTTTGGTTTCAATCTCTGCTCCATCTTTAATCAAACCTGAATCTTTAATACCATTATAACCACAGCAATAGCCACCTTCAATAGTGGGAATCCAGGAGAATTTTTGGTCAAAGATGTTTTTGTGGACTAAAGAAGTTGGTGCGATTGTTTTTTCTTCAGAAGAAGATTCTTCCGAACTGAGTTCTGGAAGTACTTCTGGATTATCTGGATTAAAGATTTCCTGTTGCAAACATCCTGCCTTGAATTTATTGCAGTCATCAGAAGTTAAGTCGTTTTCTGCGGCAGCTAAAGAATTTGGACCTGCATCACAATCGTTATTGATTTTATCTCCACAAACTTCTGCTGCGCCAGGATTGATGCAGATGGCGCACTTACCATTTTTAGGGTTGGTGCATAAAGATCGGGTTAAGATCTGGATCTCTTCTGCGGTTTTACCTTGATATTCCTCTTCGCCAAGAGAGGGACAACCTAAATATGGATCTAGAAAATTATTATCATAACAATCTTCTTTTTCTGTGTATCCATCATGATCCATATCAATATCTTTTACTCTCCAAACATATTCGTAATTACCGATATTCTTACATTCAAAAAGTGCTAAAGGCATAGTATTACTTAAACCATAAGAATTTTCTCCTAGAGGAATATTAATCCAGTACAAAGTTCCGTTATGATCTTTATCACATTGATACCAATAATGATCATTACCGCAAAGAACGCCCTGATTATCTTTAAAGTTAAAAAGAGCGTATATTAAAGCAGTAGCTGCATCTTTATCATCAAAACCTAATAAAGAGTTTAATCCACCAACGATAAACCCAACCCCCGCACCAATACCTGCGCCAAGTAGAGCTCCCGGACCACTCCAGGAGGTGGCAATGGCACCGATCAATGCCCCGGTTCCGGCTGCCCCAATTGTGGATAGAGAAGTGTAAGTTAAGGTATCTTTCCAATAACTATCTAATTCTCCCACCCTCCCTAAACTATTCTGATATTCCTCATCAACATTATACCCCGACGGGATCACTCCCGCAACACATTCATCATCTTCCCCAATACCCAAAAATCCGTCGTCAACTTCGTAAGAATAAAGAATGCATCCTTGATCTGGGGGCCAAGACTTAACACCACATTCACCAGCATAATCACAACTCCCGGAAGTAGAACAATATTTATCTGCATGAGATTTATCACCGCTACATTCATCAGCATCATCACAATTATTCCAGATTCTGATTGCTTGATATTTTACTAACTCGGAAGAGGCTGGTTCTGAAGTTTCCTCCGCTAAAATATTAGAAGTAAAGAAAATACTGATTATTAAAACAATTACTACTAGTAAAAACCTCTTTTGGGGATACATATTTATAACTTAAAAGAAATAAAATATACTTATTAAGCTTTTGGTTTATTTTAAGTCTAAATTAGAATAAATTTCCGCTGCACTTCTTTGGATCTTGAGGGCTGGTACAATACAAAGCACCAAAACAATCAATAGTTGATTGAGACCAAGGACCGTTGTCTGAATCGTCTGGGTCTCCGTTTGGGTCTCCGAACTGACAACCGTAAATACAAGAATTTAAACTTTGATTTAATTCTTCAGTAGTGGGGATCTGCCCATTTTCATAGTTTTCACAATCTATTTGTGGATTTCCAGTAACTATTTTACAACAATCAATTAGTTTTTGACAAGCATTTTGACAGGTGTAAGATACAACATTTGGAGTAGGAGAAATTGGATTACTTCCAGAATCCTGACAATATCCACTTACACAAATCCTTTCTCCTTTACATTCATTATCAGAATAACAGGGTTGAGAAATTGATTGAGAACCAGAGGGAAAAACCGGGCTGCCTTCATCCGCTTCACAAGCCAGACCAGCAGGAATTGCTAAAGCAGCTAAAGTACCTAAAACACGAGTAAATCGATTCTGTAATAAATCTGTTAAAGCCATAAGTCTCACCTTTTCATAGTATTTACTACTATCAAAAGAGGAATCTATTTAAAAAGGTTGCGGTGGGAAATTAAGAAAAACTTAAATAGTTTTGAACAGATTATTATAAGTTATGATTAAAAAAGCAGAACTCAACCGGATTAAGAAGATTATCGTACCCATCCTAAAGAGGAATGATGTAGTAAAAGCAGGAATTTTTGGCTCTTATGCGAGGGGGGAAGAGAAGAAGAAAAGCGATGTTGATATATTAATAAGATACGGGAAAAGTAAAAGCCTATTAGATTTGGTTCATTTGGAGAGAGAACTAAAAAAGAAATTGAAAATAAAAGTAGATTTATTAACTTATCATTCAGTTCATCCTTTACTGAAAGAAAGAATCAGAAGAGAAGAGGTGAAGATATTTTGAGTAAAGACTATTTCGTATTCTTAGAGCATATCCTGAGAAGCATTGGGAACATAGAAGAAGACACTAAACAATTCTCCAAAGAAAAATTTCTCGGGGCGAGAACAATTCAAGATGCGGTTATCAGAAACATTGAAATAATTGGAGAAGCGACTAAGAACCTTCCTTTTGAACTAAGAAATAAATATTCTCAAATATCTTGGATTGATATAGTTGGGATGAGAGACAAGTTAATTCATGGTTATTTCGGGATCGATTTAAACATTGTATGGAAAACTATCAAAGAAGATTTACCTAAATTAAAAAAACTTATTCTAGAAATATTAAAGACAGAAAAAGATTAAACTCAAATATTAGGGGCTTTTTGCCTTATAGCACCATCATTCCTCACCTAATTCTTCTCCAACACCCTTAAAAAAGCTTCTAAATCCTGAGCAGAACGCAGCTCTTCTTTCTTCAAAGAGAAATTACCGAATACAGTTTTAACTTTATATTTCTTACATAATTTCAGATTAAATTTCATCCGGGCAATGAGCTTATTTTTATCTTTGGCTTCCAGAATCTGCTGAAAAGAAAAGCCCAAAGTTTTTTCTTTATCTGCGGCTATCTTGCAAAGAATCTGGTCTAATCCTCCGCGCAGGTAATGCAGAGAATCCGAGGGATTAATCTTCTCCATTCCAAAAACTAGGTCTACGGAAGAATGCTCCAAGGCAAAACGCAACATCTCTTCTGTTTCCGGACGGTAAAAAGCTAATTTATTTTTCCGTTGAGCTTCTTTGATCTGGTCTAAAAGCTCTTTCTGATTCTTTCCTCGAACTAATAAAAAGTCTTCATCCAAAAACAAAGTTTTAGTGAAGCCTAATTTCCGGCTGAGCTCTTCCAATTCTGTATTTTTCCGGATTAAAAGCAGATTTTCCATGGAAGAAGGTTAAATGGTTTGTATTTAAAAAATAATCTCAAAAGATTTATAAAATTGCCTGAGAACTAGGAATATCCCCCAAGGCCTTATTTGGAGGCTGAGGCTAAAATATGGAACTTGTAATCAAGCGAGAAAGAGAACAAAGCAGAGAAAAGATTAGCTTTTCTGGCAAAACAGTAAAAGAACTACTTCTAAAACTAAAACTTAACCCGGAAACCGTCCTGGTAGTGAGAAAAAAGGAAGTGCTGACTGAAGATGAATTAGTTAAAAACAAAGACAAAATTGAGATTCTAAGCGTAGTTTCCGGAGGCTAAAAAATGCTCTGCACCAAATGCAAAAATAAAGCAGTAATCAAACTGCAACACGGAAACTTATGCAAAAACCATTTTTTAGATTATTTTGAAGAAAAAGTGTTCAAGACCATTAAAAAATACAATTTAATTGATCCGAAAGATAAAGTATGCGTAGCTACTTCCGGAGGTAAAGACTCTTTAACTGCTCTTTATCTGACCCAAAAGTATTTAGGAACTAAAGAATTGTTCGCTTTATGTATAGATGAAGGAATTAAAAAATATCGCGAAAAGACTATCATAGACTTAAAAGAATTCTGTAAAAAAAATAAAATTACTCTGAAAATTGTAAAAGCTAAAGATGAATTTGAGTATACCCTAGATAAAGCCTATCCTTTAATCAATCAAAAGACCAAGAAGAAACCCTGTAATATCTGCGGAGTGTGGAGAAGATATCTAATCAATAAATATGCTCGAAAATTCGGGGCAACCAAACTGATTACTGGCCATAATCTTGATGATGAAGCCCAGGCCATCATGATGAATATTTTTAAGGCGAATACTAAACTTTCTGCCCAGCTCGGCCCGGTTTCGGGAATAGAAGAATATAAACTGTTTGTACAAAGAGTCAAGCCATTATATTTCTGTACGGAAAAAGAGACCAGATTGTATTGTTTATTGAAAGGGTTCAAGGTAAATTTTGGAGAGTGTCCTTACGCAGAAGAGGGTTACCGAGCTAAGGTAAGGGATATGCTCAATGAATTTGAAAATAAATATGCGGGAACTAAACAAGGAATCATCAACTCTTTTTTAGAAGTGCTGCCCCTATTAAAAAAACAAAGCGAAAAGTACGGCGAAATAAAAATCTGCAAGAGATGCGGAGAGCCGGCGAACCAAGAAATATGCAACGCTTGCAATTTGCTAGAGGAATTGAAAAATGGATGAGCGCTATTCTCGACAGATTCTTCTTTTAGGGAAAGAGAAACAGGACAAAATAAGGAAGGCTAAAGTAGCAATAATTGGGGTGGGGGCTTTAGGAACAGCAGCTGCAGAATTATTAACTCGGTCGGGAGTAGGAAAATTAATTTTAATTGATCGAGATGTAATTGAAGAAAGTAATTTACAGAAGCAGTTACTCTTTACGGAAAAAGATCTCGGGAAAAGTAAAGCTTTGGTTGCGGGGAAGAAATTAAAAGAAATAAATTCTTCTCTGAAAATTAAAGGTTATGCTCTGCATTTAAATTCAGAAAATCTATTTTTGTTGAAAAGTGCAAATTTGATTTTAGATTGCACCGATAATCTTAAAACTAGATTTTTAATCAATGATTTCTGTAAAAAAGATAAAATTGATTGGATCTATGCCTCGGCGATCCAGGAGGAGGGTTATGTTATGCCTATTTTTTCTGATAGCCCCTGCTTAAGATGTTTCTTACGCGAAGCTAATCTGGAAACTTGCGACACAGCCGGAGTATTGAATACGATCACTACTGCGATTGCGGCTTTACAAGTGAATTTTGCTTTGAAGTTATTGGGGGGAGAGAAAGTCGGTTCTTATCTGTATTATTTAAATCTTAAAGATATGGAAATGAAAAAAATAGCAGTGAAGAAAAATAAGAAATGTCCTGCTTGCCAAGGAGTTTATGAATTTCTAAATCAAAAAGAAAAACCATTAATGAAATTCTGTTCGGCAGGGAAATATCAGATTTTAGGAAAGAAAGTAAATCTAAAAGAGATTAAAAAAAGATGGGGTAAATTAGGGAAAGTTGTTGATGATGGAATTGCTTTACGTTTTGGAAAAATAATTTTATTTGCGGATGGAAGAGCGCTGATTGAAGCGAAAACGGAAGAGGAAGCGAGAAGCGTTTATGGGAAATGGGTGGGAGAATAATTAACAAATCCGATTAATTTTCGTTTAATCTCTATTTTAGTATAAGCCACCAACGGCTTTAAAACCATTAAATTAGTGGGATACTGTTTCTTATCTTCAAAAGTATCCCCCACCACTAAAGATAAGATTTCTTTCTCCTGAGCAAAGGCATCAATCTCCCCCCAATCTTTAACCAACTTAAAAGTTAGCGAGGCGGGACTGAACTTCTGTAATAAAGAAAGGTCTGGCTCTTTCAGATTTTGTTCTTTGAATCCTATCGGAAATAGGTTACACCCTCGTTTCATTACCAATAAACCAGCTAAAATTGAAGCTTCGTTTTCCATCAATAAAGCTACCCGGCCACCAGTGCCTACGGGCAAGCCTCCAAAGCAGTCAATAGTTTCTGTAAACAAGTAAGCTCCGTCTAAATTAATCTCTATATTCAAAAAATGCTGATAATTTTCAAAGCCAAATGAGAGATTTTTATTGTTCTCTTCCAAAAATCTTCCTAAAAGGGCATTAAGTTCCAGAGATTTCAAAGAAAAACTTTTGTCGGAACGTTTAGTCTCAATCCGAAAACTGCCCTTTTTGTCTTTAAAATGCTCCCAAACTGCTGTTTTTATCGCTTCCAGCTCTTTTTCTACTCTCAGAGCAGGAGAATAAGAAACCAGGCCAAAGACCTTTTTTAGCTGTTGATGCACCTCAAAATAATCTAAAATCAGCCTGCCCCGGACTCTTTTTACGGCTTTGATCCCTACCAATTTTCTGAGATTTTCAATCAACTTCTTCTCGAACCAGAGTGCATTCCTGCCTTTAAGAAAAAGCTCCCCATAACGTAGCAGGATAGAGTCATAATTCATTTTCAGCCAGGGAGGGCCAAAAGAAGCTGGGCTTTTAAAGATTTAGGGACATTTTTAGCTTTAAATTGAATTCAGGAAAAAGCGTTTCATCTGCAGATTTTATTTAAATAGTTAAGCTGAAGTTCCAGAGGAAACCAGGGGCCTAAAGGAGGAGGATAAAATTAGTGCAGTATATACTTTTAGAGGAAGTTTTAGTTTATAAAAGGAATATTTAAATACTACGCGGGGATTTATAAATGAAATTTATCTTTATAAAGAGAAATAGGGGGTTGAAAATATGAAAAAAACTGGAAAAAAAGAGATCAAGATCGTTAATATTGTTGTTTCTACCGGATTGGAAAAAGAGATTCCTCTGGAAAAGATGGCTGCTACTTTGCCTAATACTGAATATAATCCGGAACAGTTCCCGGGATTAGTACTAAGAATCAAAGATCCAAAAACTTCAGCTTTAATCTTCAGCTCAGGAAAGGTGGTCTGTACCGGAGCAAGAACCATGGAAGATGTAGATAGAAGTATCCAAAGCATCATCAAAAGCCTGAAAAAGCTGAATATTAATGTCACCATTAAACCTGAAATTACGGTGCAAAATATCGTCGCCAGCGGAAGTATTGGGATGGATTTGAACTTAAACGTGCTGGGAATAAAGCTGCCTAACACTGAATACGAACCAGAACAATTCCCGGGTTTAGTGCATAAGTTGAAGGGTACCAATGCTACCTTCCTCTTGTTCAGTAATGGTAAAATAGTCTGTACGGGAACCAAAACTGAGCAGGAAGTGCATGATGCTACAGACAAGCTCATAGATAATCTGGAAAAACTATTGGATAAAAAATAGATTTTCCAGCAAGCATAAGATTTTAAAGTCCTTTTTTCATTTTGTTTTTTGTATGTCTATATTAAGTATTACTAAAGGGGGGAAGAGCTAAATGGACGTAGAAGAGCAAATTAAGGTATTTCGGGAGTTCATTGAGCAGAATTACCTTCCCCAGCTTCTGGAAGCAGTCAGAAAAGGCCAGAATTATTTAGTTTTAGATTTCTCGGAACTGATCAAGTTTAATACGGAAATCACTGAAGAAATCCTGGAAAGTCCGGAAGAATTGCTTAAAGCCGCGGAATTGACCGTCAAAGAATTTGATTTACCTCAAAAAGTAACTAAATTTAATGTCAGATTAAAAAATCTTCCCGAATCCCAGAAAATCAAAATTAGTGATATCCGCAGCAAGCATCTGAATAAATTCATCTGGAGCGAGGGTATTGTGCGCCAGAAATCAGATGTCAGACCTCATGTTACTGCTGCTAAATTTGAATGCCCTTCCTGCGGAAATATTCTGAATATCTTGCAATTAGACAAAAAATACAAAGAGCCGAGCAGGTGCGGCTGCGGAAGGAAGGGCAAATTCAAAGAAATATCTAAAGAGTTAGTGGACGGACAAGGTTTAGTGCTAGAAGAATCTCCAGATGACCTGGATGGCAGCCAGCCGAAGAGAATTAATGTCTTTTTGAAAGATGATTTGGTTTCGCCTTTCTCGGAGAGAAGGACTAGTCCGGGCTCTCGGGTAAAATTGTGCGGTTGGGTAGTAGAAGTGCCCATCACCCTGAAAACCGGGGGCCAGGCTACTAAATATGACTTAATCATTGAAGCTAACAATATCGAGCCGATAGAAGATGATTTTACGGAGTTAAACATCACAGAAAAAGAGGAAGAACAAATCAAAGAGATTGCTAAATCTCCTAACGTAATTTCCAATCTGGGAAAAAGTATTGCTCCTTCCATCTATGGCCATGACAAAATCAAAGAGGCTTTAGTTCTGCAATTAGCCGGAGGGTGCAGGAAAGTCAGGCCAGATGGGGTAGCCACTAGGGGAGATATACATATGCTTCTTATCGGTGATCCTGGCAGCGGAAAGTCACAGATCCTGAAAAGAATCTTTAAAGTCGCTCCGAGATCAAGATTTACCAGCGGTAAAGGAGCAAGTGCGGCCGGCCTCACTGCCAGTGTGGTAAAAGATGAATTCTTGGGCGGCTGGAGCTTAGAAGCAGGAACTTTAGTTCTAGCCAACCGAGGGTTTGCCATCATTGATGAAATGGATAAGATGAATAAAGATGATCGTTCGGCGCTGCATGAGGCGCTGGAACAGCAATGTGTAAGTATCTCCAAAGCAAACATTCAAGCTACTTTACGCTGTGAAACTACGGTATTAGCTGCAGCTAACCCGAAATTTGGAAGGTTCGATCCTTACGGCATAGTTGCAGAACAGATTGACCTGCCTCCCACTTTGATCAACCGGTTTGATTTAATTTTTCCCATCAAAGATCTGCCCAATCGAGAGAAAGATGAAAAGACAGCTACATTTATTCTTAATCTGCATAAAGATCCAGAATTAGCAGTTTCTGAAATTGATACTACTCTCTTGAAAAAATATTTTGCCTATATCCGCCAAAAAATTAATCCCAAGATGACGGATGCAGCCATCGAAGAATTAAAAGATTATTACATTACCATGCGCAATTCCGGAACTTCAGAAGAATCGGGAATGAAAAGTATTCCCATCACCGCCAGGCAATTGGAAGCTTTAGTCAGATTATCAGAAGCTGCAGCAAAGGTAAGATTAGCGAAAACCGTTACTAAAAAAGATGCCCAGAAAGCGATTGAATTGATCGATTATTGCCTAAACCAAATCGCTAAAGATAAAGATACCGGACGGATAGATATTGATCGGATCAGTAGTACGGTTAGCGCCAGCCAAAGAAGCGGAATCGGTTTGCTTAAAGAAATTATTTCTTCACTGGAAGAACAGATGGGAACGAAAATTATTCCGGTAGATAATATTGTAGAAGCAGCTAAAGAGAAAAATCTTTCCAAAGAGCAGGTAGAAGATTTCTTTGGAAAATTGAAACGTTCAGGAGATATTTTTGAGCCAAAACGAGGATTCATCCAAAGACTTTAAAATGGAAGAGAAAAAAGTTTTTACCCGCCAGATTGCAGTTAAAACTACTTTCAGCGAGCTGTTAGAGGGAGAATACATTAAAGAAGAAGAACAGAATCCTAATTACTTATTAACCAAAAGCGGTGAGAAGATTTATCGTTTGAATGCTTTAGGAATAATTTTAGGGAAAGAGAAACAGGGAGAAATTCAGAATTTTTATCTTGATGACGGGACCGGAAAGATAATTTTAAGATCTTTTGAAGTTAGTCCGCAATTGGAAGCTTTACAGGTAGGAGATACGATTTTAGTGCTGGGAAAATTAAGGGTGTATAATCAGGAGAAATATATCTCTCCTGAAATCATCAAGAAAATTGATCCGCTCTGGCTGAAGGTTAGATCGTTAGAATTAAAAGAATTATTTTTTGATAAAAAAGAGATAAAGGTAGAAGCGGAAGAAGTTCCGACTAAAGAAATTACCTCTGCAGATGACTCTTCTGAAGAAGAACTGATGGGGGAGGATGAAATTGTAGTAGAAGAGGTAGAAAAAGCGGAGATGCTTCCCGTAGAAAAGATTAAATATCTGATTAAAGAGATGGATCAAGGCGGGGGAGTATTAATTGAAGAAATTATTTCTAAGTCTCCTCTTAACGAAACTGAACTGATCATTGAGAAAATGCTGGAAAAAGGGGAAATCTTCCAGAACCTTCCGGGAAGGGTAAAGGTGTTGTGAATTAAAATTAATGATAAAAAGTAAAAAAATTATTTAATTAAAAATTGCATTTAACAAAAATCTACCCAGAATCAATCAAAACATCAGCGGCGTAATATAAACCTCCACTAAAGCTGCAGCAATCAAAAAGCCTAAACTTAACAAAACCAGGTCCAAAGCGTCAATCAAGACCTTATCTTCTTTGAGGTTATGCTTGATCAAAGCAATAGAAATTATTCCTCCCGCTAAACCGGCAATGAAATAAGAAGTCATTTCTAAAATACCATGGGTCATATAACGCAAAAAGCTGAAAGAAGCAGCACTGAAATAATTACTTAAAGTAGGAATTCCTACCAAACTTGCACCTTTAGCTAATTCAGTTTTAAAGAAGTTACCCATAGCGGTAGCTACTACCGAGGCATTCCAAGTTAAGATAAAAATCGCTCCTGTACCGTAAACAAAAGAAAAGATCAAGCAGAAAAAGAGAACTTTTAAATTATTAAAAATAATGCGAGTAAACAGATCTAATTTAGTTAAATTGCCCTGAACTACATTATTAGTATTAAGAATGGCTTTTTCCTGTAATGAGAATACGGTAGAAACCATCTCAGGGGGCAAGAAAACATAAGATAAAAATAAAGCGAAGGTCATGCCCAAGAACAAGAAGATTAAATAGATTAAGACTTTAGTATGTTCTTTCAATAAAGTCCATTCTTTAGTATATTTTAAATCTAATTCTTCTTCATTTTTAATAGTAGTATAAAATAAAGGAACAATAGCTAGAACAATCAAAAATACAGTTAAAAGACCGGAAACTTCCCTAAAGACAATATAAGATAACGCTAAACCTACAAAAGCATAAATAAAACCAGCCAAAAACATCTCCCAGGGCTTTTTTTTAACTGCAAAAGGGTTGAATAAAGATTCTAAAACCATAAAATTGAGTAAATAAGCTGATTATTTAAACATTTCTTTAATTGTAGATTAGATCACCCACCCCTTGATTGCGGATGGAAGTTGAAAGAAAAGAAAAAAATGATTCAAAAGTTGAAAAGAGAAGAAGAAAAGAAGATAAATGAAAACATTCTATTCTTTAAGATGAAAAATTGAAATATAAGAATAGAATGGATAAATATGGAGATGATTTCTTTTTTGATGAAACTTTTTAAAAAGAAGAAAAAGAGAAAAATCATTTAAAAAGTGTTAAATGCAATCAGAAAAAGTATATTTAAAATAAAACAAATTCATGAAATAAACCAAAATATATTATAATTTATAACTTTTAGGTTTAATTTGGATTTTATTTTATCTCAATTTTATTAAATAGATCATTAATCAATCTTTTTTAAAGAATAATAAATAAATATATTTTAATAAAATTATAATAAGAATAAAGCTTATTAATAATAATATATATTTATTTCAATATAGAAAAGAAAGATAACATTTAACTAAAAAGTAATTATAATATAAATAATGATTATTAATTAATGATGAAAAGAAAAAGAAATAAATTGTTGATAGAATTATTATAAATATTTAATAAATATTTAATAAATAGAAGAAGAAAGATATATTCAAAGAAAGAGAAAGAAGAAGAGATTATTTTTTAAGGGATAGATAGATAAATAGATACATAAATAAATATATAGATACATATTTATAATAGTTCCACCTGCAATCAACCTATGGTTTGTGATTTATACTTTCTATCTTCAAATTGTTTATATATTACCATCAATCTGAATAAAATAGCTTTAAAATAGCTTTAATATGATCTATTTCAAAATGATCTTAATTAAGTTAAAATAATCATTAATTCATATTTCCATCGGAAAGGAGGGGGTCAGATGGTGCAAATAAACACCTTTTTTGAGAATTATTTGAAGAAAGAATCTTTATTTTTGGATAAAACTTACTTATTATCCAGTTATCTTCCAGAAAAAGTTCTTTATAGGGAAGAACAACTCCAAGAAGTAGCTAATATCTTAGCTCCAGTTTTAAAACTAGAAAAACCTTCAAATTTGTTTATTTATGGTAAAACCGGAACGGGTAAGACTCTTTCGGTTAAGCATATTCTTAATTCTATGAATGAAATTGCTAAACAAAATAATTTACCTTTAAAAACGATTTATCTTAATTGTAAATTAAAAAAGGTGGCGGATACAGAATATCGTTTAATTGCACAGTTAATTAAAGAATTGGGTAAAGAAATTCCTTCTACTGGTTTGCCTACAGACGAAGTTTATACTATTTTTTATAGTTTATTAGATCAGGAAAAGCAAATCATTTTATTAGTTTTAGATGAAATTGATCAATTAACCAAAAAGATAGGAGATGAAATTTTATATAACTTAACTAGAATTAATTCTGAATTAAAAAAGTCTCAAATCTGTTTGGTAGGAATTTCAAATAATCTGGTTTTTTCTGAGAATCTTGATCCGCGAGTAAAAAGCAGTTTGTCTGAAGAAGAATTAATTTTTCCGCCCTATAATGCTTTACAAATTAAAGAAATTTTAAGAGAACGGGCAGAAAAAGCGTTTAAAGAAAAGGTGGTCCAATCTGGAGTGATTGAAAAATGTTCTGCTTATGCGGCTAGAGAGCATGGAGATGTGCGCAGAGCGATTGATTTATTGCGGGTAGCGGGAGAAATCGCAGAAAGATCAGGTTCATTAATTTTAGAAATAGCCCATTTGGATGAAGCGGAAAAAAAAGTAGAAGCAGATAAGATTCTTACTGCAGTTATCAATCAACCAAAACAGTTTCAAAATGTGCTTTATTCTATTATGTTAATCTCTCCCCAAAAAAATCAATTTTATACCGGAGAAATTTATGAAGTTTACAAAAATATCTGCAAGCAGGTTAAATTTAATATTCTTACTCAACGGAGAGTTTCTGACATCCTGGCGGAGATGGACATGCTGGGAATTATCAATGCTAAAATTATTTCTAAAGGTAGATATGGAAGAACTAGAGAAGTTTCTTTATCTCTTGAAGAAAATTTGCTGGCGAAATTAAAAGAGGTTTTGGAAAAGTCGTTACAATTAAGCTCTTAAAATTGATTTAGTTCAAAGGAATAAATCTAATCATAAATTTAACAAATATTTTCAAAAGTGTTTTCAAAATGGAATTGACCAAAGAATTAGTAGAAAAGATGTTTGAACTGGGAATATTGCTTAGTGCAGATTTAAAAGAGATTAATGATAATCTTCTGGCTAAGCTAGAAATAGAAGAAGATTTAATTGTGCTTAATTCTGATTATGCAGAAGTAATCAATGGTCAGACCTCTTTAGTGGATTGGTACGAGTTAGATAATTTTAGAGTTTTGGCTGAGAAAGAAAAAGATCTAGATTTGTATCATAACCAGCTGCAGCATCTGCGCAGTTCTGATTTGATCATAACCAGTTCGCCTCTTAAAATTAAGTCCGAGATCAAAAGTTTAGAAGTAGAATCGAATAGAGAAAAAAGTACTTTTTCCAAAAATTTGGATAATACTATTCTTAATAGTGAGAATAATATCAATCCTAATATCAATCCTAATTCCATTAATTTTTCCTCCTTAATCAATTCTTCGGTGGAAATAGTTCTTTCTTACGAGAATAAGCCCAGAAAGTATGCGGTGAAAGATTTTGTGAATATTTTTGTAACTCGCTATCGCTTTTTAGAAAGCCTTTTAAGAAATCGCCAGGAATTGATGGGAACTTTAAGCATTAATCGAGTACTGGAAAAAAAAGAGAAAGAAAATGTTTCTATTATCGGAATGGTAGAGGAAGTTTCTACCACTAAAAGCGGCCATTTAATTTTCAATTTAGAAGATCTTACCGGTAAAATAAAAGTGTTAGTTTCTAAAAACAATAAAGTATTATTTAATCAAGGCAAGGAATTAGTTCCAGATGAAGTTATTGGTATTAATGGGATGAGCAGCGATAAAATAATTTTTGCGGAGAGAATCGTCTGGCCAGATTTTCCGGAACATCCTGAACTGAAGAAAGGCCCGCTGGAAGAATATGCTTTGTTTATTTCTGATATTCATGT
>Ga0209514_10005813_pt1 | contig 15478 bp, 18 predicted proteins | sample Subgrocontami58m_FD_187452 | JGI IMG/M metagenome (GOLD analysis project Ga0209514, IMG submission 187452) | Subsurface groundwater microbial communities from S. Glens Falls, New York, USA - GMW37 contaminated, 5.8 m (SPAdes) (version 3) | ecosystem: Environmental > Aquatic > Deep subsurface >...
AACTCTCCTCTGTATTTAAAATTTTTAAAGGGGGAAAGGTATCTGAAGTGCACACCCTGGGGAAATCCAACCAGAAACTATCTGGGCTGGAAGAGTCCTTGCTACCTCATTACGGATACCCACTATAAAACCTTCGATGAGTGTATGGAATGTACGGATTGGGACAAGTATCAGGAAGGGAATGACCCCCGCTGTAAGAATTGTATGATGCATTGCGGGTTTGAGCCTACCGTAGTACTGGGGGGTGGAAAACGGCTATCTGATATTATAGAAATGGCAAAGTGGAGCTTTAGCTAGGAAAATAGAGAAAAACGAACCTACAGAAATTCAAGGGGCTGTCCAAAAAGATTTTGAAATACCGTATGTAGGGGCAGGTTTCAAACCTGCCCCTACAGGTTGAATATGGAAATCATTATTTTGGACAGCCCCTTTGATAGTTGTACTTGCTGTGTTATGATTTTTGGGTAAGATTGCGGTATTTACCTAATGCGAACAATGGAAAGTAATCTCGGTACATATGGTATTTTAGGTAAAAAACCTTAGGGAAGCCCGTTGCTGTAAATTCAACCTCGTCCCAGCTTCCATCCTCTTTTTGTCCCGTTAAGAGAAATTTTATACCCTTTTCTACGGCAGTTGATTTTACCTCGCCGGCAGCAAACAATGTCAGCAACGCCCATGCCGTCTGCGATGGTGTGCTTCTGCCAATTGCCTTCAGTGACGGGTCGTCATACGACTTTATGGTTTCACCCCATCCACCGTCAGAATTTTGGACACTTTTCATCCACTCAGCGGCCTTTTTGATATGTGGCTTGTTCATATCCTCTCCGACAGCCAGGAGTGCGGCAAGCACAGACCATGTGCCATAAATATAGTTTGCGCCCCAACGCCCAAACCACGAACCGTCTTTTTCTTGCTCTTTTTGGAGAAATTCTATGGCCTTTCTGATATTAACGTAGGTCTTGCTAAACCCAATACGTCCTAAAAATTCTAAGCATCGGCCTGTGACATCGCTTGTACTTGGGTCTAATAATGCATTAAAATCTGCGAAAGGTATGTGATTTAAAATTGCTTTGTTGTTATTGCGGTCAAATGCTCCCCATCCGCCATCATCACATTGCATAGCCTGAATCCACCTCAAACCGCGTAAAAATGTCTTTTCCTTGTGTGATGTCTCTGGTAAGGACATGCGCTGTAATGCCATAAGCACAGCTGCGCTGTCGTCCGTATCGGGGTAAAACTCGTTGGCATACTGGAAGTACCAGCCGCTTGGTTCTTCTACCTTGCACTTCAAAGCCCAGTCACCGAAATTCCTGACTTCCTTGCTGACGAGCCACTCTCCTGCCCTTTGTAACGCTGGATGTGTGCTTGGTATGCCTGATTCGTGAAGCGCAATAATTGCCCAGGCAGTATCCCAAACGGGAGATACGCAGGGCTGTAAATAAAGCTTGTCCTCTTCATAAACCACCAGTTTCTCGACTTCTCTTAGCTGGCTTACCAGCGCAGGGTGATCATCTGAATAGCCAAGGCATTTCATGGCAAATATGGAATTAATGATTGCCGGCCATATAGCCCCCAAACCGCCGGACTTCTCAAGATGTTCGAGCATCCATTTTTCTGCCTTCCGGAGGGCGATCTTTCTAACAAATTTAATGGGGTGCTGTTCGTAACGCCTGAAAATACTATCGGCATCGATAAAGAAATTGTGCCAGCACCATCCCGACTGGTCTCTCTTAATACGGTAGACCACCTTATCACGGGGAACGAGGTAGAGTTCTTTCAGCAGATCATCCCCGACAGGAATATGCGGCTTTTTATCAATGGCAATAGAGAGGGGGACGACAATGCACCTCGACCAATACGACATCTCGTAAATGCTAAAATAAAAACCCGGCGGGAACAGAATCATTTCAGCAGGGACGGCGGGTACCGCTTGCCAGTCAACCTGTCCAAACATGGCCAGATAAATTTTGGTAAAGCAGTTGGTCTTCATTATGCCGCCCATATCAAGGATGCACTTCTTTGCCTTCTGCATAAAAGGCTCATCGGCAGAATATCCAGCCAATTTTAAGGCAAAATATGCCTTTACCGAGGCGCTAATTTCACGGGGTCCTCCATAATAAATATTCCATCCGCCGTCAGGAAGTTGATGTTCAAGGAGGAGGTTTACAGCCTTTCTTTGTTTTTCATGATCTACCTTCCCAAGGAAATGCATGAGCATGATATAGTCTGATGTTACGGTTGTATCTGCCTCTAAAATTCCTACCCAGTGTCCATCTGCATGGTTTTGATTGCTGAGCAGATATTGTTGTGCACTGTTTATGGCGCTATCCAATGGATTTTTTAGTGGTAAATTAATATTGATGCCAGTCTTTATGGGTGTACTCTCGAATCTTAATTCATGTCTGGGAAGTTCGGTAACCGGGTGTTTCCCATTTCCGTTTCCATTCCCATGCCCATTCCCATTGAATTTATAGATACGTGTTTCTAGTCGTTCAAAAAAGTTAGATAAGAAATTTCTCATACTTCAGAAACCCTCAACAAATACATAGGTTTGTCAATATACAGCATCTTCCTAAATATTAAGTAGGTAATTATCATTAGGTTAAGTAAATAATCGATGCACAAAGTAACAAATTTATAAGTCAATTTCAAGTAAAACTTGCTTTATTTTGTAGCTTATTATAGTATTAATCCGTACAACCAATGGGATAATCAAGGTAAAAAATTCTTTTATTTAAGTTTTGGGTTATAGTTACGAGTGAAGGTTATAGGTGAAGGTACAAGTGCAACTCGCAACTATGAATTTGATTACGGTTACGCTGCGCTATGACACTCCTTATTTATGACGACATCTTCTTACAGCATGATACTGGGTACGGCCATCCTGAGAATGCCAAAAGGCTTGAAAATACTGTAAAATACCTTCAGGCGAGCGGACTCTGGGATCAATTGAGAGTGGAGAAACCTCGTGCCGCATCCTTGGAGGAAGTCAAGCTAGTTCATCCACAAACCTATATCGAGACCATCAAGCAGATCGCAGATACCGGTGGTGGTTGGCTGGATGGCGATACGGTAGTTTCCCGCGCATCATATGATGCGGCTGTTCATGCGGCAGGCGCACCCCTGACAGCCATTGATTTAATCATGAAAGGGGAAGAGAAAAATGCCTTTTGCCTGGTACGTCCGCCAGGACACCATGCAACACCCTCAAGAGGAATGGGCTTTTGCCTCTTCAATAATGTAGCCATTGCGGCAAAATACCTGCAGTCGAAGTACCAGCTGGAAAAAATCCTCATTGTTGATTGGGATGTCCATCACGGGAATGGTACGCAGGATGCGTTTTACAACGACCCCGCGGTGTTGTACTTCTCAATGCACCGATACCCGTTTTATCCCGGTTCCGGGAGGAAAGAGGAAGACGGTCAGGGCAAAGGCAAGGGATTCAACGTCAATGTGCCCCTCTCGTTTGATACGATGCCTGAAAGATATATTGAAATATTTACGGATGTTATGGAACAGAGGGTAAATCAATTTGTTCCCGAATTTATTATCATTTCTGCCGGCTTTGATATTTACAAAAAAGACCCGATTGGTGGATTGAATCTAGAGATTAAGGATTTTGTGACGTTAACGGAGATTGTCATGAAATCCGCTGAGAGGCATTGTAACGGTAGGGTTGTATCATGCCTTGAAGGTGGTTACCATCTATCCGACCTTCCTTTGTGTATAGAAGCCCACCTCAAGGCATTGTTTCAGGTATAATCAATCTTTTTGCTGTACGGCAGCTTCCATCTGATTGAGCTTTTTTGTAAGCCGTGACTTCTTTCTGCTGGCAGTATTTTTGTGCAAAATGTTTTTGGCGACGCCCTTGTCTATTTTTTTTACTGTCAGTCGGAGTTCTTCTTGTGCCGCTTGTGCATTTCCCTCTTTTACTACACTCAAAAACTTTTTCAGCTGGGTTTTTAATGCTGCTCTATACGACCGGTTTCTCAAATTATGTTTTATGTTTTGCCTGAGCCTTTTTTTGGCTGATCTCATTATAGGCATTGCGTGTTGCTCCTTTAACTAAGATTAATTAAATAGAATATTATTAATCATAATTTATGTAATTTATGATCTAAAGTCAACAGGAAAACGAAAGAGGCTTGCATTCTACGTGTTTTTTTATTATATTTATTTGAAATAATGTGATGCTTGGAAATTTCAAACTGGTAGCCGCAACCTTTAGGTTGCGCCATTATCAGTTGCATGAGAATACGTTTACGCAGGCTGAAAGCCAGCGACTACTTTGAAATTTTATCTTAGAGAAATTAGATTTTAATGAATATAGTTAACTATCCAGACCCCGTGCTCCGTCAAAGGGCAAAACCCCTCACAGAGATTAATAAAGAGGTATACCTGAAGGTTGAGGAAATGATGGAATTGATGTATCAGGCGCAGGGTATTGGGTTGGCAGCTCCCCAGGTGGGGTGGTCTGTCCGTCTGTTTATTATTGATGCTGATGGCGACAGTCATGAGGAAAAGGTATTTATTAACCCCGTAATTATAGAAGAAGCGGGGGAATTGAATAAAGAAGAGGGCTGTTTGAGTTTCCCGGGCATTATGGGCAAGGTCGTCCGTGCCCAACGGATCAAGGCTCAGGCTTACACTCTCAAAGGTCAAAAAATAGAAATAGAGGCAGAAGGTCTGGCTGCGCGTGCCTGGCAGCATGAGATTGACCATCTCAACGGATGTCTTTTCATTGATAAAATGAGCCCGGCCAACCGTTTGGCCATATCCCATCAGCTAAAAGAATTTGAACGGTCCTATAAAGGTACCCGAATTCCTGTGTAATTAATGTTTGCGATGATCATGAAAAAACACATTATAAACACAGGTTGGTTTATCAAACAATGAATGTGGTCTTTATGGGAACGCCAGAGTTTGCAGTCCCCAGTTTACACTCCTTGGCAACATCAACACATAAAATTATTGCTATTGTTACACAACCGGACAGGCCTAAGGGAAGAAGTAAAATACCGTCTCCTTCACCGGTAAAAGAGGCAGCACGAGAATTGGGATTGGAAATTATGCAGCCGGTTAATATCAATGAGGAAGCAGTTGTGAAACAACTCCAGTACCTTTCACCAGATTGTATCGTTGTTGTTGCCTTTGGACAGTTCCTGTCTATTCCGATTATTAATCTTCCCAGATACCGGTGTATCAACATTCACGCATCTTTGTTGCCAAAACTTCGCGGGGCAGCCCCGATTAACTGGGCGATTATACAGGGCGAAACGACCACAGGCGTCACTGCCGTGGTTATGACCGCCAAAATGGATGCGGGCGACATTATTGCCCAAAAAACGACGCCTATATTTCCCGGGGAAAATGCAGGAGAGATTGAAGAACGATTGGCTTCTATGGGTGCAACACTGTTGATTGATACGCTAAACCGCATTGAAACAGGAAATGCCGCTTACACGAAACAGGACGAAAAAGAGGTAACCTTTGCACCCAAATTGAAAAAGGAAAATGGATTGATTCCGTGGTCTCAGGAGACACAAAAAATTCACGACCTCATCCGCGGCGTCACCCCATCGCCCGGAGCTTATACCTATTACTGTGCAAAAGACACTGAAGAAAAGAAAAGGCTTATCATACTCAAGACACAGATTCACGAAGCATCAAAAACGAAAACTTCTCTTAACCCGGGTACCGTGGTTGAGATTGCCCCCTGTGGAATTCATGTAGCCACCATGGACGGTTTTCTTTGTATTACACGATTACAACCAGAAGGCAAGCGTGCGATGGACGCACAGGAATATACACGGGGGCATAAAGTAGTTACTCATGACATGTTTATATCATGATTTAACACTGTGTATACCGAAAATAACCCTTTAGGGTATTTGTGTGTTGATATTGAATTTTTATTGTTAATTTAAAGGCAGGTACTATGGAATTTATTGATAAAAAAGTTGTTTCTATAAATAACCTTATGATGAAGTTTCGTAAAAAAAAGTGTACTCCCAAAAATTTATTGATCCTCTTCCCTCATTGCATCCAGAACTCGCAGTGTAAGCAAAATGTTAAGAATGACCTGAACGAGTGTAAACGTTGTGGGAAATGCAAAATCAAGGACTTACTGGAATTTTCTGAAAAATATGGGGTTCATATTATCCTTGCTACAGGCGGGCGCGTTGCACTTCAAAAGATAATGTCCGAAGAAATACACGGTGTGGTGGCTATCGCCTGCGAAAAGGAACTCAGGACTGGCTTGATGGCCGCTATGTCCAAGGCTATATTTGCAGTGCCCAATCTGAGGCCTCACGGCTATTGCAAGGACACAGACGTATATCTGGACGAGGTGAAAGAGGCGATTGAAAAATTCCTCAAGTAAGACAGATGTCCGCTATGAATGTATTCGCATCCTGCGAGAAATTGATGAAAAAGAGATTTTTGCCCAGGAACTTATCTCTGAAAAATGTTCGCAAGCCGATTGGTTTCCACGAGACAAAAACCTCCTTACAGAACTGGTAAATGGCGTTATTCGCCATCGCTTATCCCTCGATACCCTTATTTCCTTCTTTTCGAAGATTCCACTCAATAAGCTAGAACCCTGGGTGTCATACGCCCTGCGTCTGGGTCTCTATCAAATCGTTTATCTGGACAAGATTCCTGCTTCTGCCGCAGTAAATACGTCCGTAGAACTGGTAAAAAAATTAGTCCACCGGACGGATGCCGTTAGATTTACGAATGCAATTCTTAGGTCTATCGAAAGAGGTATTCAAAATAAATCTGCAGACGAACCAGAGGTTACTGATCTGCAGAAGGCCTTGCACAGAAGGGGAAACACGTGGTGTACGTTCCAACATTCTATCTTGCCTAATCCAGACAAAAATCCCTCTGCCTACATGGCGGCTAATTATAGTCATCCTGAATGGCTCATAAAACGCTGGCTCAGCAGGTATGGTAAGGAAAAGACCATCGAGATATGTAAAATCAACAATCTTCCCCCAAAGGTATTCCTTCGTATCAACCATAGGAAAATATCTCCACAGGAATTTATTTTACTGCTTGAAAAAAATGGTATCAATTCATACGCCATCGATAATGCCGTAGTTGTCGACAACATCGCGGTCTCTGAGATACCAGGGTTTTCGGAAGGTTTATTCTTTGTGCAGGATATATCCGCCATGAAAGTTGCTCAATTCCTCAAGGTGGAAAAATCGAATGCAGTATTGGATATGTGTGCAGCGCCCGGAGGAAAGACAACCCATATTGCAGAACTTTTAGGGGACACGGGCAAGGTATGTGCGTTGGATATTTCTTTAAAACGATTGCAATTGGTTCAGGAAAATTGCCAGCGAATGGGGGTACAGAATGTTTTTATTGTGTGTGGTGACGCATCCGAAGGCAATGTCCCTTTTCATATTAAATTTGATCGGGTGCTTATAGATGCGCCTTGTTCCAATACGGGCGTACTTTCACGTCGTGTAGAGGCCAGATGGCGGCTGAAAGAAGAAGATATAAATAAACTGACAACGCTGCAATATTCAATATTAAAAACAGGCGCCGCCATGCTGAAACCCGGAGGGTATTTGGTGTACAGCACCTGTAGCATAGAGCCTGAAGAAAACCAGGATATCATAAAAAAATTTCTCAGCAACGAACCCCAATTCTGCCTCAATGCGGAGGAGTATTATTTACCCACTATGAATGCAGGGGATGGGGGATACATGGCAAGACTTCTCATGCGGGAAGTCTAATGTAAATTTTAAAAAGGCATCGGCAATTTTAATACTAAAAATACAAAACTCGATGAAAACAAAATCCTATTTTTTATCTTCATTTTATTTCCCTTACTTTTCCTATTGTAATTTAAAGGTAATAAATTATAATTGCAAAAATCATAAGAGAGAAGCCACCAAGTCACAAAGCACTAATGCTATAAAATCTTTGTTTCTTTGTGGCTAAATATTAAATTTATTAAAAATAAACCCATTTTCTCAATAAATGTTTTTATGCCTTTTTATACGATAATAAATACGATCTTATTGAAAAAAATATTACCTGCTACTTTTATCTTTTTTATACCGTTCCTTTTCTCTGCTGTAACCTTTGCGCAATCACCTGCCTTCCTTATCCCGCCCGCAGAATTCAAGGCATTTGATACCCCTAACGACGCTGGTGAAACGATTTCCCTGACGTGGTCTGCTTCCCCCAACGACTCACCTGACGCCTTCTATGTGATTTACATCGACAAGGATAACAACGGCGCCTTCGAAAAGGAGGCTATCCGAACAAAGTCAAATACCAGCTATCGAACAAGCGCCCCTGAAATTTACGGGTACAAAAAAAAGAATAGCGATTATCACTACGTTCAGATCTTTCCCAAAAAAGTTTTTAATGGGGAAAAAATCGATAAGAAACAACTCTATTATTTCAAACTGGCAATGATGGCCGGAGATTCCAAAATTGTCCTTGATACTATAGCTTCTGCCTCAGCTCACGGGAATTGGTTACACACAAAAAAGATAAATAATTTTGTGATTATGATTATCATCTCGACCATTATCCTCTATTTTATTGTACATGCACGACGAAACCCTGATATGTTCCTGAGAAAGATTGGCGGGCTTGACGCCGTGGATGAGGCTCTGGGTCGCGCCACGGAAATGGGGAAGCCTGTACTGTTTGTCCACGGATTAACAGGGATGGGAAGCATCTCAACCATTGCTGCAACAAGCATCCTGAGCAGGATTGCCCGGAAAATTGCAGATTATGACGCCAATCTGAAGGTTGTCAATAACGACCCCATTGTCATGTCTGTAAGTCAGGAGGTGGTAAAGGAATCTTATCTGGAAGCAGGACGCCCCGATGCATATAATCCGGACAACGTTTTCCTTGTAGCTTCTGAACAATTTCCCTATGTGGCAGCGGTAGGTGGGATCATGACCCGTGAAAAACCGGCTGCTAATTTCTTTATAGGATATTTCTTTGCCGAGGCCCTGATCCTGGCTGAAACAGGGGCAACCACAGGAGCAATCCAGATTGCCGGCACCGATGCATATACCCAGTTGCCCTTCTTTATTACCACCTGTGACTACACCCTGATTGGAGAGGAGCTTTACGCAGCCAGCGCATATTTATCACGAGAGCCCATGCTTATGGGCACGCTCAGGGCACAGGATGTGGGAAAGGGACTTCTTATCATTATATTGATATTGGGGACAGTACTGGCAAGTTTCGGCCTGGTATTTATTACGCATCTATTCGAGGCTTTTTAATAAACTTTTCGCAACGAATTGGCACAAATGAACGCGAATGAAAATAAAATATTGCATAAGGACTTATCTTACAAAATAGTTGGATTAGTTGAAGACAAAATTATTTTAGAACGGCTTGTTCAATAAAACGGCTTTTTTAATATTAGTGTAAATTCGTGTTCATTCGTGGCTAAATAGTTACAAATAATAAATATGAATTTTCTAAAACGTACCGTTCCACTCGTTATTGCATTCGTCATGGGCGTGCTTATGGCTATGCAGTATTATGTCCCCCATAAACTCTCACAGGACTTGCTTGAGGTGGTATCCAGATGGGATAGGATTATTGCGGGGTTCGCCGTGTTTATCGGCGCTTACAGCTTATTTCATCTCCACTGGACGAGGATCAAAAGGAAGGTGGAAGGTTGGGGATACAGCGTCTTTGTCTATTTCGGGGCTATAATTACCCTGATCTTTGGCTTTTTGAATGGTGGAAAATTCTTCTGGAACGACAAGCAGCAAGATACCATGTTTGACTGGCTGTATTATTATGTGCAGGTTCCAGCAGGCGCCACTATTTTTTCTATTTTAGCCTTTTTTATTGCTTCCGCAGCTTATCGTACCTTTCGAGCACGTACAATGGAATCAACCGTGTTGCTCATTGCGGCTATCCTTGTTATGCTGGGAAGGGTGCCTATCGGAAATTATATTTCTCAATATATCCCTGCGATAGCCGATTGGATTATGGCAGTTCCTAACCTTGCCGCAAAACGGGGCATCCTTCTGGGTGTGAGTTTGGGGGCAATTGCGACCTCTCTCAAAATCATATTCGGTATCGAACGGTCTTATCTGGGCGGAGGTGATTAGTGGAAAGATTTTTACGGATCGACCGCCGCATTATCTTTGCGATTATCACCGTAGCCGTTATTGTATCTCTCATCTTGCGGTTTGAATTGCCCATACCCCCTTCGGAGCCTGTTCAGGGGGTTTACGAAAAAATAGAATCGCTGCCAAAAGGCTCCCACGTCATGATTGCCTTTGATTATGACCCCTCTTCGAAGGAAGAGTTACAGCCCATGGCAGTCGCCTTTCTCCATCATTGTTTTAGCAGAGATTTAAAGGTGATTGGTATGACCCATTACACAGGCGCTCCAGGACTGGCAGACCAGGCAATGACCTCTGTGGCCAGCCAGTATCAGAAAAAGTACGGTGAGGACTATGCCTTTTTGGGTTATAAACCGGGAGGAGCCTCTCTTATTATCAACATGGGGGAAAACCTGTATTCTGCCTTTCCCAAAGATTTTTATGGGAACGATACGGCGACATTACCCGTCTTACAAGGCGTAGACTCACTCAGAGAACTTGATTTCCTGTTTGACCTCGCCGCAGGAACAACGATAGAAACCTGGATAGTGTTTGGGAAAGAAAAATATAAATTTGAGCTTGGGGCAGGATGCACCGCAGTAATGGGGCCTGACATGTATCCCTTTCTCCAGTCAAAACAGCTGGCTGGCCTGCTCGGCGGCCTCAAGGGGGCGGCAGAATATGAGGCGCTGGTCGGGAAAAAGGCAAATGCCGTAAGCGGGATGCGTCCTCAAAGTGTGGTACACGTAATTATTATCCTCTTTGTCATATTTGGTAACATCGTTTATTTTACATCCGGAAGGGCACGGCATGCGTAAGGATTCTAACTTTTTCATTCTTGTTGGCTCAATCGGATTATTCGTATGCATTAACATCTTTCTCATGGCATCGGGGAAACTGCCTTTTTCCTCCGACGGCTTTGGGATCATCCTGGGTGCAGGGCTTACCCTTGCCGTTTACAGCTTTCTTTATAAGGACAATCCGGCTTTTAAAATCGCCGAAAATCTTTACGTTGGAGTTTCCCTGGGTTATACCATCATTATTACATGGTTTAATTTCTTAAAACCCGACCTATACGACCCCCTTATCGTACCGATGTTTTCAAAAGCCGCAGAAAAGGCTCCCCAGTATGCGTTAATCTTCCCTTCACTATTGGGTATCTTTATGCTCCTGCGATTCTCAAGGAAATTATCCTGGCTGAGCCGCTGGACATTTGCATTCGTGGTGGGACTTGGTGCCGGGGTAAGCATTCCAAGGGTTATTTCGGCATTCATCCTTGAGCAGATAAAACCCTCCCTACACCCCGTCTTTTCAGGTGGGGAAACCATCCTTTCCAGCATTAACACCTTACTGATCATGCTGGGGGTTATCTCGGTGCTCATTTACTTTATCTTTTCAGTCGAGCACAAAGGCGCAATTGGGAAGGTATCAAAGATTGGAATATGGTTTCTCATGATCTCTTTCGGCGCATCCTTCGGCTACACGGTCATGGGCAGGTTGTCATTACTTATCGGTCGCATCCAGTTCCTTTTGAAAGACTGGCTGGGTATTTTGCAGTAGGGGTAAAGCATTTGCAGGTCGAAGACTGTAACATGTTCTAACACGTTATATCAGGTTGTAGCCTCTCCCTGGAATTCCTTCATGCAAAGCTTTAACGCCTTTCTGGCTTCTTTGTCTACAAACGAAAAGACACGACGAATAGAATCATGAGAACAGGAACGAGAATGTCCTACCACCTTAATAACCTCAAATCCTAGTGTGTCATGAAACTCGTAAAACTTACGATAGAGACAGGCATTCGTTACTGTACGATTCGTTCCTTTACTACAAAATCCATTCATTTCCAATTGAGATCTTCTTCGCTGTAGTCCTGTCACACACTGAGAATCGGAATATACATCCAGTGTTCCGAACCTTGAACCTGATAATTCTTTTTGGAAATCTTCAAGTGCCCACAAAAGGGTTTGAACTTCAAGTTTTGTCGATGAGGTAACTTCAAATCTTCGTAGTCTAATCTGCTCAACCAATTCAGGTCGAATAATTCTTTCAGGTGGTATTTCGAGAAATGAAGAAGGTATGACAAGATACGCTCCGAATCCGAGCATTAGCCTGGGATTTAAACTTACATCGGTGAAAAGGGCATAACGGTTCACGAGCGTTCCTTGATAATTATCTTATATTCTAGGCAGATTTAGCATTTTGGCTTGTGCTGCTTCAAGTATAGAATCCCGAATAAAAGAGCTTGCTTCTAATATCTCTATTCCGATTATTTCGCCGTCTTTGTTTAGCTCAGCAGTTATATTTGGACTCGACTCTACACTGCTCGCCTCATTTTCTTCAGAAATAACCAGATGCAAAACATCTTCATCTTTGAAATATGTCATTTTTGTTTTATTCATGTACAAACCTCCCTGTTTTGAGTCGGAAATTAATCTGTTGTCGTGTGGTTGCATGAATAGTAACAGGAGTTATGATATTTCCCGCTTCCTCATATATTTTTATCTTTATTCTACACCTGTCGGAATGTTATCGTATGACTTAGCGCATGTCAACCAAGAATTGGCAGCATTATGTTGAAAACTTGGGGATATTTGAGGCGAATAGCTTCGCACGTTCCTGTGAGGTAAGCAGAATAACTATTTGTAAGGCTAGACTTTATTGACGCCGCTAAAAGGCACGGAGGTGTCTTCCTGTGGACTTATCAGCTTATTAAGAGCATCCAGCACAGGTTCTGTAGAGTTCTGGAATTTGGCTATGGGATTCACTATCGCAAGACCGCGATAGTAGGTAACAAGCCCTTCTGCAACCTCTGTTATAATCTTATTAAAGGTATTTCGCTTCTTTGCCCTTGCCAACTTTACTTCGGGGCCTTTATCGCCTGTAATTGGAATTCTTTCGAAATTGCCGAAATCCATCCGCAATATGTTAATCATACCACCCTGACCGGACAATTGGTTAACAATCTCTGCTGAAGGGAGTGCGGCAATATAGGCTAAAGGATAGGTATAATCTTTGTATCCATCCTTGTTCACATAAAAATCACTCAGTATCCCCAGGGTCTCGAAATAGGCCTGCACCCTTGCAAGACATTTTTTGTTTACCAGCGCCTCATCTATTTCCTTGACCTGTTTAGCCGCTGTTTTCAATCTCCCCAGGATGATCGTGGTAGCAACTACCCTGTCCTGCTGATAGGTTTTTACCTCAATTTGAATATAATCGCTGCTCACAAAGTGCCACAAAAAGAGATTGCACGTCCTTTCGCCATAAAAAGCCGAACCGGTAAATTTTATATTTACAGAGGATATTTCCAATTCTGCAAAGAGGATTTCTAAGGGAAGGATAATCTTTGAAACGGTCATCGCACCAGGAACGATGTTGCCTTTTCTGTGGATGATATTATTATCGTTGGTTACGTCAACAAACTGTTCGCCGTTCTGTTTGGAGATTCTATATTCGTGCTTGATTAAAAATTTGTCCCATATCTGCAATCGGCATTCGTTATGGGAATTATTCTCCAGTATCAAACCAGGATGCGGTGTTCGTGCCTTTGCGTCCCGAAAGCAGATTTTATCGGTCAGAAAACCTTCGACCCGTCTCATGGGTATTGAAAATATAGGGGTTTGCGCTCTACTCATAGGCATTACCGATAAAAAAATTTGTCTTTTTACATTGTTCCTGATTCTATTACGTGAATTATCTTATGTCAAGGATATAAAAAAATATTTTAACTCCAATAAAATAAATCCTAAATGTTTATGGTAAAACAATCTATTGGTTGCATAATTTTGCATGACAAAGACATTGTAATTCACTTTTTACTACATATCAGAGTCACCACCGTTCGTCAGACAGGTATCCATTACTTGCCCTGTTATTAATCGAGAAGGATGACATCGACCAATTGCCCCACAACTAGTTTTTCTGCGGCTTCACGGACGACGAGCAGGCAGTTGGCCCTGGTTGTTGAGAGCAGATCGGCAGAACCATGCCATTCTACGGGAGAAACAAACCACATATTGTTTTGCATGCGAAGAAAGGCAGGGCGGTACTCACGGCGCTTTCTCTTGACAAGTATTTCTGTTTCCAAAGACGCCTTTACAGTAGTCCTATGGAGCGTGGGAAATCCCATCATTTTTCGAATAGCAGGATAAATAAATAACTCGAACGTGACAAAGGATGCAACGGGATTTCCCGGCAATGCAAAGATAAATGTCTGATCTTTTTTTCCGAAAATGACGGGTTTTCCCGGCCTTAGCGCTACCTTTTCAAAATATATCTGAGTATTTAAATCCTTCATTACATCACCCACGAGGTCATATTCCCCCATGGAGACACCACCGGAGAGGATCAGGATGTCCTTTTGCATTCCTCGGTGCATAATGGCTGAAATTTCCTCTTTCGTATCTTTAACAGTACCCAACAGTTCAACATCTGCCTTCAAGCGTCCGGCCTGTGCTGCGAGGGAATAACCATTACTATTCCTGATCTGTGCGGCGGCGGGTTTGGATTCGACATCCACAAGTTCAGTACCTGTAGAAATAATGCCTACTGTTGGCGCTGAAAACACCTCTACGCGCGACTTTCCCACGGTGGCAAGAATACCGATTTCCTGCGGTCTGATAGACATGCCTTTGCGGAGCACTGTCTGTCCGACCTTCATATCCTCGCCCATTATTGATATGTTTCTTCCTTTATCGATCGACCTGAGAATTTTTACACGATTATTTGCCGAAATGTCTTCTGTTTCCTCAAACTTGACCACAGCATCAGCCCCTTCGGGTACGGCAGCGCCGGTCATAATCTTGGATGCCTGTCCACGCAGCACCTTTTTCGTGGGCAGGTGGCCTGCTGCAATATCCTCAATTACGGTCAATTCAACCGGGGCACGAGCTGTATCCTCTGCAATAACAGCATAACCATCCATTGCCGAACGGTCAAATGGGGGCATATTAATGTCTGACTGGACATCCTGTGCAAGGCACAATCCCAGGGCACTCTCAAAAGGCACTGTTTTGGCTGGCAGTGGCTCAACTACATCCGTAACAATTTTTACAGCAGTATCGACAGAAATCATATTTTTATAGAGTTCCTTTTGGGGACGCGGATAAACGCAGACTTCGTCGTGATGGTTCGACAGACTCACCATGAACGGCACTGCATCCTGAGCCTTCGGCGCAAGCTCAGTCGAACGCTTGTCGAAGGATCAGTCGAACGATTATTGGGATTAAGGAAATTTAAAAGACAAAATTACCCTCGGTGTTCATCTGTACTACAATCCATCAACTTCTTGTTTTTTCTGCGTGTTTTTCATGCCGCCATTTCCGTAAGCGCTTTAATATCAAGGGCTGAAGCTGTCATCAGCG
>Ga0209514_10005818_pt1 | contig 15463 bp, 15 predicted proteins | sample Subgrocontami58m_FD_187452 | JGI IMG/M metagenome (GOLD analysis project Ga0209514, IMG submission 187452) | Subsurface groundwater microbial communities from S. Glens Falls, New York, USA - GMW37 contaminated, 5.8 m (SPAdes) (version 3) | ecosystem: Environmental > Aquatic > Deep subsurface >...
TGCACCTTTTCGCACTTCCCCTGATAGCCGCGCAGGTAGTGGGCAGCATCGAAGTGATATTCAACAGAAACTTCAAACACTTTTACCTTCCTCTTTTCTTGCTTTTAACTTTTTAACCATAACAATCTCATCTTCTTGTGAAACAAAACCATTAGCCTCATAAAAAAATTGGGCGTCAAAATTTCCCTTGCTCACTAATAGACATGTCTGGATAGCGCCTATTTCCTTAAGCCGCCGTTCAAGTTCTACCATGAGTTTACTTCCCAATCCAAGACGCCGGCTCCGGGCATCTACGGCATGGTTATAAATCCAGCCGTTCCGTCCATCCCAGGCGCCCATAACCGTGCCCATGATAATGTTATTGGCTTCGGCGACAAGGAAGATATTGCCATCCCGTTTCAGTTTCTTTTGTATCTCTTCGATGGTGTCCTGAGGCCCGAGTTGTATATGGCAGATATCCCATAATTGCCGTACACCCTCGAAATCGGACATGGTAAAAGGCCTTATCTTTATTTCCATAAAATAACTCCCTCTTTTCCGGAGACTTTTTCCACCAACTGAGATATGGTCTGACTATTGTTCGTTATTAAAAGGTCTCCAGCTATTTGAGCCAAAGGGACAAGAACGAACGCCCGTTCAAACATCCGGGGGTGCGGGATAGTCAATGAGGGCGTCTGCAAGGTTTGGTTCCCATAAAGCAGTATATCAATATCAATGATCCGGGGGGCATTGGGGAATGGCGGAATCTGCCGCCCCAGTTTCTTTTCTATAGCCTTGGCGAAAGCCAGAAGTTTTTTGGGAGATAACTCCGTGGAAATCTTGCAAACGGCGTTGAGAAATCTTGGTTGCTCAGTATTACCAACCGGTGATGTATCGTAAAGCGATGATACCTGTTCAACCTTCACTTTTTTAGATAGACCGTCCAAAGCCCGGGCGATATTTTCTTCCCTATCTCCCAGGTTGGAACCCAGGCCGAGATAGGCAATCACCGGGGAAACCTTTCGCTCACGGGATACAATATTGCTCATTTTCAAGAAGATAACCTTATGCCCTGGAGAAGTGGCTGACTGCGTCTACGAGTTCATTTATAGCCTTATCACTATTCTGGCCGTCGGTAAGAGCCTGGCGGACACAGCCATTGATATGGTCTTTCAAAACAATACCGCCTACTTTCTGGGCAGCAGCGATAATGGAGGAAATCTGGGTTAGCACATCAATGCAATATTTATCATTTTCCACCATACGCTGGATGCCTCTTAACTGACCTTCCATCCGGCGTAATCGCGTTAGAATTTGCTGCTTATCGTCCTCATATGAAGCCATATCTATCCTCCGTATGATATTATGGGGGGCATACCCATATTTATTATGGGCACAGCGTCAGGAATTGTCAACTTGGGTCTAACCTTTTTCAATGAAGTATACCCCGGGTTTATGGTTATTGACTTATTAGATTTATAGAGTGAGTTTAGCATTTTTTTTCATTCTGAACGAAGTGAAGAATCTCCAGTCTCATTGTTGCGTTTGTTTCGCCGCGGCGAGAGATTCTTCAGTCGCTTCGCTCCTTTTCCGAGTGAAACATCGGAGTCCGATACCCGCTCGGACAGAAGGACAAAATGTAACCCCATTATGAGCTATAAATATTACACTTGACATCTCTCAGATGATATGCCATAATTGGCGCATGATGCCCCATGGGGGCATATACAAGAGGGAAAAGATGGCAACAGAAGAAAAAAAGCAAATAACCATCCCGGTTAGTGGTATGACATGCACTTCGTGTGTTGGTAACGTAGAGAGGGCATTAAAAGAACTTCCAGGCGTGAAATCCGCCAGTGCTAATCTGGCTACGAACTCGGCAACTATTGAATTTAATCCTTCTAAAGTATCCATCAGGGATATGGAGAAGGCGGTTACGGATGTGGGCTTTGAAGTCCCCTGGGCGGAGGCCAGTCTCCAGATAACCGGCATGACCTGTTCATCATGCGTTCAGAACATTGAGACTGCGGTAGGAAATCTGGAGGGGGTCAACGGTATAAATGTCAGCTTGACGGCAGGAACCGCCAGGGTGCGGTATTCAGCCTCAGCAGTTAGTTTGGCACAGATAAAAAAGACAATAAGGGATATTGGATATGGTGCGACGGAAAAGGTTGAGGGGCAGGAGTCTTTAGACAGAGAGCGTCAGGCGCGGCAGGATGATATTAAAAGGCAAAAACGTAACCTGATAATATCCGCCTCTTTGGGAATGGTTATAATGATGGGAACCTTCCGGGATTACTGGATATTACCTTCGTTTATTCCATCATTTTTAGGCAATGTCTTCGTACTCTGGGCGCTGGCGACCCCGGTGGTCTTCGGACCTGGACGCCAGTTCTTCGTTAACAGCTTTAACGGGCTAAGACATGGCGTTACCGACATGAACCTTCTCTATGCAACTGGAATTGGGGCATCCTACCTTATCGGGGTGTTGAACACCTTCTGGCCTAATGCCGGATTCGGCGGTGAGAAGGTTGTTTTTTATGAATCGGCGGTCTTGCTTACCGCGTTCATTGTTCTGGGGCGCTATCTGGAAGCCCTTACCCGGGGTAAGACCTCTGAAGCTATACGAAGGCTGATGCGCCTTCAGCCCAAAATAGCCAGGGTTATACGTGACGGCCAGGAGTTGGATATACCCGCCGATGAGGTAGAGGTTGGCGATGTGTTACTGGTTAAGCCCGGTGAAAGCATAGCGGTTGATGGTATAGTGCAGGATGGTTATTCATCGGTGGATGAGTCTATGCTTACCGGGGAGAGTATACCTGTCGAGAAAAAGGCCGGCGACCAGATCTTTAGCGGCACTCTAAACAAGACCGGGGCTTTCAGGTTCCAGGCCAGCAAAGTTGGACGTGAGACTATGCTGGCTCAAATTATCAAGCTGGTGGAGGATGCCCAGACGACCAAAGCCCCTATCCAGAAGCTGGCCGATTTTGTAGCCGGACACTTTATCCTGGGCGTACACCTTCTTTCGTTGCTCGTCTTCCTGTTCTGGTTCTTCCTGGGATATAACCTCTATTTCCGACCGGAAAGCCATTTCATTCTTTCACCGCTAACACTGAGTGGCCTGGGTGTATTTGGTTTTTCATTGTTGATGAGCATCACGGTACTGGTCATCTCCTGCCCCTGTGCTGTCGGTCTGGCTACGCCCAGCGCTATGATGGCCGGTTCGGGTAAAGGGGCCGAGAACGGGATATTGTTTAAAGGGGCTGATGCCATCGAAAGCACTGCCAAAATACAGACCGTTATCTTCGATAAGACAGGGACTCTGACCAAAGGGGAACCATCTGTCACCGATGTCGTGGCATTTGGCCTCTCTGAGAATGATGTGTTACGGCTGGCAGCAATAGTTGAGAAGAACTCGGAGCACCCCCTGGGCGAGGCTATTCTTAAAGGCGCCAGGGATAGGGGCCTGGACTTATCCGATGCTGATTCGTTCAACGCTATTCCAGGGCTTGGCGTAGAGGCTATCTTAGACGGTCGAGCAATCCTGCTTGGTAATCGCCAACTTATGGCTACGCGAAACATTAATGTAACTGGCCTGGTAGATAAAGCTGCCTCACTGGAACAACAGGGAAAGACAGTGATGTATCTATCCGCTAATGGCGCTCCAGTCGGCCTTATTGCCGTAGCCGATACATTAAAAGAAAACTCGGCAGCCGCAGTGGATAGCCTGCACCGCATGGGTATAGAGGTCGCCATGATCACTGGAGATAACAAGCGCACCGCCCAGGCTATTGCCCAACAGGTCGGCATAGACAGAGTTCTGGCCGAGGTGCTACCCCATGATAAAGCTGTAGAGGTAAAAAAACTTCAGGCTCAGGGGAAACGGGTAGCAATGGTTGGCGACGGCATCAACGATGCCCCGGCCTTAGCTCAGGCCGATGTCGGAATTGCCATAGGCAGTGGCACCGATGTAGCTAAAGAGACTGGCCATGTTATCCTTATCAAAGACGACCTGCTGGATGTGGTAGCGGCCATACAAGTAGCTAAAGCTACGATGAGGAAAGTTAAACAGAACCTGTTCTGGGCTTTTGTATATAACACACTGGGGATACCGCTGGGGGCTGGGTTGCTTTATCCCTTCTTCTCTTTGATGGTAAGCCCGGAACTGGCCGCTTTTATGATGGCCATCAGCTCAGTTTCAGTTACGCTTAATACGTTGCTGTTGAGGGGCTTCAAGCCGGACATAAAAAAGTCACCGCCTTCTATGCGTGCTACTAAAACTGCGCCAGTAACTGCAACTGCTGGTAGCAGCAAGTGAAAATGAGTGGACTAAAAAAATAAAGCCGTCATTCCCGCGGATGCGGGAATCCAGAGAAAAAAATCGAAAAATAGTTTTACGTGAACCAACGGAGTATAAAAAAATGACATCCAATGATTTACAACGCAACGCAGTCAAACTTAGCGCAATAATCTACATCTCAGTTTCTCTAATATTAGCCGGAATATTCCTCGGCGTAAGCTCGATTCTTAAATATCCCTATATAGCCCGTTATGGGGGGACCGTTTGGGTCTTTTTGCTGTCCATGATTATCACAATGCCTACAATTACGCCTTTAGTAAAGAAAAGATTGAGGGGAAACGCCAACGGTTAACCAGAAAAAGACCGCACAGACGAAAAAGAAATGGGATCGAAACTCCAGTCTCTACGATTTCATGTCGAGCATGATGGAGGGTAAAAAAGCCGTAGAGTGGTATACCATGCTCTGGGCTAATGTAAAGGGGCCTAAAATACTGGAGGTTGGAGTAGGTACTGGAAGAAGCTTTTCATACTATACCCCGGATGTAGATATAACTGCAATCGATATTAGTGAACGGATGCTGTCAAAGGCCAAACAAAAGGCTAAAATCCTGGCGATTCCGGTAACGTTAAAGGAAATGGATATCCAGAAGCTCGAATTCCCCGATAACAGCTTTGATAATGTAGTTGCTGCCTGTACCTTTTGCTCCGTTCCAGACCCGGTTCTGGGATTGCAGGAGATTAAGCGCGTTACAAAACCAGGCGGAAAAGTTTATTTTCTGGAACACATGCGGCACGATAACCGGTTTTTAGGTAAGCTGATGGACTTGCTTAATCCCATTACTGTCTGGCTCATGGGACCGTCTATCAACCGTCGCACTCTGGATAATATTCGCAAGGCCGGTCTGGAAATTGTTAAGGTTGAAAACCTGGCCATGGATGGGATATTGAAGCTAATTGTAGCCAGTTCTAATAAAGGTGACTAAAGCGATGCACGGTTAAAAGGAATAAGCGTGAAAGGAGGTAACAAAATGGCTAAAACCGAACCCCAAAAAGCCGATAAGAAAACGAAGCCCGCGCCTAAAAAAGGCGGTTGTTGCTAAAATACAAAGTCTGAAGGAGACATTATTATGGCTAAAGACCCTGTATGCAACATGGATGTTGATGAGAAGAAAGCGCCGGCCAAGTCGGATTATCAGGGAAAGACTTATTATTTCTGCGCCCCGGGATGCAAAAAGGCATTCGATACCAATCCTCAGAAATATCTGAAGGGTGGCGGCATAGCCGGCCACGGGGCGCATCATTAGTTTTTGATTTTGAGAGATCTCAGCATACACAAAGAGGCCCTTGTATGGTCATTGACTTATTATCTTTACAAAGCAAGAGTTTTCTTCATTTGTCATTCTGAACATAGTGAAGAATCTCTAGTTTCTCGCTGTTATCCAGATGAATCGGGATTCGGTCGCTACACTCCCTCTCCTAGTAAAACATCCTGATGTATCGGGATGCGTCGGACAGAATGACAAAGGGATGTAAACTTATTTTGTTAATGACCATTAAAAAGAGGTCTCTGCCAGTAGGAATTTAAAGAGTATGGATGAAAACGGATTAATATGCCTCCACAACCAGTAGGGACCAGAAAGCGTGGTAAGGCTGGTAAATGGATAACGCTCATTTTCAGCGTTATCTTCGTTGTAGTTATAGTAGTAAGCTGGATAGTCACCAATCAGGACCGGGCCATATCGCATTCCTCTGAACATGTGCCACAGAACCTGGGACAGTTAGAGTTAGTAAAACAAATTACAGGAGAAAATGCCAGGGCAGAGATAGGCAAAATGCACGGCAAGGGCATAGAGATGGTAGACGGCTATATAGCCGAATATAGCCATAACCAGAGGCGGGTTACAGTCTGGGTAGCAGAAGCTCCCTCAGAGTCAGAGGCTTCCAGCCTCCTGAAACAGATGGTTGACAGGATTGGAGCAGGGACCCAGGCATTTCGTAATCTCAGGGCTGTCAGTGTTGGAGACAAAGAGGTTTATACGGCGGATGGTAGTGGGGGTCAACATTATTTCTACGCAAAAGATAATAAAGTTATATGGCTGGCGATTCAGGGGGCGGAACCAATAGGTGTAGTTAAAGCAGCGTTAAAGACTTTCTAGGGGGTATGGATGTGAATAGTAAACAAATCTTTGGAATATTAATAGGGTTGTTTGCCTTAGTATTATTGAGTGTTAGTTGTAGCGGGGGAATAACTCAACCAGGAACCGGCACGCCTGCTATATCCCCTACACCGGTAACTAACTTATTGCAGCCCCCTGCAAGCAAGGAAGCAGCGATAACCGAGCTTATTCAACAGGGGAATATGTCGCAAAAAAACGAAGGCAATGCCGTAACTATAGAGGCTGTTCTCCAGAGTAAGCTAACGGTTGGAAGTAAAGAGCTAATCTTTAATGTTAGTATGGATACCCATTCGGTTGACCTGGATGCTTACGATTTAATAAATCTGGCAACCTTGCGCGATAGCCGGGGACGCCAGTTCAAAGCTACTTCCTGGCAGGCTCCAAAAGGCGGCCATCACCGCAGTGGCACACTGGGTATCAAGAGCGATCAATCACTCCTTCAGTCCGATACAAAATATATTGAGTTGCTGATAAAAGATGTGGCTAATGTTCCGGAAAGGGTATTTCGCTGGGAACTCCGCGCCGCCGGTTGATAATTAGTAACTTAAAAATAATATTATGCGCAAAGATGGCACAATTTCTCACCGCAGAGTGCGCAGAGAGCACGGAGTATTTCTAATATTTTCTGCGTTCTCTGTGGTCTCTGTGGTGAAATCCTCTTGGTTCTGGCATGTCCGGGTTAGGAACTGAAAAGTATGAAAAGACACATCTTAATAGGCATAGGCGCTGCTGTATTATTACTCTTGGTGTATCTGGGCATAATAACCCTGGCCCAAGGCCTCAGCCATGCCCTAAGTCAAACCCAATTGTTATGGTATTGGGTGCTGGCCCTGGCAGTTGGTTTGGGCGCTCAGGCGGCTCTCTACTCCTATCTGCGGCAGGGGATGAAGTCCAAAGGCGCCACGGCTTCAGTTGCCACCTCAGGTGGTGTTTCGGCAGGCTCGATGGCTGCCTGTTGCGCCCATCACCTTAGCGACGTACTTCCGTTGATAGGAATGGCCGGGTTGTCTATCTTTCTGGTGCGATTCCAGATCTTCTTTATTGTGGTAGGCGTTGTCTCTAACGTTGTGGGCATAATCATTATGCTGGAGAGCATACAGCGTCACCATACCACCTCCCCGATAAGTAATTGGAAACTCAACCTGGGGAAAGTTAAAATTGGCGCCCTCATTATAGCCCCTATCATCCTGGCAGGCGTGTTTTTCCTCACCCAGACAGCATAATGGCGCAAATGTTCCTGCAAAACAAAATCCCCTGCCTTCGGCATCCCCTTTAGTAAAGGGAAAGTAGGAAGATTTTACCCCATAATCCTTGACAACTCTCTCTATCAGCCCCATAATCTGCACAAATAATGCTTCATAAGGAGGCTTACCATGCCGTTACCACTAGAAGGTGTCAAAGTACTGGAATTCACTCAGCGTCTGTATGGACCCAGGGCCGGTGTCCACCTGGCAGAAATGGGCGCTGATTCTATTAAAATAGAGGTGCCGGAAGGTGGCGACCCGATAAGAGGCTTTATGAACCCCAGCTATGGCGGTGATTTGCCCCGCACCGGAAAGTTAAATTTTATGTTTGAAATGGAAAACCACGATAAACGCAGCATTACTCTGAACCTGAAAAACCCGAAAGGCCAGGAGATTGCTCACAAACTGATAAAGCAGTCGGATGTCTTCCTGACCAACTTTCAACCCGACTCCCTGAGACGGATAAAGATGGACTATGATACCCTTAGCCAGATTAACCCCAGGCTTATCTACGCTATAGGCTCAGGCTGGGGCATAATAGGCCCCGATAAAGATCGGCCGGGATATGATTTTGTGGCCTTTGCTGCCAGCGGTTTGATGCATACCATGGGGCAGCCCGGAAGCCCTCCTGTCTGCTGCCGGCCAGGGATGGGCGACCATTTTACCTCGGTCATGCTGGCTTATGCTATAATGGTTGCTCTTTATTATAGAGAGAAGAGTGGCGTAGGACAGATGGTGCATGTGGGACTGCTGGCGGGATTGATCGAGGGGGGCATAGCCGCGCTTGCGTCACATTTGGCTACGGGTTCTGAAGTCGAGCGGGTTGACCGGCGTTCGGCTGATAATGCCTTCTGGAATTTCTACGAAGTCAAAGGCGGTGACTGGATACAATTCGCCATGCCCAACTCCGACCAGTACTGGGATGCCATTTGCCGCACCCTGGCTATAGAGCAGTGCCGCCATGATAAGCGCTTTGATATCCAAGCCCACCGGCGCGAAAACACCAGGGAATTTATCCAGATTCTGGATAAGGCTATGCTGGCGCACACCAGGTCAGAGTGGGAGGCGCTATTGAAACCAAGCGGACTGGTATATGGATGGGTGGATAGCTACGCCCAGTTGGCGAAAAATCCCCAGGTGCGGGCCAACGATTGGATTGTGGACTTTGACCACCCAACGGTGGGAAAGGTACCGGTTGTTGGCGTATTGCCCCAGCTCAGCAAAACGCCGGGAAAAATAAGGAAGCCCTCGCCCGGACTTGGAGAGCATAATGAGGGAATTCTTCTGGAGTTGGGATATAGTAAGGTAGATGTGGCCCGGCTTAAGGAGAACGGGGCGATAGGGTAGGGAATACGAGAATTGTAAAAGCTAATCTATAGCACCATCCTGTTGAGCGTAGCGAAGACTCCGTATCGCGGAGAGTTTGTCGAAGGACGGCGCTTACTTTTCAGCAACCTTATCAGGGGTTGGATGGAGATTTCTTGCTCGTCCGTGAGAGATCCGGAAGCGCCTCAAAATCCCGACGGATGAGAGCTTTTTTCTTTTCCCTGCGCCACTCTTTGATCTGGCGGATCTGGCGCTTGCAGTAGAAAGCCTCTTCAATGGAAACAAATTCGTCGCAAAAAACGAGTTCAACGGGACGGCGAGAGTGGGTATATCTTTTGACAATCCCCTGTTGGTGCTCCGCCAACCGCGCATCCATATCAAATGTAGACCCCACGTAATACGAGCCATCTGAACATTTCAAGATATATACCCAGGGCATTTACGCCCCCTTGTTGATGCAGCCCTTCGACAGGCTCAGGGAGGCGTTAAAATATTATCCTGCGTTTGTTTGAAAGAGGTGAAGTTGAATGCCATTACTATAGACTGTAGGGTGGGTGCAGCCCCAATTTCACCAGGGCGGAACCACCGATCTCACCTCTCACCTCTTACTTCCCACATCTTCTCTCACCTCGCCGTCCCACCCCCATCTATAGCAATAACCTGCCCTGTGACATAGTTAGCAGCATCGGAGGCCAGGTACACCGCCAGCAAAGCCACCTCCCGGGGGTCACCCAGGCGGCGTATAGGTAGGTCCTTAAGCGCCCGGTCAATCTGTTTTTCATCCATTGCTTCCTGCAAAAGTGGCGTGAGATACAACCCCGGCGCTATGGCATTAACGTTTATTCCGAATCTACCCCACTCCAGCGCCAGGCTGCGGGAAAACATGGCTACGCCGGCTTTGGCGGAGCTATAGGGGAGCAGGTACGGCGTGGCTTTAATGCCCTCGCCGGATGTGATGTTAATGATTTTACCCTTTTTCTGCGAAAGCATATGCGGCCCGATGGCCCGGCAGCATAGAAATACCGATGTCAGGTTTAAATCTATATGCCGGTACCACTCCTCCAGGCTGATACGGGTCGGCTCTGCTTCTCCCGGGACGTTGGTGCGCATTCCTTGTGTGGGCAGCAGGGGCTTAAGGCGCGCCCAGCCGACATCGTTTAACAGTATATCTATCTTACCGAGTTCAGCTATTGCCCGTTCTACCATCGCCTCCACCGGGGCTTCTTTTGTCACATCCGTGGGTATGGCCACAGCCCGCCGGCCCATCTTCCTTGCCTCGGCTGCTATCTCCTCTATCTCTGAAGCAGTTCTGGAAACCACGGCCAGGTCCGCCCCGGCCTCGGCGAAGGCCAGAGCTATAGCCTTTCCGATGCCGTGCCCGGCCCCGGTAATTATTGCAGTTTTACCTGTCAGACTATACTCTTTAAGCATAAAAACTCTCCTGTTCGTATGTTGTTTTTATTCCGTTTATCGTCGTTAACAAAACAGAGTCTAATTCTGTCATTCTGAAGAAGCGCAGCGACTGAAGAATCTCCAGTTCCTTCAATGTGCTAGGTCTAGCTTATATTCACCCTATCTCTTGGCAAGCGTGTCAGGTGGAACTTTATCCCACTTTCGTAGCTATCTAAAGTATAAGCAACTTATACGAACGTGTAACAAGAGATTCTTCACCTACGGCTCAGAATGACAAGATTCTCATCCTCTTTTAATTATTGGTCAATAACCATTGCCGGGAGAACTAATCCGAAATCCTCAATACCATTTTTGCCCTATAATACAACAACTATACAAATTGCGCTACAGCAGCTAAAATCCTGAATCCGAATTCTTGTCCTCAAAAAGGCGGGGTACCAAATTACCAGTGATTCTAAACTTTGCCCCTTGAAACCCCTTCCCCAAAAAGGCATAATAGTCCCATCTTACCATCAAAGGAGGAACAGTCATGGTTGACTACAGCCGTTACACTACACTAAAGATTGATGTGAAAGATAGAATTGCCACAATTACTCTAAACCGCCCTAAGGTACTCAACGCAATTGATATGGTCATGCACCGGGAGCTGGAGGACATCTGGGTGGACTTGATGGCGGATGACGAGGTTTATGTGGCGGTGCTGACAGGCACAGGTCGGTGTTTCTCTGCCGGTGGAGATATTAAAGAAATGGTTGAGGCATATACTACACACAAACCCTATACGACAATAAATGGCGCCCGCAGGCTGATTATGAATATATTAGCCATGGAAAAGCCGGTAATAGCCGCTGTAAATGGCGATGCTATCGGGTTGCCAGCCAATATTGTTCTGTTCAGCGACATAATAATCGCCGCCGAGGATGCATGGCTGGGAGACCCTCATGTGTCCCGGATTGGACTCGTGGCCGGGGACGGCGGAGCGATAATATGGCCCCTGCTGGCCGGTATCTCTAAGGCCAAGGAACTGCTCCTTACCGGTGACCTCATAACGGCAAAAGAGGCTGAAAGGCTGGGTATTATCAACTATGCACTGCCACGTGACCAGGTATTGCCGAAAGCTATGGAGTTTGCCCGCCGGCTGGCTTTCGGCCCGACTCGTGCTATCCGATGGACAAAGATATGCATCAATAAGCGGCTGCGGGACGAGGTCAATCTGGTGTTGGATGCCTCATTGGGGATTGAGTATGCGGTCACTTTCTGGACAGAGGACCACGGAGAAGCTATTAAGTCCTTTGTGGAGAAACGGGAGACCCAGTTCAAGGGTATATGGCCGTGATGAGAGGTGAGAGGCTATAAAATTACAAGCACCAATCTCCAAGCACCAAACAAATTAAAATGACCCAAATCACAATTTATAGGAGTGCCCGTACGCATGTTCAAGGTTGGGAGGGAAAAAGGGAAGACCGGATGATTGATGTATGCAGACAATTAGCTTGACATTTGAATTTAGATATTATTTGGGATTTGGTGCTTGGTATTTGGAATTTAACTTATGGTACTTCCACCACTCCCTCGCCCAACAACTCCACGAACTCCTCGTCGCTCATGCCCAGCATTTTGGTGCAGACATATTCGGTATGCTCTCCAAAAGTAGGGGCAGGGCGGATTTGAGATGGGGTTCGAGAGAGAATACCGGGCCAGTCCTGATGCAAAGCAGTGCCCATATCAGGTTGTTCCAACCACTGGAAATGCCGCCGGTGCTTCAACTGAGGGTCATACTCCAGCAAGTCCTGGGTGGATTGCACTACTCCGGCTGGCACTCCAGCAGATTGTAGCCGTTCCATAACGTCCTCGGCGGCTAATTGGACTGTCCAGGTAGTCAACAAGGTATCGAGTTCTTCCTCGTGGTCTTTGCGTCCTTCCAGCGTCGCAAATCGCGGGTCATTTGCCCAGGCAAGACCACCTGTTACCTGTACCAAAGCCTTCCATTCTTCTTCAGTTTCCACAGCTATCGCGCACCATCGGTCATCGCCCCGGCAGCGGAAGGCATTATGGGGAGTTGAAAAGGGCGACTTATTACCGCACCGGTTAGCTATTGTTCCGTTGGCGGTGTAATCAAGGATTGGTAACGAGAGAAGTGGAAGGTTTGCCTCAAGTTGTGATATATCTATATATTGTCCCCGGCCCGTGCGGCGGCTATAGTCCAGGGCAGCCAGTATAGCGGTCACCCCCAGAAAAGCCGGGTTATAGTCGGGATAGACCACGCAGGGACCGACTGCCGCCCTATCAGGCCATCCGGTAAGGTGATTAAACCCTGCCAGGGCATTCACATTCCATCCGAAGCCGGGGTGCCTCGAAAATGGCCCTGACTGGCCCTGCATTGAGTGGCGGAACATCACGATATCCGGCTTTATCTTCTCCAGGTCTCCAAAAGCCAGACCCCACCTCTCCATCATACCCGGGACAAAATTTTCCAGCACTACGTCGCACTTTGCAATCACCTTTTTAACCAGTTCAATACCCTTGGGGTGGCTCAGATTTAGGCCCAGGCTGAGTTTGCTGCTATTGAGGAGCGGGAATATTCCTGACCGGTTAAGGTTTGGCTCTCCTTTGTACGGGACTGTTACCCGGTGCTGGTCCAGAGCAAGGCGGCTTTCGATGCGGATGACGGTAGCCCCAAAATCAGCCAGGTATTTTCCCAGCAACGGGCCGATGAGGACCCGGGTGAAATCAGCCACCACGATACCCTCCAGGGGAAGGCGTTTATCGAGTTGGGAGTTCTGAGTTCCTGAGTTCCCTCCCCCACTGACACTAACTTTTGGAACGTGAGAAAGCTCCTCCAGAATCTCAGTGTTATGCTCTCCCAACCGGGGAGCACGGTGGCTAATCCGGCACGGGGTATGGCTGAGCTTAAACGGCGGGCCGGGATAGGTTATCTTTGTGGATAACTCAGGATGCTCTACATCAACCCAGAATTGGCGGTGCTGCAACTGTTTGTACAGAAGGAGATCGGGTATAGTGTTGCCGGGGGTTAGCGGTATTTTCCTTTCCAGCGCTCCAGCGTTGAGTTCAACGCGAGTGTGTCTCATAAAGAACTCTTTGAGAGCCGCCTCCCAGTCGTCTATATCTTTCTGGTTATAAAGAGCCAGGTCCAGCTTTTCCCAGGGTATATCCATCAGGTTATTGGCCATCCCCTCTTCCTGCATCCACAAGGCCATGGGACGTATAAGTTTACCCAGTGGCCCACCTATAATAAGAATTGATACATGGCCATCTTTGCAGGGGTGTATTTGCCGAACGAGGTGTTTGGATATGGCCCGGCTGGAACCTGCACGACGCAGGAGTTTCCTGTCGTATTCCCAGAAAGGTAATTCAGCGATAAGGAACTGGGGAATCGAGGCTTGGATTGAAACATCTATATGTTGCCCCTCCCCGGTTTGCCGCCGGTTCCATAGCGCTATCATGGCCCCGGCTGCGCCGTGAAGGCAGGCATCTAAATGTGCCTGGGGAGTGCTGATACGTAAAGGTGGTCTGTCCGGGTCTCCGGCGTGATACATCAATCCCCCCATAGCCATAGATATTATATCTGTGCTCTTGTAATCTCTGTACGGCCCCGTTTGGCCGAAGGGGGAGATAGAAACATAGATGAGGCCCTGATTTAGTTGTGCAAGTTTTTTATATCCCAGGCCCAGATTGTCCATATATCCCGGATAGTAAGATTCGATAAGGAAATCGGCTGTAGCGGTTAAACGGCGAATTGTTTCCTGTCCATGGCGGGACTCTAAATCCAGCGTTACACTGCGTTTGGATGTATTAAAGGCCCACCACTGGAGGCTTTTTTCAGGGTCAATCTTGCCACCGTAAAATGGGCCACGGAACCGCACCGGGTCGCCGTTCGGGGGCTCTATTTTGATTACATCAGCCCCCATGTCGGCGAGTATTTTGCCGCAATAGTGGCCCTTTTCATCGGTTAAATCCAGAACTTTATAAGGGGACAGAGCTGATTTATCCAGAGGCTTTTCCATAATTAAACTGTAGGCATTTGAGTTTTCGTTCCCAGCCAGCGGGCCCCAAGCGCTATGACCAGGATAACCACTGACATTATCAATCCGACCACCGTAGCTCTTTCATATTCTCCGCCAATCCAGTGCTCCAGCAGAGTTATAGAGATAAGTCGGGATGGAGGTGTGTACAGGAATACCACTGTGACCAGGTCTCTCACTGCCGTAAGAAATAATATTATCCAGGTTGATAAGAAGGCTGGGGTAAGCAGCGGCGCAATAACGCGGCGGAATGTGTAAAACCAGGATGCCCCTAATACCCGTGACGATTCCTCCAGCTCTTTGCCAAATTGATACATAGCTCCATTCATTACCCTTACACCCAGGGGTAACCGGGACACGATTAACACCAGCATCAAAAGCCATATAGTGCCAAAAAGGGCCGAAAGGAACGGTATTCCACCTACGTATGCCCACAGGAAACCCAGCGCTAACACTAACCCGGGAACACCCCATGGCAACCATGTGATAAAGTCGAGTGTTTTTTTCCCTGGCATCTGGGATCGAACGATGATATAGCTTAGCAAAGAATAGAATATCATCCCAAGTGTGGCTGAACCTATCCCCACATACATCGTATTTCTAAGCGATGGTAGGAATCGCGGATCGTTAAACGTAGCTATCCAATGTTTTATAGTAAACGGGTCAGCTACCCATACGCCCCATATCCTCATAAAGCTTCCCAGGATAAGGGTTAACAGGGGTAATACCACACCGGCAATGAAATACAAAATGACGATTGCCAGGGTTACATACCGCCATTTTCCAAGACGGGTAACGCGGGTCGCAAATCCCCGTCCGGTAACCGTTGTATATTGTTTTTGCCCTATCAGCTTCCATTGCAGATATATGAGAAGAAATATTAAAGCCAGGAATATAGTTGACAGGGCCATAGCCTGGGGATAGTCGGCGGGAGCCAGACCCAGGAGCAGCCATATCCGGGTGGTGTAGACATATATCCTG
>Ga0209514_10005820_pt1 | contig 15459 bp, 15 predicted proteins | sample Subgrocontami58m_FD_187452 | JGI IMG/M metagenome (GOLD analysis project Ga0209514, IMG submission 187452) | Subsurface groundwater microbial communities from S. Glens Falls, New York, USA - GMW37 contaminated, 5.8 m (SPAdes) (version 3) | ecosystem: Environmental > Aquatic > Deep subsurface >...
AGCCACTAAGGCACAAAGACACAAAATCTTCACAAAGTTTATGTTTTTCTTGGTGAAACCTTTGTGCCTTAGAGTCTTCGTGGCGAATCTTTCCTTTCTGCGTAACATGAGTTAATTATATATATTCTTAGTTTTTTAAAATAATATTTAATTACAAAATGAAATTAAAAAAAAGGATTGATATGCATTGGCTAATTTTAGTTGGAATAGCATTTATAGCCATCGGAACGCTTCTTACATATCTTGGGAGTAATTATCAATCGAATAAAGTCTCTAACGAGATAATTAATAAGATTGACTCTACCAATGAAAAAATAAAAGAGCTTAAGAAAGATCCAGAAATTAATAAGGGAGAATTACAAATTATCGAGAATGAATTCGATTCGTGGGCTTCTCGTTTTGTACAAAATAAAGATAGCTATAAATTAAAAATTGAGAAGGACAATGTTAATTCAAAAGAAACAGAAATAAATCTAAGTCATACTTGGTTACCTTTTTATGAGAATTTTTTTAACACTTTAGATAAAATGATTAAAGCATATAATACACATTCAAAGCATAAAATAGTTGTAGGTACTTATTCTTTACCCTCAAGTTTATTTAGTGAAGAAGTAAATAATTTTATTTTTAAAGTGAGTTTTAAAGAAAATATGCACTGGGCAATATTTCTGACATCGCTTGGCAATCAAGATTATGAAATATTACCAATGATTTCTATTTGCCAATTAAGCCAGAGCCCTTTTGATAAACAGTTTTCGAAAAAAAAAGTAGCTCTTTTTAATGCCGATCTATCTTTTTATCCGAATCTTCAGAACTCAAAGATTAGAATTTTTTATAATCGATTTAGAATAAAAGAAATTCAGGATGAATATGATTTGATCAATTATCAAGCTGCTATTAAAGATTTAATCAGACTACTCTTTGAACATCAGCTTGCTTTGTTAAACTAGAACACATTTAATTAAATTGTGGCCACCAATCCAACTAAAATAATCCGTTCAATGACTGGTAAAAATGCCGGTTTAACATTTCTTGTTATTTGTATTCTTCTTGCAATCCTTCTCCTAACAAAAACAATAACATCAATCACAAGCGGAATTATTTTTGCAATAGCATTAGTTGTGCTGGGAATACTATCAAACGGATTCCGTAAAAATAATTAAATAGAAATTTTCTATTTTGCCTACCAAATTAACCAAGTTAGAAAATCCGGAGTAAAAGTGGCAATAAACGACCCAAATAAAATAATCTACTCAATGATCGGCGTCAGCAAGTATTACGATACAAAAGCGATCATTAAAAATATCTACCTTTCATATTTCTACGGAGCTAAGATCGGTGTACTCGGACTTAACGGTTCGGGTAAAAGTACTCTTCTAAAAATACTCGGCGGAGTTGATAAAGATTTCAACGGTGAGATCGCTCTATCACCGGGATTCACTATCGGTCTGCTTGAACAAGAACCAAAACTTGATGACACAAAAACTGTAAAAGAAATAGTTCAAGAAGGTGTTCAGGAAATTGTTGATGTTCTGCGTGAGTATGATGAGATCAACGCAAAATTTTCAGAACCGATGAGCGATGACGAGATGAATGATCTCCTCGAACGTCAAGGCAAAGTTCAAGAAAAACTCGATCACCTTGAAGCTTGGGATCTCGATTCCAAACTTGATCTTGCGATGGATGTGCTAAACTGTCCCCCGCCCGATACGATTGTAAGAGTTTTATCCGGAGGCGAGCGGAGAAGAGTTGCTTTGTGCCGACTGCTTTTAAGGAAGCCGGACATTCTTCTTCTTGATGAACCGACAAATCATCTTGATGCTGAAACAGTTTTGTGGCTTGAAGCAGAATTGAACCGTTATGCCGGAACTGTAATTGCAGTAACTCACGACAGATATTTTTTAGATAACGCTGCCGGATGGATTCTTGAACTTGATAAGGGCGAAGGTATTCCGTGGAAGGGAAATTATTCATCATGGCTTGAGCAGAAACAGCAGCGTTTGTTTCAAGAAGAAAAGAAAGAAACGGAACGTCAAAAAACTTTGGCGCGGGAATTTGAATGGATTAAAATGTCGCCCCGTGCGAGGCAGGCAAAATCCAAAGCGAGAATTTCATCCTACGAAGAGATGCTGAAAGAAGAAAGCGAGAAGCGGCAGAAAGATTTGGAAATTTACATTCCGCCCGGACCGCGCCTCGGTAATGTTGTAATTGAAGCGGAAAATGTTTCGAAAGGTTACGGCGATAAAGTGCTGTTCGAGAATTTGAATTTCAAACTTCCTCCTGGCGGAATTGTCGGTGTTATCGGTCCGAACGGTGCAGGTAAAACAACTTTGTTCAGAATGATCGTTGAACAGGAGAAACCGGATAGCGGTTTGTTCAAGATCGGTGATACTGTTAAACTTGCTTACGTAGATCAAAGCAGAGACATACTCGATCCGGAAAAATCGGTTTGGCAAATGATAAGCGGCGGCGATGATATAATCCAGCTTGGAAGCAGAGAACAAAACTCACGCGCTTATGTCGGGCAATTTAATTTTACCGGAGCCGATCAGCAGAAAAAAGTTGGAATGCTTTCCGGCGGTGAAAGAAACAGAGTTCATCTTGCAATTGCATTAAAACAAACTGCAAATGTTCTATTGCTTGATGAGCCGACTAACGATCTCGATGTAAACACAATGCGCGCGCTGGAAGAAGGTCTGCTCAACTTTGCCGGGTGTGCAGTCGTAATCAGTCACGATAGATGGTTCTTAGATAGAATCTGTACTCACATTTTATCTTTCGAAGGCGATAGTAAAGCTGTTTGGTTCGAAGGAAATTTTTCGGATTATCAAGAGAATAGAAGGGAACGTCTTGGCAAGGATGCTGATGTTCCGCATAGAGTGAAATATAAAAAGCTTACTAGATAATTTTTATTGCATTGAAATATTCCAATTGTTAAGTTCCAATTGCATTCACAAACTAAAGGAGTAAGTACATGAAAGCATCAATTGCTATGCGTGTGTGGTTCTTAGTTTTTGCAGTAATAATTTTCGTGGGTATTTATCTTACCGGCTTTTCCAACGTTCACTGGTTTTTATATTTCCCGGTAATCGCCTTAGTATTTGCTTCAATAACCGGTATTTGCCCCAGTTATATCGGTATAAATAAAATGTTTGGTTCTAAAGAGAAGTAAAATAAATAATTTTCTTTGGTGCCTAAGTTTTTTCTTAGGCACTAAGGAACTCAAAGACTCTCCAAAACTTTCTGCAATTTTGAAGAAACAGTCACAGCGATTTCTTCAAGAGCCGGATTTTTTACAGCTTGCATAGATTCCATCGGATTAACAAAACTAATTTGAACTTTCCCATTTTCTTTTTCTTGAACTACAACATTGCAAGGAAGTAAAACTCCGAGTGTTTCTTCTGCTTGCAAAGCTTTGTAAGCAAACGGCGGATTGCATGCACCAAGGATTTTGTATTTTCTAAAATCCACATCAAGTTTTTTCTTCAGAGTTTCTTTTACATCAATCTCTGTTAGAATACCAAAACCTTCCTTCTTTAATTCCTCAATGACTTTTGTAATTGAGTCATCAAACGAATACGCTACGATCTTTGAATTGTGATATGACATATTTCTCCAAATTATTTCTTATAAGATGATAACTGTTGGAATAAGATTCTACAAAAAGAAAAATCTGGCAAGTATTGTTACTGCAATTATTCCTATGATATTTAAGATAAATCCGGCTTTAACCATATCCCAGACTTGCAAGCGTTGACTTCCAAAAACAATAGCGTTCGGCGGAGTTCCAACCGGAAGCATAAACGCAAGTGAAACAGAAAACGTTGCGGGAATCATTATCGCAAGAGGATTCATTCCGATCTCTTTTGATAACGCAGCAAGCAATGGAAGAATTATTGTTGTTTGTGCGGAGTTTGATGTAAGCTCGCTCGAAAAAACAACGATGGTACATATAATAAAGATTAGTGAAGTATAAGGTATTTCTTTAAGTCCGATAAATCCTTGTCCGATTAATTTTGAGAGTCCGCTTTGAACAAATCCTTCCGCTAAAGCAAATCCTCCGCCGAAAAGAAGAACTATATCCCACGGAATTTTTGGAATATCATGATGGTCCAACACGAATTTATATTTGTGTTCTGCTGATCTGCATGGAATTAAAAATAGAATCAATGCCATTGTAATTGCAACTGTGCTGTCGTCAATAAAAGACGCTGAAGCAAACAAATTTGACCAGCCGGGAATTTTTAAGGAACCAAGATCAATATCGCTTCTAAAGACCCAGAGAAAAGATGTTAATGCAAAAACAACAAGCACGGACTTCTCTTCTTTGGTCATCTTGCCAAGTTTTAATTTCTCTTCTTTCACAATAGATTTATTCAGTACAAGATTTTTATCTGACTTAAAAATTATTTTTGTGAGAACAAACCATGCAATAATCATCATAACTATCGCAAGAGGTACACCAAAGACCATCCACTCACCGAATTTTATCATTGGATTATTTGGAAAGTTGATCTTATACATTCTAAGAAAAATTAAATTGGGCGGAGTTCCAATAAGTGTAGCAATGCCACCGATGGTACTGGAGTAAGCTATTGCGATCATTAAAGCTTTGGAAAAGTTAGAACTTCGTTCTTCACCAAATTCTTTTTCTACTTTATAGATTATTGATAGTCCGATAGGTAAAATCATTAAACATGTTGCAGTGTTAGAGATCCACATCGAAATGAATCCGGCGGCAGTCATAAATCCTAAAATAATTTTCGAAGGACTGCTTCCGAAAAAAAGAATAACACTTAAAGCAATACGCTTGTGCAGATTCCATTTCTCCATTGCGATTGCAATTACAAATCCTCCGACAAATAGAAAAATGGTTGAATTCATAAATTGTGTGGCAGTATCGGAAGATGAAAGGATTCCTAGCGAAGGGAAAAAAATCAAAGGGACTAAAGAAGTTGCTGCAAGAGGTACCGCTTCGAAGACCCACCATGTAGCCATCAGCGAAGCAACTGCTGCAACTAATTTTGCTTTATAGAATTCTGCACCGAAATCAACAAAGAACCAAACAATTAGGAAAAGCAATATGCCGAGAAAAAAACCAATGCTCTTTCTATAAAAAGGATGAAGATTTAATCTTTTTGAAAAATTCATTTCTTCTCAGCGGCTTTTATTAAACCGATTAGATCGAACTCCAACTCTTCTTCGCAGTAAAAAGCTTCGCCGTATTCTTTACCTATCTTAAATCCAAAACTAACTGCCCGTGCTTCAAGATATTTCAGAAAGATCGGCTGGCTGATAAATGTTTCCTGTTCTTTACTTTCCGGATTGTGAAATTGTGTGTCGTATGCTTTTACTGCTTTCATTTTTGTTTCAAAGTAATTAGTAATATCTACAATAAACGTTGGTTTGAACTCGTATGTCTGCATATAATAAAAAAGTTTTTGAGGACGGAACGGATTTTGAATTCTTTCATTGTCTTCGGTATTTATTTTAGCAAGTCCGGAAAAGAACATCGCTTCCTTTACTAATTGAGAAGTGCCGATGTGATCAGGGTGTCTATCGTTAAAGTACGGTGCAAAAATAATTTTAGGTTGAAATTTCCGAATGCGCGAGATAATTTTTTTTAAGTATTCATCATTGAATTTCAGACTTCCATCCTTCAACTCGAGATTTTCTCTCGCTGCTATCTTAAGAATCTCACCGGCATTCTCAGCTTCTTTTTTTCTTATTTCGGCTGAGCCGCGTGTACCTAATTCCCCTTTGCTTAGATCTATTATACCGACCTTCAAACCGGCGGCAGTAAATTTTGCAATCGTACCTCCCATAGAAAGTTCGGCATCATCGGGATGAGCCGCAAAAATCAAAACATCAAGAATCATAATACCCTCAAGAAGTGATTCAATTATTCTATTTCAATATGAAGAATAATTTTTTGAAAGTAAAATACTAACCTATAGTTTGAAAATAATTATATTCGCCTCTGTAAATTCGATCTTAACTATTATGAATCCAAAATACGAAGCTGTAATTGGTCTTGAAGTACATGCTCAACTTTTAACGAACACAAAAATTTTTTGCGGGTGTTCTACCAAATTTGGTGTTCCGCCAAATACAAATGTCTGCCCGGTTTGTCTCGGTCATCCGGGTGTACTTCCGGTAATGAACAAAAAAGTTGTTGAGTTTACCGTACTAATGGGACTTGCAACTGATTGCACAATAAACGAAAGATCAATCTTTGCTCGCAAAAATTATTTCTATCCCGACCTGCCGAAGGGATATCAAATCTCACAATATGAAAAACCGATTTGCGAACACGGGAATATTTCTATTGAGTTGAAGGACGGTTCAAAGAAAAATATTGGTATAACAAGAATCCATATGGAAGAAGATGCCGGGAAATCAATTCACGATCAAGGCGAATCCACACTAATTGATGTAAACAGGTGCGGCACACCGTTGATGGAAATTGTAAGTGAACCGGATATGCGCACTGCCGAAGAAGCTTATCTCTATTTAACAAAACTAAAACAAATTGTTACTTATCTTGGAATTTGCGACGGTAATATGGAAGAGGGTTCTCTTAGGTGTGATGCAAATGTTTCTGTTCGTTTGAAAGGTGAAGAAAGATTTGGGACTAAAGCTGAAGTAAAGAATATGAATTCATTCCGCAATGTTGAGAAAGCAATTGAGTATGAGATCGAAAGACAAACTGAGATTCTTGAAGACGGTGGAAAAATAATTCAGCAGACACTGCTTTGGGATGCCGACTTAAATGAAATAAAACCGATGCGAAGCAAAGAAGAAGCTCATGATTACCGCTACTTCCCCGATCCCGATTTAATGCCGATAGTTGTTGATCAGAACTGGAAAGATGAGATTGCTAAGTTGATGCCGGAGCTGCCCGAGAAAAGAAGAAACCGTTTTGTTAAGCAATATTCGCTGCCAAAGTATGACGCGGAGATTCTTGCTTCATCACGCGATCTGGCGGATTATTACGAACAGATTTTGAGTGTTACGAATGATTATAAATCAGCAAGCAATTGGGTAATGACTGAAGTTTTAAAAAATATAAATGATCAGAAAATAACGGTTGCTCAATTTCCCGTCTCCGCTGAGAATCTTGGCAAGTTGATAAAATTGATAAATGAAAATGTTATAAATGGAAAAATTGCCAAAGAGATTTTTCCCGAAATGCTAACGACAAAAAAAGATCCTTTAGAAATCGTAAAAGAAAAAAATCTTGTTCAGATAACAGATGCAAAAGAAATAGAAAGTGCAATAGATCGGATTCTTTCTACAAATGAATCTCAAGTAAAAGAATATCTGGGTGGTAAAGACAAGGTAATTGGATTTTTTGTCGGACAGATAATGAAAGAAACAAAAGGGAAAGCAAATCCGCAGATAGTTAATGAACTGCTTAAGAAAAAATTAGAAGCGCTTAAATAAGCCAGCACTTGTTAGATAGTATTTAAAAATGATTTGTCATCACGATCCCGACAAAGTCGGGAGAAGTGATCTCGATTTTTGTAATAAAGAACCGATTGCTTCGTCTCCGGCTACCGCCGGATTCTCGCAATGACATTTTACTGTTTTTTTGCAACACCACCAAAATGGTTAATCAAAATTTCTTGGATTGATTCTCTTACACTTTTAGCATACACACCAAACGATCTTAATTTTTCCGTGTTCAATGATACATCAGCAACTTTATAAGTTAATCCCGCTTCTTCCATAGTTTTTTTCACAATAAGATTTTTATCCAAGCCTGCTACTTCACAAACAAGTACTCCAAGTTCAAACCTGGATAATCTCTCACTTCCGCCAAAATTGAGAATCTCTCCTGATATAGTTTTTTCAATCAGCTCGCCTACCATCCTGGCTGAATCATATAAAGCAAGCGGTGAGCGGTATTGATCTGTAAATAATATCACCTTTTTACCATTTTTTAAATTTTCATGCATTAAGTGAAAGTTGTTCCTTGTGTGATTTAATCCGAAACCGACAAGTAATGCTTCGCGAAGTATTAGATAATTATTAAATGTCTCTTGAATTTTAATTTCGCCCATAAGTTTTGTTTCAGCATAAAGTGAGAGCGGAATAAGTTTGGCATCTTCTTTCAGCATAGAGCCGCGGTAACCGGCATAAACCAAATCGGTTGAAAGATAGATTAATTTCGAATTGTTCTTAGCACAAAGTTCAGCAAGCATTTTAGTTGCGTTCACATTAATATCATATACAACATTGGCAGAAAGCTTATCAGCTTTTTCCGGATTAGAGACTGCGGCAGTGTGAACAACAACATCCGGCATAAATGAATTAAATATTTCGATGAGCTTAGTCTTTTCGGTAATTGATAATTGTACGGAGTTAAAATCTTTACAGTTGCCTATGTTGGTTTCGTATTGTGTTAGAATATCGTTCTTCTTGCTCAATTCAAGATTCAGATACTGTCCTAACAATCCGCTTCCGCCGGTTATAAAAATTTTCATTTGTATTAATCATTCCATAATTTCTTCTTAACAATAATATTATCTTTGAATCAAAAACAAAATTATTTCTTGCTCATGATCGTGATCATAATCTTGCTCTTAATCTTACTCTAATATTAGATTAAGATTATGATTAAGAGTAAGAAATATGAAAGGAAAAATTATGAAACACTTACTCGGCGCACATACATTTGTTTCGGGCGGACCGGCTTCTGCAATAGATGCAGCAGAAAAGCTTGGCTTTACTGCAATTCAAATCTTCACAAAAAATAACAATCAATATTTTGCCAGAGATCTAAACGAAAAAGAAATAACCGATTTCAAAAATAAATTAAGTCAATCAAGCATAAAATTTGTTGTCTCGCATGATTCCTACTTGATAAATCTCTGTGCAAAAGATCCTGAAGGTCTGCAAAAATCCCGCACATCATTCATCAAAGAACTGGAAAGATGTGAACAGCTTGGGATTCCTCAATTAAATTTTCATCCAGGCGCTCATACTGGACAAGGTGAAGAAGAAGGAATAAAGATTATCGCCGAATCACTTAACTATGCGCACGAAAAAACCAAAGGATACAAAACCCAAAGTATGCTTGAGGCAACTGCAGGACAAGGAACCGCACTTGGATATAAATTTGAACAGCTTAGAAAAATAATTGATCTGGTTGATGAGAAAGATAGAATAAGTGTCTGCATTGATACATGCCATATTTTTGCAGCCGGTTATAATATAAAAGATCCTAAAGAGTACAAAAAAGTAATTAAAGAGTTTGATGATATTATTGGACTAGAACGATTACTGTGCATACATATGAATGACAGCAAAAAAGATTTGGGAAGCCGTGTAGACCGTCATCAACATATCGGGAAAGGATTTATCGGCAAAGAAGGTTTTACAAATATCATGAACGATAAAAAACTTGAGAAGGTACCGAAAGTTTTAGAAACACCGAAAGAGAAAGATCAGAAAGAAGATTTGGAAAATATTAAGGTGCTGTTGAGTCTGGTGAAAAAGTAAATATTATTTACGATTTACGAATTAAGATTTACGATTTATTCTAATTCTAAAATCGTAAATCCAAAATCCTAAATAATTCTTAAAACCATAATTCCCGTCTGCTTCTTATTCCCTGCTATATAATCTGCCAGCGGTGTTTCTGTGATCTGTACTTTCTTACCAACAATCGGTGCATGCAAAAAATGGATTCTTCCGTCATCCATTCGAATTGCAATTCCGGTGTGAGCAATGTCTAATCCTTCAACGTTGGTTGTAATTCCGATAATATCCCCGCTCTGAATTTTATCCTCAATGGAAGCAATCTCTTCCTGCGGAATGTAATAATATTTTCTTGTGCTGATCTGCCGTTCAATATTTGAAATCTCTTTTACAAACTTTTGATTTTCTTTCAACTGTTTATAAGAATCAATATGAGTGCTCATAAAATTAATTTTCTTTACGTACCGTTTACCGCCGATCTCTTTTGTGATGTCTTTTCCAATTCCTCGTTTGTTCATATCATAAATCCAATCGGAAAAGTAATGCAACCGTGATGGATATTCGTTCAACTTCCCATCCCGGTAGCGGACATTGGTTAATTCTTTCTGATAATCCTCAAAAGTTGTCTTCCCTTTTTTAATGCATCGAGAAAACACAAGCGAAGTTTCAAGGAAAATGTAGCAATCTAATCCGGTGAGATTTATAACGAGCTTTTCTTCTTGACCAACTTCGAGAGTATTTGCTACATAATCAGTTCCAAGAAAACTTTTTCCGATCTCAATAATAACTTGATTGATTGGCAATGATGAAAGTTTTTGCTCAACAGCAAGATTAAATTTTGAATTACAAACATCTACATCTTTCTGTGTGTAAACTGTTTGCGCCAAGCATTCAATTGATAACAAAAATAAAAACGAGAATAAAAAATTATTTTTCATATTGGAAAGTCCTCTGCACCTTGACTAATAGCCGCTTGATCTACGCCGGCTGGTAGTTGCTGCTGTCTGAACCGATCAAGATTTTCAAATCGCGCATAATCTTTTATGAAACGTAATTTTACTTCGCCAATAGGACCGTTTCTTTGTTTGCCAACAATTACTTCGGCAATACCTTCTGTTGATTCGCCGTTCATTTCACCATAAGTGTATTGTGTTATATTATATACTTCCGGTCGATACAAGAACAACACAACATCTGCATCCTGTTCGATAGAACCGGACTCGCGTAAATCCGAAAGCATCGGTTTTTTATCGGAACGTGATTCCAGCTGACGGTTTAACTGAGAAAGTGCAACAACTGGAATATTCAATTCCTTAGCAAGAGATTTTAACGAACGGGATATTGTAGAAATTTCTCGCTCACGGCTTTCCATATGAACAGAAGTACTAAGAAGCTGTAAGTAATCAATAATTATCAATCCTATTTTTTTCTCATTCTTAAGTCTTCTTGCTTTTGCACGAAGTTCAAGAATTGAAATCGCAGGAGTATCATCAATATAAATAGGTGCTTTACTAAGTTTGTGTACGGTACGGCTGATCTTCGCTCCTTCTTCTGCCTTAAACTTTCCTGTTCGTACGTTATGTGCATTGATACGTGCCTCGGCAGAAATTAATCTTGTAGCTAATTGAATAGTTGCCATTTCTAAACTGAATACACCTACCGGCACGTTATGATCTATCGCGGCATTGCGTGCGGCAGACATTGCAAACGCTGTTTTACCCATAGAAGGACGGGAGGCAACTATAATTAAATCGGATTTTTGAAATCCGCCGAGCAGATCATCTAACTCAAAAAATCCTGAAGGGACCGAAAAGGTTGAAATATTTTTTGAGTGAATTGCTTCAATCAATTCAAGTGCTTCTTTAACAGCTTTCTCCATTGACTTGAAAGATTCTTTAATTCCCTTTTCAGAAATTTGAAAGATCTTTGATTCAGCAGCATCAAGTAGATCGAAAACATCTTCATTACCTGCATAAGCGGAAGCGGCAATTTCCATAGATGAAGAAATCAATTGGCGGAGAATCCATTTTTCCATAACAACGCGAGCATGATAATCTATATTTGCAGCAGAAGAAATATCTTGAGATAATTTACTGATATACGCTGCGCCACCTGCTTCATCTGACTTACCGGACTTTTTTAATTCTTCATAAACAGAAACAGTATCAATCGGTTCGTTAGCTTCATACAAAGAAGTCATTGATTCAAATACGATTCTATTTCTTTTATCGAAAAAAGATTCCGGTTTTAGAATTTCGATTGCCTTAGGAACGGCATCTTCATCAATCAGCATTGCACCAAGTACTGCCATTTCAACTTCGGTTGCAGAAGGCGGTTGATTAGATGATGCCATTAATTTTTCAATGTCAATATTTCTTTTTCCGCTTTTGCGGTTAGTCGTTCGCTTTGCCATTTTATTTTGCCGTTAATCCTGCCTGCCGGTATGCAGGTCATCATACAGTTTTCTAAATTTTTGTACATCTTCCCAACAGCCGCGTTTCCAATTAGGATTTCTTAATAGCGCCGCCGGATGATATGTTGCCATCACTTTTATTCCGTTAAATTCATAAGTACTTTCACGCAATTGTCCCAATGAAAGTTTTTTATTCAGTAATCCGTTTGCAGCTACCCTGCCAAGACATAAAATAACTTTTGGCTGGATCAAATCTATTTGCTTATGAAGATATGGAATACAAGTTTCCATTTCCAGTGGAAGCGGATCCCGGTTATTCGGCGGTCGGCATTTTAATATGTTTGCAATGTAAACTTCTTCTCTTTTAAAGTTTACCGCTTTCAATATATCATTCAATAATTTTCCTGCACGTCCAACAAATGGTTCGCCTTGCAGATCCTCGTCACGACCGGGCGCTTCTCCAATTAACATTGCATCTGCATTAGGATTACCGACTCCAAAGACAAATTTTGTCCTGGTTTTTCCGAGTGCACAATTCTGGCAATTACAAATTTTAGAGTTCAGCTCATCCAGTGATTCTGTCTTTTGAAAATCTTCAAGAAAGAGATTCTCTGCAACAGATATTTTGTTCTCTGAGGTTTCTTTAACAACAGTATTTTCTTTCTTCATTGATACCTCAATTGCAGTACTCATATTTTCAAACAAAAAATCACCAAAGATCTCCTGCTGATCTTTAATTACTTCTATCAATAACTTTTTATCTAGCATTCTCAAATCCTATTAAGGACTTAACACGATTGGCAGTAGGAAATTAGCAAAATCTTTACTGAAAACTTAGCACGAACTTTAGCACAAAAAAGAAAAGCGGAGATCATTTGCCGATTTCCGCTTTGTCAAAAGAAAAGGTAAATATTATTTATCTGTTTTGTATCTGTATTCGATTTTTGCATCAACTAATTCTTTTACAGCATGGATATGAGCTTTCTCGCGCTTTTCGAATTCTAGTGAAAGCTTCATCTGTTCGGGATTCTCCCGGTCTTCAAATTCATCTTCGTGTCCGGATGCCATCGTGCTTAAAAGCGAATTGAATTCGAGTTTATTGTCATCGTTGATCTTCCGTGCACGTCTTGCTGCAACAATAACGGCTTCATAAAGATTCGGTATGCTCGCTTTTATTTTGGTTAGACTAATTGGTTTTATTGCCATTTTACTTCTCCTGTTATATTTCTTTTTTTATAATTTTTTTAACTTCTTTTTTTGCTTCTTCAAGATTCACATTAGAAACCACGTAATCAAATTGATCCTTAAAGCTCAATTCCATTTCAGCCCGCTCAATACGTTTCTTAAGATCTTCATCTGTTTCAGTATTTCGTTTTATCAATCTTTCTTTTAGAGCATCAATACTTGGAGGTGCAATAAATATTAAAACAGAATTTTTGTAAGCTTTCTTGATACTTAAAGCACCTTTAACATCTACTTCAAAAACGGTTGATAAACCTTTTGCAAGATTTCCGTCAACAATATTTTTTAATGTGCCGTAATAATAATCGTAAAATTTTTCCCACTCTACAAATTCGCCGGTATCAATCTGCTTTTGAAATTCTTCTTCCGATATAAAAAAATAATCAACTCCTTCTTTTTCAGTACTTCTTCTTTTTCTTGTAGTAGCCGAAACAGAAAAAACAAACCCGGGAAAATTTTTAAGCACATCGCGAACTATGGTAGTTTTACCGGAACCGCTTGGCGCAGAAAATACATATAATTTTGCCTTATGATCTGACACGGTTTACTCAATGTTCTGAATTTGTTCACGAATTTTTTCTATTTCTTCCTTTATAGAAATTCCGTTGTGGGAAATTTCCGATGAAACAGATTTACTATTAATTGTATTTGCTTCACGATTCATTTCCTGAATTATAAAATTGAGTTTTCTTCCGGCATCCTCTGATTTTGAAACTGTATCGAGAAACATTTTAATGTGGCTGCGTAAACGGACGCATTCTTCCGTTACATCGGCACGTTCGGCAATTAATGCCAGTTCCATATTCAGCCGATCTTGATTGTTAGATAGATCAGCAACCAATTGTTTTGCTTTTTCTTTTATCTTTTCAAAATAAGCTTTTATGCTTTCGTCAGATGCATTTTCAATTTTTGATAGAGCGCTGTCTATTATTTGAACTCTTTTACGCAAATCTTTTTCAAGTTCTTTTCCTTCAGCTTCGCGCATTTTGTTTAATTCGTTAACAGCCGAATCAATCGCTTCAACAACAATTTCAAATTCTTCTCCGGCTTGTTCGTAATCATCTTTGAAAAGCATATTCTGAAAAAGAAGAACATCGCTTAATTTTAAATTCCCTTTTAACTTTGCGTACTTTTTAATATCCTTCAACAAACTAAGCGCATACTTAACGCCGGCAGGGTCAATCTCATTAAATTTTTCTTCAACTTCGCCTTTACGTATCGAAACCGCCAGATAAACTTTTCCCCTTTTAATCCGGTTCTTAACTTTTTCGCGTATTTCAAATTCTTTGTTCATTAAAAACTTAGGAATTCGAAGCGAAAGATCAAGATAGCGGCTGTTAAGAGTTTTTAATTCGGCTTCTACGGTAATATCGTCTCTCTGAACGATAGCTTTACCATATCCGGTCATGCTTGAAATCATTTGGGGTTCCTAAAAAGTGATGGCAAATTTAATTAAAAATGCGTTGGTAAACAAAGAGAGAGTCACGCAGCGCATAAGAATAAATTCCATTCCATGTTACACTTGCCTGTCCGGCCCGCAGGTTCGAATAAACCGGTGTTATTGCATTTGTATTTTTCATTGTAATTATCCTTTCGAAAATATTTTAAATAAATAAATTGGCAGCTCTGTTGCGAAAGATAAACCAGATAAGAAAATCAAAGAATTCTTTTTTAATGAATTTATGAGAGGGAAAAAATTGTTTTTACAGAGAGTAAGTTTCAATTACCGCGCATTTGCGAAAATGAATTTCCGGAGCGTAAATAGTGAATTATAAATCTTTATCCCAAAACAACTTACTATACGATCTCAACCGCATTAGTACTAAACTTCGAAAATCAATTTTCGAAGAAATCATAACATGCAGTAAGTAACTTGTATTAAAGCAGTTAGAAAAATTTGACAAGTGCGAGTGATTGTAAGTTGTTTTATTTGAGGGCTTTCCTATAATATACATTATAAGCAATCATACTACTAAGCTATCGCATGTCCGGTTTATTAAAATAAAATCCATTCAACTCAAGGAGGTTGGTTATAACAAGTTTCGTTAATTCAGCCAGTTTCACAGCTTTTTCAGCATCTGCTTTAGATAAATTAACATAAAAACCGGGATACCTTCGGGCAACTGCATAGTTGGTCAATTCGAAAACCCTTTCTAATTTATTGCTCAAGCCAAATTCAGCCGGAGATAATTTTACAAGGACTTCGATACTATGTGTATAAGGGAAGTCAATAAATTTACTAACGAGCAAAGCTTTAAGGTATTTTTCTGCACATTGTTGAGCATGGTACCCAATTAACCGGTAAGGAATATTAGATT
>Ga0209514_10005826_pt1 | contig 15451 bp, 10 predicted proteins | sample Subgrocontami58m_FD_187452 | JGI IMG/M metagenome (GOLD analysis project Ga0209514, IMG submission 187452) | Subsurface groundwater microbial communities from S. Glens Falls, New York, USA - GMW37 contaminated, 5.8 m (SPAdes) (version 3) | ecosystem: Environmental > Aquatic > Deep subsurface >...
AACCCGTTTACGGTCATGCTTACAGGCATTCCCACGCGGGTCTTCCGGTTCAAAGTGCTGCTTTATAAGCCCCCATTCTTTATCGGTCAAATCGCTTGGATAGCCCATTTTTCATACCCTAAAAAATACTTGACCTTAACATTTATTTTTTTGCCAGACAGCTTCTTAAATTATTTTTTAGATCGGGTAGGGTACGGAATGTCGGTAATATGTAAAACTTTCAAGTATTTTAGGTAATAGTTCATATTTTTCTAAATTGTTTGATGGTACATTAGCGACAGCAATGTCTAACGGATACGAAGTGGCGCAAACCAATATTTTGACCATGATGTGTTGTTATCAATTGCCTATAAACACGCAAAAAGATCGGTATTAACAGGTACGAAACATACCTATAAAACGGAACAGGAACGTAGTTTCCGTAAGCCCCCTCACACTTTAACTATTGCATTCATCAAATGAACGGAATATATCAATTATTTCCGATGGCATTCGGAGTTTTCATGGCGATAAGCCATGTCAGTATGGTTTTTGCTGGTGTTGCCATAAAAACCCCTGTCAAACACCTTATTGTCGTTGTGGGTGAGAATGTAACTTTTGACGCGTTGTATGGGGTTTACGAACCATCAAAAGGACAAAGCATAAGAAACTTGCTTTCAGAAGGCATCGTTGATGCCAATGGCAATCCGAGTTTTAATTACGTTAAAGCCTTGCAGCGGCAACCCAGTGTTCTGGCAAACCAATATCGAATAGGCTCCCCTTTAAGTGATGCTTACGCTACATTAGCTCAACCTTTGGAGGTTGGTATTTTTGATGCGGACACTTTCCGATTCAAATTAGCAACCGCTGACCACCGTTTTCCAGCGAACCTACCAAACGGTTCATTTCAGATCACCAAATACGTGCCTTATGGAACAAGTGGCTCAGCTACAGGTGAACCCGTGCTGCGTTTTTTCAAATGTGGCAACAAACACGCGGAGACAATTCCGACCACAGTTCATTTGCTTGGGTGGCTACTACCGTTGGTTCGGGAGATAGAAACGACATTAAAGGCTCGAGCGATTGGAAGCTACGACAAGGTGGTGAGCTGATGGGTTTTTATAATATGACCCAAGGGGATGCGCCTGTTTTCAATCAATTGGCCAAAGACTACGCTTTAAGCGATAACTATCACCAAGCAATAATGGGTGGGCCCGGCCCGAATTTTTTTGCACTAGCATCCGCTGACATGGCCGTTTACAACAAAAATGGTGTTCTGGCCATCCCTCCCGAAAATCAGATTGAGAATCCTGATCCAAAACCAGGAACAAACAATATCTATAAACATGACGGTTATGACAGCGGTTCTTATGTTAACTGCTCGGATGTTTCTCAGCCAGGGGTGCCGGATATTGTGAATTTCCTTAAGACGAGGGGACGTGTTAGCCATTGTGAAAAGGGGGCGTATTATCTTGTTAACAATTATGATTCGCCTTACAAACCGGACGGGACGGCAAAGACGTTGGGCGTGAACAGGTTTGTCTACCCTCCACAACAAAGGCCAACTATTGGTGAAGCCGTATCGGCCAAAGGTGTAACTTGGAAATGGTATACGGCGGGTCGAGATTCCGCCGATGTGCTTAACGACGACCTTTATCCCATAGTCCATAACTTGGTCGATACCCAAGTGCCATTCTCAATGCCGGAATCCCTGAGAAATAAAACGGTAAACGCAAAAACATTTTCATTGGCCCAGTCAATAGCTTACAACAGCCTTGGTGACCCGATGAACGCGTCATCCAATATTGTAAAATCGCCCTTTTTGCGTAGTCATTTGAAAGGTCTTGAGACGTTTTTTACTGATATTGAAAATAACACCCTACCTGCAGTCTCGTTTGTTGTGCCCAAAGCTCCCGTCAGTGATCATCCGGGTTATTCCATACCTGCCCGTTACGAGCTTTTTATTTCCAATTTGATTAAAACCGTACAAACCAATGCGGATTTATGGGCGAATACCCCCATCATTGTTACTTCTTCGGAAGGGAAGGGCTATTTCGATTCAGGATACATCCAAAACCTGGATTTTTTTGGTGACGGCCCTCGTATACCTTTGCTGGTTGTGTCGCCTTATGCCAAAAAAGGTTATGTCGACCATACCTATAATGACCATGCTTCGATTTTGAAGTTTATAGAATATAACTGGGGGCTAAAGCCATTATCTCCACGTAGCCGTGATAATTTGCCTAACCCGATTGATGGTAAAAATCCCTATCGACCAGAAAACCAACCGGCAATAGGAGATTTGACGACCCTGTTTGATTTCTCCGTCAAGCACTAGAACGCTTATGGCGGCAGTATTACGGTTCTATATTGTAGAAAAAACTTTGTTCGCCAAATTATTTAACCAAACACAAAAAGGCCATAACCGCCTAAAAATCGAAGAAGGTTGTCAATGAAAATGCAACGGCTCATAGCATTATGTTTAACCGTTTTGCCTTGGTCAATTTGGGCAGGGCCATATGATGCGCCAGCAGAACGCGGTGCAAAATGGCTTTCGCTTGATGCCCAGCAAAATGATGACGGCAGTTGGGGCGGATCACCTGGTATTAGGGATATTTACACCAGTGCCGCAGTCAGTGCCTTGGATAAGGCTTACCAAAGGGAGGGGGCGTACTATAAGGGGATAACATGGTTAGAAAACAACGCCGCCGATAACGTTGATGCCATGTCACGGTTTGTTGAGAGCTTAAGCTCTCATAAAGACAATGTGACTTATTTTTCCGGCACCCTACAAAACCAACAAGATAAGGTTGGCGTAACGTATTTAGGCTGGGGGTTGTCGTCGGCTTACACCAGTTCGCCGATTGACACAGCCTTAGCCCTTATCGCCTATGATGCCATCAACAAAACGGTCAATACTACGCAAGCCATCAATTATCTGAAAAGCACCCAACGCAATGTAGCCGCCAATGACAAAGGCTGGCCCATTAGCTATGTTGGCACCAGCGATCCAGTTGTCACATCCTTAGTGGTGCAGGCACTATCCCGTTGGGTTTCTACGGATGCCTCCCTCAGCGTGGTCATCAGCAATGCCCTGGCAACGTTAAACCAGTTGGTGCCAAGCACCGCCCCAATATTGTACCAAGCTATGGTTGCCCAAGCCGCACAAGATGCGGGAAACGCGACAATCGCCACGGCTTTTCTGAACCGCTTAGTGACTGCCCAAGCAGCGGATGGCAATTGGGATACGGATCCCTACGTCACTGCGTTGGCGACCCGGGCATTGGCGACCGCCGCAAAATTGTCAGAGCTGGCCAATTCGGTGAACGTTGCTGACCAACAGCTACGCAAAGCCATCAATTTGGCATTGGGGCGTAATGCCATGGACGCGCTTAACCGTGGTGAGCTGGCACAATTGACCAGCTTGACCGCAATCAACCAAGGCATTAGTGACCTTACCGGGTTGGAATGGGCCATCAATCTCGCCAGTGTGAATTTTAACAACAACAACCTGTCCTCCATCGCGCCGTTAGACAATTTGACCAAACTGACTTCCATTTCTTGGACAGGCAATCCTGGGTCGACTCTCGCAGCACGTCGGCAATTACTTTCCCCTTCGGTTATAAAAGAACTTAAATGCAGACGCGGCCGTTATTTAGGCAATTGTGACTAAGAACAACTTGTCATCGCATATCCACATTATCTTATAAAGTCAAGAGAATCTAACAATGCACTTTTTTCTATGTTTGCTTTTGTCCGCCGTAACCACCTATTCCCAAGCGGCAGACCGGCCTTTGGCATCGGCCAACTTGGATGCCAAACAATTGGATGCCATCCGTAGTATTGGGCAAAACGTGTTGATGGCGAAACAATCCGCCAAAAAAGAAAAATCCGACCCGGCTGATGACGAAGTGTTGTCCCAATTACGCTCGACGGTTGACCAGCTGATTGCCGCCGAAATGTCGGGCGGTGCAATCACTGTCCAACAAGCCAATGGCTCTTCAAATGCGGCTTCCGCAGCAAGCCAACAAGTGGCGGCAACCGAAGCCCGCCGGGAAACGGCAAAAACCGCCGCATGGGATACGGTTAGCAAGCTTCACCATGAGGCCGGACAGTTACAAAAGACACCGAAATCTGCAGCTAGACACCAAATCTATTCAGGCGGCTTCCCCATTGGCGGGCAACGCGGAAGGCTCTATGAGCGATGGTCAAAAAAATTGGCGGCGATACTGACGAAAGACCGTCCGCTCCGGGTTTCGGAGATGATGGCTTTCCGTAACCGCCTATATCCAGCTCATAGAGGGGTTGTTACGACGTCTACAGAAGCCAAAACCCCCACTCTCCAAGCCTTGCCTTGGGGCGGTTCAAGCTCAAAATGACGAAAAATCCGTCGTAGCACTGACATTTAACCAACAGGGATACCTATGATATCCATCCGGCCTATGCAAAATAAAAACGTCTACATCAATATCCTACTCTGTTTATGGCTGTTTTTGCCGCTGCTAGTACAAGCCGCGCAACCAGAAACGCCAGAAATCGTGTTTACCGGCAATGGGGACGCCCTTACCTTGAGGCAAAAAGCTAACGAACTGGACAACCCCGTCGCGATTTACGAATATGTCCGCAACACCTTTGAGTTTGTCCCCTACCACGGTTCCCGTTCGGGTTCGGTGAACACCTTTATGGGCCAGCGTGGCAATGATGTCGACATCGCCACCGCGCTGATAGCGATGATGCGCTCACAAAACATCCCGGCACGCTATGCCGTCGCCACCGTGCGTATCCCTTACGCCGAAATGAACAATTGGTTGGGCACCAAAAACATCAATTTAGCCGTGCAGGTGTTGAAAGACCAAGGCATACAAAAAGTCAAGCTGGACGGTGCAACGCAAACGGTTGAGCTGGAACACGTCTGGGCGGAAGTGAAAATCCCTTTTGAACAATACCGCGGGTTGCCCACCAAACTGTCCGTAGACTGTTCAAGCTCCGTCCGCTGCGACTGGATACCCTTGGATGCGAGCTTTAAGCAAAAAACCTACAATGGTTTGGATATTGATCCTTACCCCAGTGTGACCTTCAATTACACTGAATATTACTATGCCCTTAAAAACAAAAACTTAACGGATCCTAAGGACGCTATCCTAAAAAATAGGGCATTGGAACTCGTAGATAAAAATCCGCTGACCATCCTGGAAGAGCAGATCGCCGTCTGGTTGCGGAACAACGAATCGGGCAAGACCTTGGAAGATGTCGCCGACACTGGCCAGATCATCGAAGCCCATGACGGTTTACTGCCGTCCTCGCTGCCTTATCAGGTGGTGGATACGGTCAGGCAGTACGACTCGGTAGCGGCCCACGATGCGGGTGTTAAAGCCACTCCAAAAACCGAACCTAAGGAATGGGGGAAGCTCTTGAAAATCTACGTTAATGTGGTTGAAAGTGGGATAACGTTCCAGACAAAATTAGCGCAAGTATTGCTGGCAAAACTCAATACCAAACCGCTCACGCTAACGACAGAATATGGTAAGAATGCTGATGAAGATAGGATCATATCAACATTGGCCACAAAACTAGGCGACACTGTAATTACCACGCATATTAAGGATGGTAAAACTTTATTTGGTGAGAGTAGCCAATCAGTAAGTGATTTCGCGCCTTTAATAATCAGGCTTGAAATGGATGGGGCCCCTGATTCCAGTGGCGGAGCCAATGACCGGAAAATCACCGCCACTTATTCCGGCATCATTGGCGGCTATTATTTGATAGCCACGGGGGGAGAATCGTCCAACTGGTCACAAGTGCATCGTGCCGCTGACAAATTGTTAGAGGCTAACACTGACTATAAAGTCGTGTTCAAACCCGGCGAACCAGGCTGCGCTGTCGCCAGCGGGCTGAATTGCACCCCTTATGTGGATGCCACCAATAACGGCTGGGATGCAAGCGATTTACCGTTATTGGAAGACAAGCCTGCCTTGGACGCGTTGACAGGCGGCCTGCTTTATGTAGCGGCCACCCAATATTACGCCAAGCAGCGCGAACATTTTGACCGGGCTGACCACCTGATGAAGACTAAAACCCCCATCATTGGCTTCTTGGGGATTGTCAGTACCGATGACAAAGCCGAATATATTGACGGCACCGCCTTTTCTATCCTGCCGGGCGGCCTGTTGATTGACATGAAGGGCATCACCATCGGCGGCTCATACCGCGTAAGCGACAACACCTATTCAAACCGCCAATTCGAGCTTTTAGGCCATATCACCTCATCGTTGGAACATGAAATCTGGCAGGAACTGACTGGCTATGACGCCGTTTCGACCGTGAGGGGCATCCAAATGGCGTTGAGTCAACAAATCTCAGTTGGCAACGATGTTGAACTGTTGAAACTAAGATACAAAAATAAGGCATCGGTGGATGAACTGGACACCGACACATTGCCGGGGCTTTATACAAAATTTGGATTTACCAGCACTGTTCCAAGCGGGTTTACCTCTGTTTCATTCACAATTTTTGACACTTCACCTAAACTGTGGACGCATGCAACGGAAGGAAAGAGTTTCGATATGTTCTTGCCCACTATCTCAGCGACGACTGAATACGCCCAAAAGAAATTGGTTCCATACGAATACCACAAAGATAGTGGGCTGTATGGTTTTACAAAATGTACCGATGATAAGATAAGTTGGGCGAACGAGCCGGACAAGGACGGCCAGTTAGATTTAAATCTATATACCGGGGCTACTTGTTACGATACTTCGTACGGCAAAAATAGAAAATACGTCATTTTAGATATTCTCAAAACGGATTGGATAGACAATATAATCCCCAAAGTATTTGGGCAAGAATATTTTGACTATTTTGATAGAAATAAGGGCGGCTTTGCCACTGCAAGTAAAATCTATCAGAGCTACCCACCAGAAAAAGGCGAATATGAAGCCCATCCTATTGCAAGCATTCGAAGCGACCTTTATGACCGTGACGTCTCCAAATCGTGGGTGGAGTATTGGCTGCCGTCCCGGCTGGTCTCCGCACCCAACAATTATTTCTCGGTCGATATCCGCAAACAGTACGAAACCACATCCAAACGCTTGATCTCAATCTCCTTCGAAATCCAAAACCTGGGTGGAAAATAACCATGCGCCAACCCTTTTTGTCTTTGCTCCCTTCATTTTCCACCATCCGCATTGTTGCGGGTTCCGCCTTCTTCTCGGCTCTGGTGGCCGGTACTACCATGGCTGGCGGCCATGTGGACGGCGACACGCCGCTAGACCCGGCCAAAGCGTTTGGCGGTTCCGGCGTGTCGCCCACGTTCAACAACGAACAGTTCAACGACAAAGTGCTGGTCGGGGTCGTCCACAACGACCTGATCCGCACCCCGTCAACCGCCGACCCCGTATCCACAGTGTCCGGCAACAACTACCACGACGAGACGGACATCCAGATACGCGGGCGTAACGGCTTGGGCTATGTGTTCACGCGCACCTACAACAGCGCGCCCAGCGCCACTGCGGAAGACAAGGGGCTGGGGTTCGGCTGGAGCCATTCTTATGGCATGAGGCTTAAATCCAACGACTTTGGCAGAAACCCGAATTCCGGCGACGCCAAAAATAGCGACAACCAGACTTCGTCCATCACCTACACGGACGAACGGGGCGGCGAGCAGAACTTTGTGGTTACGGCGACCACAGACACGGCGACTGGCGTGACCACTTACCCGGTGTCCAACCCCAAAGGCGTCTTCGATAGCTTAAGGTTGAACACCCCCGTTGACGGGCAACACACCCTGTTCTTCCGCAATGGCACGAGTTACGTTTTCCAAACCGTCTCCGGCGACCTTGAAAAGACGCCAAAACTACAAGCCCGCCTCACCACCATCAAAAACGCCTGGGGCGACGTGCTGGCCTTGGGGTACAGCGCGACGACCGGCAATCTGGAAACGGTGACCGACAACCTGAACATCAGCGGGCGGACGGGGCTGAGCTTTACCTACCATACCGACAACAAGCACCTGAAAGACATCAAGGATTGGGCGGGGCGGACATGGGGTTTCACCTATATAAGCAATGAGCTGACTGGCGCCACCAACCCGCTCATCCAAAAAACCAGCTATGCCTACCATGCCGGACACCTGCTCAAAGAAGTCAAAAAACCCCTGCAACGGGCCGGCAAGGATGTCAAGACCACCTTCAACTATTACCGTAACGGGCGCGTCTTCAACTACTACGACGCCTTGGGCAACACCGAAACCCTCGATTACGACCTGTACCGCAAACGGACGCGGGTGACCGACCCGCGTGGCGGCATTCGGGAATACGATTATGACGAGGACGGCGCCATGGTAAAGATGGTCGAGCCTGACGGCGGGGTGTTGCTGTTTGAAAACCAGAACAACGGCCTGCGCAACAAGAAATACGACGCCTTGGGCTACGCTACCGAATACAGCTACCGGAAAGACCAGGCCTTGGGTGCGGACACCTGGAGCGACACCGCCGGCAACGTCAGCCTGGAAAAGGACGCAGAGGGGCGGACAACTGCCACCACCTACGGGCCATTTGACCAACCCTTGACCCGCCAGGACAAGCGCGGCACCGTGACAACAACCAGCTACTACGCCAGCCCCGATGCGGCCACCACGGACTGCCAGATCAGGTTCAACCGGCCCAAGTCGGTCACGGTGTCGGCGCTCACCCCGATGGCGGGCGGCACGCCGCAAACGGCGGTCAAATTGCGCGATTATTGTTGGTACGGCAACGGCGTCCCCCACAAACTGATCGACTATATCGACACCGCCGGCCAACTGACACGCACCACCCAATACAGCTACGAGGCGGGCAGCAACTTCCTGAACGTTTCCGACACCTACGTCAGCGCGTCCGACAATCCCGGCGTAAGAATACGCACCCATGTCGAATACGACGGCCTGGGGCGGCAAGAATCCGTCACCCAGTACCGCCGGACATCGCCCACCAACGCCGCCTTGATGGCCCTAACCACCCGGTACGAGTATGACAAATTGGACCGCGTGGTGAAAGTCACCCGCCCCGACGGCCGTGTTGACGAGACCGTCTACGATGCCAATGGCCAGGTAGAACAGGAGAAAGTCCACTACCCGACCGCCGCCGCCAGGGCACAGTGCGTGGCTTCCCCCATCGCCGGCCACATCGCCTGCACCGAAAAGAAACACGAATACGACGCCGCCGACCGCCGCATCCTAACCCGTGACATATGGGGCAATAAACAGTTTCGCTACGCCTATGACGAAGCCGGCAACCTGACCGCCCAGACCGACGCCAACAACCACACCGTCAACTACGAATATGACGCCATGAACCGGCGCACCGCCGTCATCGACGGCAACGGCCACCGCACCCGCACCGCCTACGACCAGGCAGGGCACGTGGTCGCCGTCACCAACGCCTTGGGCAAATCCGTCAGGAACACCTACGACAGCTTAGGTAGGCTCATTAATACCACCAATGCCTTAAATTACCCGACCGAATACCGCTATGACAAAAATGGCAACCTCAACTGCGTGCGCGACGCCAACGGCCTCAGCCTGGCCACAGACGCCGGACACCAACCGCTCAATGGTGACGGCTGCACCGAAAGCTTCATTTACGACGAACTGGGCCGCCTCCTGCAAAGCAAGGACGCGCAAAACAAACCCACCCGTTACCGCTACGACCTGCTGGGCAACCGCACCGCCGTGACCGACGCCCGCAACCTCACCACCCAATTTGTCTATGACGGCTTGGGACGCTTGGAAGAAACCATCGACCCCCTCGTGCAAAGCCCCGTCGACAAGACCGACACTTACGCCACCGACGAGGCCGGCAACGTCTACCAGGCCACCGACCGTAAAGGCCAAGTCAGCCAGCACCGCTATGACGGACTGAACCGCCTGGTGAGGACTGACCATCTGGCTGACGGCACCTTTGCAAGCTATACCTACGACGACTTCGGCGACCTCGTCGGCACCGAAAACGCCGATGTCGCCTACACCTATACCTACAATATTAAGCACCAGCTGAAATCTAAGACCGACGGCCGCTTCGGCAAGGCCTTGGGTTGGACGTATGACACCGCCGGGAACATCCTCACCAAAACCGGTTACCCGGGCGACGTCACCACCTACCAATACGACGGCGGCAACCGCCTGGTTGCCGAAACCAACCCCGCCCACCTCCAGGCCAGCTACCACTACGACGGCACTGGCCGCCTGCAGGCGCGCATCCTCTCCAACGGCGCCCGCAGCCAGTATTTCTATGACAACGGAGGCCGCCTGGCCCGGCTGCTCAACACCACCGCCAACAACCTGAAGGTCAGCGACACCGGCTACACCCGCGACCGCGTCGGCAACCTCCTCAGCCGCACCGAGCAGGCCGGCACCCAACAGCCCGCCGGCACCACTACCTACGCCTACGACCCCGAATACCGGCTGCTCGAAGCCGACTACCCCAATATCGCCGACGACGAAAGCTACACCTACGATAATGTAGGCAACCGCCTGACCTACACCCAAAACGGCGTGACCCGCCATTATTACACTGCGGCCGGCAACCGCCTGGCCTGGGTCAGACTCAATGACCCCACCGCCGGCCCCATAGAGGAACAATACAGCTACGACGACAACGGCAACCTGAAAACCATCACCGTGCCGGGCGATGCCGCCTCGGCCCGCAACCTCGCCTTCACCTGGGACGCGGGCGACCATTTGGTCAAGGCCGACACCGCCGCCTTCGCCTACGACCCGGCCGGTTACCGCATCCGCAAAGCCCCCAATGCCAACCCCGCCGACACCCTCGACTACCACCTCGAAGGCGAACACCTGGAAGCCGTCTACAACAGCCAGCCCGGCCCCGTGCTCAAGGCCCAATACTTCCGGGGCGGCGTCATCGACGAGATCATCAACGCCTACCAGCGCAACGCCGCCGGCACCCTGGTCAACAGCACCTTCCACCACGACCCCCTGCAGTCCGTGCTGGGCCAGAGCGGCCACGGCGGCAGCGTCCTCGCCGCGCAAAGCTACACCGCCTTCGGCAAGGCCAAGCAGGCCCTCTACAGCAACAACGAGCTGAAATACACCGGCCGCGAGCGCGACGGCGCCACTGGCTTCTACTACTACCGCGCCCGTTATTACGACCCGGTCATAGGCCGGTTCACTTCGGAAGACCCCAAGGGCTTTGGGGCGGGCGACACCAACTTCTATGCTTATGTGGGGAATAATCCGGTTAATGCGAATGATCCGACAGGAAATATTACATTTTCTTATTATGCTCAGCTTAGCTTAGCGGGTTGGGTAAGTGAAATAGGACAAAAAATAGGAATTTTCGATGCTCCTGTCAGTTCGGCACAAATAGGTGTAGCCGAATCTTTTTCATTTTTTGATGGTGCGGAGCGTGATAGTGGAATATTTGTATCCGGTAGTGCGGGTGGCGGTATGAGCAACCCCCTTAATCCCGGAAATAATATTAATTTTGGTCTATTGGGTTTTGGAGCTCTTAATCTTAGTGTCGGTATTTCACCAGGATCGGTTAGCGATCTGGCCGGTAGGGATGATGTACTTAGCTTTAAAATACCAAGTTTTAGCTTTAGCTATAACCAAGATTCACAAACGGGTTCATATTCTGGGTTATCTGTAGGGGTTGCTGCAGGGTTAGCGGCTGGAGCGGAGCAAACCCTTACAGGGGTTCTGAGCCAGAAATATGGATTTATAGGGTATGAAAATCCATCTCCAGCAATCAGTGGTACTGCTAATGGAGGATTTATTCTTTACCCAAATAAATCGAATACAAATCAAATGAAAAGTGTTTATAGCAAACCCTAACAGCCACTAATAAGGCTTACATCTTTATCATAAATAACTTATGAATGATTATTTATTGAGTATTAGTCTGATTGATATTGCATCGCTGGTATGTGTTTTTAGCGCACTACTTATCGCTAGAAGTGTTTCTATAAGAACAGGAAGATCATTTTTAAGCATAGTATTTTTTCATAAGAAGAGGTCACTATTTGGGTTAGCTTCTCCAAAAGAAAAGATTTTTTTAGCAATATCATTTAGTTATTTTCTATTATCAACTTTTTTATTTGCTCACGATATTAAAACTATATCCGATGTCGTTACAGCTATAACGGCCAGGCATTGACTCATAAAATCATATAGTTATTTACAGTCATTTGTTTAATTGAAATCTAAAATGGGCTATTCAGAGCAACGTTTGATGATAGAATTTCTGCAAATATTCATTATAATTGGCCTTACAGCATGGGTATTTGCAGTAAACCTTAAAATTCCGAACAGTAAAGTAACTCTAATGCACAAGAGCATAGAGCTAAGAATTGCTTGTATCTTTCTGTGTGCTTTTTTATTGATATTTACATTTAATAATTATGGCACTTCACGGGCAAATAACGAGTTGAAATTTATTTTATCTGGAAAAGTTGAGTTATTAGAGATCAACAACAATCCATTTGATAACGCTGATGCTTTAGTATATTCGCTTAAAAATATGTGTAATCCGCCTGCGCATCATTCTCACACTACAAACAATTTGCAATTAACTATTAAGACAGACAATAAACTTTTTCAATTAGGATTACAAAGAGATTCTAAGAATCCTCATGAATATTGGATTTTTTTTCCGGCGTTTTCTAGAGGTGTGATAGGCTATATCTGTACAAGTGCGCTTGATAGCTTCTAAGTAATTTGACATAAGTTAAAGGGTATAAAATATAAGTTTTTTGAGCCACCGCCCCCATGCCACGTTTAAAATTTGTCCGGCCACTCAGCGACACAGACAAGCAAGAGTTGGATGCGCTTTACAAGACCCACCCGAACTTTAAGGTGCGAAGACGCGCCCACGCCTTGTTGCTGAGCGGCAGCGGGCATACGATAAACCAGCTACAGGCCATTTTTCAGGTTGACCGTGACCCTATCAGCCAGTGGATCGACCGCTTCAACGCGCAAGGTGTCGGCGGGCTTGGGGATTTGCCGCGTTCCGGGCGGCCACCGATTTACACGCCGGAAGAAATCGCGCTGTTCCGTGCCCAATTGGACGAAGAGCCTCGCCAAATCAAGCGGGCCCAGGCCCTTCTGGAGACCCGGACGCGGAAAAAGTCGGCGACCGGGACGTTGAGGCGCATTTTAAAAAAACCGGTTATTCATGGCGGCGGTGCAGGCGCTCCGTAAAAGGCAAGCGTTGCGCGGCGGCCTTTGCCAAGGAGCAGGCCATCCAAACCGTCATGAAACAATGGGACAATGAAGACAAAATCAGCCTGTACTATTTTGACGAGTCAGGCTTCAGCACCGCGTCCTCCGTGCCTTACGCCTGGCAACCCAAAGGCCGGACGTTGGAAATCCCCTGTTTCCGTAGCCAGCGCCTCAATGTCCTGGGGTTTGTTTCCCGGGACAACCGGTCTTTTTTCCATACCGTTGAAGGGCGCGTCAAAACGGAACAGGTGGTCGCGGCCTTCGACCAGTTCGCAGCACACTATGGCGACGGCTACGCCGTCCATAAAAAACCGTGCGTCGTCATCATCGACAACGCTTCCATGCACACCAGCCGCACCTTTCTGGCACGCCGGGACGGCTGGATGGCACACGGTGTCGTGTTGCATTATTTGCCGCCCTATAACCCTGAGCTCAACCTGATCGAAATCGTCTGGCGAAAAATCAAGTATGAATGGCTGCCCCTATCGTGCTATGCCAGTTACGGGACATTGAAACAGGCCGTATTGGACATACTTTCAAAATTCGGCGATGAATACCAGGTAACTTTTGTGTAATTACTTACCTGAATCCGTTAAGGCGGTGGTTGATGAACATATTTTATCGGGCAGTACCATTTCGATAATCACACGTATTGAGGTTATAGGCTAGCAAGGCCATACCGAGCAATCACTGATTGCTGCCAAGGCTTTGCTATCTCTGTTTGAAGAAATTAATTTGCATCAAGCCATTGCCGATTGCTGTATCCAAATCCGCAAAACCTACCGGATAAAACTACCCGATGCCATTATTGCCGCCACGGCCTTAGTGCAGAAACAAACCCTGATGAGCCGAAACGAAGATGATTTTATTAAAATTGCTGGTGTGACGTTATTTAATCCGTTTGTAATTGAAACTAAATAAAGATGTTCCGCTGGTAATAGTTTTTAATTCTAGCGAGTTAGAGTGTAATAACCAAGGGCACACGATTACCCACAACTCCCAAAATCAGCGATGATATAACCTTTTCACTAATCATATGAGTTGGGTACAACAGGAATTGGGAGCCTAGAATTAGGCGACAAACGGCGGACGAAACGGTTGGTGTCACTGATGGAAAGCTTGTCAAATTCACCCAGGGCGAGCCTCCCGACGGCTTGTGAAGGCTGGGCGGAAACGAAGGCGGCTTACCGCCTGCTGTCAAACGGCGCCGTGGACCCGATGGAACTGCTGGCCTGCCATGCCGGGAAAAGCGAACACAGGGCGCAAGGGCATCCGGTGGTCCTGTGCATCCAGGACACCACCGAACTGGATTTCACTAGCCAGCCCGGCATCGCCGGGCTGGGCCGCCTCAGTTACGAGGCACAGTACGGCCTGTACGCCCACCTGACGCTGATGGCCACGCCGGAACGCCTGGCCTTGGGGGTGATGGACGCCTGGATGTAACCTAAAGGTCATAAATGGGCGCGGCCACCCAAAGGCGCAAGCCCTGTCCCCAAGGAAAGCACCCGCTGGAAAGAAGGCTACACCATCGTGGCCGACACCGCCGGACGTGTGCCGGACAGCCGCTTTGTCTATGTCGGCGACCGCGAGTCCGACATCCGCGAACTGATGGACGAGGCACGGCGGCGTGGCTATGCGGCCGACTTTTTGTTGCGCGCCCGGCATAACCGCAACTTGGCCAAAAAGGGGGACGGGGCCGCCGAAAAGCTGTGGGACAAAGCCGCCCGACAACAGCCACTGGGGCAAATTGAATTTATGCTGGAGGCCAACGGCGACCGCAAAGCCCGCAAGGTTTGCCAGAGCCTGTATGCCCTGCGGGCCACCTTGCCCAAGCACAAAGGCGCGCCCGCATTGGAAGTGACGGCGGTCCTGGCACGCGAGGACAACCCGCCGCCGGGCGAGAAGGCCGTCGAATGGCGGTTGCTGACCAACCGCGGGGCCGCCACCCTCGAGCAGGCGGCGGAACTGGTGGGGTGGTACCGCTGCCGGTGGCTGGTTGACGTGTGCCCTTTAGGGTAAATCTTTTTCCGCATCCTAAAAAGTGGTTGCCGCGTTGAAGCCAGGCAACTGGCCAGCATGGAACGGCTGGAGCGGTTGCTGGCGGTCTACCTTATCCTTGCCTGGCGCATCCTCCATCTGGTGACGCTTGGCCAGGAATGCCCGGGGCTGCCGTGTGACGTGGTGTTCGACCCCGAAGAATGGCAGGCCGCCTGGATGGTGGCGCATCGGCAAAAGCCGCCGCCGGAACCGCCGCCGTTG
>Ga0209514_10005827_pt1 | contig 15448 bp, 16 predicted proteins | sample Subgrocontami58m_FD_187452 | JGI IMG/M metagenome (GOLD analysis project Ga0209514, IMG submission 187452) | Subsurface groundwater microbial communities from S. Glens Falls, New York, USA - GMW37 contaminated, 5.8 m (SPAdes) (version 3) | ecosystem: Environmental > Aquatic > Deep subsurface >...
GGCGTCTTGCCGGTCACGCGGCCAACGCCACAAGAAGGGACATCGGAAGCAATGCGGTTCTCCATCCGCGAGGCGTCTCCGGCGACGACCCGTGTGAGCCCCTCTGGGTCTTCCTCTTCCTCTGTGGTCCATTTCTTTTGTTTTTCGCTGGTAGGCGACGGATTCTAAAACCACAGAGGTACAGAGGCACAGAGGAGGAGGAGAAAGGGAGGAATCTGGGACCGAACGTGGTTCTCAGTTCGAAACACGTCTCCCGCGACAATCCGATCGAGCCCAGATTCCTCATTCCCTTTCTGCCTCTGTGGTCCGTTCTCATGGCGCCTCTGTTCTGGTTCACGCGCGAAGTCCTGGTGATGGTTCGTGGCAGGTTCCACAGCCGTCCGCGCGTTTGTGGAGTGTCCGCGGTGAAATGGAACGGATGCAACAAGTGACTCATGAGCTTATCCAGACCCCTTTGGTTGCGGCTCTGCCGCGCCAAGTCCTGGCGTCTTCCAAATAACACTTACGTAACATGCTCTCATGCAATGGCGTACAGAATCAGTTATTCTTTCCCTCCCATACGCGGCACGCGCGTGAGATGCTTTGCGTTTCGTTTACCGTGGGGTGCTTTGAGAGCCTTGATGATGATCCCGCACTGACCGAGGCCTTCGAGAATCGGGGCTGGGGATACTGGCGGATTGTTGGAGGTTTGCGCAGTCTGCGGCACGGCCCGGGGCGAGGCTTCACTTCAATTGTGTCCGGTCGTACGGTCCCGCGGTTTTGACTTCGTCCTGCCCAAGCAGCCATTCGCGACGCTTTGTGATGAATTCCTTGAGCGACGCCAGGTTGCCTTCGAAACGTTCTTTCGCCCGGGCTGGATCCTCCTTGGATATCTCGGCGCGGTAGAGTACTTCGTCCTGCAAAAGGCCGCGCAACTGGTCGATCCAAGGCACGAGTCGAGTCTCAGTGAACTCCGAGTCGAGCAGTTCCTTGAGCCGGGCCAGGAGCAGCTTGCGGAAAGTGGGATTCACCAGCAACGGTTTGGATAAATACCCACCTGCCCGCCACCCCATCATCATCCCTCCCCGCGGACCACCCCCGCGCCCACCCGGCGGTCGATCGCCCTCAGCGCCGTACGAAAGCGCCATCGTGTAGAAGAGATCTCTCGTGTCGCCGAAGCCACCCGCATCGCCCCAGACCTGGTCCTGATCCCAGGGATACAGCGTCCATTTCTTTGTCCCGTGGAGATCGTGATAGAGATAGTAATTGTTGAAGAAGCCATCCCAGTCGCACGTCAACATGCGCACGGCATAGTGGTTGATCATCTCCCCGACATCGAACTCGCGCTTGATCAACTCCCATTGAGCCGCGGGATCGGTTTTGGCCTGCTCCACTTGTTGGACGAGTTGGACCAAATCGTCATGCCCCGGGGTGGCACTGATGCGTTTCTCGTGCTGCCCCACCAGGCCGCGCCCGCGCCAATTGGCTTTGTAGAGATTGCCATCGTCGCGCAGGCCGTTGCGGCGCAGGAACGACTTGTTCGGCTGCTCGATGAGCAAATGGTAGCCGAGGGGTTGGCCGTCCACCGACAACCGGACGAAATCCGTGAGTGGCGCGGCCTGTCCAGTGCGACGGTAGAACTCATAGGCAAACGGTTCGGCGAGCACCCAGCGGTCGCTCGCTTCGAAGATGAGATTGATGCCGGTCATGCCGTTGAGATCCGCGCCGCGGGCGAAATGAACCTTCCAACCGCCGCTGCGCTCGGGGATGTGAGCGAAGTCAAACAGGTGGGGCGTCGTTGCGGCCGGGTCGAAATAGACGAAGGCGTCGTTGCCGCGGGCGGGCGCGGGCGGTGCTGATCCGCCGCGGGGGCCCATGAAGTCAGGCTGATTCTGCTCTCGCCAAGCCGCGAAGGCGCGCAGTTGCTGCGGAGTCAACGCGCCTTGCAGCCGGCCTTCGACCGCCGGCTCGATGGCCTCGAGCTTGGCCCGCAGGTCCTCACGACCGTCATCCCCGTCCCCGGGTGGTCCCATGAACCGTCCCGCTTGGGCCGCCAAGGCGTCCCGTTGCCGGATCGCCTCGCGATACGCGTCTTGGATGCTGGCGAACTGGGTCGTTGTCATGTTCGTTAGCATGGAGAGATGCAGATACGCAGGCTCAAGGCGGATGAACTGCCGGAGCATCATCGCGGGGTCGCGTCCGAAGCCGAACGGCCCCTCGCGGGCCGGGGCGCGATCTCGCCACGCGGCAAGCGTCTTTGCCTGCTCGGCGTTCAGTAACGGCGTCAGCTTTTCGCCGAGGCCGGCTTTGAACGTCTTCAGCATCTGCGGAAGCTCCCGCGCTGTGCGCTGCGGGTCGGTAGTGTCGCGCACGTTCCGCTCCACTTGTGACCGCTCGACTTCGGCTTGCACGAAGAGGGGACTGAGCTTTTCGACGGAGGCGATCGTCCCGTTGGAGAGGGTCAAGCCGGCCCACAATTCGGCCAAATCGAGCTGGGAGCGGAGCTGCATTTCCATCATGAATCGGGCCATCATCGCTTCGTCCGGCGGACCGCCGGGGCCGGGGCCGCGGTTCGTTCGACCACGCTTCGCCCGTTCGGCCTGCCCGGCGTCGGTGTGGATGAGATACCCAACCGGCACTTTGCCTGGCGTCACGTTCGTGCAAACCAGGCACGACAAGGCCGGCTGCGGCTCATTCTCGTTCGGATAAAACCGCCGGGCTGCGTGCTGGTCGATTGCCCGAATGCGGAACCGCACTACCTGACCGGCGTCCTGGGCCGGGAGCGTGGCGATGTAGCCCCCCTCCACCGGGCCGTTCGTCATCGCAACCGCGGTCTCGTCGCTCACGTGTCCTGGACTGATGGTCTGGTACAACGCCGCCACTTCGCGCAGCGCCGTGTCGCTCCGGATCGTGGCTTTGACGGAGATGTTCTGCCCCGGCGTGGCGACCTGGGGCGTGAAAGTTACCTCGCTGATAACGGGCGGCAACGTGGGGGAAAAGACGCTGTTGGGCCGGCCGGGTGTGCCGCCGGGCTGATCAGCCTTCGCGGCAAGAGCGGAAGCGGCCCAGTTTTCGGCACCCGCTCCTGACACCGTGGGACAGATGCGTTCGAGGGAAGCGGTGCCGCCGTTGGGGCTTTGCGGCCAGGGGGGACGGTTGCCGAAGGTCACGGCGTCCACGACCTCGCCGGCAGAGTTGTTCAAGACTATTGGCTCGCCACCGTGCTTAAGCCGCTTCTCGAATTCGCCAGCGCAGGCCACGGTGTAGTGTTGTGCGAAGAGTTCTCGGTTCCGGCAAACCACGCAGTAGCCTTGCGCGGCGATCGTTGCGCCTTTGGGAAAGGTGAACTTCACCCCTTTGCTCAACGTCCAGCCCGCCAGGGCCACCGGCTTGTCCGTAGGGTTGTGCAGTTCAACCCACTGCAACTCGGTCAATTCCGCCGGTGCGTGATAGAAAATCTCATTGATAACCACCTGGGCTTGCGAGGGGCTGGCCAGGAGCAGGATGGTGGCAGCGAGCCACGACCAACGAGACCGGCCTCGTGCCGTCGGAACCGCTAAGGCATTGAGCATACGGGATCGAGAAAACGCCGTGAAACAACTGATCAGTGTTCGCATTTGCGCGTGACGAAAGCATGGCAGAGGGAGGAGGGGATCACAATGTGAATCGGGCGGAGGTCCGCGCGCAGTCAAGTGGGAGTGGCGGCGTCAGGAACCAACTGAACCGGCACCTGGCCTCCGGCAGCGCCTTGCCTGACAAACCGGTCTGCGCCCACGCCGTCAAGATCATGCCGCACATGGCCACCAACACCGGTAACGGCAGAGCGCCCGCAGGGCGGAGAGATAGCGGCGGCAGAGCTCCGGCAATCTCAGAAATCCGCGCGATTGATCCTAACGCGCGCATCATCGTGCTCACGACCTTTGACGGCGACGAAGATATCTATCGCGGGATGCGCGTCGGCGCAAAATCGTATCTGCTCAAGGACGTGCGGCGCGAAGAATTGTTCCAGCGCATCCGTGAAGTGCACGCGGGCCGGACGTTTCTGCCGCCCGCTGTCGCCGCGAAACTCGCCGAACGCCTGACCGGTGATGAATTGTCGCCGCGTGAACTGGAAGTGTTGCGATTGCTGGCGCAAGGCAAGCCCAACAAACTCATCGGCGCCGATCTCGCGATCACGGAAGTCACCGTGAAGAGCCACGTTCAATCTGTCTTTCGCAAGCTAAACGTCTTGAGCCGCACCGAAGCCATCGCCGTGGCAACCCGCCGGGGTTTGCTGCGGTAGAGTCCTTCTTTAGCAGGAGAAGCCGTCGAAGCCACCGGACGCAAGAACATCCTTATGACGGGCCTGTGGACGGAGGTTTGCGTCACCTGGCCGACCATCGAAATGCTCGGGGCGGGCTACAGATGAATTCCACGCGCCATTTCATGCGTGAACTCAACCGGCTCGGGCTCACGAGCATCATTGACGCTGGCGGCGGATTTCAAAATTACCCGGACGACTACGCCATCATCGAAGAGCCGCATCGCAAGGGTGAGATTCCTGAGGATGGCGGCGGGCGCGGCGGGGTGCTTGATCGAACGAACCTCCTCCCGCTCTGCGCGGCACATGGAGGGTCCCGGAGGGAGCGCCGCGCAAAGACGAGAACAACCGAACCACTCGATAGGTGACCCTTACGAGCGGTCCTTTCGTTACCCAGTTGCCAGGTCCCTTACACCTGCCGCAACTGCCGTTCGGCTTCGAACCAATTCTCCTGCTCGCGGCCTGGTCCCTGCCCTAGCGAGAGCCAAATCTCGTAGGCTTTTTCCGCGATCGCCGCCTGGGATGGCTCTACTTTTTGCGGCTTTGATGGATTGGACAAGGAAACAGTGGCTGTCGTAACTTGCGTTGGTTTCATGGCATTCCGCTCGCGGGAATTGGGCGGCCTGGTTTGTTTTGTGTTTGCAGTCATACTTTTGTTCTTTCTGGACGTGTTTTTTTAGGCTTGAGCCGCCGTTGCGGCTCCGGCTTTGCAGGGCGGAGAATAAGGGGGAATGAATGCCCCACAGCGGGCAGTCGGACACCGGATAAACCATGCTCTCTCAGCACTCCCACCTTACGCAGGAAGGGGGGCCGAACAAGACAAATCGGCTTAATAGTTCGGAAGCTTGCGCCGGGTTACTGTCCACCAGGGCTCTGGCCCGCAGCGCGCACGCTTGAGAGCCGCGGGATCTCAAGTGCCTGGACCTCCGGCGGAGCACGTTGTTTGTTCTTGTTCCACCACGAGCGCCACCAGGCGCCGCTGTGCTCCGGGTCGTACTTGACCCCGGTTAGCTTGCCCAGCCCGAAGTAACCCACCCCATACACGGTGTCGTAGGAGTTGTCAGCCTCGATGATCCCAATGAGGATGGGAATGGCCTTGGGCGAGTCAATCTCGCCCAGGGCGGTTGCCAGTCGCCAGACGTGCGACTCGCCCGCCGAAAGCAGATTGGTCAACCCCATCAGAAGCGGGTCCACTGCCCAAGGGAACTTCTGAGATCCCAGCACCAAAGCGGCGTTGTCGCTCGCCTCCGGCGGCTTCCCTGGGGTGAGGAACGGCAGGAGCACACGCCGCGACCAGGACTCCTCCACCGGCAGGGCCAGGCAGGCCTTTAGAGCCTCGTTCGTGAGGTCGTCGTCCTGGCCGTTGATGAGGCCCTCGAGGGCCTCTGGCGGCCTGCTTTCCTGGAAGGTCTGTGGAAAAGAACGATACCCCCCTGCTTTGGGCCTGTGCCGCCAAGTCTGTCCAAAGTCGGCAACTGCTCCACCGGCGTCGTCAGGCCACGGCGAACAAGAATCCCAGTGAAAATCACTGCTAGCATGAACGCAATACCCACGGACTGACTATCAATCCGGCCAACTGGGGCCGAAGATCTGTAGGCCGAGATCGCGCCCACAGCCACAAGAAGAAGTATCAGCAGAGCGAGTGTCATCACGAATCGAGGCAGGACGCCGTGCCAATGAATGACCATCCCATCCACGTATTCCATGAGGAAGAAGAACAGACTGTCGGCCTGCCCGAACTCGTAAAGCGTGACGACGCCCGGATGGTTCAGCCGAGCCAGCGCCTTGGCCTCGCGCGTGAACCGTTCCGCGAATGCCGGATCCTTGCCGATACCCGGCGGCAGGGTTTTGAGGGCAACAACACGGTCCAGCGCCTTCTGCCGGGCTCGATACACCGCACCCATGCCGCCCTGACCAATGAAGCCCAGGATTTCGAGTTGCGGAAACAAACGGGCGACCTCCTCCGGGGTGGGAGCGACGAACGGGGTCCGCCCGCTTTCGCCCCGGCTGTCCGGCCCGATGTCCACGCCGGTACCCAGGCCGGCTTTGATCAGGCACTTCGGGCAGAGCCCATCGGGCGCATCCGGTGCGAGTGCCCGTTGGCAGCCGGGACATTTTCTCATCGTTTCCATAGCAGTACTTCCAGCCAGTACACTACGGATTGGACGGAAAAGGTCACAGGTCTGGCGAGATGAGTTTCAGCCCCGATCCAGCACCCGAAAGAGGTGGCGCAGTTCCTCATCCACCTCCGCCGGGGACGCCACCGTCCGGCCGATCTCCTCTTTCAGGCACTCCCGATACCGCTCACGCAGACGGCAGACTGCCATTTTGACCGCGCCCTCCGTCATCCCCAATTGGGCCGCCAGCATGGCGTAAGGCTGCGACTCGCGGCTGCCGATGAGGCAGGGTTCCAACGCATGAAACAGGGTGCCCTTGCCCTCCTGCGCGTAATGGCCGCGCATTCGGTTGAGCACCGATTCCAGGAGCGTCAACGCCCACTGCTTTTCGAACACGTGCTCCGGCGTGCGGGTGTCCGCCGGTTCCCGGGTGTAGCGACCTTCGGCGGTGTCTAGCTGGAGCGGAAGGAACTGAACGTGCCCGCCCCGCTTGAGGGTCCTCACCTTGTCCCATTCCTTGGCCAGAAACCGCCTCATGGCCATCAGCAGGAAAGAGCGGAACCGCCCCTTGTGGCGGTCGGCATGAGCGATCCAGTTATGTTCCAGCAAGCGTGCAAAGAACTCCTGGGCCAAATCCTGGGCGTCTGGCGGTGAGTGCCCGCTCCTTCGAACAAAAGCGTAGAGGGGGTACCAATACGCCTGGCAAAGATGCTCCAGAGCCACCGCCGATTCCGGGGAAGGCGTCCCGCCTGCAGCAAGGACCACCGTCCATTGCGTCGCCGGGAACATCCGTGGCCAGTTTCTTGATGTTGCACTGTCAGCCATTCCCATTAGATACGGAGCTTGGAAACTGACAGCAAGCACCTTCGGCCATTTTCACGGTCTGAAAATGGAGGCGAATTTCACATCGGTTTCCAGGAGTCTGGTCTTGAAGGCGGTGCTCAGGCGTGGGTCGATGCGGTTCAATTCATCAGCCAGTCTTCGTACGTCCTCGTGGCCGAAGGCTTGGTTGATGGGCAGCCGCTGAGGCAGGCTTTGCAGTGCCTCGTCCCACGCCCTTTGACCGGCCTGCTTCGCCTCCTGATAGACAGCCTCCAGCGCGGGAAGCACGTCCGTAATCATCAACAGCGGTTTTGGCGCGTCGGGGGCGAGCCGCTCGATGGCGGCTCCCAGCACCAGTGCCGCCGGCAAATCCGTTAGCACCACCGAATCAAAAGCCCGCTGGAGCGCGGGCAGCGCCTCGACGGCGCCAGGGCCGAACTCCGCCAGAGCCCGCGCCGTGGGCAGCATGGTTTGTGGCGATTGCAGCGCGGTGATAGCGTTCTGCATGGTCCACGTGCCTGCCTCAAGGCACTGCGCGATGGCCTGGCTCGTGCTGTCGCGGGGTGGCAACGGCGTGGGGATGCCCACTCCTTTGAGAGCGTTGGGCGCGATCGCTTTCAATGCCATCTGCGCGGCGTCACGCAGCTCAGCGTTCTGATCCGCCAACGTTAACAGCGCGGGAATGGCATCCGACGCCTCTGGCCCCATCTTCCAGAGGACCCCCAAAATGGAGCGGACATTGTCCAGCTCCTGACCGTTTCCGGTCGCCTTACCCAAGGCGGCCGCAAGTTCGGTCACCACTGCCGGGTCTTTCGCTCCTGGAAGCTGCCCCAGTGCCAGTGAGCAGAAGCACCACGCCAGCGATGACGGCAGTTTTTATTTTTGTCATGCCCATAAGCTCAAGAAAGTTCAAAACCAATGTCGTCGTTCCTATCTCGGCGGCTCCACCCAACGATGCGGTAACAACAGTGTTGGCCAAGCCAGCAGGGGCTGCACGAGTGGCGGCGGCGAAGAGCGGCGCGCTCGCGGTCAGCGCGGGAACGGCGAAGCCCCGCTGACGGAAAAAGTCGGTCATTTGGCTCAGGGCTCTCGCCACGCGTTTCTGCGCGGCATCTTCGCTGGCTCCAAAGACTTGGCCAACTTCGCGCAAGGGCTTCTCTTCAAGGAACCGGAGGAGCACAGCCAGACGGTCCTTCTCGTTGAGCTGAAGCAAGGCTTCATCCAACAAGGGAACTAGCGGAGCCCAAACCGAATCTCCGGCCGCGCTCACTGTTCCCAGTGCAATGGCAACCTCCTCGCGGCGGTGGCGGCGCAACTCCGTCCGCAGCACTCGGCGACATTCCAAAAGGGTCGCTTTGTGAAGCCAGCCTGCGATCGTCGGATGTCGCCCTAGCGCGCCAGCCTTCCGGGCCAGCGAGACGAAGACGGATTGGCTGACTTCTTCGGCGAGACTGGGGTTTCCAAGCTGGCGGTATGCGGTCGCGAACACGAGATTCATGTGCTGCCGTACCAGCGCCGCGAAAGCCGTTTCGGAACGGCTGGCTGCGAATTCCCGCAAAAGGCCATTGTCGCCCATGTTCATTCACTCCATATACTGCCGCTCAAAGCCAAAAGCCGCCACGAAATCTCCATCTGCAGACGATTCGAGAGCGGTCTTACCGCCGGGCCATCAGGCGAAGCAGATGGCGCCGTTCCTCGTCCACCTCCGCCGCCGACGCTACCCTACTCGCAGAAGCTGGAGCGGCGCCGGCAGCATTAGCTGCAAGGGAGGTGGGCGCGGCGCCGACAGCTTGCAAAGCAAGCAGGGAGCCTAATCCTGTTGCCAAGAGGGACAACGCCGCACCGCGCCGAACAAGCATGGCGCGCAGCTTCTCCAAAGCACGCGAGACGCGTTTCTGAGGTGCATCCTCACTTACTCCGAGGGCCGCGCCCACGGCTTTTAGATCATGGTTCTCAAAGAAGCGGAGCACGACCGCGTCGCGGTCCACGGCGGGCAAACGATTCAAAGCGTCATCGAGCACCGGTGCCACCCAGCGCCAGGTGTCAGCGGTGTCGCGATTCAATTCGTTCATTTCAGCGGCAGTTTGTTCGCGCAGACGTCGCCGCACTTCGGTGCCGATGAGGTGTGATGCCACGTAGCAGGTGTGTTGGTGCAACCAGCCGCCGAGCACCACTTTGCGCGGTAACGAGGAGGCTTTGCATGCCAAGTCGGCGAAAACGGTTTTCGTAACGTCCTGCGCGAGAGCGTATTCCACACCGGCACACCGCAATGCGACCGAAAACACAAGATCCGTGTAGCGTTCGACGAGCCGACGAAAAGCCTCCTCGGAGCCTCTTTCGGCATAAGCCTGCAGGCATTGCATACCGTCATTTGGCATGTTTCGCGTCTTCGCTTTGTAGAACCCGCGAGGAACCGAAATCCGACAATAAAATCATCGTGGCAGTGTCGTGCAAGGACATCCGCACATCGGGTGCGGTATCAGGCACGCCGGGCGCAACCCGTCAGGCGCCTTTTGGCAGCCGGAACAGATTTTTGGTTAAAGGTTCATGGAGCGTAGGCGTACACGGACCCGGTAGAACCCACAAATAGAGTGCCGGGAAATCACGGTGGCGAATTTGTGGCACCACTCAGGAGCTCGCCGGCACGATGTGGATGCTGCTGACGGATGCGGTCCTCAACCTGAACGAGAGTGCGCTGACGCATGTCTTCGTCTGGAATACTCCGCGCCCAGATCACTGCCTCGGCCGGGTGGTTGGCGGCAATGGTGTTCGCAAACCTCCACATGGCAGCCGCAGCGCTGCCATCGAGTCCCTGAGCGATGAGCCAACGACCCGCCGTGGCGGGATCTAAGTCCGTCCAAATGGAAGTCATCAACTCCAGCCGCTGCGACCGCTCTTCCGGTGACTGAGCGCGGGCGATGAGCCAGTCTGCCGAGTTGCTTGGGTTCTCGTAGAAGAACGAGAGGGCCATCTTCTCCTCGATGCCAGCCTGTTCGCGGCGGTCGAGTTGGGTTGAGTCGAGCCATTGCACCGCGTTGTCCAGGTTGCCGGCCTGTGCCCACGCCGAGACGGCATTGGCCAACGCGCCAGAACGGACCGCACTGGGCGAAAGAGCGGAAATAGCTGCCAGAATCCGTTCGCGATGCTCCTCCTGGGCCGCCAGGTTGGCCAGACCCCGCCACGCTACGGACTGATCCTCGCCAGGAAGGGTGCCGATCTCGGTTAACGCTCGATTCAGATCCTGGCGACCCAGATGCCACGCAATCATATCGAGGCCAAAGTTGTCGGTGCGACGCAAGACATGATCATCACCAGGGGTTCCTACCAGCGCCACCCCGCGCCAGGCCTGTAGCGCGGCCGCGGCATCGAAAAACGCCCAGCGCCGAAGCACGGTCGTCACCAGCCGGGCGGGCGATTCACCGAAGTCGGCAGGGAGGCTTCGGGCGTAATCGAAAGCGGCTTGCGGATCGAGCGCGACCCAGCGTTCCAGCAAGCGAGATCGTAGTGTGTTCATCGGTCCTGACGCTGGCGCCGTGTCCAGGACGGCCAGCGCCGCAATCACTTCATCGCGGCCGAGAGAGGCGATCGCGGCTGTAACACGCGCGTGGGCCGCATTCCGGTCAGTCTCTGAAACGAGCCACCGAGCGAGCTGGACCATGCGCTGCCTCATGTCCTCTTGAATGGGTTTGAGCGACGCTGATTGGGGCGCGCGCGGCAGTGATCCCACTTTCCCCGCACCCGGAACAAGCTTGGCCGCTCTCGTTTGGCGAGCTGCGTCTGTCGGCGCGAATTTCCAGCCCAGCCAGTAACCCGCCAGGAACACGAATAGGACAGTGCAAAGCAGCGCTACACCCAACGCCACCAGGCGCGCGAAGGACCTCAGGAGTTTCCAGAGAAAACGCATAGAGATTTGTTTGGGCGATTGGCGTTCAACGGGCGGCCTCCTGGAGTTTCTTGAGTTCCTCAGGCGGCATGCGGTTTTTGATTTGGTCCCGCAGCGCGGCAGGCCCCTGCGTCAACAGCCACTTGGCGGCCGCATGCGGATCGAGGCGCCACCATTCACCGAATACGTTGATTGAGATGAGACGTCCTGCTGCGGGATTCTGGAACGCAAGACTTGCCGCCCACTCCGTAGCCGCCTGCGGCTCGATCTCCGCCCAGTCGCGTGCGACTGCCCTGGCAAGGCGTCGCCGCTGTTCTTCATCCGGCATTTGCGCAATGGCGGCGAGGATGCCCGGACGCTGCCCGGGGTTCCTGGCCGCCTCCGAAATGCCGTAGAGCGCGGCCTGTTCATCGGCGAGGCTTACACGGGCCACTCGCTCGAAGGCCGCCGGGGTGTCGTGCCCGGCCCATTCGGCAAAAACAGTCTTCGGCACACTGCCCATGATCTTCGGCTGGGCAGAGTCCCTGGTCTCCCGATACCAAGCCCATGCCGCGTCAGGTTCTTGCCGCGCCCAAGCCCGGCTCACCCGCTCAATGGACATGGTAAGCGCATTGCGTTGGAGATTTGTCAGTGCATATTGCAGGGCCGCGCGCGGATCAGTTTGAGCCCAAAGACCTAGGATCGCCGGGGCCATCGCTTCATACACCCCTCGCTCCAGCCGATACACTTCGAAGTGCCGCAACGCCTCTGCGGCCTCCTCGGCCCGGAGTTTTTCCAGCACGACCAAGCCCTTCGACCACGCATCCGGGTCCGTGTCAAGCGCTCGAAAGTGCTGCGCCGCTTCAGCGAGGATTTCGCTGACCGATAGCCGTTGCGGAGCGGCGAACGGTGGGGTGGCGGAAACTGTGTTTGTCGATGGCGCTGGATCGCTCGCCGCCGACAGTTCCCGTTGTGGACTGAGCATCGCTTGTTGCCAAGCTGCCGCCGCGTGGTGTTTCGTCGCCGCTGTCTTTCCCGCGACGAAACCCGCCGTCCCTAATGACAGGCATGCGAGAATGGCAATGGCGGCAGTAATCGGACTGGACTTCAAGTGGGCCATACTAAAACCTTTCACAAGGTAACTGGTGAGTGGGATCGACGTTGCTGCTTCCGCAAGCACCTTGGCGGTGAGGGCCGCAGCCAGTCCCATAGGTGCAGCGTGTGTGGCTGGCAGCGAAAGCGCGCCGGCCAGCGCAACCACCGGCACGGCCACCCCACGTGCCGTAATTCGGCTCCGCAGCCGTTTGAGCGCGCGCTCGACCCTTTTCTGTGCTGCCTCTTCTCCCAGCCCAAGGCGCTCGCCAATCTCTTGGGCCGTCTTGCGCTCAAAAAACCGCAGCATGAGCGCGTCGCGGTCCGCCGCGTTGAGTTCAGCCAGAGCGGCGTCCAGATGGGGCGCGATGTGTTCCCAGACGGACTCAGGTTCGGGAGATGGAATTGGCATCATGGCGGCCTCTTGTTCGCGGGCGCGGCGGCGGACTTCGGTCCGGACAACGTTCGCGGCTAAGTTTCGCGCGGTGAAGTGCAGCCAACTGGACAGTACCTTCCGACCTCGCAATTTTCGTGCGTTCCGCGCCAGAGCGACGAAGACGGCCTGGGTGACATCCTCAGCCAAGTGCGGATCCACGACCAATCGCACCGCCGTTGCATAAACGAAACCGACATGCCTGCGAACGAGTTCGGCGAACGCCACCTCCGTGCCAAACTGAGCGTATTCACTCAGCAATTCGATGTCGGATTTGTCGATCATTCACTCTATGTTAACCGCAAGGGCGCAAACCCGACACGCATCCGCCTTTCCGCATCCGCTGCAAGTTTTATTCACATCCATAATGGTCCTTCCAATCCTTTCACTAAGGATTGGACGGCGAAGGTTACGAATGTCCCGAAGAAAAGTTCAGCCCCGGGCCAGGACACGGATCAGATGGCGCAGCTCTGCGTCCACATCGGATGGCGATGCGACCGTGTGGGCAATCGCCTCTTTGAGCCGCTCCCGATACCGCTCTCGCAAGCGGGACACGGCCGCCTTTACGGCTCCTTCGGTCATGCCGAGTTCGGAGGCCAGCGCCGCGTAGGGCTGGGTTTCGCGGCTGCCGATCAGACAGGGCTTCAGCGCGGCGAACAAAACTGCCTTGCCCGCGCGTTCGAACTCGGCGCGCAAATGCTGAAGCACCTCGTCCAAGGTCGCCAGTGCCCACTGCTTCTCGAATGCCTGTTCAGGCGTGGAAGTGTCTGCCGGTTCCTGAGCATAACGCGGCTCGGCGTCGTCCAACTGGAGCGGAACGAGCCGGATCTGCGCGCCGCGTTTGAGGGTGTGGGCCTTGTCCCATTCGTTGGCGAGAAATCGGCTCATGGCCATGAGCAGGAAGGACCGAAACCGGCCCTTGTGCGGGTCAGCCCGCGCAACCCAGTTGTGCGCGAGCAGGTGGGCGAAGAATTCCTGCGTGAGATCTTCGGCATCAGCCGGCGAGTGTCCGCGGCGCCGCACGTAGGCGTAGAGGGGGTACCAGTAGGCACGGCAGAGCGCCTCCAGGGCCGTGGCCGCGTGAGGCGAGGTCAGGTCGCCCGCCGAGAGCACCACAGACCAGCGCGTGCTCACGAAGCAAGCGCCTGAAGCTTGAGGTGCCGCTGTACCGGTCGAGGTCATTCCAACTAAGGGACGATGACCGAAAGTCAGGCCGAGCTCAAGTCCTGACTACCCAGGGCGGTCGATGGCCGCAATCAGCAGGAAAGGGCGGAACCGCCCCTTGTGGCGATCGGCATGGGCGATCCAGCCATCTCCACTCAACTGGGAGGCAGTTCTCCCAAATCGATCCGCACACTCGGTTTGGTGTCATCTCGGAAAACGACTTTGTATTGTCTGCCCGGAGTCTTGTCATTGGCGAAGAAGGTCTCCAAGCGCTTTTCACGGTTTGTCAGGTGGAGGGTATAGGCCTCGAGGCCGCGGGCCTCCAGAAGCATGGCCAAGGTGTTCAGTTCCGGGTTGCCGAACTTCCCGTTGCCGGAGCAGACGTAATGGTCCGCCGTTACCTGCTGGAAAAAATCGAGCCTGACGTTGCGGTCGCTGCCGTGGTGCGGGAGTTTGAGCAGATCCACCTGGAATCTGTTGTTCTTCATCAGGCCTGCGCTCTTGATCCCGTCCAGGATGTCATCGCCGCGGGCGTCGCCGGTGAGGAGCATGGTCCTGCCGCCCGCTTTGGCCAGGACAATGATGCTCGAGAGGTTGAAGACCGAGTTATCAACGAACTCGGCGACCTGAGCGACACCGAGGTGCTTGATTTCGATATCCCATTTCTGCTGCAGGTCTTTGACACGGTCCTGGCGGGGACCGAGGATGGTGAAGGAGAGACCGCCTCCGAGGGCAACTTGCTTGCACTTTTGGCCAGTCGGAACCATCACCAAGCCACCGAATCCCTCGTTTTTCGTCAGGCCCAGGTTATCGGCTGATCGGCGCAGGTCGCGTCCCTGGCCCACACTGGCCAGCACGATGGCGCCGTGGCGGTGCAAGGGGAGGTTGGCCGGGAGGGAAGCTCCTGTGGAGGCAGCCTTGATGTTGGCCGGCTTCAGGCTGGCGGTAAGTTCGGCGGCTGCGTTGCTGAGAATGTCGTCGAAACTGTTGTGCCAGAGAGTGGCGATGTTGTAAGGCAACTGAGGTCCGTCCGCTTTTTGCTGCTCCAACTTGCGAAAGAATTGGAGCACCCCATTGATGTGGTCATCGTCGATGTGACTGATCATGACCATTCGGATGGGCAACGGACCGTTGGGGGAACGGGCGGCTTTGAGAGCCTCGAGCCGCTTGCTCAGGGTCTCGCTGTAAACTCCGGCCGGGCCGCCGTCGATGAGGACGAGTTGGGGCTTGGCGGACGTGCCGAAATGCAGCAGCAGTGAATCACCGTATTTTGCTTCGAGGGCTTCGAGGCTGAAGAGCATAGGGGCCTTTCTTTTCTGTGTTTGGTGTCTTGATTCAAACCGATTGCAGCGCTCGGAGGGCGTCCACCAGGCCGTTGCCTTGAAAGTACCTTTCCCGCCCCAGGTCAGTGGCGGTTTCACAGAGGATTTGTTTGATGCGCTGAGGACGTCCGGCCAGTTCACGGTGGCGGGCCATGAGCAAGGCGGCCACTCCGCTGACATGGGGCGAGGCCATGCTGGTGCCGTCCATGCTCTTGATGCCGCCATCGGGAATGGTCGATTCGATTTTTTCCCCTGGAGCGACCAGGTCGGGTTTGACGCGACCGTCGCCGGTGGGTCCGCGGCTGGAAAAGTAGCTCACACCGTAAGTGTGCGGTGCATCGCGATGGGTCGAGCCCA
>Ga0209514_10005830_pt1 | contig 15437 bp, 12 predicted proteins | sample Subgrocontami58m_FD_187452 | JGI IMG/M metagenome (GOLD analysis project Ga0209514, IMG submission 187452) | Subsurface groundwater microbial communities from S. Glens Falls, New York, USA - GMW37 contaminated, 5.8 m (SPAdes) (version 3) | ecosystem: Environmental > Aquatic > Deep subsurface >...
CTACGGGCCTACTGGAGAGGACTCGACCTAATCGCGTCCCGTGCTCGGTGCAAGAGCGACACTACGGCGCGGGGGAGAGGCGGTCAAGGCTCGGATCGAGAGAAGTTCTCGCAATTTGCGGAAATGGAGTTCCGGCGTCCGCGCGTCCGCGATCCTCTTGCGCGCGCTGCAGGGTGCCACCGGTGAAGCGCGTCGTCCGAGGCGCGCGGGACCAAAAAAAATTCACCGAGCCGGGTGCGCTTTCGTCCCCCACCCCAACGGACCTTCGGCTTCCGCCTACGGGCCTACTGGAGAGGACTCGACCTAATCGCGTCCCGTGCTCGGTGCAAGAGCGACACTACGGCGCGGGGGAGAGGCGGTCAAGGCTCGGATCGAGAGAAGTTCTCGCAATTTGCGGAAATGGGGCCGCGGCGCTCACCGCCGTCGTTCGGCGGCGACTTTCGTGGCGAGAGAGGGCTCGAGCTGCCCCGCCTTCCGACCCGAGGGCGCGGGACCAAAAAAAATTCACCGAGCCGGGTGCGCTTTCGTCCTCCACCCCGACGGACCTTCGGCTTCCGCCTACGGCCTACCGGGGAGGACTCGACCTAATCGCGTCCCGTGCTCGGTGCAAACGCAACACTAGGGGGCGGCGAGCAGCGGGTCAAGGGTCGTCGGAGACGAGTTCCCGCAATTTGCGAAGTTTTCTTTCTGAAACGCCGCGTTTGCGCGAAGGGCGATACGCTAAGGGGTGGCCTGTCTCCGAAAGAAGGGGCCGGGCTGGGGGCCGGCCAGCGCAGAGATTCGCCGAGCCGGGTGCGCTTTCGTCCAGCTCACCGACGGACATTCCGGTTTCCCGTACCGCCCCTCGGTGGGCCTTCGACCTACCGGCGCCCCGTGCTCGGCGCAGCCGGAAATCTATGCCTCTCCGGGCACACCGGTCAAGTGCCGTGCCGAAAGAAATCCACGGAAAGTGCGCACGTCCGCCCGGGCCATGGCTCCGGCGGCGCGTGCTTCCTCCGGCAACGACGAGGGGCGCCTTGCGGCGCCCCTCGTGACGTCGGGGGAGCGTCCGTCTACGCGGGCATGTGCCCGAGCTCGATCTCCTCCTCGATCCGCTCCAGCTCCTCCTCGGAGCCCTGCCGGATCGGGCCCTTGAACCACTTGTTGGCCGAGAGTACCCACCAGCCGCCGAAGAAGAGGAACGCCCCGCCGACCGTCAGCGGCGCGTAGTTGACGACTTCCCAGCTGAAGCCGTCGTTCCACGGGATGCCGGTCGGCGCGATCGGGGCCAGGAACAGGATGCAGATCAACGTGATCCACACGAGCGCGAGCGGGTCGATCCACTTGTAATGCGACCCGAGGTGCCAGGTGCCCCGCTCGTAGCTGGCGCCCTTCCGCCAGCGGAGGTGAATCGGCAGTGCGAACGCGATGTAGAGGCCGATCACCGCGATCGAGGTGCCGACGAGATAGCCGACGACTGCGTTCCACAGCGTCGGGATCATCAGCGCCCAGGCAAGGATCGCGATCGCCCAGACCGCGTGGACGGGCACACGCTGCCTGGAGATCTTCCGCCAGTGCTTGTGGCCCGGGACTGCGCCGTCTCGCGAGAACGCGTACATCATCCGCGAGGCAGAGGTCACCGACGCCGTGTTGCAGAAGATCTGCGCCACGACGGCGATCGTGAGCAGGAGCTCGGCCCAGCGGGTGCCCAGAGCCGTCTGCCAGATGTAGGTCACGGCGCCGCCGCCCGCGTCGATCACGCCCTGCGTGTCCGGGACTGCGAAGGTGACCGCGACGAGAAGCACGAAGCCGAAGATCACCGAGACGACGACCGACATGATCAGCCCGAGCGCCGCCGAGCGGGAGGCCTGTTTCGTCTCCTCGGCCATGTGCGCGGACGCGTCATAGCCCGTGATCGTGTACTGGGCCATCAGGAGGCCGATCCCGAACACGAACCAGAACTTCAGATCGCCGAATCCCTGGCCGGAGAAGCCCGAGTTGTTGATCGTCTCGCCGAAGACGTACCCGAACGACTGGTGCCGGTCCGGGACGATGAACAGCACGAGCACGATGAACGCAACTCCCGCCATGTGCCACCACGCCGAAACGGTGTTCAGGAGCGCCGTGACGCTGACGCCGAACGTGTTCACGAGAGCCGAGAACAGCATGATCACGCTGAAGCTGACGAAGGTCCACCCGACGGTGTTCGGGTAGTCGAAGAGCAGGTTCAGCAGCGAGGTGCTGAAGAGCGCCGCGCCGTAGCAGATGGCCGCCGTGACGGCGATCTGGCCGAGGAGGTTGAACCAGCCTGTGAACCAGCCCCACGCCGGGCTGCCGAGCTTCGACGACCAGTAGTAGAGCCCGCCGGCCGTCGGGTACGTCGAGGCGATCTCACCCAGGGCGAGCGAGACGATGATGCAGAAGCCCCCGACGAGCAGCCAGCCCCAGGTGATGGCCACCGGGCCGCCCCATTGGAAGGCGATGTAGTACGAGGTCAGGCAGCCTGCGAGGATCGAGATGATCGTGAACGAGATGGCGAAGTTCGAGAACCCGCCCATCGCTCTGAACAGCTCCTGTGCATAGCCCAGCTTGTGGAGGAGCCTCTCGTCCTCCGTCAGCGAATGATGATGGTGTGGCCCCGTCGGATCGGTGCTCACGCGCCCTCCTTGCGTTAGAACGGTGGAGATCTGCGCGGTCCTACGCCCTTGTGCGGTCCCTGTCAATACAGCGGTCCCGGAATCGCTTCTCGCCGGTCGGACGGAATAGGATCCCGCGCATGCTCACGTTCGAGGATCTGAAGGGCGCGGTCGAGCGGGGGGAGATCGACACCGTCGTCGTCGCCTTCACCGACATGCAGGGCCGGTTGCTCGGCAAGCGCCTGCACGGCGAGTTCTTCTGCGAGGAGGTCGGCGCCGGGCATCCGGTCGAGAGCTGCAACTACCTGCTCGCGCTCGAGATGGAGATGGAGCCGGTTCCCGGCTACGAGATCGCGAGCTGGGAGCAGGGCTACGGCGACTTCGGGCTCGTGCCCGATCTCTCGACGCTGCGCCGGATCCCATGGCTCGAAGCGACCGCGCTCGTGCTCTGCGACATCGTCTGGCACGACGGGTCGCCCGTGCATCCCTCGCCGCGGCAGGTGCTCCGGAAGCAGGTCGAGCGGGCGGCGGCGCTCGGCTTCACGCCGATGGTCGGCTCCGAGCTCGAGTTCTACCTCTTGCGCGAGACCTACGCGGAGGCGCACTCCCAGCACTACCGCGGGCTGACGCCGTCGGTGCCGTACATCCTCGACTACCACATCCTCGCTGCGACCTACGACGAGGGCTTCATCCGCCAGATCAGGAACGGCATGCAGGGCGCGGGGCTCAAGGTCGAGACCTCGAAGGGCGAGGCCTGGCCGGGCCAGCACGAGATCAACTTCCGCTTCGCCGACGCGCTGACGATGGCCGACAACCACGCGATCTTCAAGAACGGCGCGAAGGAGATCGCGCACCTCAGCGGGTGCTCGATCACGTTCATGGCCAAGCCCGATCACACGTGGATCGGGAACTCCTGCCACATCCACTCCTCGCTCTGGACGCCGGGCGGCGACGCGGCGTTCGCCGGCGAGTCGGACGTCTTCAAGCAATGGCTTGCGGGGCAGATCGCCTGCCTGAAGGAGCTGGCTGTCTTCGTCGCTCCGAACGTGAACTCGTACAAGCGCTTCGCTTCGGGGTCCTGGGCGCCGACGACGCTGGCGTGGGGGCACGACAACCGCACGTGCGGCTTCCGTATCGTCGGACGCGGGAAGTCGCTGCGGACGGAGACGCGGATTTCCGGCGGCGACGCCAATCCGTACCTCGCGTTCGCCGCGGTGATCGCGGCCGGGCTGCACGGGATCGAGCACGGGCTCGAGCTGCCGCCGCCGCTCGAAGGGAACGCGTATGAGTCGGACGCCGAGCGGTTCCCGCACTCGCTGCGCGAGGCAATCGCTGCGCTCGAGGCCGGCACGATGGCGCGCGGCGCCTTCGGCGACCAGGTGGTGGAGCACTACCTCAATTACGCGCGGACGGAGCAGGAGCTCTTCGACAAGGCCGTCACCTGCTACGAGCGGGAGCGCTTCTTCGAGCGCGGCTGATCGAGCGCTGAGCGAAGAGCAGGTCGGAGGCGACCTGCGGGGTCGCTAGCGGGAGAGGGGCGGCGAGACCGGCGGTGCGAGCCCCAGTGTCGCACGGGCGGGCACGTCTTCCGCCGGGGCGGCGGGGAGCACCGGACCGGCGGCGAGCCGGGCGCTCTCGGCGGCGACGAGCGCCGCCAGAGCCTGCGCGCTCGCAGCGGTATTGCGCTCGAATTGCACCTGGCAGAGTGTCGATTGCGCCTGCAGGCGGTAGCCGAACGCGCGCGTGTCGCCGATCACGAACCCGATCATGCCTCCGATCACCGCGCCGCACAGCGCGGTCGCGAAGCCGAAGACGGAGGGGATCGGCCACGCGTCACCGAGCGATGTCAGCGGGATGGCGCCGAACGATGCGCCGACGACGACGCCCGCGGCGATGCAACCGTGCACGACGGATTGCGCCTTGCCGTAGAGCTTCTCGGCGGCGCGCTCGATGATCGTCGGGTCGTACGCGGGCAGGCGGGCGGCCATGCGAGGGTGATCGGCCAATCGGCCGTTCAGCTTGAGTCCGCATGTCGCGGCCGGCCGGCTGGGGAGAAACCGGCACGGAGTTGGTGCAGACGCGTGTGTGACGGCTCTGTGCCGAGTGTGAAAAACCTTGTTCACACCCTTGCGCTCGCTCGGAGGAGCGCTACCGTGAGAACGCGGAGGCTTGGCCGTGGAGCAGCTACCGGGCGACCGCTGGCGTGAGGCCGGCGCCGCGGTTCCTGTCGACGGGCTGGTTGCTCGAGCTGTTCTCGCCCGACCTCGCCCGCCCGAGAGCGTTACCGCGGCTTCGTCGCCGACGGTACGCCAACCCTGTGACGCGCCGTCGTGGTTGAATCCGGAACGTGGCGCTCATCGTCCTGAATCCCGCGACGGAGGAGCCGATCGCGCAGCTCGAGCAGGCCGGCGTCGAGGAGACGGACGCCGCCATCGCACGCGCCACGGCGGCTTTCCCGGCCTGGCGCGCCGTCTCTCCTGACGACCGCGGCCGCCTGCTGCGCCGCCTGGCGACGCTCGTCGAGGAGCACACCGAGGAGCTGGCGCAGATCGAGTCGCGCAATGTCGGCAAGCCGATCTCGGGCGCCCGCTGGGAAGTCGGCATGGTCGCCCGGGTCTTCCATTTCTACGCGGGCGCGGTGGACAAGCACTACGGCGACACGATCCCGGTCGCCGGCGGCGTCGCGGCAACGTTCCGGGAGCCGCTCGGCGTCGTCGGCCTGATCGTCCCGTGGAACTTCCCGCTGAACATCACAAGCTGGAAGCTCGGGCCGGCTCTCGCCTGCGGCAACACCGTGGTGCTGAAGCCGGCGGAGCTGACGCCCCTCTCGGCCCTGCGCCTCGGCGAGCTCTGCCTGGAAGCCGGGATCCCCGAAGGCGTCGTCAACGTCCTCGTCGGCAAGGGGTCGATCGTCGGGCAGCGGCTGGTCGAGCATCCGGACGTCGCCAAGATCGGCTTCACCGGCTCGACGGAAGTCGGCCAGCAGGTGATGCGCGGGGCCGCCGGCACGATCAAGCGCGTGACGCTGGAGCTCGGTGGCAAGTCGGCCAACGTCGTCTTCGCCGACGCCGATCTCGAGAAGGCCGCCGCCTCCGCGCCGTATGCGGTCTTCGACAACGCCGGCCAGGATTGCTGCGCCCGTTCGCGCATTCTCGTCGAGCGGTCGGTGTACGACCGGTTCCTCGAGCAGCTGATCGACGCGACCCGCGGCGTGAAGGTCGGCGATCCGGCCGACCCGAACACGGAGATGGGCCCGCTCATCTCCGCAGCGCACCGCACGACGGTGGCCTCCTTCCTCGAGGGCGCGAACGTCGCCTTCACGGGCGACGCCCCCGCAGGCAGGGGCTTCTGGTTCCCGTGCACGCTCGTCGAGGCCTCCAACGACGATCGTGTCGCGCGCGAGGAGGTCTTCGGCCCGGTGGCGGCCGTCATCCCCTTCGAGGACGAGGCTGAGGCGATCCGGCTCGCGAACGACACGCCCTTCGGCCTCTCCGGCTCCATCTGGACGCGCGACGGCGCACGGGCGCTGCGTGTGGCGCGCGCGCTGGAGACGGGTGTCCTCTCGGTCAACTCGAACAGCTCGGTGCGCGTGTCGACGCCCTTCGGGGGCTTCAAGCAGTCCGGCTTCGGCCGCGAGCTGGGCATGCACGCGCTCGAGGGCTACTCGGAAACGAAGAGCGTCTTCATCTCCACGGAGGGCTGAACACTGGCTGGTCGTCTCGAAGGCAAGGTCTGCGTGATCACGGGCGCCGGCGGCGGGATGGGTCGCGACGCTGCGATCCTCTTCACGGAGGAGGGCGCGCGGGTGTGCGCGGCCGACGTGAACCTCGAGGCCGCGGAAGAGACGGTGAGCCTCTGCTCGGGCGAGGCCTTCGCGGTCAAGGCGAACGTCGCCGAGGAGGCCGACGTCGCGGCGATGTACACGGCGACGGCCGCGCGGTTCGGTGGCATCGACGTCCTCTACAACAACGCAGGCATCTCGCCGAATGACGACGCGTCGGTGCTCGACACCTCCGTCGAGGCGTGGGACCGCGTGCAGGCGGTCAACACGCGCGGCGTCTTCCTCTGCTGCAAGCACGGGATCCCGTATCTGCTCGAGCGCGGCGGCGGCTCGGTGATCAACGTGGCCTCGTTCGTGGCGATCGTCGGCGCGGCCACCTCGCAGATCTCGTACTCGGCCTCGAAGGGGGCGGTGCTCTCGATGAGCCGCGAGCTGGCGGTGCAGTTCGCGCGCGAGGGCATCCGCGTCAACGCGCTCTGCCCGGGCCCGGTGGAGACGCCGCTGCTGCTCAACATCTTCGGCGGCGACCCTGCGGCGCTCGAACGGCGGCGGATCCACTGGCCGACGGGCCGCCTGGCGAAGCCACGCGAGGTCGTGAACGGCGCGCTCTTCCTCGCGAGCGACGAGTCGTCCTACGTCAACGGCTCCACGTTCCTCGTCGACGGGGGACTGACGGCGGCCTACGTCACGCCCGAGTAGGGCTCGGACCGGTTCCGCGCCGGGCTGGGCTAGACGCCGACGACCTGAACCGACCAGCGCCGGTCGCGCGCGCGGTCGAGCTCGAGGAAGAGGACACGCTGCCACGTGCCGAGGCACAGCTCGCCCTCGCGTACGGGGATCGACTCGCCGGCCGGGCCGAGCAGCATCGACATGCAGTGCGAGTGGCCGTTGCCGAACTCCTGGTCCTCTTCGCAGACGTTCTCCGTGCGCCGGTCCCAGTCGTCGTGCGCGTAGTAGTGCGAGCTCGGGACGAGGCGGCGCAGCAGCACGGCGAAGTCCTCGAGGAAGCCCGACTCGAACTCGTTCACGCGCACCGAGCACGTCGTGTGCGGCGAGTAGACACAGCAGATGCCCTCGGTCACCCCGCTCGCCCGGACGGCCTCCCGCACCTCGTCGGTGATGTCGGTGACGGCGAGCCCGCCCGCGGTCCGGAGCTGGACCTCGTGCTGGAACGTCTTCACTGTTGCTCTCGTTTGTCTGGCGGCTACACCCACGGGAGTCCGTATTGTGGCACCAGCCGTCGTCCACGGCGAATCGAACTGTGCCCAGCACGGTACGCTCATGCTGCGGGGCCCGTAGCTCAGCTGGTTAGAGCAGCGGACTCATAATCCGTCGGTCCCAGGTTCGAGTCCTGGCGGGCCCATTCGCAGGCGCACGGTTGCGCGCGATTCGCATGGTTAAGCGGGTCGTGCTCGACGCGTATGCCGCTCAAGCGCATCGCGTGCATACCCCGGTGCTACCCGGAGTCGACCGGCTCAGATTGCGCTGGCGCCTGCTCTCCGCTGATGCCTTTCACGGCACTGTCTGTTTCGGCTGTCGTTCCAACTCGAGTCTCGTTCACTTCGGCTCTTCCGCTGCCCCGCCCGGCCGCCGGCACCGCACCCCGGCCGCCATGATGTTGGGCGGGCGGGGTGCGGGGCGAATCCGGGACGAAGTCCCAGGATTCAGGCGGCTGGGCGGGGCAGCGGCTCGCGGCGTTAGCCGCGAGCCCGACCGCGACCTGCGAAGCCGTGGCTCAGCGCTGGCGGAGAGGCGGAGGCGAAAGTGCTGTCGCGGTGGTCGACTGACGGGCGCGCACCAGTAGCCGGGGATCGGTGGTGCGACCGCAGAAGGCTGCACGGCCCAGCGCCCAAGCCGACGTGTTCGCACCCCGCCCCGGCGAATCCTTGAGCGGGCGCGTTGACGTGCGGACTGTCCATCATGGCGACGATCGTGGGGCTACGGGTGTGGTGCGGCGAAGACGCACACGCCGGGTGAGTCGGTCGGCGCAGAACCGAGCGTGATGGTGATACTCGCGTGTTCTTCTCCGTTGGCCCCCAGCACGCTGAACCTGGGCTTCCAATCGCCGTTCGAACATGCGGACCCGTCGGTGCGAACGGCGGCGATGAAGAAGCCGCTGGAGCCGATCGCCCGCGTAATCGGGGCGCCGGTCGGACTGGTAAAGCGGATCGTGCGAGCTTCGGGGTCAGCAGTCCGGCCAGCGATCAGATAGATCTGTTGGTCGCTGCCGGGTGAGCTACTTGCGCCGACCAGCCCGGCGATCAGCGGAGCTGCCGCCTGCGCCGGAGGAATGCAGGTTCCGCCGTCCGGCAGCTTGCTCGGGCGCTTCCACGGGGCGCTGGCGACGAGGCAGTAGCTGCCCTGCGTGTTGGTGGTTGCGTAGAGGCTGATGTCGCCGTCTTGCGCGACGAGAACGGCGCGCCCCGGCTGGGGATCGAAGCCGAGCTGGGGCGCGTAGGAGCCGAAGTCCGAGACGACGGACTCCGGCGCCGGGCTGCCGGTCAGCCAGTCGGTCGTCGTCGCGGCCACGGCGGTTCCGATCAGGAGAACCCCCAGAGCAAGGGCGAGCGCAGCGACGCGACGACGCGGGCGGACCAAGCGCGGCAACGGAAGAAAGCGCGGTCGCTGCTGGCTGCGCTGGATCTCCGCGACCAGATGGTCCTTCCGCGCGCCCAGACGACCGGCGGGAAGATCGCGCAGCGGTGGGGTCGTGTGGTCGATGCTCATGGCTCTAACGCCTCCTGGACGGTCGCGGTTCTGCCCTCTTCATGTCCGCAGGCGGCATCGAGTTCCCGAAGGCGCTGACGCGCACGCGACAGGCGCGAGCGCACCGTGCCGGCGGGGATGCCGAGCGCGAGTGCCGCGTCCTCGTAGCTCGCTTCCGACCAGACGCAGAGAGCGATCACGTCCTGCTCGTGCCGCGGAAGCTGCGCCAACAGCGCGAGTGCCGAGCGCATCTGGCGCTCGTCGTCAAGTCGCTGATCGGAGATGTCCGAGAAGCCGGGCTCCGGTTGCGGCCCAGGGAGGCGACTGAGAGCGGTAGCAAAGCGCCGCTCTCCCCGGCGCCGGTGCCGGACCACGTTCGTCGCGATCCCGTAGAGCCACGGCAGCACCTTGTCCGGCGGCAGCTCCTTGTCGCGGCGACGCCACGCCTCCAGGAAGACGATCGAGAGCATGTCCTCGGCGGCAGCCCAGTCACCGACCCTCCGGAAGCAGTAGTTGTAGATCGCTTTCGCATGTCGCTCGAACAGCATCCCGAAGGCGTCAGCATCACCGGCGCGGGAACGAGACCAGAGGACAGCATCGTCAAGTCCCATCTCCTTCTCATGCCCGCAGCGCACGCTCAGGTTCCCGATGATGCCCACGAACCCAATGTACGGCGCTGGATGGCGCTGGCGTCAGTCGTCGGCGTCTTCGGCCTTCTCATCTGGAAGGTTGCGCAGCCGAACCCTGGGTAGGAGCTCCTCGACAGGGTCGAGAGCGGCCAGCGGCCGATCTCACCGCGGCTTGACCTGAAGGTCATAGAACCGGGCGATGTTGGCCTCGCCAGCGACCGTTTGAGAAGGGCGATTTCCCGGGGACTTCCCCTGTGCGGCCTCGGAACCGTCTCCGGCGTTTCGGTGTAGGTTCAGTGGGATGAACTCTCGTCTCGTGTTTGCGATCACGGTGCTTTCGATCGCGTGGGGCGTGGCGTCTGGGTGGTGGCTTGCGATGGGTGCGGATGGAGCGGGTTCGCGCGTCTCCAATTCGGGTGCGTCGGCTGAACAGTGTGTTCCGACGAGGGCGAACGGTCGGCGCCCTGCAGTCAACGATCCGGCCGGCACGAACCACGGAAACCGCTGGTTGTGGATCGGGATCCCAGGCGACGGCCGTGTGGTCGTGTCGAGAGGCTGGGCGAATGTCCAGGCGGACGGTACGATCGAGATGAAGGTGCCCTGGTGGCGCGGACGGACCGGTCGGCTGACGATCAGCGGCCGCCGGCTGGACGCTTCTGCCGCACCCCTTGCAGCGCATGTCCCGTCCGGCTACGGAGCCAGAGGGTTTCAGTCCTCGGGCGTGGTCTTCGCGAGCGAGGGCTGCTGGAAGATCACGGGCAAGGTCATTCGACGAGGACGAGCGGTCGCCTCTCTCTCGGTCGTTCTTCTCGTAACGCGCTGAGTTGTCTTCGAACGCGCGCTCGACGATCCGAATCGTGCTGCGGGCGGGCGCTTAAAACACCATGGCGAGTTCGCCGAGGTTGTCGCCCGCAAGCTTGCCGTCCTGGACCTCGACGACGAAGCGGCGGCCGGTCTCGCTCAGCCGGACGAAGGTGAGCGTGTCGGCTGAGGCGTGGTAGCCGATCGTTTCGGCCGGCGGGTTCGCGCTCGTCGTCGCGAGCTGGGCGAGCTGATCCGGATAGCGTCTGGCGAGCTCGGCCGCGACGGTCGTGGGCGGCTGGCGGCGGAGCTGCTGCATCTCACGCTGTCGCATGAAGAGGGCGATGTCGCGCGCCGCGGCGCGGTCGTCGAAGTAACGCCGCGCGCGATCGTTCAGCGGCAGTTCGATGATGCTGTGCGAGTCGAACTTGTCGGGCCAGCGATGGCCGTACGAGCCCTGGATCTCGCAGGCGTCGAGCTTGCCCAGTCCGTCGTAGCGGTGACCGACGCGCTCGGCGAAGCGACCTCCGACGCCGTAGCCGCGCGCGTAGGTCGCCCCGTACTGCGTCGTTATGCGGAAGCAGACGAAGCCGGCGGACCGGCCCTCGAGCGCTCGCCGCCGCTCCGCGTCGATCGCAGATGAGTCGAAAAGGACGCTGTTGTTGGCGCCGACGGTAACGGTGACGCCGTGCGCGCGGGCGGCGCGAACCGGGTCGGCTGGCGGGACCGGCGGTGCGGCCGGCAGCTGACGGTGGCGCGGCCCGTAGCGGTCGGGATCGACGACGCGCGGCTCGGGCAACGGGTAGTGGATCGTGCTGTCGCGAGCGATCCGGTCGCCGTTGGCACCCCATGCGGTGACGCTGCGCGGCCCGCGCGTCTTCGTGCGCCGATCGGGTGGAACGTCGTAGGCGAAGAAGCCGGCGCCGATCGGGGCGGAGATCCAGGTGAACGGCACGTCGACGCTGTGGCCGTCCGCGAACTCGATCGTGAGGCGGGTGACGCGCGGGTCGTTGACCGTGCCACCGATGTAGTCGACCTTGGCGGGCTGGCCCGGTTGCGCGCCTGCCCTGTAGGTGAGGCCGATCGGCGGGAGCCAACGGCCCGGGTCGTTGCGCTGGCAGCCGCCGTGGGAACGCTCGATGATGTAGCAGTAGCCGCCGCGCCTGGTCGGCGCGACGTTGAGGATGCGGCGGCGGGCGTTGCCGGCGATGACGACGCGACGGGTCTCGTTCGGGATCACCTGCGGGTTCATGCCGGCCGGCGCGCCGATCGCGAGGTCGGCGAACTGGCGCTTGACGATCGTCGCCGCCGCCGGGCTCTTCCCGAACTCGACGTCGTCTCGGCCGATCAGGTCGAGCAGCGCCTCGCGCAGCCCGAACGCGGGGGTCGCGAGCAGGGCGACCAGCGCGACCAGCGCGACCAGAGCGAGCGCGAGGCTCCGCCGGCGGCGCTTGCTGCTTGCCGGCGGCACAGCGGCGGCAACGTCGGCGGCTTCGGCGCGGCGGACGACGTCCTGCCAGTCGCGGCGTTCGTGCTCGCAGCGATCGACGAGCCGGTCAAGCAGTTCGTGAAGCTCGCGCGTCTCGCTCATCTCGTCGTCTCCTTCAGCATCTGACGCAGCCGCGTGTGCGCGGCGTGCAACGTTGCGGCGACGGTGCCGCGCTCGATCCCGAGCGTCGCTCCGATCGACTCGTAGTCGAGGTCGGCGTAGTGGCGAAGGAACAGCACGAGCCGCTGCCTCTCCGGGAGCGTGGCAACCGCCGCCCGTAGCTCCGCGTGCTCGCCCGGATGATCGTTTGCGACCGCCTCGGCCGGACGATCCACCGTGAACTGGAGGCCGGCTCGGCGAAGGTCGCGGCAATGGTTGGTGAGGATGGTGAAGACCCAGGCCTCCAACGGCACGTCGCCACGAAATCCAGGCAGTGCACGCAGTGCGCGCGCGAATGACTCCTGCACCGCGTCCCGCGCCCGCTCGCGGTCGCCGAGCAGCGCCAGCGCCATGCGCAGGAACGCCGTGTACCGCTGGACGTACAGCGCCTCCAGCTCCGCCGCGGGGTCGTGGCGTTCCTCGCGTACCGAACTCATCTTCGAAAGATGACTCCGGCGGCGCCGGGACCGTTTAGTCAATTCGCGGTCAGCCTCTGTCGGGCAGGCGCTGCCGCGCGACGACCTTGCCGTCGAAGGCGAGCCCCCAGAACTCGACGAGTCGGCGCGCCTGGGTGCGGTGCTCGGGCGGGATGACGAAGAGGACGTAGCCGTCGCGTTCCGGCTCGATCCGCTGCTCGTCTCCATCCGCGTAGCGGAGGGTGATCCGCTTCACCTCGTCGCGGACGCGGCCGTACACGAAGACGGCAGGGTCGGGGAGCAGGCCGAGGCGAACCGGCGCCTCGCGCCAGTCCTTCCCGATGCAGGAGCCGACGTTGACCCGCGCTGTACCTGTGCCGCGGCCGAACCAGCACTGGCCGCCCTCGCGAGTGCGGTAGGCGACGAGCTCGAGGGAGCCGTCGGCCGCGCTCGCCTTGAGCCGAAGGATCGGCTCGCCGACGGGGGTGGCCGGGCCGTCGTCTCGCGGCGTCTCGCGGATCCCGATCACCCGGCCCTCGGTGTCGTAGGCGACGAGCTTCGCGGGCAGGCGGGCGAGCGCGACCTCGGCGAGGTAGGCGTTGTCGCGTAGGGGGACGTCGATCCGATTGCCGGTCGCGGTGAAGAGCTCCAGCCGCGCGACGTCGTCGCTGGCGATGCCGGCGAAGGTCGCGAACTGGTCGCCGGCGCCGACCACCGAGTAGCCGAAGGTGAACGGCACGTCGGGGAACATGTCGTCGAACGACATGCAGCCGCCACTCGCCGTCCCTCGGCTGAGGACAGAGGTGCAGATCGCCGGCCGCTTCGGCCGCTCCCCGGCGTCGGTTCGAAGGAGAGGGCTTTCGCCGATCGTGATCGCGATCCGCTTGGAGCTGTCGGGGTCGGGCGTGAGCACTCTGCCGAACTCCGCCTCCGCGAGCAGGTGGAACTTCTCCCGTGCGCTCTCGTCGAGGGGCTCGCCGCGCTCGTCGCGCCGGTCGACCCAGCCGATCCTCCCGCCCTTGACCGCCCGCTCCACGCGCGTCGGCCCGCCGGGCTCGCCCGCGCCGCCGCCGTAGCCTCCGCCCGGCCCCGACGGCGTGACCGTGAACGGGACGCCGACGGTCCCACCGTCGGCGAGCTGCGCGCGGACGTGGGTGACCCGCTGAGCGACCTCCGGCCGCGGCGCGACATAGAGGAACGAGTTGGCGACCACGTCGACGCGGTGGCTGCCGTGCTCGTCGACGAGCTCGACGCCGCTTACCCCGTCGGCCGCGATCCCGGCGGTGACCTGCGCGAGCGGCGCCCGGTAGGTCTCGAAGCCGAGCCTCGCCGTCTTGTCGCCCTTGCCGACGGGCCAGTCGGCCAGCAGCACGCGCACCGGCGTGTCGTCGTGTCGCAGCTCGCCGACCGGCGCGCACGTGAGCGTCGACCCGCGCGCCTCTCCGGCGGCGACGACGCGGATGCACAGCGAGTTGCCGCTGCGAAAGCCGAGCAGGTCATAGCTGACGCCGTCGATCTCCGTCCGGATCAGCCGCCGGAGCTCGGGTGAGCCCGGGAACGCGGCATAGGAGCGAGCGTTCGCCTCGTCGAACGCGCGCTGCTCCTCGCCACTGACCGGCTCGCCCGGGGTGCCGCGCAGCCAGTCCGAGAAGTCGGCGACCGTGTCGCGGATCGCGCCGCCGAGCGGCGTGACGAACGAAAGCGCCAGCAACGCGGCCGCGGTCGCCGCGGCGGCGTACCAGCGCCGATGCGAGCGACGAACGGCGCTGGCGCCGACGACTCGGCCGGGGTGCCCGTTGAACGCGACGGCGACGCCGGCGCGGCGGAGGACGTCCGGCCAGTCAGCCTCGGCGTCGCGCCGGAAGGGCACGTCGTTCTCGAGCGCCTCGGCGACGAGCAGGTCGAGATCGGTCATCGCGGCACCTCCTTCAGTGCCCGCCTGACGGCGGCGTGCGCCTGGTTCAGTGTGGCGCCGACCGTCCCCGGCTTGATCTCGAGCACGTCGGCGATCCGGCGGTAGTCGAGGTCGGCGTAGTAGCGAAGGAAGAGCACCAGCCGCTGCCGCTCGGGCAGCGCGGCCAGCAGTGGGCGCAGCTCGCCGCCCGCGGGTTGCCCATCTGACGTCGCGAGCTCGTCCGCGAGCTCGTACAACGGAACCTGCGGCAGGCGGCTGTCGCGGACCGCGTTGCGCGCCGTGTTCACGAGGATCCGCCAGATCCACGCCTCGAGGCCACCGTCGCCGCGGTAGTCGAAGCGGCCGCGGATCGCGCGCGCGAACGTGTCTTGCACGACGTCCTTCGCGAGCTCGCCGTCGCGCACGATCGCCTCCGCGACCCGCAGAAACCGCCGGTAGCCGTGGAAGTACACGTTGGCGAGCGCCGCCAGGGTTGAATCTTCGGTCATCCTCACCGTCTGTTCGACCCTGGCCATCGTTCCTTTCTTTAGTCTCCACAGGCAGCGAGATGCGTCCGGCCCGGCGGACGATCGACTCGGCCGCCGCCGGGTCTCCGGAGAGAAAGCGTCGGTACTCAGAAGTGGTCATCGGTCCTTAAGTGGCAAGCCAGACCCCGTTTCCTGCACCGTCGGTCGCTTGGATGAGTCTGCCCGTCGATCGAACTGCCTGCGACGACACGGAGATGGGATCGGATCTTCCCATCGCCACACGACGCCTAACGACCCGCAGGCTGAGCTGCAGGCTGAGCTGCAGGCTGAGCTGTTCGTTCCGGAGACATCGCTGACAGCGCGTTCCGGGGACATGTCTGACAGTTAGATCTTGATCGTTAGCGGCGCCTCTTGTGTGGCTTGCCGAGGTTTTGGTAGCGGCGGCTGGGGTCGAGCGCG
>Ga0209514_10005833_pt1 | contig 15426 bp, 8 predicted proteins | sample Subgrocontami58m_FD_187452 | JGI IMG/M metagenome (GOLD analysis project Ga0209514, IMG submission 187452) | Subsurface groundwater microbial communities from S. Glens Falls, New York, USA - GMW37 contaminated, 5.8 m (SPAdes) (version 3) | ecosystem: Environmental > Aquatic > Deep subsurface >...
CCGCCCTCTCGAGCCTCGAACGAGCCGGTTTCACGCCTTGTTTGATCACCCTGCCCCCAGGGGAAACCGCCAAACGCCTCCGGCACGTGGAAGCCTGCTACGATCAACTCGCGGCCCACCGGATCGAGCGAACCTCCTTTGTTGTGGCCCTGGGTGGCGGAGTCGTGGGTGATTTGGCCGGGTTCGTGGCCGCCACCTACCTGCGCGGCATCCCTTTTGTCCAGGTGCCCACCACACTGCTGGCGCAGGTGGACAGCTCGGTGGGCGGAAAAGTGGGCGTCAACCTGGCTGCCGGCAAGAACCTGGTGGGCGCCTTCTACCAACCGCGGCTTGTCCTCTGCGACATGGCCACCCTCGACACCCTCCCCGAACGCGAACTGCGCGCCGGCCTGGCGGAGGTCATCAAGTACGGCATCCTCTACGACGCCCCGTTCTTCCGGCGACTCGAGAGAGACCTTCCCAGACTCCTCGGAAAGGATCGCGCCACCCTCGCCGCCATCGTCGCCCGCTGCTGCCAGATCAAGGCGGAGATCGTGGGACAGGACGAAACGGAGACCGGACTGCGGGCGATTTTGAATTTCGGCCACACGATCGGGCACGCCATCGAAGCCATCTCAGGCTACGGCAAGTACCTCCACGGGGAGGCCATTTCGATCGGCCAGGTGGCCGCCGCCAGGCTCTCTTCGTCATTGGCCGGACTGCCGGCAGCCGACGCCGACCGCATCCGGACCCTGTTTACCCGCGCTGACTTGCCGGTCCGGATCAAGCTGAACTCGAACCAACGGCGGCGGCTATTCGAGGCCATGAAGTTGGACAAAAAAGTCTCCGCCGGCCGGATCAAGTTCGTCCTCGCGCCGCAAATCGGCAAGACCGTCTGGGGACAAACCGTTCCTGAACAAGCGGTCCAGCAGGTGCTGGACGACCTCGCCAAACCAAACGACGGCTGAATCCACCCTCAGCGAAACGATCGTCCGCGAGTTCTTTGAATTCCTCAGGCACCCCGTCCGCCAAAGCTGCGGGTCCCTTGCCTGGGGGGTGGGACGGGCTGCGGTGACCGGCCTGGCCCAGTGGCAGGTTTCCAAACCTGCCGGGCGCGCGAACGGGGTGAGGCGCTCGGAAGTTCGAACGTCGCAGCGAAGTTGCACGCCCTGCCGACTTCGAAGTCGGCGACACAGCAGGTTTGGAAACCTGCGCTACGGGGAGGGACGCCAGAGGCGTCCTGTGGCGCTCAGTTCAACAACCGGTACCAATTATCTCTCTGGTGCGGCTCGTAGCCCAGGTCTTTGATCAGACGGCACATGTCGGCGATGGTCATTCGGAAGGTTGCGCCCGCCTGGGATACCACATTCTCCTCGATCATGATGCTCCCCAAGTCGTTGGCTCCGAACTTCAACGCCACCTGTCCTATCTCCGGCCCCTGGGTCACCCACGAACTCTGGATGTTCTGAATGTTATCGAGGTAGATCCGGCTCAACGCCTGCGTGCGCAGGTACTCGTGCGCGCCCACCGTGGCCGCCCGCAGCCGGGTGTTCTCCGCCTGAAAGGTCCAAGCGATGAACGCCGTAAAACCGCCGGTCTTGTCCTGTTGCGCGCGGACCTGTTCCAGGTGCTCGATGCGGTCCTCGATCGTTTCCACGTGCCCGAACATCATCGTGGCCGAAGACTTAAGCCCAAGCCGGTGCGCTGTGTCCATGACACCCAGCCAATCCGCTGTCATCGCCTTGAGCGGCGAGACGCGCTTGCGCACGCTGTCCACCAGGATCTCCCCCCCGCCTCCGGGTATCGAGCCGAGGCCCGCCTTCACAAACCGCTTGATCACCTCCTCGATCGGCAGTTGAAAGATCCCGCCAAAATGGACGAATTCGCTCGGACTGAAACCGTGAATGTTGATCTGCGGGAATTTGGAGTGGATGTGCGAAAGCAGGTCCAGGTACCACTGGAGAGAGAGCTTGGGGTGATGTCCGCCCTGCAATAGGATCTGGGTGCCGCCCCGAGCGACTGTCTCCTCGATCTTCCGGTCCATCTCATCCAGCGTGATAACGTACGCGTCCGAGTCCCCCTCCACTCGATAGAACGCGCAGAACTTGCAGTACACATTGCACACGTTTGTGTAGTTGATATTGCGATCGACGATATAGGTTACGATCTCGTTGCCCCGTCCCTCATACGCGTCGGCTTTCACGACTTGGCGGCGACGGTCCGCAAGCGCACCCAACTCCTCGAGTGGAAGGGCGTACAAGCGCAGCGCCTCGGCTTGGGTGATCCTTTGGCCATCCCAGACCCGCTGCAGCAACTCGTCCATCGACGCGTCGTAAATCATGCGCTCAAAATAGAGCCGGAACGCCCGAACGCCAACCAGGAAAAATCGGGACTCTTTCTCAGTGCCTCTGTATTACAATGTCTCTGAACCACGAATTTTCGAGAAGATCTCTACGCGGCCAATTTGGTGAGCCGGCCCACATCCGCTTGCCGTGCAGCCAGTAAGGCCGTGGTGATCTGGCGTCCCTTGGAGGTGAGGACGTAACGGTGGGTACCGGACACTTTCTTGAGCAGTCCATGGGCGTCTTGCCGGTCCAAACCCCCTGACATGAACTGATTTTGGGGCTGCGCAGCGCTAGATTCCCAAAGGGTAACGCGCGGCGCAAGGCTCCGTCAGGAGCGGCACTATGTTAAGCTTAACATAGGCGGCAGGTTTCTGCGCCGGGCTGGGGGGGCCGGCGAAAGCATGCCTCCGGATGAATGCCCAATTTCATGCCGCTCCCACGGAGCTTGAACCCATACGCAGGGGCAATGGCTTCCTGTAAACATGCTCCTACCGGAGCTACCCCTCCTCCAGCGGCTCGGCGATTCCGAATTCAGACCTCCACACACCGGCAGTGGGGGGGAAACAAACTCAGCGCTGTTGGCCAGGTCGTCGGCGGGCAAAAGTCCAGGAGTCACGGGATGATCTTCGCGCGCGCGCGAAATACGCGAGAATACGTGGCGTTCTTTGCGACAAAAACGCCGATTTCCTTCAGGAACTACAACACTCGCGACCGTCCTCAAGTTCAACCTCAACCCAAAACCGGCGGATGCTGAAAGAGTCGCGGTTCGGATTCTTCACGGCGAAAATGTCGCGGCGATCCAAGGCACGTAGCGCTGTCGGCGAAAGCGGCACAGAGACGCTGGGAGAGAACCTGGATTCTGCCTCGCTTCCACTGGCTGGCGTCATGTCGCCGAGTTCGATGCCGTTGAGCACCGCCACCGTGCGATACGCGCCGGTCCCTTCCAGCCCCTTGCCTTCGTAATGCAGCCGTCCGGATTTGGCAGCCCGAAGGGCGGCCAAGGTGAGGTCGCCGATAGGGTGCGGGCCGGCCTCATGGCGGATCCGCTCGATCTCCTACTCACGATGCCTCCGCAATACAGCACCAAGACTCTCGATTCGCATGTCGCCCCACCCCGCCCAATCGCCGGTGGAGTCGTCCTTGCGACCCGCGTCGGCGATAAGTTTCAGCCGAACCGATTTTCCGGCCCAGCGCGACAGATCCGCTTCGATCGGCTTCCATTCGTGCGTCAGGACGGTGGTTTCTGCCACTAGCGTTTCGTTGCCAGCGGTGTCGATCACCGCCAACTTGTAAAGGATGCCGTCGCCGGGGTCGCTGCCATTGGCTTTCCCCACGCTGGCTCGGAACGCGGCGGGCGGATCGGTCGGCAGTGCGACAGGTTCATAGAGCGCGAAGCTGTAGCCCGTGCCGGCCTGCCACGGCGGATGCATGAAAAGGCCCTGCTTGCCCACTTCCCCGCACTCGATGAGTTGCGATCGTACGCCCGCCCCGGAAGAGCCGAAATCAGAGGTTTCCTGCCGCCCGCGCATGGCCATGCCGGCGGTCCACTTCGCGGGCAGAGGCGCCAGAGTCACCGTCCCCCGCGTCGTGCGGATGCCAACTTCCAGCCGCTGCGACAGCGCACCAGCCCGAAGGACGATGGGCAGCACTTCAGCCGACTCATGCGAGGGAGTGGCCAGGTCGATGGTGACAACGGAGGCCTGATTGGGCGTCAACCGGAGCCGCTGGGTCCTGACCCCCGCCTCCAGCACGAACTCCTCCTCCTTCTCGAGGTGGCTGAGGAGCGTTCCGCGAAGGGCGTTGGGGTTCACCTCCACACTCAGCTCAGCCAGTGGGACCACCGTGAAGTCAATCCGCGCCCCCTCAAACTCGAACCAAAGACGCTGGCCTGGCTTGGCGTCGCCCGGAATCTGGAGTTCATGGGGCTCTCCCCCACGGACCACAACGCGCTCGCCGGGGACAACTCGGTCGCGATCACAGGCCAGGAGCGGGGGTTTGTCTCGGGTGGTGGGCGGGGCGCCGGCATTCCCCTGCTGGTCGCGGGACGCGCTGACAAGATAACTGAACGCCCCTTTGGCCGGGACCACATAGCTGAGCCCGCGCGCGGTCCAGAGCCGGACGGGGCCAAGCTCCTTGTTGTCCTTGTCCAGCGCCACAGCGGAATCGGCGCTGATGGCGAAGCCGCACTCGGCATCGTTATGGAGGATGATCTCGTATTTGCCGTTCGGGAGGATGCGGCAAACGCCGATACCGTTCCCTGCGGCCTTTTCGAACCGGGCGAATTCGCCCCGTCCGTCCACGTAGAGATAGGCGGGCGTGACGGCGTAATCAGCCCTGCGCCCGTGAAGGTCGCCGCTGAGGACTTCGATCGCGCCATCGGCGGTCCAGCCCGAGTAGCCGTTGGGAGGAAGGTCGAGCTTACGCCCGAAGGCCTCGCAGCGGAGTCGTTCCGTGCGGCTGCCGTTGGCGGCGGTCGCGGTGCCATCGGCGTAGCGTGTGACGACCTGCGAGCGTTGGTAGGCGCCGCCAACCACCGCGCGGCTGGTATCGACAAGTTGGCCCTCAGCGGTGCCGTAAAGGATATCGACCGCGTTGGTGAGGCAATAACGGCTGTGGAGCTGCTGGAGCATGTAGTAACTGCGGAGCGCGTTGCCCATGCCGCCTTCCATCACGAGGAATCCGGGATGTCCAAAGGCCACCGTGGCCGCGAGAAAGCGGTCCACCTCGGCGTCGCGTTCCTCGGGCGTGCCGCGTGGCTGGGGTGCGCTGGCATAGAACATGTCCATGTTGCCCATGCCGAAGTTGCAGCCCAGGTCATGCATCTTCCTGAGGTCGAAATCGACGAGCCACGGGTTCTCGGCGGGGCGGTAGCTCTGGTCCTGCCCGTAATTGCCGTCGGTAAGTCCCATGTAAAAACTGTGGAAATTGCCCTCGGAATAGACCGGGCCGTTCCAAGCCTTCTTCTGGTGGAGCATGATTTCGCCATACGAGTAGAAAACAGCGGCGAACGTGCCCGCGCCCGGCACGCGCGGGTCGTAATCGACACGATGCCACGGCGCGACAGCGGTGTGAACGTCGCAATAGGCGGTGCTGAACTTGAACTTTTCCTGGATTAGAGGGGCCAGCCGGGCGCAATACTCAACAGCGCGAGCCGGTTTCGGCGCGTAGCAACGCATCCAGGCGCGCTGTAGCTGGTTTTGGGGGTCGCGCGCGATCAGGTCGGCGCTCCAAAACTCGTTCACCGGCGCGAAGTCGGTGTAGTTGTTGTAGGGGCCGTAAACGAAGCCGAGCTTGTCTTGCATGAGACGCGCGTAGTCGTAAGCGCCCTGATCGCCGCCTTTGCCGGGAGCCGCCCTGGTCCGGAAAGTGAAACTCTCGCCCTCGTCCCGCCAGAGCGTCTCATGGTCGGTGACCACCATCTGCGTCATGCCATACCGGTGTACTTGGGTCCAATAGCGCGCATCCTCCTCGCGATTGGACGCGCCGTGGGCTCTCCACAGGCGCGTACCGGTGATGTGCCTCCACGGTGAAGGCGGATTGGGGATGCTCGGCAGAACTTCCTCGTAACGCGGCGAAACGGTGACGAAGAACCGCTCGAAACAATCGTTGCGCTTCCCGTTGGTGAGCGGCACGTAGCGTGTGCCCCCGTTGTAGGTCACGCCATTCGTCGAAACGGCATTGGCGGCCCAGAGGATCGAGCCGTTCGATAGATACCAGTCCGCGTTCCCCGTAATGAAGAGTGGCGAATCCTCGGAGCCGCACACGACCACCGCGGGCCGTCCGCCCTCCGCTGGATAGTAAGGGTTCGTAACCAGACGCGGGTGGAGTCCGCTGACGCCCGCCACGCGCCCAAACCGCACCTCGGCGACGACGCCGCCCGGAGCCAGGACGTCGATGACAAGCGACTTGTTCCAGAGGTGATAGACGTAGGTAACCTCCGCGGACACGCCGCCCGCGCCCAACCGCCACCGCGACTCGACATCGCTGCCCGTCTGACGCGTGCCGAGGTGCTCCGCCCTTTCGGCTGGCGCGGGACCAGTAGGGGTTTGGAGATACACACCGCCGTCCAGACAAGGCTGCACTCGAGACATCCGGTTCTCTGCCGGGGGCGCCCCTACCCCCGCCCGCCCCTCCCACTCGGCCACGATGTCACTCCAGGTGCCTGTCTGTGGGTTCAGCCGGAAGGTCAGCCGTCCGTCCTCTCCCTCGTAGGTGAAGACAAAGCCGTTCACCGCGCCACCGGCGGCTGCGCTCGTTGTGTTGGTGAAGTGAGCCGTGAGGTTGACGGGCAGGATGGTCTGATCGCGGGTGGGAAATGGCAGCCTCTGAGGTCCCGTATTCGCGCCTGCGGACTGCCCTGGAAACATCGAAATGCCACGCTCAGGTCTCGGGTCGAATGTCAGCGCGCCGAATTCCTCGACAAACACGGCAAGGTTGTCGAAGCAGAGAACACGATCATCCTTGTTCTTGCCGCCGGTGACCAGCAGGCCTTTGAACTTCGCGCCCGTCCTAACACGTTCGATCTGTGGGGGCGCAAGCCGTTTATGGAGGAGGAACCACTCCTTCCAATCCACAGTGCCGAGCGGGACGGACAGCTCACCGCCCGAGGCGTCCTCGAAGAGCGCGCTCACGCCGACCCGCGGGGTGGATGGGTCAGTGGCCCAGCCCCAATTGTTGCCGTAGCACCAGAGTGTGACGGCGTCGAACGGGTTGCTGATCGCAACGGGCGTTGGCGGTAAGACGCGAACTTCCGGTGCGGCCCCAGCGCCGCGATAGGTCAGTTTGCCCACATGCCGCCCCCAAATCTGTTCCTCGCGAGTCCGCTCGAACCTCGCCTCGGCGTTCTTGCACTCGACCCCCCAACCCGTCAGATCCTCGAAGTCCACCAGCGGCGGATGTTGGTCTTGATTGCGGTTGGCCCAGTCCAATTCGTAGGGGCGCTTTCCCACAACCTCGGCGGCCATGGCGTGAAGCACCAGGGTGAACAGGATAGCAAACAACAGTGATCTCAAGCTGCGCGCTTCATTCATTTGTCCTTCCCTAAAAGCAATAGAGCGCCCTCTCGGTCCTGATATAGACCCGGTCGAGATGGATCGCCGGCGTGGCGAAGATCTTTTCGTGAAAATCGCTCGATGAAATGATCCGCCAGCCTGGGGTGTTGGCGACCACACTGAGCACGCCCGCCTCGCTGGCGAAATAGACCTTCCCATCGCCAGCAACGGGCGAAGCGAAGTAATTGCCCAGCCCGGCCAGGCGCTCCTCGTGCAGGAGATGGCCGTCGGCGACATCCAGTTTCGTCACGATGCCGCCGTCTTTGACCATCCATAAACACCCCTTATCGATCAGCGGCGTCGAAACATAAGGGACTCCGCGCTCATGCTTCCAGAGAACGGCGCTTTCATTCAGTTCGCCCGCACCGTTTGGTTTCACGGCCAGGACCGCGTTTTGAGCACGGCGAAAAACCGCCGCATGACGTTCCCACTCCTTTTGGTCCAGGAGTCCGTCCTGGTCCAGGTCCATGCGGTAGAAACGGTCCAGCACCTCCGGGTTGTCGATCTCGGACTTGGCCAGCTTACCGTCGTGGTTCTTGTCCCATTTGGCCACCGCCGCCTCCCACGGATCGAGCGTGAGACGTCGTCCAGGATCGCCTCCGGGCGCCCAGGAAGCCATATAGATGACGTCCCCGTTCGGAACCGGGGTCGGGATCGCGATGCGGGCAAGTCCGTGCAGGGACCAGAGTTTCTCGCCGTTCGCCGGGGCATACCCTGCAAGCTCGATCGACCCCGCGACCAGAAGCTCCGTTCGACCGTTTCGCCGCCAGACCGCCGGGGTGGCGTAGCTCCGCACCGCGTCTGGACGGGCCACCCTCCAAACCGTCTTGCCGGTGGCACTGTCGAATGCGATCAGGAAGCTGTCGATGTCATGATCCTGGTTAAGAATGACCTTGTCATCGACCAGGATGGGCGAACTGCCCGCGCCGTATTCGTCCCGGAACGGCCCTAAGGCATGCTCCCACAGCTTCTTGCCGTCGAGGTTGTAGCAGAGCAGGCCATAACTGCCGAAAAACGCAAACACCCGCTGCCCGTCGCACGCCACCGTGGCCGTTGCCGGACTGCCGATGGAGTGAGTCTGCTCAAGCCGCTCAGCCGCGACGGGGCGTCTCCAGAGCACTTTCCCGGTCTCTTGCTCCAACGCCACCGTAGCCAGTTCCTTCGCCTCGCTGCGGCACGTCGTCACCAGGATCTTCCCGTCGCAGAGGATGGGAGTGGAGTGGCCCGGGTCCAGTTCCACGCGCCAGCGCGCGCCCCCAGGCGGATCGAACCTCTCCGGCAGGCGACCGCTCGACGCCGCAACGCCCGCATCGGAACGAAAGAACTTCGGACCCAGGTCGGGCGGACCCGCCGCCAGGACCTGACCAAAAACCAAGAACGACAGAAGGCAGACACCACGGTGTACACGTCTCATGGGTATGATGATTGCTGCCTGTGGGATAGCACCAGGCCCGCCGCAAGTCAAACGCGGCAGAATCTCAGGTTGACCGCAAACGACCGCTGAGGGTTCCTGATGCTTCAGTTCATCTCCGCCAGCGTCTCTCCTCCTTCGCGCTCCTTCGCGAGCTTGGCGGTTCAGTCCGGATTTCGCCGCTCTATGGGCCTGGGGGAGCGGGGGGCTCAAGAACCGTGCCGGTAAAATCGATCCGTTCGAGTGATGGGCATCGGAAGGAGAAACAGGTCTTTTGGCCGTAGTTTGTCACTGCGAAGTCGCCCTGGCTGATCACGTCCATTCCAACCAGCATATCACAGTCGCCGGGCAGCCTCCCCTTCGTGACTCTGAGCACATTAAAGCCGACACGGTTTGGAAGCAAAAGGCTGATCAGATAAACCTCGGTCAAATACTCTCCGTTCGCTCCATGCACTTTGGCCACTGAGATCGGTTTTAGGCCGCATTCGGAAATGATCTTCTCCGTAATAACCGAGGCGGTGGCTCCTGTGTCCCAAATTGCCTCGTACTGGTTTACTGCGGTTGGAGGGGGCCACGCGGGGGCATTGAGAGCCGGTCCAACCTGGACTGGTGTGACTAGCGCCTTGAGCAGCGTGGGCGCTGTAACAGTAAACGAATTCGCCATTCCACCCTAATCAAGGAAGTTCATCAGGAGTTCATCAGGCAAATGCGACCCGCGAATGGAATGTCTGGGTGTAACTTCCGCTGCCGGGTTCGCACTTCTGCACCAGGAAGGTGCCGAGCGGGTGCTTCTTGCTGGTCTCCTCCACCGCTTCAAGCTCCTCGTCGTAAACGCCGACAACCTGACTATCCTTGATCACGACAAACTTCTGTTTGTATTGCCTGACCAAAGCCTCTTGGTTGTCCAAAAAGTACTTAAATTCCATTTCCAAGGCCATAACGCGAGTTGGTTCGCCCGATGCCGCACGACTCTGCACTAATGTCGCCGAAACGAGGGGAGTGTCAAGCCCCGGGGCAGCATCCGTGGTAGATCTCCTCGCTGGAACGTGGGAGTTGACCACGGATCGGGCCAATTCCGCGCCATTCCGGATCTGTGCGTGGTAGTGCGCCACCATCATCCAGAACCGTCGCAACGTCTCCGCTGGGATACGCACCCCCAAATTGCGGGATGTCGCGGGCCAGGAACGTCCGGATGAGAGCCTGGCGCCACCGGTGGCAGGGGGGTGCCCAGAAACGGGAGGTGCGCTTGCTGGTGGTGGCGCCGGTGGGCTATCGCACCAGCAAAAACGGACGCAAGTATTACCGGCAACCCGCCTATCTGCTGACCACCGACTTGACCACCTCCGCGCTCGAGTTGCTGCAAGCCTACTTTGATCGTTGGGGCATCGAGGTGAATCATCGCGACGAGAAGGACATTCTGGGAGTGGGCCAAGCCCAGGTGTGGAACGAGCAATCGGTGAGCAAAGTCCCAGCGCTGCTGGTTGCCATGTATAGTTGGCTCTTGTTGGCAGGCCTCAAATGCTACGGACCCACCCGAACCCAAGCCTATGAACCCCTGCCTAAATGGCGTCGAGGGGCCAAGCGACCCTCGTGTCTGGACTTAGTGACCCTGCTGCGCAGGCAACTGGCCGATAAACCAGTCAAATTCGCCACGTCGGGGGCCGCTCCCACTTACCGAACCATGGTGGCGGCTGCCGCCGCCTGATCAAATCCAAGCCATGTTGCTCGAATTGGCCCTTTCAAAAGGTCCAAACTCCAGGCCGCGCCTTCGGCGCGGGCTGGAGTTTGGACATCTCTGGAAAAAATCCCAAAGGGATTTCGCCTCAAAGCCCAGGGTTGCGAGGCACGAGCTACCTTGCGTAAGAAGCGTGAAGAGGGCTTCAACCCCAACGGGGTTGCGGCAGCGGAAAACCGTTCAGACGCAACGCCGTTGGGGTTGGGCCATGTGTTGGGGCGGTGTCCCCAGGGTAGGCGCGGCGCGCCAACCCTGGGCTTTGGTACGGAATCCCGTTGGGATTCCCCGCTGGACGCTCGCCTGTGCGGCTCCAATTGCTCCGCCACCCTCGAAAAACGTCCAAACTCCAGGCCGCGCCTTCGGCGCGGGGCGCGGGGTTCACCGCACCCAAGGCCCTGATGACTGATGACTGATAACTGATGACTCACTCCAGACCGAGAATCTTGCGCCCTGCCGGTGTGATCATGGACTGGTGCCACGGAGGATCCCAGACGATCTCCACCTGGGCGTCCTCCACCCCGGGGATCGCAAGCACTTTTTCCTGCGCGTCCTGGGCGATAACCGGGCCCATGCCGCAGCCCTGGGCTGTCAGTGTCATCTTGACAAACACCTTGCTTCCTCCCTCTGGCAACTCCTCGATCCCAAGGTCGTAAACCAACCCCAAGTCCACAATGTTCACGGGTATCTCCGGGTCGTAGCACGTACGCAGCGTGTCCCAAACCGTCTTCTCGTCCACTGGGCCGTGCGCTACGGCGGCGGCCTGCTTATCGTCGGACGTTTCGAGACCCAACGCATCCGCGTTCTTCGCGCTGATCTGGAAAAGACCGTCCAGCGCCCGCACCGTGTAGGCGCCCCCCAGAGTTTGCGCGATATCGACCATCGTTCCGGCGGGCAACACCACGGTGTTCCCTACGGGGATCTGGACCGCTTCGCAGTCCCTGCTCAGTTCCAACGCGATCAAATTATCCATGTAGAAATCCTAGCGCATCCGCGCAGAACCGCAACTGTTTCTGAGCCAAGAAAACCTAATCATTCCACCTCCGCCCATCCCGGAAACGCTTGCGCCCGGGCAAACAGCGCCGTATCGTGGCACCCGAAACCAACCGCCCATCAAGCATGCGCGCAAATCCGAATTCCGGTCTCAGGAAAGCCACTCTCCGCAGCGGGACACTCCCCTGCCCGCCGAGGACAGCGAGCCCTACCTGCTCTTCCTCCGAGGCAGAACTCACTATTGTAGCCCGTCTCACCCCTCGCCAGTATGTCTGACCCCTTAAAATCTATTCCCAGAGTCACGCGCCGCGCGTTCATCGCCAAGTCGGCGGCGGTAGCGGCGTTCACCCTCATCCCCCGGCACGTGTTGGGCGGCGCTGGAAACACCCCACCCAGCGAAAAACTAAACATCGGAGTCATCGGCGCGGGAGGGCGCGGAGCCGACGATATTGAGGAACTGAAGAGCGAGAACATCGTCGCCCTCTGCGATGTCGATTTGAAGAATTCGGCCGGGACCTTCGAGCGCTTCCCGAAAGCGGCAAAACACCGCGACTTCCGGGTGATGCTGGAAAAGGAGAAAAACATCGATGCCGTGCTTGTGGCCACGCCCGATCACATCCACGCGGTCGCTTCCATGGCCGCCATCAAGGCGGGCAAGCCGGTCTATTGCGAGAAACCCCTCACGCGCACCGTGCACGAGGCACGGGCGCTGGCCAAGGCCGCGAAAGAGGCAAAGGTGGCGACCCAAATGGGCAACCAAGGAATGGCGTTTGAGGGCAACCGCCTCATCAACGAGTGGCTCGCCGACGGCGCCATAGGCCCCGTGCGAGAGGTCCACGTCTGGTCGGACCGCCCCACGCATCGGGGCAAGATGCCCCTGTGGTGGCCGCAAGGCGTCGAGCGGCCCACCAATACACCCTCTGTTCCTGACACTCTGAACTGGGACCTCTGGTTGGGGCCGGCGCCCTGGCGGCCTTATCACCCTGCCTACGTCCCATTCCGCTGGCGCGGTTGGTGGGATTTCGGCTCGGGCGGCCTCGGAGATATGGGTATCCACAACATCGCCCCGGTCTTCTCCGCTCTGAGCCTAGGGGCTCCCACCAGCGTCCACGCCAGCTCGACCCCTCTTTTCAAGGAATCGGTGCCTGTAGCGTCCACAGTGCACTATCTGTTCCCTGCTCGCGGTGCCATGCCAGCAGTCAAGCTCCACTGGTACGACGGCGGCCTCCTGCCGGCGCGTCCGGACGAACTGGAGGACGACCGCCAGCTCGATGCGGAGGACGGGATCATCTTCGTCGGCGACAAGGGGAAGATCCTGGTGGAAGGCTGGGGCGGCGAGCGTCCCCGCCTCATTCCCGAGAGCAAGAATCGCGAGTATAAACGCCCGCCCAAGACGCTCCCACGGTCGGTGGGGCATCACCGCGAGTGGATCGACGCCTGCAAGAAGGGAAGTGCCACTCGATCAAGTTTCGATTTCGCCGGCCCGCTTACCGAGGCCGTCCTGTTGGGGGCTCTCTCGGTGCGCCTAGGGGGCGAGCAGTTGGTCTGGGATAGCGCCGCCATGAAGGTCACAAACCTGCCGGAAGCCAACGAGCACTTGCACTACAAATACCGGGATGGCTGGTCGCTGTAACTCCGAGAGCCCCCCAGCCCGTTCATGAATCGCGCGAGCCGAGGCGAGGACAGCCCGAGTCCCGCCGAGGGACGGTCTGGGACTGACGAACACCCACCCGTGCGTCAACGATTCGCTGGAGGGACCATGGAACGGCGTCAGTTCCTGAAATCTGGCCTCGTGCTCGCAGTCCTCTCTCCGTTTGGCGCCTTCCCTCTGGCGGGGGCCGAACCGCGGACTTTCGTATTCGAGCCTGCGAAGCCGATCATTCCCGCCCCCCTGGAGCCCGCCCTGTGGCCCGAGTACCAGCGGCAGCTTGATGGATGGCGGCGCACGACTCGCCTGCAGTTGGCCTATGACGACGCCCTCTACCGACGGAAGGACTTCGCATGGGTGACCTCCAATTTCTCCTGCTGTTTCCTCATGATGTGCGACCAGGCCTTCTATGATCCGGCACGAAGGGAATACACCGTGGAACGGTTTCTCGACGACGGCCAGAAGGAGTTTGGTGGCTACGACAGCGTCGTTCTTTGGCATGCGTATCCACGCATCGGCGCCGACGAGCGCAACCAGTTCGACTTCTACCGGGACATGCCTGGCGGGCTCGCGGGCTTGCGCGGAGTGAGCGAGAGGTTTCACCGCCGTGGTGTGAGGGTCTTCATCGATTACAATCCCTGGGATACCGGCACGCGGCGCGAGGACCGCGCGGACCTCGATGCTTTGGCAGAACTCGTCCAAGCCATCAAGGCAGACGGCATCTTCCTCGACACCATGAGCAAAGGCGCTTCGGCATTCCGAGGCAAGTTGGACGCTGCCCGCCCAGGTGTGGTGATCGAGGGCGAAATCGAACTTCCGGTCGAGAACATCCATGACCATCACATGTCCTGGGCTCAGTGGTTTTCCGATAGCCCGGCGCCGGGTGTCCTAAGAAACAAATGGTTCGAGCGCCGGCACCTCCAGCACCAGATCAAGCGCTGGGACCACGACCACACCGGCGAACTGCATACCGCGTGGATGAACGGCAGCGGCATGATGATATGGGAAAACGTGTTCGGCCAGTGGGTCGGCTGGAGCCAGCGAAACCGCTCCCTCTGCCGGCTGATGCTCCCCATCCAGCGCCGGTACGCCTCCACCTTCTGTGGCGAAGGCTGGGTGCCACTAGTGCCCACCGTGCAGCCCCACGTGTACGCAAGTCTCTGGGAGCGGGACGGACTCCGGCTTTGGACGATGGTCAACCGGTCGGATTCGCCGGTGGACGGCCCGCTGATCGAGGTCGCCAACCTCCAGGGACAATCGATATACGATCTCGTCCGGGGCCGCGAAGCCACAGTTCAACAACGCACGAGCGGCGTTTCGGTGCTGGGCCGGCTAGCGCCACGCGGGATTTCCGCCTTCGCCCAAGGCAACGCCCAGGCGCTCGGCAAGGGGTTCGCTCGGTTTCTTGCCAGCCAAGCCCGCCTCCACGCGCGCGCTTCGTCCGATTCCGCACCCCCTGCGCCGACCACAACCCTGAGGCCTCCCTTACGCACGGCGCCGCGCGCCACAGTCCCCGAGGGCATGGTGGTCATCCCGGAGGCAACGATCGACCTGAAGACCACGTTCCGAATCCGCGAGCCGGGCTTTTATGAATCCAACAGCAACATCTCCGTGATTACCCGCCATCTCCACCAAGAGGTCACCTTCGAGCGGCGGGTCAGACTCGCTCCGTTCGCGATGGACCGAACCCCGGTCACAAACGGCCAATACCACCGGTTTCTGTCCGATAGCCGCTACCACCCGCGGGACGATATGAATTTCCTCAAGCACTGGAGTGCCGGCAAGCCACCCGCAGACAAGGAAAACCATCCGGTCGTGTTCGTGGACCTCGATGATGCCCGAGCCTATGCGCGCTGGGCAGGCAAACGGCTGCCCACCGAGGAGGAATGGCAATACGCGGCCCAGGGGCCGGATACTTTCCAATACCCTTGGGGCAACCAGATGCAAGCCGGACGCTGCAACGAAGGCGAGGGTGGCGGGACATCGCCTGTCACCGCCTTCCCCGATGGACGTTCACCCTTTGGCGTTGAGGACCTTTGCGGCAACACCTGGGAATGGACCGAGAGCGAACGCAGCGACGGCCACACGCGGTTCTCGATTCTCAAAGGCGGCTCCTGGTACCGGGCGAAAGGTTCGGACTGGTACTTCGACGGCGGCCCGCGCCCCAACGGTTTTGCAGCTAAATTCCTCCTCATGTGGCCCGGCCTGGACCGCTGTGCCACCATCGGCTTCCGCTGCGTCGTGGATTGGCTTGGAAAGGCATCGTG
>Ga0209514_10005840_pt1 | contig 15420 bp, 13 predicted proteins | sample Subgrocontami58m_FD_187452 | JGI IMG/M metagenome (GOLD analysis project Ga0209514, IMG submission 187452) | Subsurface groundwater microbial communities from S. Glens Falls, New York, USA - GMW37 contaminated, 5.8 m (SPAdes) (version 3) | ecosystem: Environmental > Aquatic > Deep subsurface >...
ACGTGCTCGGACCAGGCCAAGCCACCCGTAAGCATATTATAATTAATCAACATTTGAGGAGTATATAGAATGAAGAAGGTGGTGCTGGCGTATTCTGGAGGTCTTGATACATCATGTATTGTTAGGTGGCTTGTAGATAGGGGATATGAGGTTATTTGTTTTGTCGCAGATTTGGGGCAGGGGCTAGGACAGGGCGAGAGTTTTGAAGCGATTGAGTCGCGGGCAAAAGCTGCCGGTGCTTCTAAGATTTATATCAGTGATTTACAGGATGAGTTTGTTAATGATTTTATTGTTCCCGCGTTAAAGGCAAACGCAATTTATGAAGGTAAATATCTTTTGGCGACAGCATTAGGCAGGCCTTTGATTGCCAAACACTTAGTTGGAATCGCCCATAAAGAAAAAGCAGATGCAGTTGCCCATGGGTGTACCGGTAAAGGTAATGATCAGGTGAGGTTTGAGGTAACTGCAGGCATACTTGACTCGAAACTTGAAGTTCTTGCGCCGGTCAGGGAGTGGGAGTTTAAGTCAAGAGAAGAAGAAATTGAATACGCGAAAAAATATAACATCCCGATTGATGTCACCAAGAAAAAACCTTACAGTATTGACCGGAATATCTGGGGTATAAGTATTGAAGCGGGTATTCTTGAGGATTTAGAACAGGAACCGCCTGAGGATGCGTATATGATTACAAAGAATCCGACAACCATGTCCAGTTATCCAAAATATGTGGAGATTTACTTCGAGCAGGGCGTACCGAAAAAGATAGATGGTAAAAGTTACAAACTAAAGTCTTTAATTACTTTCTTAAATGAGCTGGGCGGCATGCATGGCGTAGGACGGGCAGATATGGTTGAAAATAGGTTGGTGGGCATAAAATCACGAGAGATTTATGAGGCACCGGCAGCTACAATATTACATGCGGCGCATAAAGAATTAGAATGTTTAGTTTTGGATAGAGAATTGGCACACTTCAAAGAGATGATTTCTCTTAAGTATTCAGAATTAATTTATTACGGCCTATGGTATTCGGACCTAAGAGAAGCTTTGGATGGGTTTGTTGAGTCAACCCAGAAGTATGTTACCGGCTCTATCAAATTAAAATTATTTAAGGGAAATTGTGTTGTGGTGGGGAGAAAATCTCCGTATTCGCTTTATAAGAAAGAATTAAGTACTTACGGCAAGGAAGATAAGTTTAATCAGAAGTTATCCGAAGGATTTATTAAGATTTGGGCAATGCCGTATAAGAGGTAAAAATGAAGAAAAAATTATGGGGCGGAAGGTTTACTAAGAAAATAGACCCTTTGGTCGAGGAATTTACCAGGTCTATCCAGTATGACTATAAACTAGCCGAATGTGATTTAATAGGTTCGATACTTCATGTTAGCATTTTGAAAGAAGCCGGATATTTGACGAATAAAGAAATGATGCAGCTGGAGAAGGCATTGCTTTCTACTTTATACACGGTGGCAGAAAAGAAATTTGAGTTTGATAAGAATGCCGAAGACATTCATACTAACATTCAGAATACTTTAGAGAAGAAAGTCGGTGATTTGGCGCTGAAGTTGCATACCGCGCGTTCAAGAAACGACCAGGTTGCTTTTGCAACTAAGTTATATTGCAGGTTTGCGGTTAAGAATATTACGATAAATTTAGAGAAAGATTTAATACCTGCCATAGAAATAATTTCACAGAAAAATAAAAATATAATTATTCCGGGTTTTACGCATATGCAACATGCTCAGCCCGTTTATCTAAAGGATTATCTGGGTGCTTATAGGGAGATGTTTAAAAGGGACAGGGAGAGGTTGGAAACTATTTTTAAGAGCATAGAGATTACAATGGGTTCCGGTGCATTGGCAGGCACTCCAATTGATGCGTTAAGATATGGTGCGACTATTCCTAAAGTATTAGAAAAATATTACAAAAACCTAAATGTCTTGCTTAATATAAAGCCAACTGCTAATTCATTGGATACGGTAAGCGACAGGGATTTTGTGATTGAGATTATAAGCGCATTATCAATAATTGCGATGCATTTATCTAGGTTATCCGAAGATTTGATTATTTGGTCAACAAAGGAATTTAGTTTTGTGGACATCGATGAATCTTATTGTACTGGAAGTTCGCTTATGCCGCAAAAGAAAAATGCCGATACCCTGGAACTGGCCAGAGGTTATACCTCAAGATTATATGGTAATCTCGTCAGTGTGTTAGTTATGATGAAGGGCCTGCCTTTGGCTTATAACCGGGATATGCAGCTTGATAAAGAACCGCTTTTTAATTCTTTAGAAATTGTTTTAAGTGAACTTAAAGTTCTGGCTGGCTTGGTTAAGACGCTAAAATTTAATAAATCAAAGATAGAAGAACATTTAAAGGATGAATCGTTGTATGCGACGGATATTGTTTACTACCTTGTTGATAGAAAGGTGCCCTTTAAAGAGGCCCATACAATTGTCGGTAAGCTAATTAAATACTCTCTTGATAATAAGGCTGAAATAAAAGAAATTCCGGAAACTATCTTAAAGAAGTTTTCGCATAAGTTTGTAAAAAAAGAAATAGTTAAGTTATTTGATCCGGAGCTTTCGGTTAAATCAAAGAGATCGATTAAACGATAGTGTATAAAATAGGAGGGATTATGTTGGGGAAGAAACTCATATTTTTGTTTTGTGTTATTAGTTTGTGTTTTGTAGTTAATCTTTTTGCCCAGGAAAATATTACTATAACTACATATTATCCTTCGCCCTATGGAAGTTATAATAATCTTTCTGTGGCTAACACATTTACTTTGGGCGGCTCATCACAGAACCAGTGGAATACTGACCAGGGTGGATCGATTGAGCTGGCAGGTACAAGTACTATTGCTAACCCTGTGTCCGGAGGCACACCTTATATAGATTTTCATTATGGTACCGGCGCAGCGCAAGATTATAACATAAGGCTTGTTAACAATCAAAGCGGACGCCTAACTCTCTCCGGAGGTGATATAAATACTACAGACGGCGGATATATGGATAGTGGTGCTTGTGTTGCAGGGACTTGTGTATCAGATATTCGTTTTAAACAAAATATAATGCTGCTTTCTGGGGCATTAGATAAGATTCTACAATTAAATCCCATAAGTTTTGAATTTATAGATTCGGACTTTGGTCAAGGCAGACAATATGGCTTGATTGCTCAAGAAGTCGAAAAGATTATTCCTGAGATCGTAAAAACGAATGACGATGGCATAAAAAAAGTGCGCTATGGATTGGAAATACAGATGTATATGCTTGAGGCAATCAAGGAATTAAAAATTGAGAACGACCAGTTGAAACAAGATAACGCTGATTTAAAAAATAGGGTTTCGGCATTGGAAAAGTTTGTTTATGCTAATTAATATATGCACGAATTCAAGTATATAAATAATCATCTTTGCTGCGAGCGGGTCAGGGTTGAAGATTTAGCGCGTAAATTCGGCACTCCTCTTTATGTTTATAGCTATGGTACTTTGGTTGACCACTTCACAAAACTAAAAAAAGCTTTTCATCAGGTTAATCCGCTTATTTGCTATTCGGTCAAGGCTAATTCGAATTTAGCAATTCTTAAGGCATTAGTGGATAAAGGTGCCGGGTTGGATATTGTTTCAGGCGGCGAACTTTTTCGTGCACTTCGCGCCGGATGTCCTCCGGAGAAAATAGTTTATGCCTCAGTTGGTAAGACTGATGCTGAAATTGAAGAGGCGATTAAAGCTGAGATTTTATTTTTTAATGTCGAGTCATTACCTGAGCTGGAAAATATAAACCGTATCGGACAAAGATTAAAGAAGGTTACTAAGGTTGCTATACGTATAAACCCTGATGTTGAAGCAAAAACGCATAAATTTATTACTACCGGTAAGATTACGAATAAATTTGGGATTGATTTAAAAAGCGCGTATAAAATTTTATTGTTGCATAATAGCTTCTCAAATGTAAAGATCTGCGGTTTGCATATCCATATCGGCTCGCAGATAACAGAAGGTGCTCCTTATGTTGCCGCAATAAATAAAGTCATTGATTTTGTAGCTAATCTGAAAAAAGAAGGGATCCGGATTGAATATTTAAATATCGGAGGCGGTTTAGGGATAATTTATAATAATGAGAAGCCTCAAACTGCTTTAAAATATGCCAAAAAGATTTTACCTCTTCTAAAAAAGACTGGGCTTAAGATAATCATGGAACCGGGAAGGTTTATTGTCGGTAATTCAGGTATTTTGGTGGTTAAGGTTTTATATATTAAGCGTACACCTATGAAAAAGTTTATTATTGTTGATGGCGGAATGAATGATTTGATACGCCCGGCTCTATACGATGCTTACCATAATATACTGCCTTTGAGATTATCGTCAGATATAAAACATATCATGGAGAAAGTTGATGTGGTCGGGCCGATTTGTGAAAGCGGAGATTTCCTTGCCAAAGAAAGAAAATTGCCTCAGGTAAAAGAAGGGGATTACTTGGCAGTAATGAGCGCTGGGGCTTATGGTTTTAGTATGTCTTCAAATTATAACTCCCGCCGCAGGGCAGAAGAGGTTCTGGTAAATAAAGATAAGATTTTTGTAATAAGAAAAAGAGAGAAATGGGAAGATTTAATAAGGAATGAAGTGATTCCGGAAGATATGCCGTGAATTTAAATATGAGTAAAATAGAATTCAGCAAGATGGTTGGCTCAGGGAATGATTTTATCGTTATTTCGTTGTTGCGTAATAACCTTGCCGGCCTGAAGTCTTTAGCCCGGAAAATATGTGACCGTAAATACGGCCTTGGGGCAGATGGCCTGCTTGTGCTTGATAGGGCCAAAGGCGTAGATTTAAACATGAGGATTTTTAATGCTGATGGTTCAGAAGCCCAAATGTGCGGAAACGGGGCACGGTGCGCGGCATTATGGTGGGCGAATTCAATCTGCAAAAGGCAGAATGTAAGCTTAAAAATTAAAACTATAGCCGGTATTATCGAATCCGGCGTAGAAGCCGATAAAATAAGAATTAAATTAACCGATCCTAAAGCTATAAAAATGGGTATTCCACTGGTAGTCTTCGGACGAAAAATAAAAGCAAATTTTATTAATACCGGTGTTCCTCATACGGTAGTTTTTGTAGACGGTTTGGATAAAATCGATGTTGTTGGCCTTGGGCAGCAAATACGCCGCCATAAATATTTTGCGCCTGCCGGAACGAATGTAAATTTTGTTGAGGTTTGCGCTAATGATTTAATAAAGGTACGCACATACGAAAGAGGGGTTGAAGACGAGACTCTTGCCTGCGGTACGGGAAGCGTAGCATCGGCATTGCTTGGCGTTTCATGTTTTAACCTAGGTCTGCGGGGAGCTGTTAAGGTACAAACCCAAAGCGGTGAAATATTAACAGTAAGTTATAAAAAAACTGCGAATGATTTTACTGATGTGTGGCTGGAAGGAAAGGCAAAAATAATCTGTAAAGGAGAGTATTATTTAGGAGGGAAAAATGTTTAAAGGTTCTATCGTTGCGATAGTCACACCTTTTAAAAACAACAAGATCGACGAAAAAACGTTAAGCGAGTTGATTGAGTTTCAGATTAAAAATGGCACTTCCGGTATTGTTCCATGCGGTACTACGGGTGAATCTGCAACTTTGTCATTTGAAGAGCATGATCGTGTTATTGAAATTGCTATTAAACAGGCCAATAAAAGGGTACCAGTTATCGCCGGAACAGGCTCGAATTCTACAGACGAAGCAATAATGTTGACAAAGCACGCGGCAAAATCCGGGGCAGACGCGTCGCTACAGGTTTCGCCTTACTATAATCGTCCTACACAAAAAGGGCTATATGAACATTTTAAAGCGGTAGCAGATTCAGTTGCTATTCCTATTATTTTATATAATATTGCATCGCGCACCGGTGTGAATATTGAACCGGAAACCATGGCAAAACTTGCAAATGATTGTAAAAATATTGTGGCAGTCAAAGAGGCATCCGGAAATCTGGATCAGATGTCGAGGGTTAAGTTTTTATGTCCGAAAGAATTCGAACTTATTTCCGGCGACGATAGTTTAACTCTTCCGGTTTTAAGCATTGGAGGAACCGGTATTATTTCAGTGGTAGCGAATATCATTCCTAAGGATGTTGCTGATCTGGTTAAGGCATTTGAAAAAGGCGATATTAAAAAAGCCCAGGAATTGCATTATAAAATGCTTCCTTTGATCAAGAATATGTTTATCGAAACGAATCCTATTCCGGTAAAGACGGCAATGGGTTTATTGGGTTTATGCGAACCGGATTTGCGGTTACCGATGTGTTCGATGCTTCCGGAAAATCTGGAAAAATTAAAGAAGGCGTTAAAAGACTACGGATTGTTAAAATAGTATTTAAGGAGTCAGCATGATTAAATTAGGAATTGCAGGCGTATGTGGAAAAATGGGGAGGCGTATTTTTGAATTAGCTTCTGATGAGAAGGCTTTTGATGTTACTTTAGCGTTAGAGAGAAAAGGCATACCGCAAATAGGAAAAGAATTGGGTAAGATTAAAATATCTTCAAGCCCGGACGGCCTATTTTTAGTCGATGTTTTTGTGGATTTTACCTCTGCCGAAGGTACTGATACGAACTTAGATTATTTAGCAAGGTATAAAAAAGCGCTTGTGTTAGGAACTACGGGATTAAGCGATACCCAGCTTCAGAAAGTACATGAAATAGCAAAAGTTATTCCGGTTGTATTTTCGCCGAATATGTCAATAGGGGTAAATGTTTTGTTTAATATATTGCCGGATATCGCAAAAAGACTCGGGTCTGATTATGCAATAGAAATTACCGAAGCCCACCATAAATTTAAAAAAGATGCCCCTTCGGGGACAGCGAAGAAGATGCAAGAGGTATTGCGCGAGGCAACCGGCAAGGAAATCCCTACTCATTCCATAAGATTGGGGGATATAGTCGGTGACCATACTGTTATTTTTTGTGGCAATTCCGAGCGTATCGAAATAAAACATCAAGCGCATTCACGCGACCTTTTTGCATTGGGCGCGCTTAAAGCTGCAAAGTGGGTTGTTGCAAAGCCAGCCGGCCTTTATTCTATGCAGGATGTCCTAAATACTAAATAAAGGAGATCAGGAATAGATGAATATCCAGACATCAAAGAAGCTAAAAGCGCTCCCGCCTTATTTATTCTTAGAGATTGATAAAGCTAAAAGAAAGGCCAGGGCAGAGGGCCGCGATATTATTGATTTGGGTATAGGTGATCCCGATCAGCCCACTCCGGATTATATAATTGAATCGCTTTATAAAGCTTCGCAAAACCCTGCGAATCATCGTTATGCTCTTGATCAGGGTATGCCGGCATTGCGTACGGCAATTTCTAGTTGGTATAAAAAACGTTTTAACGTAATTTTGGACCCGGATACAGAAGTATTGCCGTTGATTGGCTCAAAAGAAGGCATTGCGCATTTTCCCTTGGCATTCTTAAATAACGGGGATTATTCATTAATCCCGGATCCTTGCTATCCTCCGTATAAAGGGGGTACGATTTTAGCAGGCGGTAAGCCGTATTTAATGCCGCTTTTGTCGGATAATGATTTCCTTCCTGATTTAAAGAAAATTCCGGCCGCTATAAGAAGGAAATCCAGGATTATATACATAAACTATCCTAATAATCCTACTTCTGCCGTAGCCGAAAAAGGGTTTTACCGTAAAGTTGTTGATTTTGCGCATAAAAATAAGATTATTCTATTATCGGATTTGGCGTATTCTGAGATGAGCTATGACGGATATAGGCCTTCGAGCATACTAGAAGTAGAAGGAGCGCGCGAAGTGGCCATAGAATTCCATTCATTATCGAAAACTTACAATATGACCGGCTGGCGTGTGGGTTGGGCTTGCGGCAATAAAGAATTAGTCGCTGGTTTGGCAAAGGTTAAATCGAATGTTGATTCCGGGATATTTTCTGCAGTACAGGTTGCCGGGATTACGGCTTTAGAAGCCGATAATGGGCATATACAAAGAATGTGTTCGATATATCAACAACGCCGCGATATTTTGATTGAGGGCCTAGATTCATTGGGTTGGAAAGTAAATAAACCTAAAGCTACTTTTTATATCTGGGCTAAGATCCCGAAGGGTAAGAATTCAATTGAATTTGCTTCGCATCTTCTTGATAAAGCTAATATTATTGCGACACCGGGTGTTGGTTTTGGAATAAGCGGAGAAGGCTACATACGCTTTGCCCTTACTGTGGGCGAAGAAAGAATAAACGAAGCTATAGAAAGATTAAGAAAAATATGGTAACTTGTTTTATCGGCGTAGGTTCGAATCTCGGCGATAGGCTGTACTATATAAATACCGCGATTAAAAAAATCAAGTGCTTGGCTTCTACGAAGGTTGTCAAGGCTTCAAAGTTAATAGAAACAGCTCCGTATAAACCTAGCCTGCCCCAAGGGCCATATCTTAACGGAGTTGTCCAAATTCAGACAGATTTAACTCCTTATCAATTACTCCAAGAACTACAGAAAATAGAAAACTATTTGGGCAGAGTACGTACGGTAAAAAATGCCCCGCGGACTTTAGATTTAGATATACTCACTTATGGAGATGCCTGTTTTAACGAAGATGCGCTTTGTATACCACATCCGCATATATTAGAGCGGGATTTTGTGTTCAAGCCATTAGCTGAAATAGCTCCGGAAGTTTTAGCGGGATTGCGTAAAAAAACAGTAAAGTATAAAAATAAAGTGAAGCCTAAGAGAAAATGCGTTGTTAAAAAAACTTTGAACAAGGCTAAAAGAAAGAAAAAGAAGTGAAAGTAATTGATTCTGTTAAGATCACGCAAAATGCATGTTTTGATTTTCGAAAGAAAGGCTTAACTGTGGGGTTTGTTCCTACAATGGGAGCTTTGCATGAGGGCCATCTCAGCCTTATTCGGCAGTCTATAAGAGATAATGATAAAACCGTAGTTAGTATCTTTGTTAATCCGAAACAATTCGGTAAAAACGAAGATTTATCGTATTATCCCCGTCCGATCAATAAAGATTTATACTTATGCCGTAAGGCCGGTGTAGATATTGTTTTTTCTCCTTGCCTCAAAGATATGTATGCCAAAGATTTTAGAACTAAGGTTTCGGTTGAAGAACTCGGTGATTCTTTATGCGGAGAGGTCCGGCCCGGTCATTTCATAGGAGTGGCAACGGTAGTAGTTAAATTATTCAATATTGTCGGACCGGATATTGCCTATTTCGGGCAGAAGGACGCCCAACAGGCGGCTGTGATTAAACAGTTGATAAAGGATTTGGATTTTTCTGTAAAGCTGAAAGTGATGCCTATTGTCAGAGAAAATGATGGTTTAGCTTTAAGCTCACGCAATGTTTACTTAAACAAACAGCAACGTAAGGATGCTTTAATTTTATCTCAATCATTGGAGCTTGCTAAAGGTTTAGTAAAAAATGGAACTAGTAGCACAAAAAATATAGTTGGTTTAATAAAAAAGAATATTAATAGTGTAAGTTCAGCAAAAATCGATTATGTCGAAATTGTGCAAAAGGATAGTTTAATTCCGCTTAAGCGTGTAAATAACAATGCAATGTTATTACTCGCAGTATGGATTGGAAAAACACGGCTTATCGATAACGCTATTTTAAACTAAAAGGATTAAAATTGTTAAAAGTCGGTATTTTTGGGTGTGGGGCAATAGGCAGTTCTTTAGCTGGGAAAATTAGCAATAAGTATAAAAATGAGGCGAAGATATCCGGTTTATATGATATCGATTATTTAAAGGCAAAAGCTTTATCGGACTTATTGCCGGGAAAAAAGTCTTTAACCGTCCGGAATGTGGATGAACTTATAAGAAAATCGGATTTAGTTGTTGAAGCAGCTTCTGCTAGCGTATCTTTTGAAGTTGCAAAAAGATCGATATCCTTAGGCCGGGATGTGTTGGTTATGAGCGTTGGCGGTATTATTGAGAAACTTTCTTTGTTGTCTAAATTGGCCCAAGCCAAGAACTGTCGTGTTTATATACCTTCCGGAGCTATCTCCGGCATAGATGCGCTTAAGGCATCGGTTCTTTCCGGGGTTAAAAGCGTTGTGCTTACTACATACAAGAACCCGGTATCTTTTAGAGGGGTTGAATATATTAAGCGTAAATCAATCGATTTAAATAAGATAACCAAGGACAAGGTTTTATTTTCCGGACCGGCGAGAGAAGCGATTAAATTGTTTCCGCAGAATATAAATGTTGCCGCAGTATTAAGCATTGCCGGAATAGGGAGCCATAATACTCAAGTTAAAATTATTGCATCTCCGAAGACAAAAAACAACGTGCATAAAATCGAGATAGTTTCCGGTGCGGGTAGGGTGATTACCGAAACCCAAAATATTTTGCATCCGGATAATCCAAAAACAAGTTATTTGGCTGTTCTTTCGGCGGAAGCGGTATTAAAGCAGATTTTGGAACCGGTGAAAATCGGGACCTGAAATTTTACAATGAAAGGGGGTGAATACAAAAATGGCAGAGAAATTAGTAAAGCTTGGAATTAAGAGAGAAAAAGGCTACCTTTACTATATTGATAAACAGGGCGATGTCTCTTGTGCTAAAATGGCACGTGGTAAGAACAAGGGAGGCAAGCCTAAGAAGGTGGCAAAATGCGGTATCAAGAGAAAAGAGGGTTGCCTCTATTTTCTTGACAAGCAGGGCGATGTCTCTTGTGCAAAAATGCAGAGAGGCGGTAAAAAGAAAAAAAAGAAATAAGCCCGTATAAAGAAAAGAAGCCTCTGTAATATGTCTTCATCTTTAATTTACAGAGGCTTCTTTGTTTAGTATAATGTCTAACATGAGCGAAAATATTATTATCCGCGGGGCGCGCGAGCATAATCTTAAAAATATAAACCTCACGCTTCCCAGGAATAAACTTATCGTTATTACAGGTTTATCTGGTTCCGGTAAATCCAGCCTTGCTTTTGATACTATTTATGCCGAAGGCCAGCGGCGATACGTAGAAAGTTTATCTAGCTATGCCCGTCAGTTTTTGGAACAATTACAAAAGCCTAATGTTGAATATATCGAAGGTTTATCTCCGGCAATCGCAATTGAACAGCGTAATGCCAGCTCTAACCCCCGCTCGACAGTTGCTACACAAACCGAAATTTATGATTATTTAAGGCTTCTTTTTGCGCGAATCGGTAAAGTTAAATGCTATCGTTGCGGCTTGCCTGTTGAAAGGCAGAGTTCTCAGGAAATAATCGAGCGGATATTAGATAAATTCTCATTAAGAAAGATACAAATCTTAGCTCCTTTAGTGTCCGGCCGCAAAGGAGAATATCGTGATGTTCTCTCGCAAATACAGAAATCCGGTTTTGTGCGCTGCCGTATAGATGGAGAAATTTACGAATTACCCTTGCAAATAAAGCTTCAAAAATACAAACTTCATAATATTGATGTGGTTGTAGATAGAATTACCGTAAATAAGGAAATAAAAAATCGCCTGACTGATTCTGTGGAATCCGCGTTAAAGGTAGGCCGAGGTATAATAATTATTAATGATGCGGATAAGCAGGAAGATTCGGTATTTAGTTCGCAGCATTCCTGTGTTAAATGCGGCATTGACTTGGCGGAAGTCGAACCGCGATTGTTCTCTTTTAATTCTCCATATGGGGCATGCCCATCTTGTAATGGTTTAGGCATTAGGCTTGAATTTGATGCTGATTTGGTGATTCCCGATAAGGATAAAACCCTTAATGAAGGCGCGCTTGAACCATGGAAGCGCGGCGGCAGAGGCTATATACTCTATTATCGCAGACTATTACGCCAACTGTCATCCCAACTTAGATTTAGCATGGATGTCCCTTTTAAGACGCTAAGTAAAGATGTTCAAAAAGCGATACTTTACGGTACTGATGAAATTATTGAAGGTAGGCGTTTTGAAGGCCTTATTCCGCATCTGGGAAGGTTATTTTCTAATACGGATAGTGAATATTTAAAAGAAGAAATTTCACGTTTTATGTCCAGCCTTCCGTGCCCTGATTGTAAAGGTGCGCGTTTAAAAAAAGAGGCCTTGAGTGTTTTTATTTGCGGTAAAAATATTTGGGATATAGTACGCATGCCAGTTAAGGATGCTTATAATTTTTTTAATAATTTGGATTTAGATGAAAAGCAAAAAATAATCGCAAAACAGGTTTTAAAAGAAATAACACAAAAAATTAAATTTTGTATAGATGTAGGTTTGGATTATCTTGCGTTGGACCGTAAAAGCTCTACTCTTTCTGGCGGCGAGGCGCAGAGGATTCGTCTGGCGACACAAGTAGGTTCTGGATTGGTAGGAGTATTGTATGTTTTGGATGAACCTAGTATTGGTTTGCATCAGAAGGACAACGTAAAGCTTATTACGACGCTTAAGGCATTACGAGATCTGGGTAATACTTTGATTGTTGTTGAACATGACGAATATACGATCCGCGACGGTGATTTTATTGTAGATTTGGGCCCCGGTGCCGGAAGGCACGGAGGGAAAGTGATTTTTTCCGGGGATAACCGCGCTTTATTAAAGGATAAGCATTCTTTAACTGCTAAATATTTGCGCGGTGAATATAAGATAGAATTACCGAAAAACCGAAGAAAGCCTAAGAAGGATTATTTTATTGAGATTAAAGGCGCGCGGGAGAATAATCTGAAGAATATAAATATAAAGTTTCCTCTTGGGCTTTTTATTGGGGTTACTGGTGTCTCCGGGTCCGGGAAATCGACTCTGATTGACGAGATACTTTATAAGGGGATCTCGCATAGGTTATATAATACAAAAGATAAACCCGGCAGACATGATGAAATTGTCGGGATTGATAATATTGATAAAGTTATTGAGGTTGATCAGGCTCCTATTGGCAGGACTCCGCGTTCAAATCCGGCAACTTATACCGGTGTTTTTGGGTATATAAGGGATATATTCAGCATGCTGCCTGAATCGCGGACTCGAGGATTTAAGCCGGGAAGATTTTCTTTTAATGTGCCCGGAGGAAGATGTGAGGCCTGTTCCGGGGACGGAATCAAGAAGATTGAAATGCATTTTTTGCCTGACGTGTATATTAAATGCGATGTTTGTAAAGGCAGGCGTTTTAATGAAGGGACTTTAGGCATAAAATATAAAGGTAAAACCATTGCGAATGTCCTGGATATGACGGTAGAGGAAGCGTTGGAATTATTTTCAAACATTCCGCGCATAAATAATGTTTTAACTACTTTATTTGAGGTAGGATTAGGCTATGTACAGTTAGGCCAATCCGCCACCACTCTTTCAGGGGGAGAGGCTCAACGCTTAAAATTATCTTCTGAGCTTAGCCGGCGTTCTACCGGGAAAACCCTTTATATTCTGGATGAGCCTACCACAGGTTTGCATTTTGCGGATGTAGCCAGGTTAATATCCTGTTTACAGAAATTAGCGGATAAAGGTAATACTGTTATTGTGATTGAGCACAATCTTGAAGTTATAAAATGTACGGATTATTTAATAGATTTAGGGCCTGAAGGTGGCGATAATGGAGGTTTTCTAGTTGCATCTTGTTCTCCAGAAGAGCTTATTAAGATGAAAGATTCATATACAGGCCAATTCTTAAGAAATATATTGAACCGTTAAATAATAAGTGCTATATTCTTACACAATGAAACATATAATAATTATATTAGTTTGTTTTGCGGTTATCTTTGCGGGGTATAGCGCTATTTTTGCGCAGCAAGATCAAGATAAGGAATATGAGGCTTTTTTTGTCGCGAAAAAGGCTTTTGATGATGGTTTTTATGATGTTTCATTGTCACTTTTTGAACGTTTTCTTGAGAATTTCCCCTCATCTTACCAAAAAGCGGAGGCCAGCCTTTATATCGGAGAATGTTTTTTTTACCAGAACAAGTTTCTGGACGCTTTGAATAAATTCGAAGAACTGAAAGACCAACAGTTTGCCGAGAAGTTAAAAGATGCCGTAACATATTGGATTGCCGAAGTGCATTTCAGAGGCAATAATTTCGCCAAAGCCATCCAGTATTATCAGGCGATTATCGATAATTTCCCTAAATCCGAGTACCTTGCGGCTGCTTATTATTCATTGGGCTGGTGTTATTTTCAGGAACAGGATTTTAATAAGGCGATAAAATATTTCCGGGATGTCGAGGAAAAATTTGCGCGGCAAATGCACGCTCAGGATGCAACATTTAAGATAGTTGAATGTCTCTATAATCTAAAGGATTATGCGAAAGTAAAAGATAAGGTTAGGTTATATCTTAAGGCGTATCCTCAGGAAGATGCGCGTAATGCTTATCTTTATTTCTATTGCGGTGAAGCGGATTATTATTTGAATAATTTTTCCGAGGCCATCGATAATTATAAAACTTCAATAACTAAAACTGTTGATTCTAGAATGAAGGCATTATCGAGGCTTGGCATCGCCTGGTCGTATTTAAAATTGAAACAATATCCCCAAAGCCTTGAAAACTTTGATCAGATTAAGCCTGAAGAATTGGAAAAGAGGAGCTTGGATGTTTTATTGCTGGGCAAGGCAATACTTTATTTTGAAACTAATAAGTTTGTCCAGGCCAAAGACGCATATCTGGAGTTGTCTAATAAAGCGGCTGATCCAATTGTGGTAATTCAGGCATATTTAGGCATGGCGGATTCATTGTATAATTTGGCCGAATATGACGAAGCTCTAAAATGTTATAACCAGGCCATAGAGCGCATTAGCCCGGATTTATCAGTTCCGGGTGAAATAACCGATAGGTTGCATTATGGCCTAGCCTGGGTTTTTGTTAAAAAAGGGGAATTCAAGGAGGCGATAAAAGAGTTTCAGAAGATTGTCAAGAATAGTGAAGATAGGATAGTAAAAATAAGCGCGCTTTGCCAAATCGGAGATGCGTATCAGGATTCGGGAGATTATCCAAAGGCTTTATCAACATATGATGAAATATTGAGAGATTATCCGGATACTTTTTATAGTGATTATGTGCAATACCAGATTGGGGCAACAATGCTTAAGGCTTCGAATTATGACGGTGCAATCTTGAGCTTTTTGAAGTTTAAAAAGAGCTTTCTTAATTCAGCGCTTCTTGACGACGCTATGTATTCTTTGGGGCTGGCATATTTTCAGAAGCAGGATTATGAATCCAGTTATGGTGTATTTAAAGAATTATCGGATAAATTTAAGGATAGCAATATTTTGCCTCAAGCCATGTATTTGGAGGCAGTGAGTTTATATAATCTTGCCAAATACAATGAAGCAATTGAGAGTTTTAAAGAAATAATACGCCTATACCAACAAGACCAGGAATTGGTGCAAAAGTCCGAGTATGAAATTGCCGATTGTTATTATCAGCTTGGTAATGAAAAGGAAGCTATGGCGAGATTTAAGAATTTGCGTACAAAATACCCGGATTCCAGCCTTACCGGAGAAATAGCTTGGTGGTTGGGT
>Ga0209514_10005842_pt1 | contig 15417 bp, 19 predicted proteins | sample Subgrocontami58m_FD_187452 | JGI IMG/M metagenome (GOLD analysis project Ga0209514, IMG submission 187452) | Subsurface groundwater microbial communities from S. Glens Falls, New York, USA - GMW37 contaminated, 5.8 m (SPAdes) (version 3) | ecosystem: Environmental > Aquatic > Deep subsurface >...
GCTCCATCCTTCCCGAATCACTAACTGGGCAGCCTTCATGCGAAGCCGTGGAATGTATTGATTTGTGGTGTATGGCATACCCATAGCGTAGTGCCTCTGGGTGATGCAAAGCTATTGAACCATTACGAGTGGTTGACAAATCGTTTTGTTTCTTGTATATTCTACTAAGAACACAAGGGGGGTACTATGAAATTGAGGCAAGGAGTTGGTGTGGCAATCGGAGGAATTTCTTTTTTGTTCTCACTAAGCGCGTATGCATCATCTCCGATCGCGACGAGCGTGGAGAAGATAGTTCTTCTTTTGTTTATCATCCTTATGTCCGTTCCTGTTTTTCTCCTAATCCGCAACATTTTTGATACCTTCGTAAGGGTGCGGCTAGCAAAGAAAAATATCTCGCGTATCAATGAAGAAATCCGTGAGTTGGTAGACCGACTATAAGCAATACGAAACCGCCGCATGGGGATACCACATGCGGTTTTCTCGTTCTACTTAGGAAACTACATTAATGGGAGCACCCGCAAGAAACCCCTTGATCCCTTCCACGCTCGCGTCAAGAATTCGCTCGAGCGCGAACAAAAGCGTACCCGTGCGAGATAGCGGTCACTACTCCCCAGCCGACGGTTATCGATAAGACGATGATTGTTCCGCAATCGCGCGATCCGATCATACCGTGGCTCCTCGCACTGCTTGCTATCGGCGTTTTCGGGACTCTGATTGTTCTTTCTCTGATCCTTCGCGAAATGCGAAGGCAAAACAATCCCGCCAATAATCCGCGCCGTCCTCCCTTGGGGAAATGAGACGCCGGAAACAAAAAAGCATGAGGCCTGCCTCGTGCTTCTTTTTAATGTGATAACGATTTTTTCCTCGCCGCAGAAATATTAGTTTTTTCCTGTGATGCTTTTTCCGATTTGTACATGTTGGTCGCGAACAGTGGCCGGCAAATTGCGGCTTCCAATTTGATCAGGCGTGATGACACCGCTCGGCCAGAGAAAAACGCCGATTCCCACGATATTCGGGTCAGATTTCGCAAGCGTATGGTAATTTCGCGCCACCTCGGCCATATCGTTTTGACTAAGGCCGCCTACGCCCGGCCACGGGAAAATACCCGTTGATCCTTGGAGGCCAGCGCGCCACGCGCCGTCCATAACAATAAATAGTTTTTGATGCGCTTGGCGGCGGGATTTCAATATGGAAAAGTAATATTGATATTGCACGTTTGTTGCGGGATTTCTCACGCCGTAGAAATCGAAACCTATCCAGTCGATAGAGGAGGGCATTTGAAATCGATCCATCGCGGGCCACCCTTCAATAGCGAGCGTTGGCACAGAGGGAAAATCGGTTTTTACGATGGACGCAGCCGCAGCGAGCGACGAGACCGAAAGATTGTTCCACATGGGCTCGTCTTTTACCCAAAACGCGCCTATTTTTGAAGCATGAAGCGTGAGTTGGTTTGTTTGGACGAATGTGTTCCAGCGCGTACGATAGTCGGGACGAATGAATGTTTGAGTGCAACTTTGATCCTGGAACGGATCAAACGTGCATCCCGGAACCGTTTGCGAGTAAAAAAAGATGTCATCTAAGGGAATGACGGCTTTGATTCCTTTTTCCGCGAATCGATTCAGACGGGCAACGATATTGTCGGTCGGTTCTGTCACACACAAGTGCGCAAGGTTCGTAAACGAGGCGACCTCGTCGGTATAGCTTACATCACAGTCAACTACGGCGTATCCGAAGTAGCGGAGCGCAAGAGTAGGCGCAGGAGTAGGCGTTGGAGTCGGTATGGGTGTTGGCGCTGGTGATGGTATTGGTGCTGGCGCCGAATCCCTTGCCAGATTTATCTCCTGCGACCAGCCAAATGTTCCCGTGTCGTATATGATGTTCCACCAGGTGGTTCCGAAGATTGTTCTTGATGAACCGATTACGGTTCCTTTTGTTCCGACAGGAGCACCGCCGACAACAATCCATGAAGAAAACAATGGATCGGAGCGCGCGCTGTGGGGAGATTGGGCAACAATGCGGTCTCCCGTTCGAAATTTGCCGGATGGCGCCGCGGGCGACGGAAACATCCGATGAACTTCAAGAAGCGCGTTTTGCAGCGTTTCAATGATGTGCGAAAACGAATGGCTTGCGGCTGCACCGGACGGAAACGACACAAAAAGAAAAGCCACGACGAGAAAGGTGCAAATGAATCGCGTTTTCATTACTCTCATCATAGCAGTATCCCGCACGCGCAGAAATCCCTATTTCCACAAGAGATCTTTTGCATGAATGGCATATAGTCGCGCCTGTGGGCAAAGGTGAGTTTTCGGCATTTACGCGCCGTTCACCACATTTATCGGCGTTCCTTTGAGAAACGCACTAATCCCCTCCACGCTCGCGTCAAGAATCCGCTCAAGCGCCTCTTTTGAATTAAACGCGTTATGGGGGGTTATGACGACGTTCGGAAGATTGATGAGTACGTGATTTGCGAGAATTGTCTTGATGTTATGCTCCGCAACATTTCCTTTTGCAATAAAATCAAGCTCGTCTTTGATAACAAGTTCTTCCTCGAGAACGTCGAGCCCCGCGCCCCCCACTTGTCCGCTTTTCACAGCGCCGACAAGCGCTTCGGTTTCAACAACGCCGCCTCGGGACGTATTGATGAGATATGCTCCCCTTTTCATTTTTGCAAGCGAATCGCGATTCATGAGGTGATGCGTATCCGTGGAATACGGGACGTGGAGCGTGATAATATCGCTTTCTTCAAGAAGCTGTTCAAATGAGACGTATTGGAAACCAAGCGCCTCTGCCGTCGCTTTGTCCGGGAAGGCGTCTTGCGCAATTACGCGCATACCGAAACAGCGCGCGAGTCCGATTACTTTTTTTCCGATTTTCCCGGTGCCGATGACCCCGATGGTTTTGTCTTTAAGGTCAAAACCACGCAGTCCTTCGATGGAAAAACTTCCGGTTTCGCGGATTCGGTCAACCGAAAGAAAAATTTTTCTCGAAAGCGTCAGGATGAGCGCAAATGTAAATTCGGCAACCGTATGATCTCCGTACGACGGGACATTCGAAACAATAATGCCGCGCTTTTTTGCTTCTGTGAGGTCTATGTGGTCGTACCCGACGGAACGCGCCATGATATATTTGAGATTCGGAAATGCGTCTAAAACCGGCTTATCGATTTTCGAATCAACGAATACCGAAATAATGTCAAAATCCATTTCCGTCGAAATGTTCTCTTTCAGAAGTTTTTCATCGGAAAATACGACGTTCCCATTAAGCCCTGCGTCGGCAATTCGGCTTGTGAGATATGTTTTTTCGTCTTGTGTTACACCGAAGTATGCGATTTTCATATATGCGCTCAATGGGAAATTCCTATTTTACAATGAAATTTTCAGCGTCTCTTTTACCTTTTTTATGACATCGTCGAGGTGCCATTCGGATTTTTGGAGATACCCCAAAACTCCGAGCTCTGTTGCCTCTGCGATTTTCCCGAAATCGTCAAGATTCGTAAGAACAAGAACAGGCGTTTGGCGCTTTCCGTCTTCGCGCTTTCGGAGCTCGCGAAGCATGGTAATGCCGTCCATTTTCGGCATCGAAATATCGAGGAGTATGAGATCCGGTTTATGGGGTTCGATGAGGAGAAGCCCTTCTTCGCCGTTAAATCCCTGGAGTACGGCAAACCCCGCTTTTTTTAATTCTGCGGTAAGGATATCTGAAAGCGAACGGTCGTCCTCAATGAGCGCTACTGTGTGTTGTTTCATATGTTTTAGTATATCAAACTTGCGGCGGATGAATAGTGGCGAGCGTTTCGCTCTGCCCGGCCTTCCGAATCACAAAGGAAAGGATAAAAAGCGCTGTCGAAGACGCTGCAGAAAGTACGCAGTAGAGGCAGATCGCATCAATAACAAAGAGTTGAATGCCGATGAGGATAAGGGAAACGACAAATCCCGCTGATGTCAAAGGCAGGAGAGTAAAAAACAAGGGATTTCGGGAATCAAGATACCAGACGCCGAGAAGCACCCAGAAAAGATAATAGAACGCTCCGAAAAGCGCGATCGGTATTCCGGCTATTGCAGAATAGCTTGATGACGCCACCACCTCGCAACCCGTAAAAAACCCGCACGCAACCGGCTCGCCGATAAAATGAGTTACCGTGAGGTACACGGAATCGAGAAATCCGATAAAGCCCGCTCCGAGAAACCAAAAGAGAGCGTTTTTAAGACGACGGGCTGATTGCGGCATCAATTGCACGTTTGAATTCATCATATGACCGGGGATTTGTCATCGCGGCGCCGTTGAGAAAAAACGTAGGGGTTGCGCGGACACTCGAGCGTATGCCGCCCTCGCGATCGTCTTCTACTTTTTTTTGGAGGTCGCTTGAATCAAAATCCTGCAAAAATTTTTCCTTGTCGAGTCCCAGCCCTTCGGCATACGAAAGCAGTGTGTTGCGCGGGTCCGCGAGAGGAGCCCATTTCTCCTGATTGTCGAAAATCATATTGTGCATCTCCCAAAATTTTCCCTGGCGGCCCGCTGCTTCTGCAGCAAACGCAGTCGGGCGCGCATTTTTATGCTGGGGAAGAGGAAAATGGCGATAGACAAAGCGGATTTTTGAACCGTACTCATCCATAAGTTTTTCCACGATCGGGTAGTACGATTTGCACGCCGGGCACTGAAAATCGCTGTACTCGACAAGCGTTATTGCGCTCTCGGGATTTCCTTTTGTCTGATCGCTCGCCGATACCGGAACCGCAAGATCGCTTGACTGCGGATTATTTGAATTTTTTACCGCCCAAATTATTCCCCCGACTGCGAGGAGAAGTATTGCGATTGTTCCGGACCATATGGCGATTCGTTTCATAAGACCTCTTGCAGAATACTTTGTATAGCTGGTTCGCTCGGTCGAAGAGAAAATTGATATTTTCTCTTCTCTCTCACTGCCAGTTATAAGCTTTTGAGATAATTTCTTCAAATTTTGAGCGAAAAAGGTGAAGAGGAATGAAGGCGTAATGGCTATTACGACGAATTCCGATGAACCTTTTGCAGCCAAAATTTGGGGAAATTAGCCAGAATGTTATTCTGCAAGAGGTCTACCGCATTGGTGATTATATCAAAGGGAAGGAAACGTGGCAAGATTCATGAAAGCCATCCGGCGGTACGAATGCAAAAGCACCCGTGAAATGTGGGTGCTTTTGCCAAGTATTACACTCGATTGACGTTGACGGCGTTGAGCCCCTTCGGACTTTCAGCTATCTCGAATGTCACTTTGTCGCCTTCTCGCAGATCCTTGTAGTCCACATTCTTCAGCTCGTTGGAGTGGAAAAAGAGATCTTTTTCTTCCCCTTCGCGCTTGATGAATCCGAATCCTCGGTCAGTGAGCCGGGCAATTGTTCCTTCTTGCATATTCAAGAAAATTATTGTTTAGCTTCTAAGTATGAAAGCCGCAGAATAAACTCGACGATGTAATTCTAGAGCTTCTTGAGAGAACTATCCGTATACTACCATACCATGGATATTATAGCAAGTGCGTCGGCATAAGGGGTTATCATTGGCGTTATTCTGCATAAAACCCATTTCACCGATACAACGGATTACGAACCTCCAAAGTTACGAATCATCGATGATCCGACGGCCCCCCGTGCGTATGCATTAAAACACCGCAGGCGGGTGCCATGCGGTTAATTATGTCCTTGCGGGGTAAGCATGCTCGCGCATATTCTTGCGAGCGCCGAAACGTGCTGTTTGACAGAGTGACTGCATTCCAAAACGGCATTTTCTGTTCTTTCCAGAAGTTTTTTCTCCATCACGGCGAGGTTGAGGTAAAAAGAGCGATGGATTGCGCGTGGAATAAAGACGAGACGAACCGTTTTTTCAAAGATTTCCAGAAGAATGGAAACATTATACGGCAAGTTGCCTTTTCTGGCTTCCGTGAGAAACGTCCCGATAAACGGTTGATGATCTTTTTCTATCCTTGCTTTTCGCAGGGCGCAACAGTCAATTTCATTGAATTCTATTGCCGCCGGGTGCACGGGGAACAGCATCTCTATACTCCTTTTTTCCGCTATCGTAAAAGTAAAATAGCATACACGAGCTATTTCATCAAATCGTGTTTTGTTTGCTTGGACGATATTCGAGTCAATACTCTTCAAGGATGATTCCCACCGCACGATCCCAGTTCCTCTCGAGATAGCTGGTCCACATGTGTTTTGCTGGGTGGTGCAGTTCAGATTTGAATTCGCGAGACAAAAATTGACACAAATGGAGAGATACCGTGCAGCTTACTGCGCGGAGATTTATTTAAGAGGAACTTCTATTATTTTCTCGCCTATAGGTTCAGGAAACAGAATATGAAAGGTATTTCTCAGAAATCGGCCGTCTTCGCCAATAATAAAGTCCATACCTATATCCGGATAAACACAAATTGGGGGTTCCGAACCTTTTCCCCATCCTTCCGGTTTAAAAATTGGCCCCTCATCTTCCACCCGATAGAAAAAAGTTATGAAATATTTTCCTCCGCCCAAATCTTCTGATTTTATAACATCGGGGTTCTTTCCAAGAGCAGGAACTTCCCAATCAGGATGTTCCTGCGAAACTAAATTCTGATCCCAATAAACATCGGTTTCTATTTCTGCTACCCCTCTTTGTCTATCGTAACCAAGAGGACAAAACTCCTGTCTTCCCAGCCAAACCCAATTTTTCCCCGGATAAAGAGTGACTTGTCTATCAGCCATGGCGGTATCCCAAACGTCTTGGCCTTCTTTTTTAAATTCCCTTTTGACAATTTTGAATCTTATTTCCTTTGCTACTACGCCGGCTTGATCTTTTGCAAAAATATTGGAATAGCCTTTTATTAAACCTAAATAAGGAATGAGTAAAAGTCCGATAGTTAAGACGAGTAAAAATTTGTGAATTTTATATCCTCTCAGCGGTTTTATAAAATAAGCGATTATCGCCAATGCCGGCCCGCAAATCAAGATTGAGTAGAATACGCTTTTGGAAAGATAATAGTGGACAAAATTCTCGTTGAGCAAAGTCCCGACTACCCCGACTAAAATTGTGAGAAAAACCCACTTCAATTTTTTGATGATGTTCATATGAGTTTATTATACAAAAAACCGGCCTTGTTTTAAACAGGGCGGTTTGTAATTTCATATTTGGCCACACCCTGAACAAAATTCCTGCCCGCACTCCCCTGCTTTGAATGTGAAATTGGAACGATACATAACATCCTTACATTCTCAAGTTTGTAAGGATGTTATTTGTGGGGTCTTCATTCATAAACAAAAGTATAGCATGAGTTTGAACATCCCGTCAGGGTTGAAAAGTATAGTGCAAAATAGCGTTAAAAAATTTCCTCCGCGCGCTTCACCCCGTTAGAGAACGCTGCGCCTCTGGCGCAGCTTCAGGCGCTTGCAGCGACTTTTCTCTAACGGGGTTCACGCATTTCGAACCCCGAAGGAGTCGCTCCGCGACCCTACGGGGCAGGCCGCAATTTGGCAGATTCCCGGTAACATTTCTCCGTTTAAGATCGTGAATTACTGGTAAGAACACCCCCGAATGACCGCTTGTGTGCCCCCGTGGCGAGCGATTGACCCGGGGCCAGAGCTTTGTACTCATCTGTAACAAAAAACTCCCCGAGTTGGAGTTTTTTGCTAGAATATCGCTTAGTTGTTATTATCTCCCCTTTGCTTCGCTACCTTGTTCTTCGGCTTCTTCTTGCTGTTTTTCAGCTTCTTTTTGTCTTTGCCCTTCTTTTTCAACTCCTTCTTTCATTCGATCTTCTTGTTCTTCTTTTAGCTCTTCCTCCTCTTCTTTTGCTTCGTCCAAATTCTCAATTGCATCCTCTACTTTTTCAAGGGCGTCTTCTGCCTGCTTGGCTAATTGTTTCGCCCCAACATAATTCTCTTTAGTAAAGAGTTCTTTCGCTTGAGCAATGAGTTTGTCAAATTTTTCAAACGCTTCCGCAGGAACACTCACGCCCTCCTCGGCGGCTTCGTCCAATACTTCCTGTTTTTCCTCTTCAGCTTCTTTTATGGCTTTTTCGGCGTCCTCTTTTTTGTCCATCTCCCGCTCAATTTTTTCTTCTTCCTGTTCTAATGCTTCTTCCTGCTCTTCTTCTTTGAGCTCAAGAAGGTCTTTTTGAGCTTTTATCTCGCCGAGCTCCTTTACCAATGCCTCAACTTTGGCAGTATCGCCAGCTCGTTTTGCCTCGCGAATTTTTGCTTTGAGCTCATCCTCTTTTGCTTCAAGAGAGCGCTTTTGATCTTTGAAGGCCTGTTTGAGAGCTTCTTTGTTTGCGTCAAAGTCCTCGCTAATGCTTTTGGCGAGCTCGCTCACATTTTTTCCTTTGGATTTTTGTTTGATAACGATTTCCGCCGCATTGCCAAGATGTGCCTGAAGCCGAGATTGAGCCACCTCCAGTCCTTTAGCATTTACGCCTTTCGTTTCCAAGATAATCTTAATCTCCGCGATACGCTCGGCGGCAAAATCAATCTGGAGATGCGCTTTGCTCTCCGGATTAAAAGTGAAAAATCCCCGCAATGCTTCGCCGATCTTATCAACAAAGTAAAAAGCGCTTTCAGGGGTAAGCCCAGCGTTCGGCAACGCCACCGGCTCATGAGCAAAAGCCAAAACGGGGATAAACAGGAGCGAAACAAGAATAGATTTTATAGTTTTCATAGTATCTCTATAATATCAATTTAGCTAAATGTTATCAACTTGATTGAGAAGCTTGGATTATTTTCCCGGCTTCTTATTTTCCTCGGCGTGATTCGTGATCTCGATATTGCAACTTTTATGCTCGCGGCACCATGACTCGCATTTCTCTGCCCATTCGCGACTCTCATAGTGAAAACCGCATTCCTCGCATTGGTATAGTTCTTGATTGCTTGCCCCGAGCGCTGTCGAGGGGTCTTTTTGAGCCACTTTGACCATGATCACTTACCTTATATTACCGCCTGTGGACAACTATTGACTTATGGCAACCGCTTGCTATACTAACAATGATCGAAAGATCACTGACTTTAGAGCTAAAGGGCCTCGGAAACGGGGTCTTTTGTGCGTTTATAGGCTGACATCCCCTCACAAACAAAAAAGCACCCGAAGGTGCTTTTTTGAATTACTGTGCCTTCACCTTCAGGTGAGATTTTATAAACACCTCCTGCTGTTCTTCATTCGCCTTGCGGGCGGCTTCTCTCAAAACTTCCTCTTTTTTCTTTTCAGGCGCGTGCAAAAAAAATTCCGAAAATCGGCCGGTTTTTTCTGTTTTCTCGGCTTTTCTAAATAAATTAAGTAATTTCATAAGCATTTTTCGAGATTTTCTTTAGTATACTCTTCCACTATATAGCCGTCAATCTGCGTTTTACCCAGCTCTATTTTGACAATATTTTCCACAGTATTTTTCTCAAAGTCTTTTTTAACGAAGAAAACTACCACTTTATCACCAAAATCGTCTGAAACTCGACTCACAACCTCTCTTGCTCCCAAAAACTGGTCTATAAATGCCGACTTGGGAATATTACGACCCTCTGCCGCCTCTCTCGCTTGTGTAAACTTCCACGCGACTTCTGGTTTCTGATAAATATAAAAGATAAAAACTGGTCTGCTTTTTTCTAAAGAGCGCCTGATATTATCTGCGGCTTTTTCATACTTTGCGAAAGTGCTGTCCAATACAAAGCTTTGCTTTTGATGTAAAACTAAATCGTGTGCTTTTTCTACAATCAGTGAAACGGCTCCTTGAAATAAATGCGAGTTATTGCCGATGTACCCGGGAATAAGAGGCCTCACTTCATCGCCGTCAATGCGCACAACTCGACGTTCGTTGTCTCCTTCCAAAATTTTAATCAAACTCTTTGAAAATTCCGTCTTTCCAGCACCGGGTGAACCGGCCATAAAAGCGGAAATGGGAACAATATCCGGCGCATACTTTGCCGGATCGGTAAGTTCTTTCGCGATGCGAATTTTATTCTGTTTGGCAAATTCAACCGCCGCCAAACGGATTTCTTCATCTGCCATAGTTATATGTTATCAGAAAACGCTTTATGTAAAGCACTCTCAAACAACTCTTTCAGTTTAGCTTTTTGCTCAAGAAGCTGTTTTTTATAATCCTGCGCCGCGGAAAGCATGCCCCGCATCAATTTTGCCATAGTATCCTGAATATAACAGTGTGTTAAGAATAATGCTGAATTACTCTCGCGGCTTGCGTGTCCCGAATAGGGACATCCCGTTATGGGCGAAGCGAGCCGCCATTGTTAAACCTCGCAAAATTTGGTGCGGGGTTTGGCAACAAAAACATTCTCATATTCTCCCTCCAGAGACGGGCAGGCAAGAATGTTGGAATGATTTTGATAAGATGGATTGTTCCAGGACTGTGAAGTCGGAGCGGGTTTGGGATTGATAAGTTCGCAGTTTTTTAATTTTTTCGGAGAGCGAATCCAACCGCGCCACGATTTTTTTCTGTTCCGCAAGTGGCGGAAGCGGGATTTTTATTTTGTTTGCTGTTTTGATAGTAAATGTGCGAACTGTTGCACCTCCCGCATTCTCATCGACTTGTTTTCGCAGAAGGTCAGATTTGAAAAAATAGTCAACAAATATTGGATTAACACCTGATTTATTTTTCAACCAAATTATATTCCCGTCTTTGAAATAAAATTTATCATTGTCTTTGACGCAGTATGTAATCCCAAGTGTTCCAACCCCAGTGGCCAAAATATCACCGGTTTTCGGTACTCCATACTTTTTCTTATATTTCTCGTACAATCCCTCGCTTATATAAATTGGACTCTTAAATGCTTTACCTTTCGCCATACTCACGATTTCTCGTGCTCTATAAAACGGGACACCCAATGTTTCCCATTCAGATTTAAAAACTCGCTTGCTTGAAGTTATATCAAATAGTTCTCCCAATTCTTTTTCTTCCCATCTTTTATTTTTTGAGGGGCTATCGGACATTCCAACATTCTGCAGAATGTTGGAATGTTGTTGGGTGAAGATGCGGTGGAGTTCGGAGGGGAGGAGATTTTGGGCGGCTTCTTCGGCCTCGGCGCGCAAGCGCTTGGCCTCCTTAATCTTCCCCAGCAACCCCTCCAACTTCGTCACAATTTTCTTTTGCTCGGCAAGGGGCGGGAGAGGGATTTGAAGTTCGTAAATTCTGTTGCGATTGATTCCCGGCTTAACACCAACAGCAAGACGCTGAAGATTTAAATTTTTTAGCGAGTGAAAAAGATAATCAATATTAATTTTGCTATTTCCTAAAACATAATAAGTAACATCGGAGGGCCAAAATTTTCCAGAAACTTTCGTTACTTCTCCAGCCGAACCTTTGCGACCTACAATTATTGCATCACCATCAACAAGATATTTATCAGAACGATCAAGAACGCCATTTGCCCCGTAAACTGGATATTTCCCGTCTGGCTTTCGGTCGTGCTTCGGGATACCCTTGCCATAATGCAATTCTATAATCTCTCCGAGTTTTTTTGTTGGCCAGATCATAAAAAGAAAAAACTGCCGAATAATCGTATAGTCCAAATATATAAAGCAAGAGAACACGTAGTAACCAGCACAATCTCACCCAAAATAATCGAATTTTTTGTATTATGAATTTTTTCCAAAATTTGCAATAGAAAACCTAAAATTAGAAAAAATAATCCTATCTTGAATCCATAATTACTTATTACTGCGATATGATATTCAAAACCAGTTGAAGGACTAACGACTCTTCCATCACTTGCCGTAAAAGAGAGAACAGAAATATACGCACCTATAGCACCCGCGGTTAAGGCCAGTATGCCAACTGTTTTTGTTTTAACTTGATGCTGAAATAGTTTGGTAAACATTTCACCTATTTTTTTGTTGGCCAATTAGGCATGTTGCTATTGCAAAAGTTTTCCAACAAAGATAGCAATGACTGATGTGATAAGCGCCGTAATTGCCGAAATAACAATTGTGCGAACATCACCTTTCATTCCATGCCACATCTTCATGTGCCACGGCGAGAATACTAAAAGACCTTTTTCAGTAGCCCTATAAAAATTCAATGAATATGTCGTACCTAATTTAATTCCCTTCATATCCTGAGGCACTTCTTCAAGATATCCCCTTACTACTAAATTTTCGACTGGCTTACGATCATGTTGGGCAATCCCATTAATTAAATCAGCGGGCGATAAAAGGCCACCGCGCTCAACTACTGCTTTTAAAATTCTTTTTTCATTTTTAGTCATATTTTTAGTTGACTAGAATATATTACTTCTTGTTCGTAAATTCATCGTCTATTTCTTTTGCCATCTTTCTCAGATCATCAAAAGACTTATCAAGCGATTCTACATAAACATCTAAATCAAGCGGATCAACGTCATTGTCCATCGGGACCATTTTTTCTATCCTTGGCAAGATTTTTTCGACATGTTGGACAACTAAAATTAGTCCTGGAATTTGCACTCCCTGCTCATCAACTTTATCGATTTTAAATCGCTTTTTTATTTCTTCTTTGAAATTTTCATAAATTGATTTCAGTGAATCAAAATTAACTTGTGCATGCTTCCTTGATTTTTCAAAGGACCATAATTTTTGTATGTGATAACCAGTTGCGGCTAATAATGGTAAAAGGCTTTTATTTTTGAAGTTTTGTCTATGTAATTCCTCATCTGTATTGATTTTCTCCATAACTCTTTCAATCTCTTTGATTAACAAATTATGTTGAGTATTAACAATGTCTTTTAAGTCTGTAGTCTTGTGTTGAAAGCCATCCTTAGACCAAACACCATAATCAAGAACATTTAAATTATCTGTGTGAGAAATTGACGTATATAAACCTTTTTCAGAAATTGGATGACCAATAGTTTCATTGCGTATATCTCTAATATTTGATAATCCCGGATAATCTTTTTTCCAGTCGGGTATCGGAATGTTTATTGCTTTCTCTAAATGGGAAATAGCATCTTGTTGAACATACATAGATTGCAATAATCCATATACAGCTAATCTACTAAAATTCTTTAGAGAGGCGTATTCGTCTATCGCTAATTGTGTATCTTCGAGATTATCTACGGCTGTCCACAATTTACTCCAATCACCTTCATCTTTTCTGTCCCATGCACCCTGCTTATAGTAGATGGAAGAATTTATTAAATCTCTTAACTCACGAATTTTGTCTTGTAAACTGACTTGGCTCATATCTTTTTTCTTATCTCCTTCAAAATTTTGCCGATCTCGTTTTCTTTTTCGGTTATATCGGTTAAAAGCTCCGCCGGGGATTTGTGGACGGCGGCTGATTTGCCATTCGGATTTTTGAAGTCCAGATTATAATTTCGCTCTTGGATTTGTTTGATTGAAATCTTCCATGCCTGCCCGTTTGACTTGCGGTTGCTCCACCATTTCCTAACGGGATTAAATTCCTCATGGGTGATGCCGCGGTTTTTGGTGTATTGTTTGACGCCTTCGGGGAGCGGGAGCTGGTAATACCAGATTTCTTTGGTGGGTTCGCCTTTGGTAAAGAAAATCAGGTTGGTGTTCACTCCGGCATACGGATTGAACACACCTTGCGGCAGGCGGACGATGGTATGCACATTGCACTCCTCAAGCAGTTTTTTCTTGATGGCGGTTTTTACGCCCTCGCCAAAAAGTGAGCCATCGGGAAGTACTATGCCCGCCCGGCCGTTGGGTTTTAAGAGATGAACGAAAAGCACCAAAAAGAGGTCGGCGGTTTCGCGGGTGCGAAATTCGGCCGGAAAGTTTTTCTCCACGCCGTCTTTGACCGCGCCCCCAAAAGGCGGATTCGCCACAATCACATCCACACGGTCTTTGGGTCCGTATTCGCGCAATGGTTTGGCGAGCATATCGCCGCGGCGTAAGGTTTTGGGCGTATCTACGCCGTGCAAAATCATATTGGTAATAGCGAGGAGATGCGGAAGCGGTTTTAACTCCACGCCGTGAATCTGGCCCTGGAGCTTCTTTTCATCTGCCGCGGTTTTCACTTCTTGTTTGCGGATATATTCCAATGTGTCAATCAAAAATCCGCCGGTGCCGCAAGACGGATCCAGCACCTTTTCGCCCAGTTTGGGAGAAACCATCTCCACCACAAAGCGCGTTAAGGGACGCGGCGTGTAATACTCCCCTGCGTTCCCCGCGCTTTGGAGCTCTTTGAGCAAATGTTCGTAGAGGTCGTTGAAAGCGTGGCGGTCATCGGCTTTGTTAAAATCAATTTCGTTGATTTTGTTAATCACCTGCCGGATAAGCGTGCCGGACTTCATATAATTGTAGCTGTCGGCAAAAACCTCGCGGACAATAAAGGCGCGCGGATCTTCGCTTTCGTCAAACGACAAATCCTTGAGCCGCTTGAAAAGTTTATTGTTGACGAATTCCAAAAGCCCGTCGCCGGTGATGCCTTCCGGATCAGTCGCCCAGTTTCGCCAGCGGAGTTCCTTGGGTAGGGGCGATTTGTATTTAGGATTGATAAGCTCGCGCTCTTTTTCCTGGTCGTCAAAAATTTTCAAGAAAAGCATCCAGACGAGCTGGGAAAGCCGCTGGGCGTCGCCGTCCACGCCCGCGTCTTTGCGCATAATGTCCTGGATATTTTTGATGACTGATTGGATGGACATAGTGTTATTATTTAATGTAGATAACTAACTATTGACTTATAGCGAGCGGTTGCTATACTGTACTTATTCCTATGAAAAAGCACTTCGTAAGGGTTCCGTCCCTACGCGGTGCTTTTTCTTTTCGCTAACTTATCTCGTAAGTTATCCATATAAACCATCTTATCTTTCGCCGACTTTCTTAAAAGAGATGAACAGGTTTTGCGATGCGGACTCAAAACCGCTAAAAGCTTTTCATTGTCATACAAATAACGAGCAAGCGAGTAGAAATCACCATCGCTGGATATAAGTACAGCTCTGTCGTAATTCGAATAATCAATCATCGCTTGCAATACTAAATCCGCGTCAATATTTCCCTTAACGCCGTCTTTGCCGTTTGGCAGCACGGGTTTAAATTTTAAAATAAATCCCGCTTTTTGCAGTTCATCGTAAATATCGTTATGTTCCGGCATAAAGCCGATGAACAAATACGCATTGGTGATGTCGTACTTATGCTTCAGGTACACGCGAAAACGATACCAATCTAATGCCCAACCCAAATCCCGCCGTGTTCCTTTGTACACATTTTGACTGTCTATAAACGCGTAATTGTTTTCTTTTTTATTCATAGGCATTTATATAGTATACAGCGCGTGTTGCAGTTCTTTAATCGCCACTAAGTATTGTTCGCGGCCGCCGAAGATGTCATTGACGATTTGATACGGCGTGCCGAATTGGTCAAACGGCGACACTTGCAGATCGCCGATGTCATCAATCGCCGTGATGCCCTGGTCGGCGTATTTTACAAGGAGCGCGTCAATAACCTCACGCGCCTTGCCCTCGTATTTTGCGAAGTAAT
>Ga0209514_10005843_pt1 | contig 15416 bp, 13 predicted proteins | sample Subgrocontami58m_FD_187452 | JGI IMG/M metagenome (GOLD analysis project Ga0209514, IMG submission 187452) | Subsurface groundwater microbial communities from S. Glens Falls, New York, USA - GMW37 contaminated, 5.8 m (SPAdes) (version 3) | ecosystem: Environmental > Aquatic > Deep subsurface >...
GCAGGTAGAACAAGGCGAAGCCGAAGGGCGGGTGCATGAACGAGGTCTGCATGTTGACGCCGAGCAGCACGCCGAACCAGATCAGGTCGATGCCGAGCTTCGCCGCCACCGGACCGAGCAGCGGGACGACGATGAACGCGAGCTCGAAAAAGTCGAGGAAAAACGCCAGGACGAAGATCAGGATGTTGACGACGATGAGAAAGCCGAGTTGCCCGCCGGGCAAGCCGGTGAGCAGATGCTCCACCCAGATATGGCCGTCGACGCCATAGAAGGTCAGGCTGAACACGCGCGCGCCGACCAGGATGAACACCACGAACGAGGTCAGCTTGGCGGTGGTGTCCATCGCCTGGCGCAGCAGGGAGAAGGAAATGCGGCGGCGCGCCAGCGCCATGACCAGGGCGCCGCTCGCGCCCATCGCCCCGCCTTCGGTCGGCGTCGCCACGCCGAGGAAAATGGTGCCGAGCACGAGGAAAATCAGCGCCAGCGGCGGAATCAGCACGAAGGTGACGCGCTCGGCAATGCGCGAGAGCAGGCCGAGCTTGAGCAGTTGGTTGATCACCGCCGCGACAAACGCAACGCCTACCCCTACCGCGGTCGATACGACCAGCAACTCGTCCATCGGCGCATCCGGCGGATAATGGTATTTGGCGAAAGCGACCGCCACCGCGACGGCGACCATCACCTGCACCGCCAGCGATGCGACGCCGCTGCCACCACCAGGCTCGCGAAAAGTGCGCGCCGCGAGCGGCAGCGCCGGCGCCCAGTTTGGCTTGAACACAGCGATGCCCCCCGCGTACAGGGCATACAGGCCGGCCAGGCATAGGCCCGGAATGAAGGCGCCGGCGTACATGTCGCCTACGGACTTTCCCAACTGGTCGGCCATCACAATCAGCACCAGCGAGGGCGGAATGATCTGCGCCAGCGTGCCGGAAGCGGCGATGACGCCGGTGGCAAAGCGCCGGTCATAGCCGTAACGCAGCATGATCGGCAGCGAAATCAGCCCCATCGAGATGACCGAAGCCGCCACCACGCCGGTCGTCGCCGCAAGCAGCGCACCGACGAATATCACGGCGAAGGCAAGCCCGCCGCGCAAGGGGCCGAACAACTGGCCTATGGTATCGAGCAAGTCCTCCGCCATGCCGCTGCGCTCCAGGATCAGCCCCATAAAGGTGAAAAACGGCACCGCCAGCAGGGTATCGTTCGACATCACCGACCACAGGCGCTGCGGCAGCGCCTGAAACAGGGAGGGTTGCAGCAAGCCCAGCTCGACACCGATCAGGCCGAAGAAAATGCCGTTGGCGGCCAGCGCAAACGCCACCGGGTAGCCAAGCAGCAGGAACACGATCAGCGCGCCGAACATCACCGGCGCCATGTTGTGCGTGAGCAGTTCGATCATGCCGCTTCTCCGCGTTCTCGGCGCAGTTCCGCGGCAAGCAGTTCTTCCGGCGTCGGGCCGGCGTCCTTATCGCTCGGATCGGGAATCAGGCCGCGCAGGAAAGCGATGCGCTTGATCAGTTCCGACAGCCCCTGCAGCACCAGCAGCAGGAACCCGACCGGCAGCATCAGTCGCCCCGGCCACACCGGCAGGCCGCCGGCATTCGTCGAAACCTCGTCGCTCCGGTAGGCATCGACGAACACCGGCCACGACATCCACATGATGGCGATCGCCATCGGCAGCAGGAAAAACAGCGTGCCGAGGATGTCGATCCAGGTCTGCGCGCGCTTGGACAAGCGTGCGGTAATCACGTCGATGCGGACATGCTGGTTGTGCAGCAGGGTGTAGCCGGCGCAGAACAGGAACACCGCCGAAAACAGGTACCACTGGATTTCGAGCCAGGCGTTCGAGCTTAGGTTGAGCGAATAGCGCGCGATGGCGTTGCCGGCACTGATCAACACGGCGGCCAGGATCAACCAGTAGGTAAGCTTGCCCACGCGCTCGTTCAACGCATCGATCAGGCCGGACAGGCGCAGTAGAAGCTTCACGGGACCCTCCTCTCGAAAAGGCGAGAAAACCGGACCGGTGTTATTGTGTATTTTTTCCGGGGGACACCGATGGCATTATAGGGGATATTGCCGGCGCGGCGCGTGCAAGCTGTCGATCACCACTGACCCGGCTTACGGACCTTGCGTGCTCTGCCCCAGGATCGAGCCTCAGTTCCCGGCGATGGTCATGCTGTCGACGAGTATCGAGCCGCAGCGGCGCGAACCGCGCGTGAGCTCATCCCGGCCCACCGCCGCGATGCCCTTGAACATGTCGCGCAGATTGCCGGCGATGGTGATCTCCTCCACCGGGTAGCGGATTACCCCGCCCTCCACCCAGTAGCCGGCGGCGCCGCGCGAATAGTCGCCGGTGACCATGTTGATGCCCTGCCCCATCAGGTCGGTGACGAACAGGCCGCGGCCCATTTTTTTTAAGAGGCCGGGCAGATCGAGCTCGCCGCTTTGAAGTATCAGGTTGTGGCTGCCGCCGGCGTTGCCGGTAGAGCGAAGCCCGAGCTTGCGCGCCGAGTAGGTGCCGAGGAAATAGCCCTGCAGCACACCGTCCTTCACCACCTCGCGCGGGTGCGTGGCGACGCCGTCGTCGTCGAAGTAGGCGCTCGCCAGCCCTTTCTTCAGGTGCGGCCGCTCTTTGATCTGCACCAGCGGCGAGAACACCTGCTTGCCCAGGCTGTCGAGCAGAAATGAGGTCTTGCGGTAGAGGCTGCCGCCGCTCACCGCGCTGACAAAGCTCGCGAGCAGACCGCCCGCCATCGGCGCCTCGAACAGCACCGGCACTTTCATGGTCTTCAGCTTGCGGCTGCGCAATCGCGCCAGGGCGCGCTGCCCGGCATAGCGCCCGACGGCCGCGCCGGCCGGCAGATCGCGTGGATCGCGCGCCTCGGCGTACCAGTCGTCGCGCTGCATCGACCCGCCCTCCTCGGCGATCACCGCGCACGAAAGGTAATGGCGCGTGGTCGGATAGCCGGCGGCAAAGCCGTTGGAGTTGGCCACCACGAACTGGTGCTGCTGGGTCGAGACCCCCGCCCCTTCGGAGTTGACGATGCGCGCATCCAGGGCAAATGCCGCGGCCTCGCAGGCGCGCGCGCGCGCTATCGCCTCGTCGATGGGCAAGTCCCAGGGATGGAACAGGTCGAGGTCGTGGATTTCGCGCGCCATCAACTCGGCTTCGGCCAGGCCGGCACAGTCGTCGCTCGCGGTAAAGCGCGCGATGCTGACCGCCGCCGCCACCGTGTCGGTGAGCGCCTTGGGCGAAAAATCCGAGGTGCTGGCAAAGCCCTTGCGCCGGCCGAGGTAGGCGGGGACGCCTATGCTCTTGTCGCGGTTGTACTCGATGGTCTCGACCTCGCCCTTCCGGACCACGGCGGTCTGGCCGTAGCCCTCGGACACATCGGTTTCGCAGGCGCTCGCGCCCTGCGCGGCGGCCTGCCGCAGCAAATCCAGGGCGATTTGCCTGAGGGTATCGAGCGGATAGGTGAAGCGCGCTGTCGTCATTGGAATATGGCCATTGGGATGGAGTGCAACCGGAAAAAGCCGTTATCATAGCAGGTCGAATCTTCCCGCCCGGCCCCATGCAAGACGTACAAGACGAACTCACCAGCAAGACGCGCAAAAAAAAGGACATGCTCGCCCTGCAGGACCTCGGCGTGAAGCTGGTCGAATTGAACGAGCAGCAGCTCGAGGCCATGCAGTTGCCCGAGTCCCTGCTCGAGGCGGTGCTGGAAGCCAGGCGCCTCACCAGACACGAGGCGCGGCGGCGGCAAATGCAATACATCGGCCGCCTGATGCGCGACCTCGACGCTGCGCCGATACGCGACCGGCTGGACAAGTGGCTGGGGCAAGGACGCGAACACACGGCGCAGTTGCACGCCTTGGAGCGCTGGCGCGAGGACCTGCTCGCCGGCGACCCCGCGCTGGAGCGCTTTCTGCGCGAACACCCGGGCGCAGACAGCCAGAAGCTGCGCACCCTGATTCGCAATGCGCGGCGCGAACAAGGCGCGGCCCTGCCGCCCAAGAGCTACCGCGAACTGTTCCGGGTACTGCGCGATATGACCACCAGGGAGTCCGCAACCGATGTCTGATAAGCCCGAAGTACTATTAATCGGCCTGATTTCCATCAGCGACCGCGCCTCGGCCGGCGTGTACCGGGACGAGGGCATTCCGGCGATCGAGGACTGGTTCTCGCGCGCCATCGCGGCACCCGCGTGGCGCACGGAGAAACGCCTGATTCCGGACGAGCGGCCGGCAATCGAAGCGGCACTGATCGAACTGGTCGATCAGGCAGGCTGCCATCTGGTGCTCACCACAGGCGGCACCGGCCCCGCCTGGCGCGATGTGACGCCCGAAGCGACGCTCGCCGTCGCGGACAAACCGATGCCCGGTTTCGGCGAGCAGATGCGCAGGATCAGCCTGGAATTCGTGCCCACCGCCATCCTGTCGCGCCAGGTCGCGGTGATCCGCTACCGCCGCTCAGGCAGCGTTCCGGCAACAGGCTGCCTTATCCTCAACCTCCCCGGCCAGCCCAAGTCGATCAAGGAGACCTTGGAAGGCCTCAAGGACAAGGAAGGCAAACAGCTCGTCCCGGGCATATTCGCCGCCGTGCCCTATTGCATCGACCTCATCGGCGGGCCGTACATTGAGACCAACGAGGACGTAATCAAGGCGTTCCGCCCGAAATCCGCGATCCGGCCGAAAAAGGACCAGCCGCTTTGAGCGCAGCACCGCTGGAAACCATAGAAATCGAGACCGGGCCTGTTCCCAAGGCAAGCGTAATCTGGATGCACGGCCTCGGCGCCGACGGCAACGACTTCGCGCCATTGACCGATGAAATCGATCTCCCGATTGGCGTGCGCTACATCTTCCCCCATGCCCCGATGATGCCGGTGACAATCAACGGCGGCTATGTGATGCGCGCCTGGTACGACATCAGCGACGCCGCGATCCGCCGCGAAGACGAGGCGGGCGTGCGCGCCTCGCAGCAAAGCGTGGAAGCCTTGCTTGCGCGCGAGAAATCGCGCGGCATCGGCGCGAGCCGCATCGTGCTCGCCGGCTTCTCCCAGGGCGGGGCGATCGCGTTGCAGGCCGGCCTGCGCCATGGCGAGCGCCTGGCCGGCATCATGGCCCTCTCGACCTATGTGCCGCTCGCCGACAAGCTTGCGGCGGAGGCAAACCCGGCCAACCGCGGGGTGCCGATTTTCATGGCGCACGGCACGGCCGACCCGATGATTCCCATCGCCCGCGCCAGGGAGTCGCGCGATCTGCTGCTGCGGCAAGGTTACGCGCCCGAATGGAGCGAATACCGAATGGAGCACTCGGTGTGTCCGCAGGAAATCGCCGACATCGGTGTCTGGCTCAGGCGCGTGCTGGCCTGAAGCGAAGCAAACGCGCCCGAACACTCCGGGCGAACGAGGAGCAGTTGGAATGACCGCTGAAGCCAAAGGCCGGGATCCTCAGCACATCGACGACGATGGCTTCGAGTGGGCCGCCGTCGAGACCAAGCGCCGCCTGCACCCCGGCATGTTCGTGGCCCAAGTCGTCGGCAAGTCCATGGAGCCCGCCATCCCCGACGGTGCGTACTGCCTCTTCGCCGCGCCCGTCGAGGGCACGCGCCAGGGCAAGACGGTGCTCGTACAATTACGCGACAGCGCCGACCCTGAGAATGGCGAGCGCTACACCGTCAAGCGCTACGAGAGCGAGAAGGCGCAGGATGGCGATCCCTGGCGCCACGAGAGGATCACGTTGAAGCCGGTCAACCCCGACTTCAAGCCGATCGTCCTCACAGGCGCAGACGAAGGACAGTTGCAGGTGGTCGCGGAGTTCGTTGAAGTGCTCGGAGGCGGATCGTGAAAGCGGCTGGCGGGATTGACCGCTGGTGTCCGGCGGAGGAGACGCCTAACAAGCCCCTGCACCTGCATGCGGCCGGCTGTCGCCGGTGTTTAGATTCCTCAAGAGCCGGTGAGAAGAAACCAACAAATATGCGCTGCCACTAAAGCAGAGGGTGGCCCCTTCGTTATCACTCCGATATGACCGACATAGACCAATTTACTTCTGTTTCATTTCGCAATTACAAGGCCTTACGCCAGTACTCGATCGCCTTGCGCGGGTTCAACATCTTGGTCGGCCCAAATAATTCTGGAAAGTCAACCATCCTGGGAGCATTTCGAATCCTCGCGGAAGGAATGCGAAAAGCGGCGTCACGCAAGGCCGAATATTTGAACCTAGGCGCCGGCGAGTCGTGGGGATACAAGGTACCTCTCGATGACCTTCCTATCTCAACCGAAAACATATTTTCTAACTACGACGACTCGGAGCCGGCGGTCATCGAATTCCGGCTATCGAGCGGAAATCGGTTGGAGCTTCGATTTCCAGAGCCAAATTTGTGCTATCTGATATGCAAGACGAGAGCTCGATCCGTTCGTACGCCCACTGACTTCAAACGGGAATACAGAGCAAGTGTCGGGTTCGTTCCAGTCTTGGGACCTGTCGAACACGAGGAGCCCCTTTATCAGGTTGACGCGGCGAAGCGCGCATTGCTTACTCACAGAGCCGCCCGAAACTTTCGGAATATTTGGTACCACTACCCAGAGGATTTCCCTGAATTTCGTGCTTTGATTCAATCCACCTGGCCCGGCATGGACATTGAACGTCCGGAAATCGATATGGCCACTGGTAAGGCGTTTCTGCGAATGTTCTGCCCAGAGGAGCGTTATCCGCGCGAAATCTACTGGGCAGGATTCGGATTCCAGGTGTGGTGCCAAATGCTCACTTTCATTACTCGCTCCCGTCAGGATTCCCTCCTGATAATTGACGAGCCTGATATTTATCTGCATTCCGACCTCCAACGCCAGCTAGTCGGGCTATTGAGAGAGATTCACTCTGATGTATTGATTGCGACGCACTCGACAGAAATCATCTCCGAGGCGGACCCCGGCGAACTACTTGTAATCAACAAGAAATCCAGTTCTGCGAAGCGGATCAACGATCCCTCGCAGCTACAAAGCGTGTTTGGTGCCCTGGGCTCGAACCTCAATCCCACCCTCACGCAGCTTGCCAAATCCAGAAGGGCTTTGTTTGTCGAGGGGCATGATTTCCAGATTCTCGCGGCATTCGCGCGTCATCTGGGTAAACTTCCGGTCGCAAATCGATCTGATTTCGCGGTCGTCCAAGCCGAAGGCTTCAATCCGCAGAAGGTCCACGACCTTTCGAAGGGGATAGAAATCACGTTAGGCACGAAAATCCTCAAGGCGGTTGTTTTCGATCGCGACTATCGGTCAGACGCGGAGGTTCAGACCGTGCGAACGCAGCTCGAGAAGTTTGCGGGACCCGTACACATACATGACCGAAAAGAGATCGAAAACTACCTCTTAGAACCGCATGCCATCGACCTCGCCATTCGCAAGCAAGTCAGTGAGCATAACAAACGGTCGGGGGAGCGAGTTCTATACACGGAATCTGCGGCCGACATTCTGGAGAAAGTATCCGCACCGATGAAGAGCTTTGTGAGCGCACAATTCATAACTAGAAAAACCAGTTATGAAAAGTCGAAGAACCCAGAAGTCGATTACGTGACGCTCAATCAACGTGCTCTGGAGCAATTCGAGGGACTATGGGCAACTTGGTCAACGCGAAAGATGAGCGTTCCTGGCAACGAGTTGCTGTCGCAGATCAATAAGTACATCCAGGAGCGATTTCGCGTAACAATCACTCCCATAGCGATCGTGAGTGCAATGACCGCGGCCAATATTCCAAAGTACATCGTAGGTCTCATAACTTCCTTGGATGCTTTTCGGTCCGAGACACTCCCATGATTTCGATTTGGAAACCAACGGGACGTACCACGGTATTCCCCCTCGTGCCTTCACCATCGTGCTGGATTGGTCTCATATCAAGCCTGGCAGAAAGTCAGAAGCAATACGCGCGACGGAAAACGATCCTCACAAAGCAGAGCCACACAATTGAATACGATGAGATGGATGCGCCACAATCGAAGCCCATCATCGACGAAATCGACACGGCAGCAGCGGGGCCCTACGGGTTCACGGCCGATGAGTTGAATTTCATTCTGACCAACGACGTCAAATATCGCTTCGGCCGCGACACCGAAAGCGAGGCGAAGGATTGAGCCATGAGCACGAAGAAGAAAACCACCGTCACCAAACGCGGCTCTGCCAAAGGCAGCGGAGAAAGTTTGGATTTTGCCGCGCTGGTGGATTCGATCCGCCAGGTGCACGAGCAATACGCCGCCCAGGCCAGCCGTGCCGTCAACGTGAACCTGACGCTGCGAAACTGGGTAATCGGTGGCTACATCCATCGCTACGAACTGAATGGCCGGGACCGTGCCAAGTATGGGGTTGCCATGATTGATCGGCTTGCCGCTGAATTGGCAAAACGTGGAGTGACAGCATGCGAGCGCCAGCGGCTTTATAGTTACCTCGCGTTCTTTCGTACCTATCCGCAGATTGCAGACGCGATCCACAACGGCGCCTTGCCTCCACTGCGGTTGTTGGTCGAACCTGACGAGGTCGCGATTGTCCGGTCAGCGACCGGAAAATCCGACGCTGACCCAGCGGCACAGATTGTGCGGTCAGTGACCGGACAATTGGACGTTACAGGCCGCATGTTGCTGGATCGGCTGTCCTACACCCATCTCGAATTATTGACTGCCATCGAAGACCCGCTCAAGCGTGCCTTCTACGAGATCGAGTGCATCCGTGATAACTGGTCGGTGCGGGCGCTCAAGCGGCAGATCGCCACGCTGTATTTCGAGCGCTCCGGGCTGTCGAAGGACAAGGAGAAGCTGGCGGCGCTGGTGCAGAAGGGTGTGGAGACTATCGAGCCGAAGCTCACCATCCGCGATCCCTACATTTTCGAATTTCTCGGCCTGCGGGCGAAGGATGCCATGGCGGAAACCGACCTGGAAGCGGCGCTCCTGGAGAATCTGCGGGAGTTCCTGCTGGAGCTGGGTCACGGCTTCTGCCTGGAGGCACAGCAGAAGAGCATCGTCATCGGGAACACGCGGGGGTTTGTGGACCTGGTCTTCTACCACCGCATCCTGAAATGCCATGTGCTGGTGGAATTGAAGGTGGACGAGTTCAAGCACGAGCACCTCGGCCAGATCAATACCTACGTCACCTGGTATCGCCGGCACATGATGGCGGACGGCGACAACCCGCCGGTCGGCCTGTTGCTCTGCACCGGCAAGGACCACGCGCTGGTGCGATACGCCACCGCCAGCGTAGACAACCGGCTCTTCGTCTCCAAATATGCGTTGGAACTACCATCGAAGGCCGAACTGGAGAAATTCCTGCACGCGCGGCATCTGGAGATGCTGGGCAATGCCTGAGAGGCACCAATGAAATTGTATGTCGGTCGTACTGGCGAGTCCTAACCGAACTTCATCTAGCACAAATTTCGAATCCAACAGCAGGCTGCTGTTAAATTGACCGCGGCAAGAATGAGATTGGCACCTCGCACACCTACCCCAACGCGCCCGCGGGCTACCGCAGCCCGACAGAGATTGCGGCAAAGATTCTGGACTTCATGCGACGTGAGGGCTTGGAAGATACAGCCGGCGATGTGGTGGTAACAGTGCCCGTCTCGTTCCAAACCGCGCAGCGGGCGGAATCGGCGCGCGCCTGCGCACTGGCAGGCCATCTACGGCCGCATCTTCAAGAACGTCAAAGTCAGATATCGGCAAGACTCAATGCACGAGCTGGTTGATCTCGATGATCGGGAGCAAGATGGCGAGCACGATCAGCAGCACGATCCCGCCCATCACCAGGATCATCACCGGCTCGAGCAGGGTCAGGAACACCGCCAGGCGCCGCTCGAGCGCCTGCGTTTCGAGCTGCGCCACGCGCTGGAGCATCTGCTCCAGCTTGCCGCTCACTTCCCCGCTTGCCACCAGATGCACCATCAGCGGCGGAAACACGCGCGTCGAACCCAGCGAGCGCGCCAGGCTCTCGCCTTCGCGCACGCGCTCGATCGCGCCTTCGATGGCCTCCCGCATCACCATGTTGGTCATCACGCGCGCGCCGGAATTGAGCGCCGAGAGCAGCGGCACGCCGCCGCCCACGAGTATGGCGAGCGTGCTGGCGAAACGCGACGTGTTGACGCCGCGAATCAGCGTTCCCAGCCAGGGCGCGCCCAGCAACAGGGCGTGCCAGCTGCGTCTGGGGGCATCGCGGCGCAGCGCCAGGCGCGCGGCAACCACGGCGCCGACGCCGATGACCGCGAGATAAGGCCAGGCCGCGCGCAGGAAGTCGGACAGTCCGATGAGCGCGCGCGTGAGCAGCGGCAGGCTTTGGCGCGACTGCTGGAACACCTGCACGATTTGCGGCACGACAAACACCAGCAGGCCGGTGACGATGCTGATCGCGACCAGTGTAACCAGCACGGGGTATAGCAGCGCAAGGCTGGTCTTTTGCTTCAGCGTCTGGCGCGCATCGAGGTAGTCGGCAAGATGCTGCAACACGGTCGGCAGCGCGCCCGATTCCTCGCCGCCGTGCACCAGCGCGCGGTAGAAATCGGGGAAGCTCTTGTCGTAGGTGCCCAGTGCGGCGGCGAGGGAGAGCCCGGCGGTGATCTCGGCCTTGACTCCGCCCAGCACCTCGCGCGTCATCGGCGCGGAAGCCTCCTCGATCAGCGCGCTGAGCGACTGCTCCATGGTCAGGCCGGAGGCGAGCAGCGTCGCCATCTGTCTGGTCACCAGGCTCAGTTCGTCCGCGGATATGCCCCGTGCCCAGGGTTGGCTCGCACGTTCCCGCGCGCGCACCGGATCGACCGCCGTGGGGTGCAGGCCCTGGGCGCGCAACTGTGTCCGCGCCTGGCGCGGCGTGTCGGCTTGCACTACTCCGGATACCGTGCGTCCGGCCGCGTCCAGCGCCTCGTAGCGGAATGCGTCCATGGCGCTATTCGCGCGTTACGCGCACCACCTCTTCCAGGCTGATCGCGCCTTCGGCGGCCCAGCGCATGCCGTCGTCGCGCAGCGAGCGCATGCCGTGCGCAAGCACGTACTCGCGCAGCAGCTGTTCGGAAGCGCGGTCATGGATCAGCCGGCGCAAGCCGTCGTCGACGGTGACCAATTCGTAGATGCCGGTGCGGCCGCGGTAACCCGAGTGCTTGCAGGCAGGGCAGCCCTGGGCGGTGAAGTAGGTCCCCGGCCGCGGCGCGAAACCAAGCGCCTGCAGTTGCGCCGCATCGGCGGCAAAGGGCCTGCGGCAGTCCATGCACAGCCGGCGCACCAGCCGCTGCGCCCCGACGCCGATCAGGCTGGAGGCGAGCAGAAAAGGCTCCACGCCCATGTCGACCAGCCGGGTGACGGCGGCGACCGCGTCGTTGGTGTGAAGTGTGGCGAACACCAGATGGCCGGTAAGGCTCGCCTGCACCGCGATCTGCGCCGTCTCCAGATCGCGGATCTCGCCGATCATGACGACGTCGGGGTCCTGGCGCAGGATGGTGCGCAGGGCGCGAGCGAAACTCATTTCGATGCGGGTGTTGATCTGCGTCTGGCTGATGCCATCGAGGTCATACTCGATCGGGTCCTCGACGGTCATGATGTTGAGCGCCTTCGGATCCAGCCGCGCGAGCGCGGCGTAGAGCGTGGTGGTCTTTCCCGAACCGGTCGGGCCGGTCACCAGGACGATGCCGTGCGGCTCGCGGATCAGCTTGTCCATGTGCGCGAGGGTGGCGTCGTCCATGCCTAGCCGCGACAGGTCGAGTCGTCCGGCCTGCTTGTCCAGCAGGCGCAGCACCACGCGCTCGCCGTGCCCGGTCGGGATCGTCGACACGCGGACGTCGATCGGTTTGCCTGCCACCCGCAGGGTGATGCGCCCGTCCTGCGGCAGGCGCTTCTCGGCGATGTCGAGCTGCGCCATGATCTTGACGCGCGAGACGATCGCGCCGTGCAGCGCGCGCGCGGGCTCGATCAGGTCGCGCAGCGTGCCGTCGATCCGCAGCCGCACCACCGAACGCGTTTCGAAGGGCTCGATGTGAATGTCCGAGGCGCCCTCGCGCAGCGCCTGCGTGAACAGCGCATTGATCAGCCGGATGAGCGGCGCATCGTTCTGGCTTTCGAGCAAATCCTCGATCCGGGGGATTTCCTGCAGCAGCCGGCCCAGATCCATGTCCTGCGCGAGATCGTCGGCCAGGGCGGCTGCGCCGGCGTCGGCGGCGTTGTACAAGGCGGAGACCAGCTCGTCGAACTCGTCGGCGCCGATGCGCCGCGCGTGCAGCGGCACGCCCAGCGCGCGGCGCACTTCGGCGAGCGCGCCGGCGTGGGCGCCGTTGCGCACCGCCACCTGCGCCAGGCCTTCATCCAAAGCGGTGACAACGACGCCGTTCGCCTTGGCAAAGGCGTAAGGAACAGCCGGTTTTGAACTCATTTCGGCGCGGCGATTGCGGGCGTGTCCGTTGCCCCCGGTGGTGCGCTCTGTCGCGGCGGTAGGGTGGGCGCTCCGAATTCGGGAAGCGCGCTGGCCGCGGGCTTGGCCTTGAGTTGCTCGCCCAGGATGTAGTCGTAGCGGTCGTTCGAAAGCGCATCGGCGCGCTGGGCGCTGCGCAGCAGCGTCGGCCGCAGAAACACCATCAGGTTGGTCTTGCTGCGCGAACGCGTGTTGTACTTGAACAGGCCGCCGATCAGGGGAATATCTCCGAGCCCCGGAATTTTCTCCAGACCATCCTTGACCGAGTCCTGAATCAGGCCGCCGATCACGACGATCTGGCCATCGTCCACCAGCACGGTCGATTCGACGGAGCGCTTGTTGGTGATCACGCCGGAAGCATTGGTGCTGTCCTGAATGTTGGACACTTCCTGGTAAATCTGCAGGCGCACGGCCCCGCCTTCGGAGATCTGCGGCCGGATCCGCAGGGTGAGGCCGACGTCCTTGCGCTCGACCGTTTGAAACGGCGTCGGCGTGGTGGCAGCGGCCGAAACGGCGTATGAGCCGGTGACGAACGGGACGTTCTGGCCGATCACGATCTTCGCCTCCTCGTTATCGAGGGTCAGCAGCGTCGGCGTGGACAGGATGTTGGCGTTGGCGTCCGTTTCCAGCGCGCGCACCAGCAGGCCGAGGTTCAGAATCTCGGCGCCGCCTACACCTGGAAGCTTGATCGTGCCCTTCACCACGCCGATATTCAGGCCGCGTCCCGCAGCGACCGGACTGCCGGAAAGGCCGATTATGTTCTGCGCCGGGGTGCCGAAATTGGTGCCGCCGAACACCTGCCCGGTGCTCTTGCCCAGGCCGGCCAGGTCCTGCCACTGGATGCCGAACTCCGCCGCCTTGTCGGCGGTGATCTCGGCGATCAGCGCCTCGACATACACCTGCGCCCTGCGCACGTCGAGTTTTTCCAGCGCAGCACGCAGATTATTGTAGATCGCATCGGGGGCGGTGATGATGATCGAGTTGGTGGCGGCATCGGCCTGGATGATGCCGGGCGTCGAAGCGCTCGCCTGCGCCGGCACCGGTGCTTGCCCCAGCGGCGATCCGCCCAAAGGCTGGGTCGCGCGCGGCTGCGCGGCGCCGGATTCGCCGGCGTAGATCGCGCGCAATATTTCCGCCAGTTTCACCGCTTCCGCGTTTTTCAGGTAGACCACGTGAATATTGCCGGCGACGCTGGTGGGCGTATCGAGCATGGCCACGAGTTGGCGCACGCGCAGCAGCCGCGAGGGTTCGCCCGAGCGCGCCAGCACGCTGTTCGAGCGCGCGTCCACGCTGACCGCAAAGCGCAGGCTCTGATCCGGCGATGCCTGGTTCTGCGCCGATTCCGCGAACAGGCGGTTGATCGTTTGCGCAACGTCGACTGCCGATGCATATTTCAGCGGAATCATGATCGGATCGGAGCCGCCCGGCTGATCGATCGATTCGATGATTTTTCCGATGCGCGCGAGGTTGCTCGCGTAATCGGTGACCACCAGCGTGTTGTTGTTGGCGTAGGCGTTGATGGTGTTGTTGGACGCGATCAGCGGGCGCAGAACCGGTACCATCTGCACTGCCGATTCATATTGCAGCTTGAACACCTGCGTCTGGATGGTATCTCCCGCCGGGCGCTGCTTGTCCTGCGGCCCCAGCGTGACGCTTTGATGCAGTTTGGCGTCGATCTCGGGAACGATCGCGACCCTGCCGCGTTCCTCGACCGCGCTAAAGCCCTGCAGCCGCATCGCCGACAGAAACACCTCGTACACGAGCGCCCTGGACATCGGCTTGGCCGAGACGATATTGATCGTGCCCTTGACGCGCGGATCGAGCACGAAGTTCTTGCCGGTGATTTCGCTGACCGCCTTCACCACGCCTTCGATGTCCGCGTTGACGAAGTTGAGCGTGACCATATCGGGGCCGGTCGGGCGCGCGGCGCTGCCCGCGCCGGAGCGCTCGGCGGGCGCAGTATCGGCTGCCCACGCCTGAGCGCCAGAAACCGCGATCGCCAGCCATAGAAAACCAGTTCGTAACCAGGAATGTTTCATAGATGATCCTTGAGCGCGCCATGAATAAGCGGTGGCGACATTATTTGAAAATCATGGATTCTAATCGCTGCCATTTCCCCGACCAGCGGATCGCCTGCCTCGCGGAGCAACCGGTTCTGCAGCTCGAGGGACAACGACTTCTGCGGGCTTTGGCGCCGCGGTTTCTGCGGCTCGCGGGGCAACGGATTCTGCGGCTTTCGCAGACAGGGGGGCAGATCCCTTCTTTTCCGGCCAGGCGAGCGTTTCGCGCATTCCGCCACGCTCCAGGATGACGTGATCCGGAAGTACTTCCGCGAGGCGGACGCCGGGGGCGACATCCTCCCCCTCGTGCACCGCCAGAATCTGCTTCGCGTCGAGTTGCACTACCGCGTATCCGCGCCGGCCACCGGAGGCCGCCGCGACACCGAGCAGCTTGATCGCAATCCCGGTCGGTGCGGCGCTGTTCTTGTTGCGCTCCACACGGCCGAACGCGCGGCCGGCGGACGCCAGATTGCCCGCCTCCCCTGCGGCGGCCGCCGCTCGCGGTTCCGCGCGCGGCGCAAACCACACCCAAGTCCAGTATGCGAGCGCCAGGCCAAACAGCGCCAGCGCGGCAAGCGTCAGCAAGTACACCAGGGCCGTTTGCGCAAGACCCGGTCGTCCGAGCAGGAGTGCCTGCATTCTTCGTCATTCGTCATTCGCGCGCTGTAAGGAGTATAGGTCGGGCGCAGTAATCGACCAGATGCCTCTCGAAGCATTATATAATATAAACTCTTACTTTCGAGGCGTTGTTGTTCATGGGGCGCGGGTGAATCAGTTAAGAGGCCATTTCGGAATTTCCGAAATGGCCCCTGATTTAGGGGAGCATGAGGGGATGTATCCCCTCATATTGTAATGAGCTCTAACGAGGATGGCTTGCCGATGCTGATCGGGGTTCGCGGGCAACGCGGTTTCACCTTGCTCGAAGTGATGGTAGATC
>Ga0209514_10005850_pt1 | contig 15395 bp, 19 predicted proteins | sample Subgrocontami58m_FD_187452 | JGI IMG/M metagenome (GOLD analysis project Ga0209514, IMG submission 187452) | Subsurface groundwater microbial communities from S. Glens Falls, New York, USA - GMW37 contaminated, 5.8 m (SPAdes) (version 3) | ecosystem: Environmental > Aquatic > Deep subsurface >...
TGCAGGGGTTCGAGCACCCCTCGCTGATCCGGACGAAGGCGTAGTGCCGCGGAGTCAGGCGCAGCCGCGCGGTGTCGGGGCCCCACGGCGCGCGATTCGGAGAGACGCGGATGAGGGACGCGCCGACCGTGGGCGGGCAGCAGGCGTCCTCCGCGGGTTTCTTGGAGCGACCGTTGGCGAGCACGGCGCGGCAGACCTCGGAGATCTGCTCGCGGTCGTAGACGCCGACGATCGCGTCGACCTCGGGGACCTCGGCGATGACCCTCTCGCGGAACCGCTGCGCGAGGCACCCGGCGACGACGACCCCCTTCACGAGCCCGGCGCGCTTGCGCTCGAGGGCCTCGCGGATCGTCGCGAACGACTCCTCGATCGCGCTGTCGATGAAGGCGCAGGTGTTGATGACGACCATCTCGGCGTCGTCCGGGTCGGCGCAGAGGACGCCTCCGCTCTGGACGAGGCGCCCGAGGAGGACCTCGCTGTCGACGAGGTTTTTCGCGCAGCCGAGGCTGACGAAGGAGATGCGGAACGGGCGGGGTTTCTTCACGCGGGCGGGTCCTCTTGGAAACAGGGGAGGATACCAGGGCAAGATGCAATCCTCAATGGGCAATGAGCATTGACTGCTCATTGCGCGTTGAAACTTGCCCATTTCCTCCTCCCCCCTTGACCAATGCTTCCCTCAAAGATATAAGGCGACTTCAATGTTCAAGCTCATCTCGCTCCTACGGGACCTCTGGCAGCTTCGCGCGGAGAACAACGCGCTGAGGAGCCGGGTCGAGCGCCTGGAGCGGGAGCACGGCGGCGCGCACCAGGCGCACGCCGATCCGGGGGCGGAGCGCGAGCTGGAGCAGGTGCGCGGGGAGTTGGCCAGGGCGCGTGCGCGCCTGACCCGCGTGAAGGAGATCGTCTTCCGGACCCGTCATGTGGAAAGAGGAGTGTCGCATGTCCAATGAGATGCCCAGGCCCGCCATTGCCCTCGCCCCCGCGGCCGCGCCCGCCGCGCCCGCGGCTGCGCCCGTCGCGCCCGTGGCCCCTGCGGGGGGTCGCGCGCCCGTGAACCGCACGAAGCAGTACATCCTCGATCGCATCGGCAAGCAGCGCGAGGCGATGGACGAGGCGACCCGCCTGAAGCAGGAGGCGGAGGAGCGCGAGAAGAAGTCCAAGCAGGACGCCACCGACTTCCAGGGCCAGGTCCGCACCCTCGAGACGCAGCTCCTGCAGGTCAAGGGCTCCTCCGACGGCGCCGCGAAGGAGCGTGACGAGGCCCGCGGGCGGCTGCAGGCCGTGCAGAACCTCCTGGCGGTCGCCCAGAAGGACAAGGAGATCGCCGAGTCCGAGTCCGCCGAGCTGCGCGCGGCGCTCGAGGAGATCCAGAAGGCGATCGGGTAGCCTCCGACGCCAGGTCAGGTCGCAGCCCCGAAGGGGCGACGTCGGGGCGCCCGCGCAGCGGGCCGGCCAGGGGCGAAGCCCCTGGGGCCTTGGCGCCCATCGAAGAGGGAGCCCTGAAAGGGCGACACATCTCATGTTTCGCCCTTGCAGATCCGACCCCAGGATGTGGGAGACGAGCCCGTGAGTGCCCTTCGCATCGCGAGGCAATCGGTGCCGCTCGCCCGCTTCAAGGCGCAGGCTGCGCGGATCCTGCGGGACGCCCGCGCGCGCCATCGCGCCGTGATCCTGACGCAGAAGGGGGAGAGCATCGGGATCATCGTGCCGCCGGAGGAGTTCGAGCGGCTCCAGGAGCGCGAGAAGTTGGTGCGCGCCGTCGCCGAGGGCCTGGCGGACGTGCGCGCAGGGCGGGTCGTAACCGACAGGGAGCTGGCGCGCGAGCTCGACCGGGAGTTCGGCCCGCTCAGATGAGGCTGCGCTGGAGTGCCCGATCTCGGCGCGACCTCCTTGCGATCGGCCATTACATCGCGGCGGACAACCCGGGGGCCGCCAGGCGATTCGTGCAGCGCCTCGTCCTACGCGCGCGCCGTGCGGCGCGGTTCCCGAAGTCCGGCCGGATGGTCCCCGAGTTCGGCCTCACTCCTTGCCATGCCGGGGCCGCTCAACTAGAATAAGGGGCAGCACTTCGATGGCAGGAGTGACGACGAACTTGGCAGGTCTTACCCCCATGGACATCAATGCGTACGTGACTCAGACACCCGACGGTAGTTGGCGACTCACAGGGACGCGGGTGTCGTTGGACTCCATCCTGAGCGCCTATTGGCAGGGGCGCGTTCCCGAGGCGATCGCCCTGGACTTCCCGAGCGTCACGCTCGAGCAAATCTACGGCGCGATCGCGTTCTACCTTGGGCACCGCGGCGAGTTGGACCCTTACCTGGCGAGCCAGGATGAGCGCTGGGAGCGGCTCCGCCAGGAGAGTGAGCGCGCGAACGGTCCGCTGCTGGCTCGTCTGCGTGCGGCAGCGGGCGGCCGTCAAGCCGCAAATCATGGACTTCCTCCGCGACGGCGCGGCGCTCCTCCCTCGTGGGCCACCCCGAGCTAGTCCCAGTCAAACAGGCACCTTCCCTTCACCATGCGGTATTCCTCTTCATTGAGCCAGAGCCGAGCATCCCCATATCCTGTAAACTCCTTGACGATTTCAGCACACTTTTGGGGATCGACGATATCGATCGTCCCATCGTCGCACCCCCGGATCAGGAGCATATAGGCCCCTCGTGCAGGTTCATCGATCCAGATTTCGACCCACCGAACCAGTTTCATTCCCCCTCCGTCTTGGCCGGCCGTGAACTGGCCGCGATAGTGGCTACGTCGCGACAGGGACCGCCCGCGGCGCGGGGCGCTTGAGCAGCGGCGCAAGGTACTGGCCGGTGTGGGAGGCCTTCACGCGAGCGACCTCCTCCGGCGTGCCCGTCGCGATCAGCCGACCTCCCGCCGCCCCCCCCTCGGGGCCCAGGTCGATCACGTGGTCGGCCGTCTTGATCACGTCCAGGTTGTGCTCGATCACCACGACCGTGTTCCCCGCCGTGACCAGGCGGTCTAGCACGACCAGCAGCTTCTTCACGTCGTCCAGGTGCAGCCCCGTCGTCGGCTCGTCCAGCACGTAGAACGTCCGCCCCGTGTCGCGCTTCGCCAGCTCCCGCGAGAGCTTGATCCGCTGCGCCTCGCCTCCCGACAACGTCGGGCTCTGCTGCCCGAGCGGGACGTACCCCATCCCGACGTCGGCGAGCGTCGACAGGACCCGCCGGATGTCGGGGTGCGCGTCGAACAGCTCCAGCGCCTCGTCGACCGTCAGCTCGAGCAGGTCGGAGATGCTCTTCCCCTTGTAGCGGACCTCGAGCGTGGCGGAGTTGAACCGCTTGCTGTGGCAGACCTCGCACGGGACGAAGACGTCGGGCAGGAAGTGCATCTCGACCGTCTTCACGCCCGCCCCCTGGCACGCCTCGCAACGCCCCCCCTTCACGTTGAAGGAGAACCTCCCCGCGTTGAACCCCCGCAGCTTCGACTCCGGCAGCAGCGCGTAGAACTCGCGGATCGGGTCGAACGCCTTCGTGTAGGTCACGGGATTCGAGCGCGGCGTGCGGCCGATCGGCGTCTGGTCGATGTCGATCACCTTGTCGATGTGCTCGAGGCCGCGGATCGCGCGGTGCGCGCCGACCTCGACGTCGGTGTCGTGGAGCTTCCGCGCGAGGGCCGGGTAGAGGATCTGGTTGACCAGCGTGCTCTTCCCCGCGCCGCTGACCCCCGTCACGCAGATGAACTGGCCGAGCGGGAAGCTGACGTCGACGCCCTTCAGGTTGTTCTCCGTCGCGCCAAGGACCTCGATGCACGGGCCGGCCGCACTGCGACGCTTCTTCGGCAAGGCGATCTCGAGAACGCCGTTCAGGTACATCGCCGTGACCGAGCGGCCCCGGTCGCGCACCTCGGCGGGAGGCCCCTGCTCGACGATCTCCCCTCCCCGCTTCCCAGCGCCGGGGCCGAAGTCGACGAGCCAGTCTGCCGACTCCATCGTCTCGCGGTCGTGCTCGACGACGACGATCGAGTTCCCGATGTCGCGGAGGTGCGCGAGGGCGCGCAGCAGGCGGCGGTTGTCCTTCTGGTGGAGGCCGATGCTCGGCTCGTCGAGGACGTAGATGACGCCGGTCAACTCGCTGCCGATCTGGCTCGCGAGGCGGATCCGCTGCGCCTCGCCCCCCGAAAGCGTCGGCGCGCTGCGGTCGAGGGTGAGGTAGGCGAGCCCGACGTCGATCAGGAACTGGAGGCGGCTCTTGATCTCCTTCAGCACCTCGGCCGCGATGAGCTTCTCGTTCCCCTCCAGCGCGAGCCCGCGGAAGAACTCGTGGGCCTCCTCGATCGGGAGCGCGGAGACGTCCATGATCGTCTTCCCGCCGACACGGACGCCCTGGACGTCGCGGCGGAGGCGGCTCCCCTTGCAGGTGTCGCACGGCTGGTTCGAGAGGAACTGCGCATAGTGGCGGCGCGCGGCCTCCGACTGCGTCTGCTTCATGCGGCGCATCATGCGCGGCAGGGCCCCCTCCCAGCGGTAGGCGTACGTCCCGCTGCCGTGCCTGCCGCTCCAGGTGACCTTGATGCGGCGGTCGCCGATGCCGAAGAGGAGGATGCGCTGCTGCTCCTTGGAGAGCGCGCTCCACGGCGCCTTCAGGTCGATCTTGTACTCCTTCGCGAGGCCGCTGACGACGTCCCAGTCCCAGGCCTTCGGGTCGATCTTGCCGAGGGGGAGGACGCCGCCCGCCGCAATGGACTTCTCGGGGTCGGGGATGCACTTCGAGGGGTCCATCTCCGCGCGGGTGCCGAGGCCGTTGCAGTCGACGCACATGCCGGCGGGGGAGTTGAACGAGAAGTGCGTCGGGTCGAGCTCGGGGTAGGAGATGCCGCAGGAGGTGCAGGTGCGCTCTTCGGAGAGGAGCTGCTCGTTGGCGCCGTCGGGGGCGAGGATGAGGGAGCCCTTGCCGTAGCGGAGCGCGGTCTCGACGGCCTCGGCGACGCGGCCCGCGACGGACCTGGAGACGGCGAGGCGGTCGACGAGAAGCTCGACGCGGTGCTTGCGCTTCTTGTCGAGGGCGATCTTCTGGTCGAGGGAGGAGAGCTGGCCGTTCACGCGGACGGAGGAGAAGCCGCTCGCCTTGAGGCCGTCGAAGAGCTGCTTGTACTCGCCTTTCCGATCGGAGACGAGCGGCGCGAGGACGGCGCAGCGGACGCCGGCGGGGAGGGAGAGGATGGCGTCGACGATCTGCTGGGAGGTCTGCGGGCGGACGGGCTGGCCGCACTTCCAGCAGTGGATCCGGCCGGCGCGGGCGTAGAGGACGCGGAGGTAGTCCTGGATCTCGGTGACGGTGCCGACCGTCGAGCGCGGGTTTTTCGACGCGGCCTTCTGCTCCACGGAGATCGTCGGCGAGATCCCCTGGATGTGGTCGTAGAGGGGCTTCTCGCACATCTCGAGGAATTGGCGCGCGTAGGCGGAGAGCGACTCGACGTAGCGGCGCTGCCCTTCGGCGTAGAGGGTATCGAAGGCGAGGGAGGACTTGCCGCTGCCGCTGACGCCGGTGAAGACGACGAGCTTCTTCTTGGGGATCTCGACGGTGACGCTCTTGAGGTTGTGCTGGCGAGCGCCCTTGACGATGATGCGGTCTAGCTCCATGCTGGCTCCTGGCGGGAAGGGGCGATATTGTCCTGCATGGAGGCGGGAGAATCAAGCCGCGCAGCCGCCGACACGGGAGACGCCGGGGATGATCCGCTGGTCCGAAGGGTACGACCGCTACGTGCTCGAGATTTGCGGCACCGCGAGTGCGGCGCTTGCGCTGCTCGCGGGCGCGCCCCGTGCGCTCCTTCGCCCGCTTCGCGGGCTCCCTCCCAGGTCCTGCATCGAGTTTCCGCGGGCTGGCGCCCGCTGCTATTCCCTGCCGCCCGCTCCGCGGGCTGGTGACCAGCCCGCGGAGCGGGCGACAGACAGTAGCTGCGGGCGCGAGCCCGCAGATACCTCCGCACACACCGCAACCGAGCCCGCGGAACGGGCGACAGAGCGGTGCAGAAACGGTCATGCACACGACCGGAGACACCAGGGATGATCCGCTGGACCGAGCGCGAGGAGGCCTACCGCCTCACCGTCTCCTGGGGGGACCGCACGGCGATTGGCGTGATCGGGCTCGTCTGGGCGGCGCTTGTCTCGTTCGTGGTCGCTGCGCCGAAGGCCCTGATCCTCCCGCTCCTCGTCGGAGCCGCCCTCCTTCTGGCGCCCATCCTCCTCGCCTTCCTCCGGAGCGCGCGGAACGGCGCCTGGATCGACGTCGACGCCCGCGGCGGCTACGCGTCATGGTGCACGACGGGCCTCTCCCCGCAGGAGTCGCCGATCGGCGTGAGCCGGTTCCTGGCGCACCTCGATCCCCCTCACGCGGGGATCGTGGCGTTGCTCCCGAGCGGCGAGCGCCGGGTCGCGATCTGCCGATCCGACATCCCGCCGCGCACCAACGTCGCCGCCCTCGTCGCCAGGCTGAATGAGCTCCTGCAGGCGACCTCGACGACTCACGTTCCCGGGGAGGATGACTCGCGATGATCCGTTGGTCCGAAGAGAGCGAGGGCGTCCGCGTCACGATCACGCGCACGGAACGGATGGTCGTCCTCGGCGCCTCCGCGGCCGTCCTGGCCGCGTTCGGCGTCTGGCTGTACCTGCACGGCTGGCGACCCTACTGCTACATCGCGGCGATCGTCGCCCTCGGGCTCGCGCGCTGGGCCGCGTCGACCGCGATGCGCGGCTCGTGGGTCCAGGTCGCGACGCGCGGCGGCGAGGCAACCTGGAAGTCGGGCACCGCCTATCGCCCCACTCCCGTCGCCGTGACGCGCTTCTGCGTGGGCGCCTCGCCGGGGATGCAGCCGTACGTCTACGCCATGCTCGGCGACAAGAACCGCGCGACGGTCATGCGCCTCGGCGACTTCTCGCCGCGCGCCGACATCCTCGGGATGGTGAAGCGGCTCAACGAGCTGCTCGGCGTCCCCGAGCCGCCGAAGGCGCCCAGGCCCGCGGCACCCCCGCCGCCTCCCGCGGAGGGCGCCTCGCCGTGATCCACTGGCGGGAACAGCAGGACGGCTACGTGGTGAGCGTCTCGCGGCGCGAGCGCGCGGCGGGCTGGGCGCTGTTCGGCGCCGCCCCCGCGGCCGGGCTCGTCTGGCTCGCGCGGGAGCTCCCCGCCGGGATGCTCGAGACGGTCCCCTTCGCCCCGGCGATCATGACGACGATCGCCGCGACGATCTTCCTCGGGTTCCTCGTTCGAGGCTCGCTCGATCTGCCTCGCCGCTCGTGGATCGAAGTCTCCTTGAAGGGGAAGACGGCGCGCTGGGGCGAGCGAGGGGGCGTGCCGATGGCGGACTTCGTGGAGGTCGAGCGATTCGAGTCGGCGGTGCTCCTGGGCGCGTGGAACCACCACATCGTCGCGGTCCTTCCCGACGGCCGACGCATGCCGGTCCTCGAGTCGTGGAGCGCGCCTCCGATCCAGACGCGCGTGGTCGCGGACCGCCTGAACGACCTGCTGGGCGCCGAGAGGCCGCCGGCGTAGGTCGCCTCCTTGCCGCCCGCAATCCGCCGGAGTAGGATGTCGGCATGGCGAAGCGAACTTCACGCCGAGAGCTCTCCCCGTTCCTCGCGGACATGGAGAGCGACCCACACTGGCAGGAGTGGCTCCTCCTCACGCCGAACCAGCGTCTGATGCGGGCGTGGGCCATGCGCCGGCTCCTCAAGGACCCCGAGAAGGCCCACGATGAGAGATCTCTTCCGGAGCTTTGACCGGGAGGGCGTGCGCTACCTCCTCATCGGCGGGCAGGCGGCGATCCTCTACGGCGCCTCCCAATTCACGCAGGACCTTGACATCTGGGTGGAGCCGACGGCAGCCAACCTGCGGGCGCTGCTTCGCTCGCTCGCGAACCTGGACGGCAAGGTCCACAAGCTGACCCCGCCCGTGACGACTGAGTTCGTACAGAAGGGGCATGGCTTCCACTTCGTACTCGGCGGGCTCGACATGGGGCCGACTTTCCTGGACGTGATGGGTCGGCCACCGCGCGTCCAGAGCTTCGCGGCGGCGGCCCGACGGGCGAGCACGATGAGCACGTCGTGGGGGAAGGTCCGGGTGGTGGCCATTCAGGACCTCGTCGAGCTCAAGAAGACCAATCGCCTTGGCGACTACGAGGTCATCTCGCGCCTCGCGCGGCTTCGCCTCGACGGGACCCCTCGTCCATCGGCCGCGCTCCTGGCTTGGGCGCTCGCGAACGCATTCCGCGTCGAGGACTCTTGGGCCATCGTGCGGAGGCATCGAGACCGACTCGCCGACCTCGCGAAGATCGATCCCCTCGCGCGGATCGTGCTCCGATCGGGCTCGGAGGCCTGCGACGAGGACCCCTCCGCCCTCGCGAGGGTCGCCGATGGAATCGAGAGGCGCGTATCGGCGCTCGTTCGGAAGGGCCGCGAATACTGGCTCCCGCGGCTCGCGGAGCTTCGCGCGCTGCACCGCGCGGGGCGGCTCGTGCCCGAGGGGACGCCGGTGCGGGACCTGCTCGGCGCGCACGACTGACATGGTGCGATGGATCGAGGGGAAGGACGCCTACCTGCTCCGCGTGTCGAAGGCGGAGGAGGTCGCGCTGTTCGTGGCGCTCGCGCTCACTTTCGTTGGCGTCGGCGCATGGGGGATCCTTCACGAGCCCGGGCTCCTCCTGCACATCTGCTTCGGAGGCCCCGTCGTGGGAGGATGCCTCGTCCTTCTCCTCATCGCGTACATGCGCTGGGAGTACTCGGCGTGGGTGGAGGTTCCGCTGAAGGGGGGGCCTATTCGCTGGGGGACGCACCTGGAGGGGGACTCCGCGCCGCTCGAGGTGAAGGCCTTCGAGGTGGAGGTCGTCGGCGAGTGGAGCGTCTTCACGCGGCCCCACCACCACATCGTAGCGGTAACCGCTCGCGGCGACCGCGTGCGGGTCCTTGGCCCGTGGGAGACGGTCGACGTGGCCCGCGCGCAGCGGATCGCCTCCCAGCTCAACGAAGTCCTCGTCCCGCACCGAGCGGATGGTGCGCCATGATCATCATGCGAGAGACGAAGGACGTATACCGTGCGAGCGAGGTGCCGACGCAGGAGGTATTCGCTGGCTTGCTCATCTTCGGCGCGACGGTGGCCGGTGTCCTCACGACTGTTTTCGATCGCACCGCGCGCGCTGCCAATGTGGCACCGCTCGTCGCATGGAATGTCACCGCGATAGCCGCAGTATCCCTGTGGGGCTGGATCGTCCTCGCCGCGTGGCGGCGCAAGCCCTGGATCGAGGTCGACCACGCCGGGCACAACGTCCGCTGGGGACGCGATACGAGAGCGGCTGATGAGTCGGTCGTCGCCCGATTCGAGGTCGAGCGACGCGAGGGAACTCCACTCTACCGACTCGTGACCGTCCGCCCCGATGGCACGCGCGTCGCGATGCTCCCTGAGTGGGAGGGTCCCGACCCGGACCGCCTGGAGAGCATGTCGCGTCGGCTCAACGATCTCACCCGCGATTGAAGTGGCCCGACCGTGCCACGCCCGAGCCCGTATTCCACCCCTTGCGGGCGCCGAGGCATTGGCACGGAAGTGGGCGTCTGCTAGACTGAAACCTGATCGAGAGGAAGCCCAACGTGGATCGCGATGAGCTCGAGCGTCGAATCGGCGAAATCCTCAATCGGTGGCCCGAGGTGGCTTTCGCCTACCTCTTCGGCAGCCGGGCGCGGGGCGACGCCGGCGCGCGAAGCGACGTCGACGTCGCGATCTCCATCAACTCGAATGAGCGCGCGCCACGCGTGTGGTTCGAGGTGGTGGACGGACTCGCGGCGGCCTTGAAGCCCCTCGAGGTCGACTGCATCCTCCTGAACGGCGCGCCCCTCGGATTGAGATTCTCGATCGTCCGGGACGGCCTTGTCGTCCTGGACCGTGCGCCTGCGGCCCGGCGTGCGTTCGAGGTCGCCACGCGGAGGGAATACTGGGACTGGGAGCCGTACCGGCGCCGCCATGACGAGGCGCTCTTCCAGAGCATCAGGGACGGAACCTATGGCACCCGACCCCGGGACGATCGACCGCTGGCGACGCGCTGACGCGGCGCTCGCCAAGCTCTTCGCCATCCGCGCCCGAGGCGTCACCGAGAGCCTCTATGCCCGCGACAGCGACCTGCGCGACATCGTCGAGCGCAACTTCCAGGTCGTCATCGAGGCTGCCATCGACCTCGCCAACGAGCTGATCGCCGACCGCCGGTGGCGGACCCCCTCGACCGCGCGCGAGGCATTCGAGGTCCTCGCGGAGAACGGCGCGCTCGATGCGGGCTCCGTTTCCTCCTTTGGCGGATGGGTGGGATTCCGGAACGTGATCGTCCACTCCTACACGGAAATTAAAGCCAACCTCGTCGTAGGGTTCCTCAACACGGAGTTGGACGACCTCCAAGCGCGATTCCTTCGTCTCGCGACCGCGTGCGGATTCCCGCCGCCATCGCCCTCACCGCCGTCTTCGGTCCCATAGTCGCACGCCTCGGGGGGGATCGTCGGGCCATGATCATCATGCGAGAGACGAAGGAGGGCTACCGTGCGAGCGAGGTGGACGGGAACGCGATCGTGGGCTGGCTGGCATTCGCGGCCGCGCCAGCCGCAGGATTCCGGCGACCGAGGCCGGAACGGAGCCCGCGGAGCGGGCGGCAGAGCGGGACCAGAGCGATCTTGCCTCCCAGCCCTTGATCTCGCGCGGACTGCGGAATAGCATCCGGTGCATGCCCTCCCCCTGCGAGCTCTGCGGACGCGCCGCTCCCATCACGAGGCACCACCTCGTGCCGCGTTCGCGCAAGCGCCACAAGACGAGGAAGACCGGCGACCCGACGCTGCCGCTCGTGGGCCTCTGCCGCAACTGCCACGAGATGGTCCACGCCACCTTCGACAACAAGCAGCTCGAGAGGCTCTACCACACCGTCGACGCGCTCCGCGCCGCGCCCGAGCTCGCCTCCTACCTCGCCTGGATCCGCAAGCAGCCTGCGACCGTGCGGTTCCGCACGCGCCGGAGGAAGTAGGCGCATGATCGTGATGAAGGAGACGGGTACCGGCTACCGCGCGGGCGAGTTCCCGCTCGCGGAGTGGCTCATCGCCATCTTCCTGGTCATCGCACTCCCCGCCACGGCCCTCTCGGGTCTATGGGGGTCCCCCGTGCGGGACGTTTGCGCCCCGCTCGCGGCCTTGGCGACGGCCCTCCTTGCAGGCAGCGTATATTCCCTCCTCTCGTCATGGAGGCGGAAGCGCTGGGTCGAGCTGGATTACTCGGGAGGAACCGTGCGCTGGGGCGGCGGAGCCTCCACGCCCCATGAAACGACGGTCGCACGATTCGACGTCGATCGCCTCCCTGACGGCGGGCCGTACCGCCTCATCGCCGTGCGCGTCGACGGCGAGGCCGTCGGGTTGCAGCCGCAGTGGGAGTCATGGTACCCCTCGGGCTTGATGGCGCTCGCGCGGCGTTTCAACGAGCTGACGCGCGACTGAGGGAGGCTCCCCCACATCCGCTGGAACGAGAGTCAGGACCGGTACCGCCAGGAGGTTTCGCGGTTCATGACCCTTCGGGTCTTCGTCCGAACGACGAGGTCCCCTACCGCACCGACGCGACAACTCGCGCGGCGCCGGTCAGCAGGCCGACCCATCCTCCCGCAGCCGACTGCGCTTCGTGGCCTCCGCGTGCAGAAGAAGAGCGCGGCGCCCGACACGACCGCGGCGAAGACCGCGCACAGGCAGATCCGTCGGAGGACCGCCTGCTGGCGACACTGCGGATTCTCCAGTCTAGGCTCCGCCCTCGAGGACTCCTACTGCTTGGCGCGCCGCTCCCAGACCATGAACGCGGCGAGGTAGTAGAAGAGCGCAAGCAGCAGCAGCGCGCGGATCCCCGAGACCATCGAGAGGTACTCGGAAAGCCCCCCCGCGACCGCGCCGAGGAGGTTCGACCCGAGGGCCCCCTCGACGTCCTTCGCCTCGCGGAACGCGCTCGCGAAGAGGAATCCCGCAAAGAAAAGCGGCAGCGCGACGAGGGCCCCTCCCAGGACCGATCGGCCGACGAACCCCATCCCGAGGAACGCCGACGACGGCACGGCGTAGTTGAGGATCAGCGTCCCCCACAGGAGGGCGTGCATCCACCTCGAGGGCGGCCTCGCGCGGATCGACGCGAGGAGGTTTCCCAGCAGCGCCATGACGAGGACCATCGTGATGACCACGGCGGTCACGACCCAGGTCGCGCCGAACAGGAGGGCGAGCGAGGCCATCCCGCGGACCTCGAGCAGGAGGAACGCGGCGCCGAGCGAGGCCATGAATCCGTCCCACTTCGCGCCCTTCGCGAGGCCGCCCCAGCCGAGGACGACGAAGCAGCCGAGGAGGAGCGCGAGCATGACCGCGTATTCCTTCGGGAAGGTGCGGTCCTCCTTGTAGATGAACGGCCAGTCGTCGGTCGGGAGGTCGGGGATGGCCTCCTCGGGGAGCTCGTCATGCCTCCACCCCTTCGGGTCGCCGGTGACCCAGTCGCGGACCCCCTTGCCGCCGGCGAACACCACCGCGTAGGCCGCGCCCGAGGGAAGGGTGACGAAGTCCTCTCCGAATACCTCCTTGAACATCCCGTAGAAGCGGTTGAACACCCAGCCGCGGTGGAGCGTGAACGCGAGGTGGACGACGCCGTCGGGCATGAGGTGGTCGCGCGCCTCCTGGAGGGCCTCGAGGGTGTAGACGTAGTTGTCGAGGCGGAGGCGCCCGATGCCGCTGACGAGCGTATGGGAGTCGAGGATGGCGAAGACCACAAGGTCGTACCGGTCGCGGCTCTTCTTGAAGAAAGAGCGCGCGTCCTCGACGTGGGCATGGACGAACGGGTTGTCGTAGGGCCGCTCGGGGTGCATCTCGCATCCGATGCGGTAGATCTCGGGGTCGATCTCGACGGCGTCGATCCACGTGGCGCCGCAGCGGAGGGCGGCGGCGACGTCATTGCCCGTGCCGGCGCCGACGATGAGGACCTTCTTCGGATGCCGCTTCCGGTACGGCTCCTCGTAGTAGTCGCGGAAAACCTGGAGGTCGGGAAACTCCTGCTCCGACGGGTATCCGAAGTCGATCATCTTCTGGTAGTAGTTCGTGTTCACGGCGAGGTTGGTGCCGGCCTTCCGCTTCACTCCCGACTTGTCGACGAGCTCGTACGGCGACAGCTCGATGTGATAGTAAGGCGACCAGATGAGCCCCTTGTCCCACTCGTGGACGATCAGGAGCACCGGAACGAGGCAGACCGCGCAGAGGACGCGGTGCCACCATCGGCCGAGGAGGAGTGCGACGGCGCCTGCGACGGCGAACCATGCGAGGGAGGTGCGCTGGACCCAGCAGAGGAGGGCGAATCCCCAGACGCCGACGAGGGAGCCGACGAGGTTGAGGGAATAGGCGGCGAGGGGCGGGGAGCCCTGGAAGGCGCGGCCGATTTCCTGGCCGATCGGGACGAAGGCGGCGCCGGAGAGGAGGAGGAGGAAGAGGAAGGCGGCGTGCCACTCGGCGGGCTCCTTCCAGCCGGAGAGGGTCCCGAGCTCGCGCAGCTCCTCGCCGGTCCACGAAACCTTGGTGGAGACCTCCTGGAAGAAAGGGGTAGTCGCGAGGTAGACGAACAGCAGGAGGAGGGGGCCGAACGCGGGCCAGAGGTTGACGCGGCGCGGGGCGAGGATGCAGCCGAGGCCGATGCCGAAGACGGCTGTGATGAGGGGAAGGTTGGCGTAGTAGGCGAAGATGGGGCACTGCGCCGAGAACCAGCGGATGACGACCATCTCGTAGAAGAGGGAGAGGAAGCTGACGAGGAGGAGTCGGGTGGCGGATGTGCGCGGGCGCGGTGCGGGGTCGAGCATGGCGCGGATCTGACCACACGGGCGTGGGAGAGGCAACGGGAAACGGGTCCATGGAGAGGCTCGCGTACTCCTGCAACGCTGCTTCGTCGAACAGCCCCGAAGGAGGCAACGGGAAACGGGTCCTTGGCTGGGTTCGGGCACTCCGACAAAGCCGCTTCCTCGAACAGCCCCGAAGGGGCGCAATGAAAGAGCCCAGGGCGGAGCGAAGCGGAGCCCTGGGAAGGAGCACCCAGCAACCCCGCGAGCCCCGAAGGGGCGACATACACCGCCGCGGGTTGTATGCCGCCCCTTCGGGGCTGCAAATGCTCCCTGCGGCTGATTTGCCAGGGCTGCGCCCTGGGCCGGCCCGCTGCGCGGGCGCCCCGATTTCGCCCCTTCGGGCTGTCTTTGGAGAGGAGCGTTGCAGGAGTGCGCGAGCCTGCCTCGAATCCCTTGCGCCCTGCGCGATCCTCGGGCAGGATTCCGGGCCTCGACCGGGCCTCGAGCGAAGGAGCCGCATGGCGACCAGCGCAGCGAAGACCGTGCAGGAGTACCTCTCGGCCCTCCCCGAGGACCGCCGCGCCGCGATGCAGGCGGTGCGCAAGGTGATCCTCCAGAACCTCGACAAGGGGTACGAGGAGGGGATGCAGTACGGCATGATCGGCTACTACGTGCCGCACAGCCTCTTCCCCGCGGGGTACCACTGCGACCCGCGGCAGCCCTTGACGTTTGCGATGCTCGCCTCGCAGAAGAACTACATGTCGATCTACCTGATGAGCGTCTACGGCAGCGCGAAGCACGCGGAGCGGTTCCGGAAGGAGTGGGCCGCGACGGGGAAGAAGCTCGACATGGGCAAGGCGTGCATTCGCTTCAAGAAGCTCGAGGACATCCCGCTCGAGGTGATCGGCAAGACGATTGCGCGCGTCCCCGCGAAGGCCTACCTCGAGCACTACGAGGCGGTGTTGAAGGGGATGAAGTCGAAGCGGAAGAAGGCCGGACGATGACGCGCCGCATCTCGCCGGCATCGGTGATCGTCGCCCTCGCCATGACCCTGCCGCTCGCCGCGCAGTCCAAGGAGCAGGCGCGCCAGGAGCTCATGCGGCGGCTCCAGGCCGCGGAGGAGGCCTCCCTGGAGTCTCGGCGCGCGTTCGCTGCGGAGCATTTTCGGCACGAGGCGGCCGACGACCCCGACGTGGCCGCAATCGTCCGGGTCCTCGACAACACGAAGATCGACCTCGACTTTACCGACGCGTCCCTCGAGGACATCATCGGGTTCATCCGCGAGTACGCGAAGATCAACATCGAGATCGACCAGAAAGTCCGCGAGGAGGGCCTCGCGGAGAAGAAGATCACGTTCAAGATGCGGGACGCGATCCTCCGGAACGTGCTCGACCTGCTGCTCCGGCAGTACGCGCTGGAGTACACCTTCGACCACAAGGTGTTCCTGATCGTCGAGGCCTTCCCGTCATGGCCGATGTCCGGCTTCAGGAAGGGATCGGAGACCTCTGCCGGATCCCTCGTGCCTCCGCGCGAGGGGGTCTCCTCGAAGGAGGCCGACGAGGCGATCCTCGAGAAAATGAAGG
>Ga0209514_10005852_pt1 | contig 15393 bp, 14 predicted proteins | sample Subgrocontami58m_FD_187452 | JGI IMG/M metagenome (GOLD analysis project Ga0209514, IMG submission 187452) | Subsurface groundwater microbial communities from S. Glens Falls, New York, USA - GMW37 contaminated, 5.8 m (SPAdes) (version 3) | ecosystem: Environmental > Aquatic > Deep subsurface >...
GAGGGATGGTATGCCCGAGTCCTGGGCCGAATTGCGCACCTGTTCATCGAAACCGGGATTGGTCACCACTACGCCGGGAATGCCGGATTGCTCCGCGAGAACTATCGCATGCGCCGCACGCGGTGCGCAGATGCCTCAGCCGCCGTTTCCACTGATGACGGCATGGCAGCCTTTTTCCTTATAAAGTGCTTGCAAGGCCTCGGATTGTTTCCTGGGAGTCCCGGGAGGTTCGGGCAGAAATGCATTAGGCATATCGGTAAACGGGACAATCTTGGCGCCCGGGTATTGCTTTTTCAGGGCTTCCCCGATGACCGGGAGGGTCACGTCGGACTTGAACGCGCTGTTCCACACCATACAGACTGTTTTGCCGGCCAAAGTCTCCGTCCTGGGAGCCATGGCGGTCATCTTGACGGTGCTCTCTCCGATGGGACTCACGACCTTGTACACGGGCTCGGCAGACGGGGCCGATGCCGCGGCATCCTGTGGGCCGCCGGCGGCAAAGAGGTGCACCGCGACGAAACAGGCGAGCATCCAAATAGCAGTTCCGTCAGACTTCTTGAGAAATTGTTGTAAAACGTCCCTCATGACCTAACTCCTTTTTGATTGTTTTTGTGACCGGATCACCTCGCATTTGAGCAAGTGCCATGCCAGGCACTCCCTTGCTGCGACCGGCGCCATTCCTGCCGGTCCACGTGAGAAGATGCCGGCATGGGATCTCTCTTTCCCGGTTAGGATGTATCCAGTTGCCTGCTCAAAAGGGATCCACATTGCCCGAACATCTGGATAAAAAATATCCGCAAAGGGTGTTTGGCCGCCTTCATGCCATGGAATACTTTCTCTGTCTGGGCGCTGATCCGCCTTCCACGGGAGACCACCCGGTTCACTTGCCCAGCGGACTCTTTGCTGGCAGGCGAACAGGCGGGCGCGGAAAAGGGGGAGAAAGGATCTGGCCGCGTAGGGGAGAGAAGGTCCGTTGCGCAGAAGGCTTAAAGGGTCAGTAAATAGTCTTCGGGAGTCTGGGGGCCAGGTCTTGCCGGGCTGTTGAAAAACGTCCATCTGCTGTGTTCCCTCATCTTTCCCTTCGGCATAGCTCAGGGCAGGCTATTTGTCCTGTCATGGTGAGCCAGCCGAACCATCGGAAGCCTTGCAGCTGGACATTTTTGAACAGCCTAAAAAATCCGTGTGCCTTATTATTCAACGGGAGAGAAGTTGGTCTTATCGGCGCCGCAGACCGGGCATACCCAGTCAGCCGGCAGGTCCTCAAATTTGGTCCCCGGTTTAATCCCGTTTTCAGGATCGCCGATTTCGGGGTCGTAAACATAGCCGCATACGTCACAGATGTATTTCGTCATTTGCTCCTCCTGCTTTTTATTATTTTCGTTCTCCAAATATTCCGCGTCCGATCCGCACAATCGTTGCTCCTTCATCTATCGCGATGAGATAGTCGGCCGTCATGCCCATGGAGAGCTCCTTCATCTGCACGCCGGGAATACGCAAAGCGGCGATTTCCTCTTTAAGCTCCCGCAGGCGGGCAAAATAGGGCCGCGCTCTTTCCGGTTCGTCAAAAGGGGGCGGAATGGTCATGAGCCCCTGGAGGGACAGATTTTTCAATGAGGCGGCACTTTTGGCCAAGTCAGGGGCCTGCTCTGGAGAAACGCCGCTCTTGGTAGCCTCTCCGCCCGAATTTACCTCGATCAGGACTTTGATGGTCCGGCCTGTGGCTTGGGCCCGCTTGTTCAATTCCACAGCCAATTCCATCCTGTCCAGCGAATGTATCATGTCGAAAAAACGTACCGCCAGGGCCGCCTTTCTGGTCTGCAAATGGCCAATCATGTGCCATTCGACGGGTTTCTCCCATTTTTCCAGGAGGGCCTGTTTTCTCAGGGCCTCCTGGACATAGTTTTCCCCCAGGATGGTAATGCCTGCTGCCAGCGCTTCCAGGATGCGGTTGTCATCAACCTTTTTCGTCACTGCCAGGAGCTTGATTTCACTGGCGTCGCGGCCGGCGCGGGCAGCTCTCGCTGCTATATTCTCGAGAATTTGACGGATGTTGGCACTTATCTCAGCAACCATTGTTCACCCCGGGAAACTTTATGGCCCCCGCCAGTTTCAACAGCTCCACAAGTTCGCAGAGGGGCAGACCAATAACGTTGGTATAGGAGCCTCGTATTTCCCTGACGAAAAAAGCTCCGCTTCCCTGCAGGGCATAGCCGCCCGCCTTGTCACGGGGCTCCCCGGTATGCACATACCAGCCAATTTCTTCCTCGGGAATTTCTTTGAACAAAACATCCGAGGCCACTGCCTTGCTTAAGAAAGCAGCCGTTGCTTGCCGCAGTATCGCGATGCCGGTAAAAACGCGGTGTTTCCGCCCGCTGAGTTTTTTCAGCATCTTTTTCGCCTCTTCCCCGGAAGACGGTTTACCAAGGATCTCGCCGTCGATCGTCACAATGGTGTCCGCGCCGATGATCCAGGCTTCCGGGTAAAGGGCGGCGGGCTCCGTGGTCTTTTCCCGGGAAAGCCGCAGCACGTGTTCCACCGGTTCTTCTCCCTGCCGGATGGACTCATCAATGAGGCTGGGCAAGACTTCAAAGTCGAGCCCCATCATCGCCAGAAGTTCCCTGCGGCGGGGGGACGCGGATGCCAGGATGATTTTCCCCATTGATACTATCTGCTGGCTCATGACCCCCTGCGGCAGTCGTGTCCTTTCCAACACTTTATTACGTCCCTTGGGCTTTAAGCCGGTCGGCAATCTTGCCGCTAATCAGCCGGCTGGAAATCAGATCGCCTGTTATGCCGACCCTTATAATAACGGAGGTCTGATCGGCGGCTAAATACTTGAGGTCGAGGATGACTTTTTCCTCCTCAATATAGCCGATGATCCGGCCCGAGGCGATCTTGCGGCTTATTTCCAAAGGGGAGGCTTTCATTTCCTCCATGATCTTCTCGGCAGCCGTCCAGACCTTGTCGAGAGGGTAATTGAAAGTAGTTTGTAAGGATTTATCCTCATTGATGAAAGAGCCGGAGCTGATGCCCATTGTCCTGCCGCCGATGACCGTGACGGCATCGCAACCGTAAATTGTGAGACAGCTGATAAGAAAAAGTGTTCTCAGGCAGTTCTTTGACATCTATTTCCCCCTTAACGGTTTTTATCTGATAGCCATTAGAAAATTGGAAATTGCCTTCCGGTGGGAAGGAATTTCGTTAACGTCTTTATCCCGCTAATCGGGGCCAGGCATCAGAAAAAAGTGCGGCCCGCCTGGATGATTGCCCACAGCAAAACGATCAAAGTCAGGAGCAGACAAACGGTAGCCAGTATCCGGTGCACGATGAATTCCCCGCCCCGTTCCCGGTAGCCCAGCAACCAGGCCGCCAGTATTCCCGAGACAACACCGCCGCCGTGGGCCCAGTTGTTGATTCCCGGGACCAGCAGACCGAAGATGAGGAGGCCTACTATCCATCCGGTCGCCTGTTTGTAGATGGCCTCTCCGTAAAAGCCGCCCCGTGATTTACCATAATACAAAATCGCCCCGATCAGCCCGCAAAGACTGGCGGAGGCGCCGATAGTGAAGGGCACTCCGGCCAGCACCGATAGGAAGAAGCCGATTATGCCCGTCAGCGTGTAGATGATGACGAAACGGTGGAAGCCGAATTCCTGGGAGACAAAAGGTCCCAATTGGGCAAGGGCCAGCATATTGAAAATAAGATGCATCAGTCCGCCATGGAGAAAGGACGCGGAAACCAGGGTCCACCAACGTCCAAATCCGGCGATGGGAATGCTGCCGGTAGCCCCCAGAATAAAAAGTCCGTCCTGAGAAGGGGAAAGGAAGGTGAAAGGGTTGGCGGACAGGGAAATACGTGAAAATCCTGCCAGGAGGGATAAGATGTAAAATCCGATGTTTATATAGATAATGGTCCTGGTAATATCCAGCGCTGGCCCACCCAGACGACCAAAGAAGAAATTCTGGGCGCCGGGTTTGAGTAAACCGCAATAGGGGCAGCGCGGTTCATCGGCGCTGATCAGTTTACGGCAATTCGGGCAAAGCAGCGACGAACGCTTCTTGGCGAACATATTTTAAAAAAACCTCATAATTTCCGGCATAGTTATGAATGTACCGATGGAGGTTGTTAAATTAACGACGATAAACAATACAAAAATGCGCGTTATCCTATTGCTGAATATTCCCCGGATGCTGGATATATCGCTGGTGAATTCGAGAAAATCTAAAACCCTGGGTCTCCTCACGATGACCTCGGTGAGCCCCGCCACCCATCCGGCCGCAACCAGGGGGTAAAGGGTGGTAATGGGGGCCGTAAAGGCGGACAGGATGATCGTCAGCGGATGCGCCAGCATCAGCAGGGCGCCCAGACCGGAGAAGGCGGCCGTGACTGCGGACCATCCGAGGAGCATGTCCAGGTTCGGGTGGGCTCCGGAGAGGAAAAATCCCAATACGAAGGAACCGCAAATAATAAGAGGAACAAGCCAACGCGCGACGGCGGCCCAGGGACCGGCAGGCGGTATTTCCAGCAGCGGTTCTATATCGATCCGCCGGCCGATGTTCTTCATTACGCCCGACAGATGTCCGGTTCCCATGACCGCCAGGATCTTTCGTCCGGGGGCGCCGGCAATGGCATGGGCCATGTACTGGTCCCTTTCATCAAATAAAATACCCTTTACTTTAGGTGCTGCCTTAACCGCCGGGCGCAGCGCCAGTTCGAGTACGCCCTGCCGTTTAAGCCCTTCCAGGTCGTCTTCGCTCACGTCCTCGCTAAAGAAAAGTGAAAGCAGCATGGCGGGCGCCGCTTTCATTTTTTGTATAAAACCCAGGCATCTCCACAGGCGTAGCAGGGAGATCCGGAGTTCGCGATCGGCAAGCACAATTTGAGCTTGAATTTCTTCTGCCTTCCTGATTGCCCGCACCGCATAATCGCCGCTTGGCAGAGGGAACTTCCAGGACATTTTTCTTTCCCAGGAACTCAAAAACAACTGGATGAGCAAAAGCGCGGTCCGCTTTTCGCGGATTACCTTGAGGATATCCATTTCATGCCATTCTTCTTCCTGCTTCAGGGCTTCAAAACGCATCTTGCAGAGTTCAAAACAAACCGTATCGGGTTTTTCCGCTGTGATGGCCTGCTCCACCAGCGCCGCATCATCCTGCGAAAGGGGTGCAACGCCCAGGAGGATAATCTCTTTATCGCCGCAGGCCAGGCGATGCCAATTGGATTCTCCCCGGTTGCCGAAAGAAGGTGCGGTCTGGCTGCTCATCTCTAAGATTCTCCGCAAGACATGGCATTTCCTTTAATAATTTTAGACTGATCCCGATAAACGGGCTAAGTAAGTTTGCGAAATTATTTTTTGCCAGAAGAACGCGGAAAATAATTTCTTACTTGTTAATAATTAACAGCATTTGCCGTGCTTGTAAAGGTAAATGCGACATGCTAAGGGGGGCACTGGAGACGAAGGAGAAAAGATATGATTGCCGGTAATTTACGGGCGGGTGATAGAGGGGACATCCGGATTGAAAGCGTGGCCTTTGGCGGGCAAGGAGTCGGCCGGGTTCAGGGCCTGGTCGTATTTGTGCCTTTTACCGCGGAAGGCGATGAAGTGGAAATCGAGATAACATCCGTCCGAAAAAAATTTGCCTGGGGAATTATGAGGCGCCTGCTCAAGGCATCGCCTTATCGCACCGCCCCGGTTTGCCGTCATTTTGGCGAGTGCGGCGGCTGTCAGATGCAGCACATTGCCTACGAACGTCAGTTGGTCATTAAGGAGAGACAAACAGGTGAGATATACACCCGCCTGGGCAAGATCCCGCTGCCCCCCCTCGGGGAAATCGTCGCCTCACCCCTGCCTTTGCACTACCGGGGCAAAGCGGATTACCACATTCAGACCCATGCGGAGGGAAGGCCGTTTAGCCTGGGTTTCGTGCAAACCTCCAAAGACGCCGTCCTGGACATTGAGAGGTGCGAAATTGTCGAGGAAAGCATCAACCGCGACTACCGGTCCTGGCGGGAAGCCGTGCTCCGCGGAGAAAAAAAGGCGCACCGCGACCGGCATACGATTTGGTCTGCTTCCGGGGAAAACAGGCGGCTGGCAGTTCCGGAAGGCAGTTTGCCGGTCCTGATTACCAGGACCGTTGGGGACCGGCGGTTTGTTGTTCCTTACGAAGGTTTTTTTCAGGTCAATAGCTGCCTCGTGAGCACTCTCGTGGAGAAGGTATTGTCTCTGGCGGAGCTCAAGGGAGGCGAGACCGTTGTGGACGCCTATTGCGGTGTCGGTCTTTTCTCGCTTTTCCTGGCTCCTCTTGCCGCAACCGTGGTGGGCATCGAAATCAACCCCGGGGCAGTTAAGTGTGCCGGTGAAAATATACGGGAAGCAGGCTGTACGAACGTCTCGTTTTTACAGGGCGATGTAGGTGAAGTAATGAAGCGCCGGTTTGCCGGCGGGGGACGCAAGGCCGATGTCGTCATCCTGGATCCTCCCCGAACCGGCTGCGACCGGAAGGTTTTAGAGGCCCTCCGGGACATGAAGGCCCAAAGGGTAATTTACATTTCCTGCAATCCTGCTACCCAGGCCAGGGACGTGCGCCAGTTGGTGGAAGCCGGTTTCTCCCTGGAATGTCTGCAACCGCTGGATATGTTTCCCCAAACAGCCCATATTGAAGTCGTCGCCGTTTTGAGGAGGTAAGGGGATGAGGAGCCCGTTACGGAAAGGCTGAAAATTGCTATCAGTAGGGATGAGCAGCTCTGATTCCCCTGGCCCGACTCCTGATCTTTCGTCCGCCGTCGCTTCTTCAAGTCAGTAATTAAGTGAGCTCTGTGCCCCCGCCCCCCCGGTATGCAAGGAGCCCAAGGGCGGCAATTGCCGCCAGAACCGCTCCGCCCAGGAACGTAGCAGGTGCTCCGCAGGAGCTCCACAGCAGTCCGGCAAGGGCGCTCGCCAACAAAAGTGCACCACCGCTCACCAGATTGAAGATGCCGAACGCGGTGCCGCGCAGCCGGACGGGAGCGGCATCCGCCACCAGCGCGGCGAATAGTCCTTGCGTCAGCCCCATGTGTACTCCCCAGAGTGCCGTACCGATGAAGACGGCGGACGGCGATGCCGCGGCGGCCAGCACAATGTCGGCGGCCACCAGAATGGCGAGCCCCACGATAAGCAGGGTGCGGCGGCTGAGGCGATCGGCGGCGGCCCCTGCCGGGTAGGAGGTGCCGGCGTAGGCAAGATTCATCACGATCATTACCATTGGCGCGTAGCCGATGGTCAGTCCCACATCCTGGGCGCGGAGCACCAGGAAGGCTTCGCTGAACCGGGCCAGGGTGAATCCCGCGCTGGCGAGTACGATGAACCAGTAATGGCGCGGCAATTCCCGGGCTCCGGCCCAGCCTGGAGAGTTGCGCGCTCCGGGGTTAGTTTCTGCAGGTTCAGGTTCGTGAACGCCAAAGATCAGCAGGAAAACGGAGAGGAATGCCGGAACAACGGCGATCCAGAGCACGATTCTGATATCGTTGGCCAGCCATGCCATAAAGGCTACAGCGAGCAGCGGGCCGATGAAGGCCCCGACGGAGTCCAGGGACTGGCGGAGCCCGTATGCCTTCCCGCGCAGCTCGCGAGGGGTAATGTCGGCCACCAGTGCGTCACGCGGCGCGCCCCTGATTCCCTTGCCGATCCGGTCGATGAAACGGGCGGCAAATACCCAGCCGATGGTGGACGCCAGCGGGAAGATGGGCTTGGTAAAGGCCGCTAGCCCATAGCCGAGCAGTGCAAGCATTTTGCGCCTCCCCAGATAGTCGCTCAGGGTGCCGGAAAATACTTTTGTGATGGCGGCGGCGGCCTCGGCAACGCCCTCGATGAATCCGACGGTCGTAACGGAGGCGCCCAGGACGGAGACCATGAAGACTGGCAGCAGGCTGTGAATCAGCTCCGAAGAGACATCCATGAACATTGAGACCAGACCGAGCGCCCAGATGCCCGCGGGCAAGGCCCGGTAAGTTCCCGACGCCGCAGGGGAAGGAACGCCCCCCCGGGGAGTTATTTCCTTAATTCCCATACCTGTGCCAGCCATTTATCGAGGTCGGTAAGCGCCCGCGCGGCGTAGTGGCGGCCCCGTTCTTTTTTGGGCACCTTGCCGGTGAGGGTCGGAAAGATGCCGAAGTTGACGTTCATCGGCTGAAATGTCTTGTGATTGGCGCCGGTAATGTAGTTCAGGAGGGCGCCGTGGGCGGTCGTCTCCGGTGGCTCCGGCACCGCCCGTCCCGATAAACTGCCGTGGACGCTCAGGCCGGCCCAAAGTCCCATTGCCGCCGATTCCACGTATCCTTCCACACCCGTTAGCTGACCGGCGAAGTATATGTTTTCCTTGCCCCGCAGGCGCAGTCCCTTGGTGAGGAGCAGGGGGGAATTGATAAAGGTATTGCGGTGCATGCTGCCGTAGCGGGCGAATTCGGCCCGTTCCAGCCCCGGAATTGTCCTGAAGACCCGCTGTTGTTCGGGCCAGGTCAGCTTGGTCTGGAAACCCACCATGTTGAAAAGGGTGGCAGCCAGGTTCTCCCGGCGGAGTTGGACAACGGCATGGGGCATTTTACCCGTTCGCGGGTTGATAAGGCCGACCGGCTTCATGGGACCGAAGGCCAGCGTTTGCGGACCCCTTTTGGCCATTACCTCGACCGGCATGCAGCCCTCGAAGCACTTCAGCTCCTCGAAAGTCCGGAGCGGTACATCTTCGGCTTCCGTTAACATTCTCCAGAATTGTTCATATTCTTCCCGTTCCAGCGGGCAGTTCAGGTAGTCCCCCTCGCCGGTATCATAGCGGGAGGCGGAAAAGACCTTGACGTAATCGATTGAATCGGCGGTGATGATGGGCGCGATTGCGTCATAGAAGTAAAGATAGTCTCCCTGGAGCAACGTGGAGAGGTGTCGGGCCAGGGTAGGGGAGGTAAGTGGCCCTGTGGCGACAATGACGGGCGAGTCAGCAGGCAGTTCCCGGACTTCCGCCCGGATGATCTCCAGCGACCGGCACGCGCTAAGCTTTTCTTCGATGTAACGGGAAAATTCTTCCCGGTCCACGGCCAAGGCACTGCCGGCCGGAACGGCGCAGCAATCAGCTGCCTCGATGACGAGCGATCCCAGGCGCCGCATTTCTTCCTTCAGGAGCCCGACGGCGTTTTCCGTGCTGTTGGAGCGCAGCGAGTTGCTGCATACCAATTCGGCCAGATGCGGCGACTTGTGGGCCGCGGAAAAATACTGCGGCTTCATCTCGTAAAGCGTGACCCGCTGCCCCCTCTGCAGCAATTGCCAGGCGGCCTCGCACCCCGCCAGGCCGCCGCCAATAATGATCGTAGAAGCGTTGACAGTCATTGGAGCTCTGCTGGAGGAGTCGCCCCCAGTCCCCTGTAGGTTAGGAATATCAATGGCGGTTTTTCACGGCAAGGCGAATGGTTTCAGGCCTCGGCTTTGAACTTTACGATGTTCTTGCATTCGGGGTAGCCGGAGCAGCCGAGGAAAGGACCAAATCGTCCGCGTTTGATCGCCAGGGGTCGGCCGCATTTCTCGCAGAGGTTTTCCGTCAGTTCCGGCGGTTGAGAATTGGCGGCTCCGGCGGCTCCCTTTCCCGTTTTGACAATGTTCTTGCATTCCGGGTAGCCGGTGCAGCCGAGGAAGGTCCCGAAACGGCCCCTCTTGACGGCCATCGGTTTTCCGCATTTCTCGCAGACCGTGTTATTCTCCGTTCCCCCTGCCGGGGCAAGGACCGGTGCCCCATCGGGACCGATGTTGATCGTATGCTTGCATTCCGGGTAACCGGAACAGCCGAGGAAGGTCCCGAAACGGCCGTTCTTAACGGCCATCGGCTTGCCGCAAAGGGGGCAGGAGACATCCGGACCATTTTCCCCGCCGTTGGCCGCGCGCTCCTCAAAAACAAATTCCACCTTCCAGTCGTCATTGAGGCGGAGCTTGGCGGGGAAAGGCTTGCGAGTTTTGAAGGAGAAAAAGCCATCCAGCGGTCCAATCACCCGCTTCTCCATCAGATCGATGGCCTCGTCTTTGGTGATCAGCCGCTGGCTCATGGTCTTGTAGAGCTTGAAGTCGCAGCCGACACATTCATAGGCCTTGAGTTTTTCCCGCAATTGAGCGCCACATTTCGGGCACTTTCCAAAAGGTTCGCTGTTTTCAAATCCGGTGTCCATATCAAATCCCCTTGCTTTTTCAACGATCTGAGCCGTAAATTGCATGATGTCTCTCATGAAGTCAGTACGGCGGAGTTTGCTTTTCTCCATCAGGAGCAGCTTGTTCTCCCACTCGCCGGTGAGGGTCGGAGAAACGAGTTCCTGCACAGGAATGGCCTCCAACAGGTGGATCAGGTTCATCGCTTTTGAAGTGGGCACCAGATCCCTGCGGTCGCGTGTTACATAGTGAGCGCTGATAAGTTTCTCGATCGTTTCCGCGCGCGTGGCCGGCGTGCCCAGGCCGCGTTCTTTCATGGCTTCGGCCAAGGCCTCGTCGTCCAAGAGCTTTCCCGCCGTCTCCATGGCAGCCAGAAGCGACGCATCGTTGTAGCGGGGCGGCGGATTGGTTCGGCATGCTTCCAGTTTCACCTCGGACGTCAATATTGCTTCGCTTTTTCCGAGGGCGGGCAGATGGCTGGCGATACCGACTTCGGTCTCCACCTCCACTTCCCTGCCGAACGCCTCCCGCCAGCCAGCCTTCGCCAGTACCCTTGCGGTAGTGCGGAAGGTATCTTCGCCGACATGGGTGGTCCGTTCGACGATTTTCCATACGGCCGAGTCCATGAAGGCGGCCAGGAAGCGCCGTACGACCAGGTCATACACCTTCTGTTCCACGACGGTGAGGCCTTTCGGCAATTCGCCGGTGGGGATGATCGCAAAGTGGTCTGAGATTCGGGTGTTGTCGAATATTCGTTTTGCCATCTGGGCCCGGGAAGGATCGCCGATACCCTGGGCGAGCGCGGTGTATGCCCCGTCCAGGGAACCCAGTATCCGGCTCACTTCGGCGGGGTAGTCTTCCGGCAGGCATTTGCTGTCAGTGCGCGGATAGGTGAGAACCTTGTGCTTTTCATAGAGGGACTGGGTTGCCGAAAGGGTAGTCCGCGCAGAAAGTCCGAAGCGCCGATTCGCTTCGCGCTGCAAAGTGGTGAGATCAAACAGGCTGGGAGGGGATTCCTTGGTTTCCTTCGCTTTGTCTATTGCTGTGGCCGCCTGACCAACACAGCGCGCCACGATCTCGTCGGCCAGCGTTTTGGACCAGATCCTGTCGGCTCGGTCGTCCGGATCGCCAGGCTGTTTCTTGAAGCCCTTCTTAATCCAGACTCCCTCGTATGTCTCTCCCGATACCTCAAATATGCCCCTGGCAAGCCAGTAATCACGGGACACGAAAGCCTGGATCTCCTTTTCCCGTTCCACCAGCAGGGCCAGTGTGGGAGTTTGGACGCGTCCCAGGTTGGCGGTTTCCTTTACTTTTCTCCCGAACAGGCGAACAGTGAAGGCGCGCGTGGCGTTGATGCCAACCAGCCAATCCGCCTCTGACCGGCACACAGCGGCGTCGGCAAGGCCGGCCTTCCGGTCACCTGGCAGCAAATGGGCGAAACCTTCCCGAATCGAGGCGGGCGTCATGGATTGCAGCCATAGACGCTCGGTGCTTTTTTTGATCCCCAGGTACTTCATAATGTAGGTGAAGATAAGTTCGCCTTCGCGCCCCGCGTCGCAGGCATTAACGATGCCAACGATTTCCTTGCGCTTCGCTTCCCGCTTGATGATGTCGAGGAGTTCGGAACCTCCCTCGGAAGCCGTTTCTTCCGAATCTTTCTTCTTCCGAAATCGGCCCTGGGGGCCGTCGCTTGCGGACGGCTTTAACTGGAAGGTTTCCGGCAAGATGGGAAGTGCTTCGAGCCTCCAGAACCCATACTTTTTCTTGTCCAGATCCTCGGGCATGCAAAGCTCCACGAGGTGGCCGGCGGCTGAGCAGACAATCAGGTCATCACGGTCGAAGACCTTGCCGCGCGCCTTGAAGCCGCCCAGGGCTTTGGCTATGTCGCGGGCGACAGACGGTTTTTCGGTTATGATAAGCTTCTTGGACATCAGCGGTATTCTCACTCCTTGCGTATGTACATTTTCCCCGGCAGCTGGCGGACTAATCCCTTCAGTTCCAGCAACAGAAGATTATTTAAAATGCCACCGGCATTGGCGCCTGTCAAGGCGACCAGGTCGTCGATATGAAGTGGGGCCGCGGCTATATGTTTTAGCAGGCGGTCTTCCTCGGCAGTCAGCTCCAGGCCGGGCGCAGGAGGATCGTTCCGGGGGAGACCGGTCTTACCGGAAGATGGATTTTCCTTCGAGGGGAGGGGGGCAGACAGTGCTTTTTTTCGCCTGATCTGGGGCAGGATCTCTTCTATGATATCGCCGGCCCCTTCAACCAGTTTAGCCCCGTCCTTGATCAGTTTGTTTGTGCCCTTTGAGCCTTCGGAGTCGATACTGCCGGGTACGGCGAAAACTTCCCGTCCCTGTTCCAGGGCAACACGGGCGGTTATCAGGGAACCGCTTCGGTAATTGGCCTCCACTACCACCACCCCCAGTGCCAGACCGCTGATGATTCTGTTGCGGGCAGGAAAATTAGGTCCATGAGGAGGTGTGCCGAAGGGGAATTCAGTAATTACGGCCCCCTGGGCGCATATTTGTTCGAAAAGTTCACGGTTTTCCGGAGGATATACGACGTCAATGCCGCAGCCCAGGACCGCGATCGTCCGGCCTTTCGCAGCCAGACTGCCCCGATGGGCGGCGGTGTCGATGCCCCGTGCCAGGCCGCTCACGGTGGTGATGCCTTCGAGGGCAAGTTCCCGGCAGAGCCGTTCCGTTGAGAATTTGCCGTAGGGACTCGCCAGGCGAGAGCCTACAACGGCGATGCAGACATCGTCTTCCCGGAGCGTTCCCTTAACGTAAATAAAGGGCGGAAAGTCATAAATGTTCAAGAGACTTTGCGGGTAAAGCCGATCCCGGCAGTTTATGATGGACACCTTTCCGTCCCGGGCGAGGGCGAGTTCCTTCTCTACTTGTGGCCATTCGGAGAAAGCCTTGATCCGGCTGGCCACCTTCGGGCCGATGTCAGCTGTTTGCCGGAGTTTATCCAGAGGTGCCGCGAAGGCCTCCTCCGGGGAGCCGAAGGCATGCAAAAGGTTCAGGAAACCCACGTTTCCCAGGCCGGAGACCCGTCTTAAAGCCAGCCAATATTTTAAATTATTATCTGCCATTTACCCTTGTTCTGCTTGCATAAGCGGAAAGATCGCGCAAAATATAACTTATGATTAAGGAGTGTCAAGCTATTTTACCGGCACCGGGGCAACCGGGTTTAGTAAGTTAGAAATTGTTTCCTGTGGGAAAACAATTTCTAACTTACTAAAAGGCGTTGCGTTATCTGATCCTTTGCGTTAAAAGCGGCAGTGAATTTTACTGAAGGAGCACCCATGTTAAGGCCTTATAAGACAGGTTCCATTGTCATGATTATGGTCTTCCTGTTTTCCTCTCCGCTCCGGCTTTTCGCTGCCGGGCCGGCATCGGGATGGGACGGGAAGGGCCGGGGGAGCGTCTCCCTTGATTTTTCCCTGGCAACGGCCAAGGAAGAGGCCGGCAGAGCCGTTTTGTCGGTGGCACCGCGGGAGATTGACTTGGGAGATATCAATTTTGATGAAGTTACCCGTGGTCAGTTTTCCTTAAAGAGCATCGGCGGCGGCAATATTGCCTGGTTTACGGAAGGTCCAGAGGGCTGGGCGCAATTGCCGGACCAGGGATTGGCCGGCAAGCTGTCTTCTGACCAGGATTATCTCCACTTATCCATCAGGTCAGTAAGAGGCCCCCTTGCGGAAAATGTCGATAGTGCAAAGCGAAAATCTTATAATGTTCAACTAAAACTCGAAGCCGGGGGCAAAGTTGCCGGTTTTAGCCGAGAACTGCCGGTGGGGACGTACCGGGAACCGCTGAGAATTATCTCCCCCGGCGGCTCGAGAACCGTGTTTCTGAACTTTCGGGTTACCGATGCCAAGCCGGAATCCCCCTTGGTCGTGGAGCCGCCCCGACTTGATTTTGGCGTTATGAGTTCCGGAAAACAGGCAACCAAGCAGATTAGGATAACGAATAAGGTCCGGGACACCATTAAGTGGCGCGTAATCGTGCCCAAACCGGGCGATGAGAAGCCAGGTCTCCCCCCCATGAGAGGGGAGTATGTATCTTTCCGTAACGATGATATTAAGACCGGATCGATCTATTTGCCCGCTGCTCACCTAAAGGGGACCTTGGACATTTCGGGTATCTGGGTGGAGAGTGAAGGTTATCCGGCTGCCGGTGACAGCAACAGCGCAATCAGGTTTAAATTTTCCGGAACCGGCGTGGACTTGTATGCCTGGCAGGGACCTGAGGGCGGCGAATTGACGGTTTATGTTGATGAGCAAATGATTCAGTTTTACCAGCTCAACTCCCCCGAGCGCAGCCGAAAAGAGCTGCCCGTAATTTCCGGCCTGCCCGATGGACCCCATGTAATAACGCTGGTAAGCGGCGAGAGCGGCAGTATCGTCGAGGGAGTGAGAGTTTACGGCAAAGAGTTGATGCGGGGAAACCCGGGTTGGATGACCGTCATCCCGAACTCCGGCACGACAACAAGAGAGATGGATTATCTCAGCGTCCGAATTGATACGCAACAGTTAACCCCTGGTTCTTACGGCGAACAAATCATCCTGGCTTCCGATCATGGCGATGTTGTGGTGGAGGCATTCGTCGAAATAAGAGCTGACCAGACGCTCAAGTTTCTCGATGTTTACCGCTATGTAAGGAATCACAATTATCTCTATACGGCCAATCCCCAGGCTGAGGCTGGCCGTCTCCAGAAGGGCGGCTACCGGAAAGAGGGGATTGCCTTTCGTCTTTTTGCCCCGGGTACGCCCGGTACAACGGAGTTTTACCGCTGGTATAACAGCAAGACGGACGACCACTATTATTCCTATATCTTGAATACGGCTGCTAAACCTATGAAGGACTACCTTCTGGAAGGCAGCATTGGGAACATAGCAACATCGAAGCTTACCAATACGCGAGAATTGTATCGATGGTACAATGCGGAAACGGGAGGCCATTTCTACACTATTGATCCGAAAGGCGAAGGGATTGCGAAAAAAGGGTATAAATTTGATGGGATCGCCGGTTATGTGAGATAAGAGTTTGTCTGGCTTCCCGCTCCGCCGGCGAGTTGCGGGAATTGAACTTGACAAAAGATCCCAAAGCGGATATTGATAAATGCCTATAAAGAATGCGCCTGTAGCTCAGCTGGATAGAGCAACGGACTTCTAATCCGTGGGTCCCGGGTTCGAATCCCTGCAGGCGTACCAGAAATTGCATGGTGGG
>Ga0209514_10005862_pt1 | contig 15375 bp, 13 predicted proteins | sample Subgrocontami58m_FD_187452 | JGI IMG/M metagenome (GOLD analysis project Ga0209514, IMG submission 187452) | Subsurface groundwater microbial communities from S. Glens Falls, New York, USA - GMW37 contaminated, 5.8 m (SPAdes) (version 3) | ecosystem: Environmental > Aquatic > Deep subsurface >...
CCAGGCCGGACAGACGCAGGATATCCCCGATCAGGGCGTCGGAGTAAAAACTCCTCCCCTCCCGGTCACCAACCACAACCAGGAACAGGTAGAGCGCCAGCGCGGCATGCGATAGCCTCCCCAAATAACCACCGTGCAGCAGGGCGTGGTCCACGATCGAGTAGCTCCGGGCCTCTCTCATAGCGCGACGGATACGCCAGGTGCGGTCGCTAGTCCATCTGCACTTGCAGAAGCCAGCCCGTCACCCGCAAATGCCGCTATGACGCCATCTCCAAGGGCGAACTGCGCTTGCAGATCAGCCCCCTGAAAGGACCGCCCCGGTGCCTGTAGATGCCCTAATTACGGGTATTCCACGGGGTATCTGCACTTGCAGACCCTCACCGCTCATCAGAAACCGCACCCCAATGTCAGCAGATGCCAATTCGACGTGCTTTGCAGGGCCTATCTCCACTTGCAGAACACCGCCACGCTTGCGGACCGGACGCTCTACTCCGTTTCTGGAATCGGCTAGAAAATAATCAGGGTTTTTCTGCCGCCATAGACGATCCCTCCTGATCTTGAGTCTCCTCCCGCACAACAGCCCGCACGTCTTCTGCCTTGCCCCTACACGCTGGTCGGGACAAAAATACCGCCCACAGATCACACACCGCCGCCCCACCGCCACGTCATCGAGTGTCTTCATGCCCACTGTATCGGCTGAATCACAAAAGAGGTGCTATGAAAGGAATTAAAACCAGCAGTCAGGAATAAAACCCATTACATTATTGACGGAATCAAACAATCAAACCGGCTGGCCTGCCTCAAACCGGCGATTTTGGCAGGCTTTCAAACCGGCGGGGCCAAAGATACGCCGGAAGCTGTCGAAGAAGAAGATCACCGCGAAGGATTTTGTCACCAACACGACATATCAACGCTACGTCATCGGATTGAACGATAATAAAGAATTTGCACTCAATGAGAAGGCGATCGTCGAAGATACGACGCACGACGGATATTTTGGCGTGGTTACAAACGTGGCCAATATGGGCGCAAAAGAAATCATCGAAAATTACAAGACTCTCTGGATCGTCGAAGATGCATTTGGAGAGCTCAAAGGCAATCTGCGTGCCCGTCCTGTTTTTCACTGGAGCGATCGACGAATCATAGGCCATCTGACTTTGTGCTTTCTTGCCTACTATTGCGAAGCGTTGATGACAAAGGCTCTGCGTGAAAAAGGCATAATGCTTGAAAGCCCGGCTATTGAAGATGAAATCATTAAACCAAGGCCGCTCACCGTAGTCGAAGCAATGCGGGAACTTCAGGAAGTGAGAGCGATCCCTGTCAAGGTGCGCTCATCAACTATCTGGGTGCGCACGGACATTACGGGTAACGCTCAAAAATTATTTTCTGCTATTGGGCTAAAGGCCCCGCCCAAGGTACTCAGTCTGCAAAAAGTCAAAATGTAGTGGCACAAGGCTGAAGCTCGCCTGTAACACGCTGTAATATAAAACTATTTTATTTTTTGGTGTCAAAGTCGGGAAAACAAAGCGGTGGATATCTTTCTAGATTATTTGACAATAAATTAAGGGCCGTTTTTTAAGAAAAAAAACCTTCCGAGCTATATTCTAGCGAGTTTTTTTTCAGATCAAGGCCGGCACTGATAATTTCGTTTTTTAAGACAGACCGAATGTCCTTTGGAATACGGTGCTTTTCAAAATGATCACCAATAAGGGATGCGAAACAATTATGGAAAAATGATTCACGATCAGTGGCCCGCTTAGTTTGCTTTATTAGATGTTTATACAGATGATTGAAAAGTTGAAGTGGAGTTGTTTTGCAATATCTGCATATTGCATGAAAGGTCTTGGGATAATATTGAAGGACGAGGGGGTAGTATTCCTGCAGTGACAAATTAAAATCAACTTTGTCTAACCCCTCGTTAAAATAGTAGAAATAGGAAAAAAGGTCGGGTTTATTAGAGATATTTTTATGGATTTTCTTATAATGTTTTCGAGGTATGTAATCATATTTAAGGTGTTGTAGTGCAGAACCAAAATTTACTAGTTTAATATCTTTCGCAAAAGAATTGTAATATGTTGAACCAAAATGTGGATGAACAACGTTAAAAACGATATCATTTTTGGGGTGATTCAATACTAAATTTAGCATCATTTCCAGTGTTTGATTTTTATCGCTGTTGTGTTCCCCGGGAAACCCTATCATAAATGCCGTTCGGCACTTTATGCCATTCAAGTTACATTTATTGATAATTGAATAGATGTTTGCTGTATCAACTTGTTTCCCAATGTTTTGTTGTATCCTTGGAGAGGCCGATTCCACTCCAGAGAAGATGCTTTTACAACCAGCCAGGGCAAGCATTGTGATGATTTTATCATTTAATGATTCTATCCTGGAATCACAATACCACTGAATATCCAGTTCATGCTTTTTTATCTCAGTGCAGAACTCAATAAGCCTCTTAGGATTAGAGGTAAAATTATCATGTTCAATTATAAATCTTTTAATTCCATATTCATTGTTCAGCATCTTTATGTGTTTAACAATATTAGAGGCGGATCGGGAACGATACGAGTTGTTCGAAAGAGGGTTTGAATAATGGCAAAATTTACACTTATAAGGGCAACCACGGCCTGCTTCGATAGGGAAAGCGTCTGAATATAACAAGTAAGGGGCTATGGTAGGGCAGATATTATAATTGGGAAAGGGAATTTTATCCAGATCCTTTTCGATTGGACGGCCTGTGTTTTGATGAATGTGCCCCTTTTTATCACGCCAGGTAATACCAGCAACATCTTCTAAAGATTTATTGTGCAAAATGTTAAGACAGAGGTCTTTGATGACAGTTTCGCCATCACCCCGAACAATTACGTCAAACCATGGAAAACATGATAACGTACTGATATCTGTTACAGAAGCCTGTGGACCGCCAAGAACGACAGGTATTTTGGGATTTCTTTTTTTGTAATACCGAGCCAGTTCAACCATCAAAGGATATTGCACACAATTCGATGTGAAACCTACAATGCTTGGAAACTCTTTCTCAATAAAGCGGAGTGTCCCCTCGAAGAAATTCTTGTTAAATGAAAGGTGCTTACTTTTTATTAATACCTGTAGGTCAACTATGCTGGTTTCAATATTTACACCCACAAGCGCTGTTGCAATAGAAAAGAGGGAAAGAGGAATATGGACATTAAAAACGTCCTCCTTTCGGAAGAAAGGGAGCGCAACTAAACACACCAAACCACTCAACATTTTTCGATACAATTATTTATTTGATCCGGTTTACACTAACCCGCCAACAACGCCCTTTATCTTCTTTACATCCTTCATCAGCTTTTTCTTGTCAGGCATTTGGCTGATCTTTTTCTCAATGTTTTTGATCTGAATAGCAGCCTTCTTGATCTGCCCAACGGCGAACTTCTTTTTTGGATCGGACATGGATGGCCTCCTTTATTTTTAACTTGCAGATATTATCATCTAACCAGATAATAATGTCAAACAAAATAATTCGGTTTGTTTAAATGGGAATTAATGGGCCCCTAATTGCAAAAACTGCTTTTTATGTATAATTCTTCTTTCAAAAATGACCGTCTTATCGACGCGTCAGAATATTTCCGAATATAACTGCGAAAAAAAGGCAGATACCGTGTCAATAAAAGTTTACCCTCGTAAAATTGGAATTTAGCGCCAATATCCTTGAAAAAGGAAATTATTTTTTGTCCAGCTTCGAAGGGACACAATGACAGAAATTGTAAAAGCAATGATGTTGTGTTTGGAAAGAAATTAAACAAAAAAGTGAATAATATGCAAGCTTCCTGCAGAGTTGCCGGGTCCAAAGGATTTTGCTTGATATGATAAAACGAAGGGAATATGTGTGGATTTCTTTTTATTAGTGATCGCTCAGAAGGAAGTGTAGTGAGCAGGGGAGTTGTCATTGTTTTCTTGATATTGTCTTGCGTGAACCTGTCTTTGAAAGTATCATATATTTCGCTCCCCTTAAAAAATTTGAATGCGTATATTTGCACTATCGAAGAGGGGTATGAGATCGCTGAACTTAAAGCCAAGGAAAGCGTTTCATTGATTTGTGAGATTCGTTCACCAGGAAAACCGATAATAAATGAAAGAATGGCATATATGTCATTTCTGGAAAGAATATTCAATATTGAGGGGATTTCGGAAAGATTTAGGTCTTTTCTTATTACCCTTTGAATTTCGGTTGAACCAGACTCTATGCCAAGCAAAACCCCCTTGCAGCCCGCCCTCTTGAGCTTTTCCGCTGTATTCGCATTAAGAACCTCTGTGCGCGAAAAACAGTACCAACCATAGCGATTTCCCTCAACAAGAGATAAAAAATCATTAATCGTTTTTCGTGAAGCCAAAAAATGATCATGAATAATCAAGAAAAAGGGGCGGCTCTTATTTTTTAAAAAAATACTCGACGATTTTAGCTCTAGCGCTAATCGTTGTGGAGACTTAATTCTGAATTTTCGTTTCCACATTCTACAAGTTGAACAAAATGTGCATCGAAAAGGACATCCTCTACCTGCTTCTATCTGTCCCACGTCGTATTTTTTCGTATGCGGGAGTAAAGATAGATCTAAAAGTGGAAGGTCATCCAAATTTTTAATAAAAGGACGATCTTTGTTTTGTATTATATGTCCATGTGCTCTATAAGTAATCCCCGAAATATCAGAAAACGGTTTACTTTTTTCTAGAGCGTTCAATACATTAACTAAGGTTATTTCTCCTTCACCTCGCACGATAATGTCGATTTGATCGAATATATTTAGAAGTTCGACATCTTCAAACGAAACTTCTGGGCCTCCAAAAATAACAGGAATATGATGGGCTATTTTCTTGCATTCTTTCGCAATAAGCAGTGTTACGGGCAATGTATTGTATGTTACGGTGAATCCCAAGGCTTGGGGGTGGTTTTTCAATATCTTTTCGGATATTTGTTTGAAAAAACCACTGAGGTATTTAAGCCTATTTGAAGGAAGATCATAATCGAAGAGAATTGGTTGATGGCCGTGTTGACTTATATAGGAGGCCAAACACATCAAATTTAATGGAACGTATCGTTTAATACCTTCCCGGCCGATTTTTATAAGAGCAATGCGCATATTTTAATGACAGGTGGAAACTCTTTTTAAAGGCGATGAAAGTCGACTAGCATGCAACATGGGTTTTGCAAATGTTTATTTTAATGGTTTGACATAAACTTATGGGTTTTTAACCATTATTATCAAGCAGTTAACGGGTAGTAACGAAAGAAATTATTAAATTTTAACAATCGTAGATAAAAACTTAGCAACTTATTTTGAGAACGCGCGATAATAGTATTGTAGGGCAAAATATCATGACTGGAGTCAGAACGTTTCAAACGTTTAGTCCTTTTACAGCGCCGCTGGCCTCGCCGCTCGCGGATACGCCAGGTCCTACCGATATGGGATCGTTGATGCCTTTTGACGACACCATCGCGGACGGGGCGTTATTTGTAGAGACGCGAGGCCTTGGCGGAGACGGCGTTTCAGCCTCATTTAATTTTTTCGACAGCATTGCCGCCAGATTGACCCTGCCGAAAAAAATCGAAATAGACCCCGAACTTGCAGGATTAATTGCCATGGCTTCGTCCGTTGCCACAAGGCCGGAAATGTCGGCGGCACTGGTCGCTGCCGGCATCGAATATTTTGCGTCTGACGCTGCGGGAGCGTCGCCCGATCCAAAAATTGCCCGCCCTGCGGCCGGCGGAACGGATCCTTTCACGAAGCATGGGCCGGTCTTGATTCCATTACAAAGAGGACACGAAAACGTTGAAACAACAACTATTGATGTACAATATAGGCTTCAAGTAGATGTGTCGTACCCCCAACATCACGATTTCTTAGTTAGAAAGGGGCTTTCTGAAGCCCAATATGTGTTAGATGTTGGAACAGGAAATGGATATTTTGTCGGTTTGCTTGCAAGAGATCATCCGAGCACCAAATTCACAGGCATAGACAAAAACGCCTCAATGATAAAAATAGCCAGAGGGATTAATAAAGGGTTTAGTAATGTTTCTTGGATTGTCGACGATGTCTTGAAGCCAACCTTTTTTCAAGCAAACGAAGGGAAATTTGATGGTATTTTAATGCGCCTAGCGGCATTTCACAATCCTAATATTGAAGAAATTCTAAGATCGTTAAATAGATTGCTTAGGCCAGGGGGCCATATTTGGATTATTGATGTGGAGATGGATTACATGAAATGTTCTCCTAAACATTTAGCTTTCACAAGATTTAAGACACTGGTCGGAAAGCTTTATGAAAAGTTTGGTTTTGACGGGCATATGGGTTCAAAATTATCAGGCTTGCTTATGAACGCTGGTTTTAATATGGTAAATAGTGAAGTGGCCCCAATGTCAAACCATGTTGTTGGGCCAGGTAGATTTAAAAAGCTTATGTTGCATGAGGCGGAAATTTTATCGTCAGTTATGCCAGACGTTGTATCAAAGCAAGATATGCTAGATATAGAGGCGTTTGTAAACACGCACTTAAAGGATCCTGCTTATACAGTATCATACGGCGTAGTAATGATATCCGCCCAAAAGTAGTAACCAACTATGAATTTAACAATTAATTTGACTCGAAAGTGTAATAAAAGGTGTAGTTACTGTTACATCAAAAAGAGCAAACAAGAAATTGATTTTAGGCGTTTCAAAGAGATTGTCAGCAAGGTTGATCCGCAAATTGTGACATTGACTGGGGGGGAGCCATTTCTTTATTCTAAGATAAGCAAAATAATAAATCTATTAAACCAAAGAGGATGTTGTGTAAGGATTTTCAGCAACGGGAGAGTGCCGGCAAAGCAGATTTCGAATGTATTGCATGAAAAAGGGGCCGAATTGTTCATAAGTTATAATGAACATGATAAAAAAACTTTAAAGAATTTAAGACTGCTAAACAATAAGGGGGTTAGTATATGCATAAATCACGTTTTCAAGAATAGTTCCATATCTTATCATGAACGGTTGGTCTCAGAGATCGGTTTTATAAAAAAGATTAATTTCCTTTATCCCTTAAAAATTGGAGTTGCGAACATCAAAATGTTTTCTCCGACCGAATGGTATAATAAACTAGAAAAAATTAAACCGATTATCAGCAATGCAGGAATGAACGGATTTTATGAGACATCATTTATCAAGGCCGAGCATTCGGTTTTAGAAATCGAAAAGGTATATCCATGCAAGACAGGTTTCTTTCTTGATACAAATGGCCTGATATACCCGTGCTGTTTTATGACAGAGCATTTTAAAGGCAGAAGTGTTCCATCATCAATTCTTAGCCCGTTCAAATGTGAAATTTTAAAAAAATACAGGTCCGAGGACCCAAATTATAAGCGAATTTGTCCCTTGATTCTTTCAACATTATGATTATCATGGTGCCGCATATTGAGGTATCTTGGTCATGAACGTTAGAATAGAGAAAAAGTACAACTCAACGGAAGATCCCGGAATCATTAAATATATCTTAAGATTATCCGATGGCAATTATATTGAGTCCGTACTAATACCATATAAAGATCATTTAACCCTTTGTGCTTCAACTCAAGTAGGATGTCCTGTAAAATGCCGATTTTGCCGTACTGGAAAGGATAAGTTCATTCGTAATTTGAAAATGAGCGAGATAGTGGATCAAGTCAGGGTCATTGGAAATGACATCAGTGGTCATTCAAATATAGATATCGTTGCTTTTATGGGAATGGGTGAACCATTACTGAACTATAACAATGTCGTAAAGAGCGTCCGAGCATTGAAACAACGCTCACCTTGGCCTATAAAGCACTTTTTTATTTCGACTGTAGGAATAGTTCCTAAGCTGTTAAAATTATCAAAAGAGAAGTGTCTTAATATAAATTTATTCATTTCATTGAACGCAACTGAAGATCGTTTGAGAAGAAAAATGATGCCAGTCCGGCCATACTATTCCATTAATCAGATATTTGATGCCGTTGACCTTTACTCAAAGAGAGTAAGAACTGAATTTAATCCGACCATTTCCTATCTTCTACTGAATCGAATTAACGACTCTCGCCAGGATGCCAAAAGGATAGTTAAATTGATTTCTGGAGGACCATATACTGTTTATCTTAAAGAATATTGTGAAAATGATAAATTGGAATTTAAGCGTTCTAATAACATGAAAGATTTTAAGAAAATTCTGGATAAGGCTGGAATAATAAACATAGCCAACATAAGTAAAGGAAAAGACGTCCTAGCGGGGTGTGGGCAGCTAAGGCATCGTTTTTTACAAGCTCAAAACCCAGCATGAACTCCATTGAATACCAGCCAATAGAATCGATCAAGATAAGTGAACCCAGAATTGAATATTTGCGTAAGAAGATAGAAAATATCTTTAAAATGGTCGAACTTTGTTCAGATGGAAAACCCGTAAAAATCGATGGGTTTTGTCTGAAGGACTTAGGTCATTGGACCGTCCCTTCATATCAGAACACTTTGAGCCTTTTGGAGCCTTTGGGGAGACGGTGCAATCTTGATTGCAAATTCTGTTATCTCAAAGGCAATCCACCGGATATAGCCATTGCTAAATATCATGACCACATATCTGATGAAGAGATGGACACTCTTTTGCGATATTATAATCCTAAAAAGAACTACGAACTGTTTAGGAACGTATTCGAAGTTAAGGAAATACTTTGTCACCCAAAGGTATTTTTGTATCTGTCAAAGATAAGAAGAAAAACTAAAAAACCGATTTTTATTGTGACCAACGGGACGACATTGAATGAAAAGAACGTTGCCGCGCTTGCCAAATTAAGGCCGATATTTATTGTTACATCGCTTAATTCTAGGAATATCTGTTTGAGATCAAGATTAATGAAAGATGATCGGGCCCGAATTGCGATCGAAGCCCCAAAATTACTTAAAAAATATAAGGTGCCGTTCGGAGTCAGTATTACGCCATGGCTGCAAATAAATGAAGATGATTTAAAAAGAACGATGATATATGCAGATAGAAGTTTCGCCAGTTTTATTCGTGTCATTTTGCCTGGCTATACAAAATTCGTTTCAAAGAAACCCTTATTTAAAACGCACGAATTATGGAGGAGCATTGTTGGCATTATTAAGGAAATGAGACCTCAATTGAGAACGCCTTTATTTTGTGTTCCATCGGTTTACGAGGTCGATCATTTGAATGGTTGTAAAAACCAAGCGGTCATCCTGGGTTGTATAAGAAACTCACCTTCAAACCTTTGCGGAGTTAAAGCAGAGGATGTTATTGTTAAGATCAATAAGTGGAAGGTCGCCAACAGATATGAAGCGAAGATGCTATTGTATGCTATCAAGAACGATGATTTTTGCAGAATTACGGTAAAAAGGGGAGAACATTTGCTAGATATGGTTCTTAAGGCTAGAGAACACGACTATCCTTATTATAAAGATGCAAATACTTTCTACGAATTTCCATTTGGTATCGTAATGCCAATGGGTTTCGACCACAATATTTTGAAGGAGGTCATATCCTTGGTTAAGAAACATAAGGCCAAGAATGTTGCGATACTCGCATCTGAGTTGATAGCTCCGATTTTGAAGGCAGAAATTAAGAAGCTTAACCTGAAAAGCAGGATATCAAAGGGGTTTCAGGCGAAGATAAATGTTCTTTTGGTCAAAAATCATTATCTTGGCGGAAATATGATGATCGGAGATATGCTTGTTGCAGAGGACTTCATTAAGACTATCAGAGCGGCAAATAGAAGGCATCGGAATAAATATGACCTTTTCATTTTATCATCATCGTCGTTTGATCTGCTTTCTAATTGGAGAATGGATATTAAAGGCGATTCGATTTCGAGCATAGCCAGTAAAACCGGTGAACAAATTGAATTTATAGGTTCGACGATGATCGGCTTTTGAAATAATGTTGTTTCATACGGGGATGCAATTTTGAACGGAGGAATAAAATGAAAGATTACAAATTTCGATACCGGATCGAATCCAAAAAAAGAGGATCGACCAAAAAAGCGAAAGAACCGGTTAAGGAATATTTTAGAAATGAAATAATAAATATCCTAGATATTGCTATTTTAACAAGCCAAGGCCGAGAACTCAAGGTGGATGGCTTTAAATTTATTAACGATCCAAAAAAGGTTTTTCCAATATATAAAAAACGGACAAAATGAAACATGCAGACATTGTATTTATAGAATATCCGACAGTTGTGGACAGAGAGCCATTTTCGCTTGGTTTTAGGTACATGGTTTCCTATCTCAGAAGCAAGGGAGTCTCGGCGGAAATAATATTTCCTCCCAAAATATTGCTCTCTCGAAATAATCAAACAGGCTGGCCAGAGATGTTGAATTCAATAGAACAGATATTCTGTGAAGGATACAAAAAGCAGAATAATTATTTTTATAAATCCATTGTAAAAGGGATATTGGACCAAATTCAGGAACTGAAACCCCTTATAATAGGTTTTTCACCATATGATAAGTTCTTTGTCCCAATATTGGATTATATCAAGTTTTTGCGGATAAAAGGGGTAAGATCACACATTACGATTGGCGGCCATTATGCAACATTGGCAGCGAGACAAATATTGGAAACTGTTCCAGAAATAGATTCGGTCGTTTGTGGTGAAGGAGAGTTGACAATTTGTGAACTGTTGGAGCGAGTCAAGACACGGGCTGGCCTCAACGGTGTTCCAGGGTTAATATATCGCGACGGCAAAAAAATAGTTTTAAATCAACCGCGACGATTAATTGATGATTTAGATTCCATTCCCAGTCCCGATACAAACGTATTTGCTGAGCGCTTAAATAGAAGAGAAATGAGTTTTTTTTCGCCTTCGGTATCTTCAAGTAGAGGATGCTATGGGAATTGTTCATTTTGCACAATAAGAGAATTTTATAGTCAAGGGGATGGAAAGAGGTGGCGAACGGTAAGCCCAAGTAAATTTGTCAGCGAAATTGACTATTTGTCAAAGAAATTCGGCTTTAAAAAGTTCAATATAGTTGACGACGATTTCATAGGCCCTGGCAGGATCGGACTTGAGCGTTTCAGGGAGATATCAAAACAGATCAAACATAAAAAAATGCGAATTAGTTTTGTTATTAATGCACGTGTTTGCGATCTAGATGAGAATAAGATTAAAATGCTTAAAGAGATTGGATTGAATAGCGTATTTCTTGGAATAGAATCGATGTCCAAAAATTGTTTAAGCAGATTCAATAAAAGATTGAAAGTGGAGAACAGCATAAAGGCCATATCGCTATTAAAGAAGTATGGGATATTATCGTATTTTGGTTTTATTTTCTTTGATCCACTTATAAGCGTGGAAGACATAAAGAGTAATTTAAAGATCATAGACATCATCAGGGCAAAGAAAGGTGAAGAGTATTTTTTCCCATATTATCCATTGTTCCCACTTATCGGAACTCCGGTGTTTAAGCATTTAAGCCGGGAAGGACTGTTAAGGGGCGACTATATCAGAGGATTCACGTTTAAATTCAGGGATAAAAAATCGGAATTCATTTATAAGTTAATTAAGCCGTTATATGGAAATATTGAATTTATAAGGTTTCTCATCTATTTTATATTTGGTTTTCCATTCAATATTGTAGGCGTGGAGGAAAAGTTAAGAAAGCTGAATCAAAACAAAGCCGAGAAGGCGATTCGGGAACTATTTGAGATTGATGAATACCTTTTGCTAGATTACACTTACCAGACAATTAAAGATGCTATAAAATTACTTGAGAAAAGCAAGGGTGGTGTTTGTAGAAAAACAGCTAAAATGATGCGCTGTGACGTCAGAAATGTTGTTGGGAGTCTAAAAAACAAAGCGGTGGATATCTTTCTAGATTATTTGACAATAAATCCCGACTTTGACACCAAACGCGATGCGGTAGCCCGCAAATGCAATACTGATGCGGGGTCATGTCAAATATTTTCAAAAACGTAGTGAACAATCTTCAGTTTAGGTATTGATTTGGCGTGATGTTTGTCTGGAAAAGAGTAGTATGTGTTTGTGTTCATCAAGGTCACCAAAAATTCTTCAGGGCAATCATACTATCATCTTGTAGAGAGCTATCGAGAGCAAGGGAAAGTGAAGCAACGTACTTTGTTGGCTCTCGGTCGTGCCGGTGAAGACCGGATGGAAGAGGTGGTTGCCGCCATAGCAAAGCACAAGGAGATTTTCACGATACTGGAATTGGCCAAGAGCATATCAGTGGAAGACACCCACATATTGGGGCCGCTTTTGATCTTGCAGCGCATGTTTGAAACAAGTGGCATAGATGGCGTATTGAAGTCAGTAGCCAACAAACACCCGAAACTAGGGTTTGATCTGCGCAGCCTTGTTTTCACCATGGCAGTGGCTCGGTTTGTGAGGGCGGGATCAAAGCTTAAAGTTTACGAGCATTGGCAGGATCGGTTTTATCCTGAAATGGTCGAAGATAATATTGAGCTTCATCAGCTTTATCGAACGCTGGATATTTTGGCATTACACAAGGAAAAGATCGAGGCGGGATTATTTTGGCACGGCAGGGATTTATTCAGCACAGAAGTAGATGTCGTGCTGTACGATCTAACGACCTTAAGATTTGAGAGTACAAGGACAGATCTAGGTTCACTTCGCAAATTTGGATATAGCAAAGAGCGGCGCAGTGACTGCACACAGGTAGTGCTCGGCCTGCTTGTCACACCTGAAGGTGTGCCGATCGGGTTTGAAGTTTATCCCGGCAATACTTTTGAGGGCAAAACGATCGGCGATATCATCGACAAGTTACGCGGAAAATATCGAATACGGAGGTTTATTTTCGTAGGGGATCGGGGATTGTTTTCGAGAAAGAATCTTGATGAGCTTCGCGGCGAAAACAAACTTGGAGAATTTATCGTCGGCATGAAGCTCGGCGTATTCAAAGATCGCCACGGCGAATTTTACGATATCAGCCGATACAGCTGGATCAACGATGATCTGGCGGTTTATGAAACAACACACGAAGGAGATCGTTGCATCATAACATGGTCAAGGGCACGCGCTGAACGAGACCATAAGGCACGTGAAGACATTCTGGATAAGATATGGGCCCGCCGGTTTGAAAGCCTGCCAGAATCGCCGGTTTGAGGCAGGCCATGGGTGAGCGATTGGCGCAGGGAATGAGGTTTTGGGCAGGGCGGTGCGTCTCGCCGTTTGCGCAGATCAAAGAGGCCGGCGTTTACGGGCACAAAGAGAAACAGTTCCCGTACGAGAGCGGCGTCAGGCGGCGTGATCGCCGTTTGTCCGTCAGCTCATGTTTTTAATTGTTGTCGATGGGTTTCTCGATAGCTTTTTCCCTCCAGGTGAAACACTTCTGATCGTTCGACGAGGCGGTCTATGATGGCGTGCGCGATGGCGTCGTTGTGAAAGATCTGGTTCCATTCTCCGAAAGGCCGGTTGGTAGTGACGATGGTGGATCGCCGCCGGTCGTGCCTTTGCGAGATGATCTGGAAGGCCAGGTTGCTTTCCATTTCGCTCATTCGCACGTAGCCAACCTCGTCGAGGATGAGGAGTGCCGGTTGCGTGTAATGCTCCATGGCATGTTTTAAATCTCCGGTGGCATCGGCGGTGGAGAGCGCGAGGGTCATGGCGCTCATGCCGGTGTAAAGGACGCGCACGCCTTTCTGGCAGAGGCGGTATCCCACAGCCCTCGCCATATGCGTTTTGCCGAGCCCCGATCCTCCGACAAAGAGCGCATTCAGACCCTGCGCGGTCATGTCTGACTCGATGAGCTTGAGATACCGATTCTTGATCTTTCGCACGGAGGGATTGTAGTCGAAGTCAAACGCCTCCACGGTTTCGATCCGCTCGAATCTGGCCTCCCGGATCCGATAGGCTACTGTTCTCTCCTGTCTTGCGGCCATTTCGGCTCTTGCGAGTTCGGAGATCACGTCTATGATCGCCTCACGCGATCGAGGATGCCTGTCGATCGCAGTTTCAATGCCAGACGCAAATACGTCGAGTTTAATCGCCTTTAGGTTTTCGATCAGGGCCTGCATCTTTCTCCTCCTTTTTCTCCTCTTCTTCCTTCTCCTTATCGGGTTCAGGTTGCATCAAGATGGCGTCGTAGCTTTTGAGGTCGGGCACGACCGGGGCCACCTTGAGTCTGGGATCTGAAAGGGCTATCGGCTCCGGCCTTTTATCGGCCGCCGATACATCCCGTGTGAGCATTCGTTCCAGATGCACCGCCCCGACGAAGCCGCCGGAGAGCGCACTGCCCATCGCCTTCTCCACTGCCTCTGTTCCATAGACGGTGATGAGCACCATGAGTCGGGCGAGTTCCGACCTAATGGATGTGGTCTGCGCCGGGAGGATATCCACATAACGTGCGGCATGGGGCCCAAGCGCCTTGATCGCTTGAAGGTCAGCATTTGCCTGTGCCCCGGGCTTTAACTCGCCAAGACCGTCTTCGTGTTCCTTGTGAACGATCGACCTGCCTTTTAGCCAGCAACGCGGATGCTTGGCCACGCGCTTATTTGCGAGGAAGACGCGCACATATGCCTCGTCCGCCCGGACCGTCACGATCCTTCCGGAGAGCCTCCATGGGACGGAGTATTCGTTGCCGTCGAAATCGACGCGAAACTGATGCGAGACCTTCGGACTCTTCACCTCGTCGGTGTCAAACGGGCAGGCCGCCGGCATGAGAGTCTTCTTCTCCTCCGCAAAGAGGAGCTCCGGCACCTTGCGTGTTACAGCGTGGGTTCTCCGGTTTGCAAACTCGTCCCGCCATTTGCGCGCCTGAGCATTAAGGTCCTTGAGCTCGGCAAAGGCCCTCCCGGGCCAAAAGTTGTAACGAATGTAACGAACACCGTCCTCGACCCGCCCCTTTTCGTTGCCACAGGCCGGATTGCAGGCCACCGGATTGAAGCGGTGATGGCCGGTATAGGCGAAAAACCGCGGATTGAACCGCACCAGCCTTCCTCGTCGCTCGGCCACCGCCGTGGCAAGATTATCGTACCACACCTCGCGGGGCACGCCGCCGAAGAAGGCAAACGCATTCTCGTGGCAACGAATAAAACTCTCGAAATTCGCCGACAACGTAAATTCCAGATACAGCATTCTCGAATGGCACAGGACCATCACAAAGCAATGGACCTTTCGTCCCAGGCCGAAGACGTCTCCAAACTCCCCCCAATCCGCCTGCGCCGCATGGCCCGGCAGAAACTCCAGTGTGAGATACGCCGCAGGGTGAGACGACGGCCTGCATGCCGTGAGATAATCTTTGAGGATAGTGAGCCCGCCCGTGTAGCCGGCGCCGCGAAGCCTCTGCAGGATATTGACCGATGACCTCGCAGGGTCTTCCCGAAGGAGCGCGTCTATTTGCGGATAATGGCAGGTCAGG
>Ga0209514_10005870_pt1 | contig 15360 bp, 18 predicted proteins | sample Subgrocontami58m_FD_187452 | JGI IMG/M metagenome (GOLD analysis project Ga0209514, IMG submission 187452) | Subsurface groundwater microbial communities from S. Glens Falls, New York, USA - GMW37 contaminated, 5.8 m (SPAdes) (version 3) | ecosystem: Environmental > Aquatic > Deep subsurface >...
TGGGTAACAGTGTTAGTACCTGTAAGTCCGAGCTCCAATGTTAATGCTTCAGCTTCACATTCGGCGCTGGTCAATGCGTCTTCTTGCGGTTCACTTTCAACAGGCTTGGCATCCAGACTTGAATCCCTAAACTTAAATGTGTTTGCTTTGAGTTTTACCAGATCTTCGTCTGTCCAGCCTTTCACCGGCCAAAACTTTTCTACCAGCCAACTTAGGGGGTGGATTTGTTTATCCCATTTGTTGTTAAAAAAGAGGTCCCGGGCAAAACTTTTGGCTTTATCCTGGTCTGATGCAGAAATAGGATAGGGAAAGCCGAAGTCTCCGCCTTGGGTCCTAAACATATGGGCATACCAGGTTTTTTTATTTACCATGACCCGTCCTCCTGAGAGCCAGGTTTTGGCGGCAACTTCGATTCCCTGGGAACCCCAACTGCCGAAGTTTTCATCGCAAATATTAAGCTCCCAATATTTGTCCCGAGTCAGCATAAAGCAAGATCCTTGAAGCGACATGGTTTCGCATATATCTCCCTGGCCCTCGGGCCTTTTTGTGTATTCCGGGAAGTATTGAAAATGGGGGGTAGAGTCGAAGCAGTAAGAGACGCTGTTTGGTCTGTCTTTGGCTTTCCAAAGGATATTCCTTTTGGTTTCCTTGGCGCACACTAAACATGGGCCGCTGGGGCCTTGGTATCTTCGGTGACTGTCCGGACAGATCCAGTCAAAAGCATGCAGGTTCTTCATAAGAGGAGCCATTGTCCAGTCGTCGTGCATTTCGGCCATCAGCTTGACATCAAAGCCTTTGTCGAAGGCGCAGTGGGCGTCACACTTCATTACATATTTTGCATGAGACAGGCGTGCCGCTTCATTTGTGGCCGCGCGCTGGCCAATACTTTGTGAATGGTGAATAATTGTGACCCGAGGGTCGTCTTGTATGGGCGGGTCTGCCCAGGCGCCATCCAAGACAGTAATAATTTCTGTATTGCCCTCGATATTTTTCAGGATATCCTCGATGGTATTTTTAAGAAATATCTCGTTCCTGGCCGGGATTAGTATGCTCAAATCATATTTTGCCATGAGATTATTGTTGTGTTAGTGTAATAAAACTATCCATTTTTGTACTAAAAGCTTCCCTCATTTTGCTGTAATGTGCCCTAAACTTTGTGTAATTTAACTTGACCCCATTGTCTTTGTAAAGAGAGATGCCGTTTATTCCCGGTTCGTAGTTTTTTTCAAACCCATCCATCGGAGCAAACATAACAACTCTTGTGCCGCACAAACGGGCAATTTCGCTTAAGGCGGTTACCGGATCGTAAATATACAGCACCTCGCATTCATTCATCATATCCGCCAATTTTTGCTGGTCGCGCATTCTGGGGAGTTCGGTTGCATCAGAAGGGTGTTTAATCGTGTTTTTTCCTTTGCCAATGTAGTAATATTTTTTAGTCCGCGGCTTTTTTTTGTCGGTGAACAAGTACATATCCAGAATTGGAAGGAACATATATTGGTTTTCGGCTAAACCTTCCATATAAAGTCTTGAAAAGGCAAAGAGCTTGTCGTTTGGGTCAAATTCCGTCGGACCGGATCTGAAACTTGAAGTGCCGGGAGTCCCTTTTCCCATCATCCCGGGTTTCTGGAGGATGTACCTTACGACCGTGTTTGCTTCCATCGGGTTTCCATGATAGATTTCCGGATAGATCGCAACAAAGTCCGGATCGGGGTATTTCGTGTTCACGTTGACGATCTGGCCTTTTGCCAGAAGCCATCCGTAGAGCCCCCACATAACCCGGATTCCGCCGGAGTCAATCTTAAAATCTGGCGTAACAACACAGTAAGGCCTCATTGTTTTTAGTCGAATCTGCTAAGACTCAAAAAACTTGGTTTTCCGTTTTTGACCATTTCCTGTACCGATTCTTCTACCGAAAGGCTTTTTGCCGATGTGTTGCCCTGTTGGGGCCAGAATTGAACAATATTGGGGAAAATCTTGAGAATAGATTTGGTGTCTGTTGCCCAATGGCTAAATTCGTCGCGTTCGTATTCTTTGTCCCGTCCGACCCCAACAAGTTTGACCGGAATCTGCTCATGGTTGACATAATTTCTGATCCATTCAAATGGCCTATTTAACAGAAAAGTAGATATAGAATAGGCAAATGGAATTTTCCCTTCCAGGGCCAGTCCGCAAGCAATGCCCATCATTGCCTGCTCGCTTGCACCGCAGTTTATAAATCTATTGGGGAATTCGTCACGGATATTTTCGAGAAAGCCAAATCCTAAGTCTCCCGTTAAAAGCCATATGTTTTTATTTTTCCTCATCATTTTATGCAGTTCGCTCGTGAATTCGCGTCTCATTTGATAACCTCTTTGTATTTTTGTTCATCGACAACAACATAGTGGGCGGGAATACCCCGCAGCCATCTTGGGTACTTGGACATATTTGTTGCGATAACCTGTGATGGGAAGAAACATTTGGTCCTTGAGTTTATTAGCTTTGGATTGGTTTTGCCTAAAGCGGAGTATCCGTTTGCATTTATAATGACTTTCAGGTTTTTAAGTTTTTGCTCGGCGGCAATCCTTAGCGATTCCCAGCAACTGCCTTCAGTCATTTCCCCGTCGCTGAGCATTACATAGACGTCCCTGGTCCTGTCGGCTATGGCCATGCCCACGGCAATGGTGATTCCCATGCCCAATGCGCCTGTCGAACACCAAATGCCATCCTTGCGGCTTCTGGTGGGGTGTGTGCCGTGTCTATTTGCCAATTCCAGGGCATCTTTGCCTTCGTATTTTTCAAGGACTACGGCCAGTGCGATAAAAGCGTGTCCGTTCGAGAGAATGAACTTGTCCTCCGGCTTCTTTTTTGCATAAATTTTATCAATCGTTCCAATAGCCGTTAAGCAGCTGCCTATGTGTGCCGATTTATTTTTGTAGGATATTTCCAGCACCCGTTTTTCCAGTTTGTTAATGGGTTTTTTCATAACTGTTGACCATTTCGCGTAAAGTCTTTTCAAGTTTTATTTTTGGAGCCCAATTATAATCCCTGGCCCCAAAATCTCGGGATACCCAATTTTTTGTGTCGTATATCATGGCTTTCCCCGGCCGGATATTTGCTTTTTTGCCGGTTAATCTTTCGACTAATTTTAGGATTTGTTGGTTGGAATATGATTTTCCGGTACCCAGTTCGAAAATTCCTTTTGCATGCGCTTTGGATAACGACAGAATTCCACTTACCACGTCTTGTACATCGATATAGTCATGTTTTGGAGTGCCGACAAATTCCATGGGTGTGCCCGAGAGGCAAGAATCGATTAGGCGGGGGATTAGGTGGATCTTCTGCTCTCCTACGCCGGTTATTGAGAAAGGACGGACTATGCAGATTGGGGCATTATATTTTTTGGCGAAGGCTAAAAGTATTTCTTCTGCCGCCCTTTTACTCCTTGAATACATTGTTTGGACGGGGAGGTTAACGGAGGAAGAGCTTACGTATACGAATGACTTAATCCTGGCCCAGTTTACCTGGAGGAGGATATCAGTTAAATCTGTAATGTTTGCCTTGATGATTTTATTATCTTCTAGGTGCGTGGATAGGTTGCCGTAAGAAGACAGAAAATAGAAGTAATCAAAATTCTCAAGTTTGATGGTGTGAATTTGATTGTGGGGAATTAAAATGGGGGAGGGCAACTGCCTTTTTAGATAGCTTCCTAAAAATCCCGAGGCGCCTGTTACATAAGCTCGCATGTCTAGTTGTTTGTTTAAATACCCTTGATTGTTAGGGTTTGCCCATAGTTGCCGATGTGTTTAAGCCATTTTTTGACTTCGTCCTTAAGCGGCATGGCGTCAAAATCAAGTTTCGGGAATACTCCGCCCCTGGCATAGTGATAGGCGATGACTTGTTCGCCCCGGCACATTAACTTGTCGTTTTCGATATAGAATTCGTTCTCCCGGGCGAGGGATTTACAGCCGTAATAATCCTTATCACGGTCGACGATTTTAAGCTTAAGCTGGGGCATAGCGTTGTAGATTACCAGATTCATGACGTCGTTTTCCCGCCTTTTGTATTTTCTGGCATCCCTATTCATTTCCTGCCATTTGAGCCAAAATTCTTTTTTGGTGGAAGCGATTAGACCTCCCTGGATATACATTTCGGCCGTAATATTTTCAAACGAAGCGTTTTCGTAATCATTAAAGTTCCATGGTCCGGCTACGTCGTAGTCAACATTGTCAAAAATTTCGGTCATCCTACCTGCTATTACATGGTCGGCGTCCATATTTACTATCAGGTCATAGTTGTCAAAAAACATTTCGGCAAAATATGGCTTGGCGTTGTACCAGTCTATCCCTTTTTCCTTGAAAAGCTTGTCGACCGTTGCTTGCCTGATAATCACCAGATCAATATCCGGATGGAAACGCCTGAAGCTGTTTATCATAACTGGTGTCCCGGTTGGGTAAAAACGTTTATCATCAACCGGTACGAAGCAAACTTTTTTCATGGTTTTATCTAGCAAAAAGCAAGACTATAGCAGAGCATTTATACTGCTTTGCCGTAAACCCTAAGCCAATCATATAAGCTACCAAATCTTTCCAGGTGGGGAAGTGAAATTCAACTTCTATTGCTTTAATTTTATGGGCAACTTTTTTAAATCCCTCACTGCGCAAAATCAAATCTTCCGCCCCCTCAACGTCAAATTTCATGAAATCTACCTCGTCTATTTTGTTTTCTTCAAAGAAATGATCAATGGATTTTGTTGGAACTTTAGTTTTTATATCGTAGCCTCTTACACTGACCATTGGTTTACTAGTTATTCCGTCGTACAAAATAAGCTTTCCGGTGTTTCTATCGTGACGGCTTGATACCATCAAGCTATTCATTGTCCTGTTTTGGGTATTTTGTGCCAGGTCCATTTCGCCGTCGCGGTCGGCGAGTGCTAAATTAAATATTTCTACATTATCCCAGCCGTTGTACTCTTTATTTTTGGCAAGCGCCTCAAAATGTTCTGCGGATGGCTCTATGGCATAAAGCTTTTTGGCAAACGGCTGCATATAATGTGTAACTATGCCTATATTTGCCCCAACATCCACTATGGTCATACTTTGCGGCTTTTTATTTTTAAAAACGTCCGCGTAAATTTTTTCAATGTAGATTTCCCTATAAATATGGGGAATATATAGCGATTCAAAATCGACATCCGGATAAAAAAGTGCCCTCAATTTTTTCATTGGTTTGTTTATATATTTTTTTCTTCAAGTGTTCCAGATGGGAACAAAAACGGTGCAGGCTCTGTTTAAAATCCATATGCGCCTGTTTGCTGTTTCCAATCGTGAGGAATAATTACAGATATTGGGACGCAATCTTCACCAGCGTAGTTTTACATTTTGGTTTGGGAAAAATCAAGGCATTGGCTTTTGAGGCGGGTCAATCGGGCAGTTTGTGATAGTAATCGTATTTGAGGTTTTCGCGGTTGGCCCAGTGGTTTGGAAAATCGGAGCCGCCTTTGGCATAACGAAAAGAATTTTCGTTTATGTCTTCCCTCGTAATTTGCCAGGCTCCAGCTTTATTGATAGCACCGTAATAAACAATTGTGCCTTCGTCGTCTATTTCGGAAATGTTGTATCCGTCGGCGGGCGGGGAACTGGACGGATTACCTTGGTCGCCGTTTCCCAGTGCATTTGATTGGGACTGGGCGGACCGACTAAAAATGAGATTCTCGACCTGCCTGCCTAGGAGCGAGACCAGGAAAAAGGAAATTCCTGTTGCCCCAATAAGTTTTATAAAAGTCCGCCGGTCGATGTCGGCGACATATGCGGGGATTCCTTCTTCTTTAGGATTTGGTATATTGCCGTCTGGAGCTGGTTTTGGCGGTGATTGGATTCTGATTATTGGCTTTAGGCTTTTGCGAGGGAAGACCATGAAGGCCAGAAAAACGAGGGCAGGGTAGAGAACGACGGCTGTTGCGAGCTGAAGGTAGGTTTCTGCAGTGGCGAATACCACTATTACCATCACAGAAGCCAGTGCGAGGGCAGGATATGTAAGTGTTTTTGTCATCTGATTTGTTCCCGTGATTCTTCTTTCCTGGTAGTGTTTTTAGATTCGGTTTGGATGACGGCTGATTCTGTTGCTTCGGATTGTAGGTCTGTTTGTGCTGTATTGGTGATGCCGGGTGACGCCGTGGCCGATGTAGTTCCCAGTGTTTCGGGTACTGTCGGAGTGTTGTTGGGATTGTGCTCAATATTTTTAATGCCGAAGCCTAGCAGTAGTACAAGGACGGCGCATGCCGCGGCAAGTTCGGGAATTCTGGACAATGGTTTAAGAGTAACTTCTTCAAGGTTTCTCCTTTCAAGTGGTTGATTTAATGTTGTCGGGGTTGAGTCCTCTTCTAATGATTTTACCTCGAATGAAGGTTGATAGTCTTTGATGTAATCGTTAATGTTGTCGACGTTTTTGATGAAGGATAGAACAATATTTGTTTTCACCCAGTTTGTGCTTTTTTGGCCCGAATATTCTGCCTGAGAGGTGTAATTACCCTCTTTATTTAAGTGCTGCAGAAGATAAGCAAGTCCCTTATTGTCACTTATGTGGACGGATTTATATGGACCATCAAAAAGACTACCTGTCCGGCCGTATTTTTTATTGAAATATATAGAATACCTTGTGCATAGTGATCTAAGAAATGCTTGTAAGGATTTATTGGTTTTTTGGTGTAGAAGAAGGTGGAAGCTTTTTGGCTTCAGGCAGTATGCAATGAGTTCAATTTTGCCATGATAGTTTTTTGGAAGGTGCGGAATTCCTTTGTAACTGCGGCCTTTGATTGTAAATTCCGTCTTTTTATTTTCTAAATCTTTGGGGGCGCTTAGATATTCTTCCAGAAAGCTTAGGAAGAGTAGGTAATCGGCTTCATCGGCGAACAAAGTCCGATTTTCGACACCCTTATTATATACGTGGCAGTAGGCTCCACCTTCATTCGTTCTATGAAGATTTTTGGCAGGCATAATCCATTATTAACTTGTAAGATGAGACTTTGCAAGTAGTGTAGGAAAGGAGTAGTTTGGCGTGTATATTACCGTGTATGTGTCCTTCTGGCAAAAGATATGAAAAGTTGGTAAGGTGGAAGTATGATCAAAGTCGCAGTGAACGGTTTTGGGAGGATTGGGAGGCAGGCGTTTAAGGTGTGGTTCGACAAGCACCAAGCGGAGATGTCTATCGTAGCCGTGAATGACCTAACGGATGCGACGGTTTTGGCGCACCTTTTAAAATATGATTCCGTATACGGCAGGTGGGAGCGGGAAATCAAGGCTAAGAGTTTTATAGGGGATGCCTCCTCCTTCGCTAAAGCTATGGAGGACAAGAAGGATGGGGAGGCGGTTGGGAATATATCGGTTGACCGAGTTGATATCGCCACATATGCCACAAAAGACCCTGCAAAACTTCCCTGGAAGGCTCTGGGGATAGACGTGGTGATTGAGTCGACGGGGCGGTTTACAAAGCGAGAAGATGCCGGCAAACATATTACGGCGGGTGCCAAAAAAGTCGTAATTAGTGCACCGGGAAAAGAAACGCCGACATTTTTAATTGGTGTAAACGATGATACTTACAAGGGTGAGGATGTAATCAACAACGCATCGTGCACAACTAATTGCATTTCTCCTGTTGCGAAGGCCATAAACGAGGCGTTTGGGATTAAAAAGGCGATGATGACAACCGTTCATGCGGTGACTGCCGAGCAAAACTTGGTCGACGGCCCGCCGCCGGGAGGAAAAGCCAATGATTTGAGGAGGGCGCGGGCAGGTTACATCAATATTATCCCGACAACCACTGGTGCTGCTGTGGCGACAATGGAGGCGATACCCGAGCTTAAGGGAAAGTTTGATGGGGTAGCGTTGCGTGTGCCGGTTGCGGTTGGGTCGATTTCCGACATTACGTTTCTTTTGGAAAAAACTGTGACGGTTGAGCAAATAAATAACTCACTTACGGAAGCCTCTAAAAAAATGCCCGGGATATTGGCTGTTTCCAATGAGCCGTTGGTTTCAACGGATATAATCGGCAGAAGCGAATCATCGATAGTTGATTTATCGCTGACGCAAGTAGTTGATGGCGACATGGTCAAAGTTTTTGCTTGGTATGATAACGAATACGGTTATTCGAATAGGCTTATAGAACAAGTAATGCAGGTAGGTCAGTCAATTGGTTCTTAAAATGTTAACGAGATTTATTACTAATTTGATAAGCTTATTATTCTCTTTTGTTATAACTTTTTTGTTCATCGTTTTATCATATAAGGTACCTAGTAGTTATTTCAGTTTTTTGAGCGATGAGACTGGCTACAATGGATTGATATTTTTTATATTTATAGGCACTTTTTTATTTTTGGGGACTTTTCGTCTGTCAAAATTTTTTCTGTCTCGTTATACAAGCCGAAAATAATATAGCAATCATTTAATCGGACAGGTAATTCAGGTGGGAAACCATTCCTAATCATGTCATGCCGAATTCCGTACATGTCATTCTGAACTAGATTCAGAATCTTTTTTTAGATCCTGAAATAAGAACGCTTATTCTTGCACGAAGTGCAACAATTAATTCAGGATGACACTTATAATTAATTAGTGTCAGGTTCTTATTACGTTTATATTCTCACAAATTTCCGGAATACAACTTTTTATATTGGTGTAACAAACGATTTAATTCGTCGTATTTATGAGCACAAAAATGAAGTTGTTGAAGGGTTTACCGAGAGGTATAAGTTAAAAAAGCTTATTTATTTTGAGGAGTATCAAGATCCCAAAGAAGCTATAGCTCGAGAAAAGCAGCTAAAGAATTGGCATAGGGAGTGGAAGCTAAATTTGATAAAGACAGTAAATCCTACATTCTTGGACTTGTATGAACAGATCCAAGAATAGTTGTAGATCCTGAAATAAGATCCTGAAACAAGTTCAGGACGACTCCCGAGTCGGTTCAGGACGACTCCCGAGTCGGTTCAGGACGACTGTAGTCGATTTGCATTTTTCAAAGTAAAGTAGTAAATTGTGCCCTATGTCAGGTAGAGAACGAGAATTGCCGCATGGGCCGACTACTGTGTGGGAAAATCCAACAGTTGTTATTGATGAAGTAGAACGGCTGAAAATTCCTGCTGGAGAGGTGCAATTAACATTGGTTTCTCTTCTTCACAGAAACCTAAGCAACGTTTACAGGAGTCTTCTTGCGGAGGCGCATGCTGGAAGGGATTTTCGATTTAGGACTAAAGGTAGGACAGAAAAAGATCTTTATGAAGGTTATACGCTTGAGGTTTTCAAATGGCCGAATGGTGAAATAATGAGACTTAAGTTAAGTGTGGCTAGAGATAATCCGTTGCGTTATGGATCAATACGCTTTGATGTACCCCCGTCAGAGTTGCCAAGGCCTTTACATGTAGAGGTAAATGACCGTGTTGCTAGTACTGACGGAAAAAGGGAAAGTAGTCATTCCGCTAGGGAACTAGAGATGACTTTTAATGACGACGGGACGGTAGATTTTACTCTAGAATCGCAAGCAAAGAGTAGCTTTACGCTGAGATCTTCTTCAGGCAAAGTTACTGCTTGATTATCGGTTTTTAAAGTTGGCCATAGGTCAAAAGTTTATATTTAATCCTACCTAATTTGCTTTTTTGAATTCCCGGGATTATTATTTCGCTTATGGATCGGGTAGAGTTTAGAGGCAATCCTACCGAAATTTTAGAGCGGGTCCGTCAGGTTGCGTGGGAACGGGGACTTAGCGAGCAGGTACCGGTTGAGAGTTTGGAAACCTTTTATACGATGGTTCCTTTTAGGGGTGGGGAAGCTACTGTCGGTATGCTGGTGATTTTTGATCCATCGCGTCCTTGTGAGGGTGCCCAAGTGTTTGCCCCAGACGATGCGCTTGAAGAGGTTCGGGATAGGTTGGATACTACGTTCAAGTCGCTTGAACTTATTCCTGACTGGTCTGCCTAAGCACGGCTTTTGGCAGGAAATTAGGCTTTTAATCATTCAATTTGCTTTTTTCGATTCAAAATATTATATTTTGCGCATGGTAAATAAGGAGCAAGACGTTGGCGAGAGCCAAGAAAATATACTTGAAAACCCATCCATTTTCTTTGATCGGGTAATGGAGGTTGTAAATAATACAAGAACTGATGACGGGGAAGACCGGGCTAATAATGGCAGACGTTTTATTGAATGGTTAAATGCGCAATGGGTGCGAGTTGATGAAGTTGTGTCCCCACTGCCTTTTTTTGAAGCAAGCGTTTTGGGACATGATCGGACTATAACTATGAGGCGACAAGAGTTAGGTCAAGTGGTAGTTCTTGAATATTACAACGCCGACAATGAACGTGATGGTTATGATGCTGGCGATGTGGTGGAGGTATTGGATCTAGGTAAACGTGGTTTTAACCGTGGTATGAGGATAAAATTTGAAGTTAGTCATGATGACCGAAGCAAAATTATACGAGTAGAATATAGCGATACCAGCGGGGCAATGAATGATATCGGGTCAAAAGGCACAAGGTCTAGAACCGCGCACATTGGTGTTTTTGATGATGGCCAGTTTTCGCTTCAGTATAGTGATAGTATTTCGGGAAGCTTTATCTTCCCAAAAGAATTTGGTTGATCACTCCTAATTTGCTTTGGTTTTAAATTTCCCAGAACTTATATTTCACACAAAATTTGCTATGGCGCATTTTGTGATGAATTATTTGGCTTGTGTTGCTTTTTTAGGGTTTTGGCATTATAGTTTGGGGCTATGACAGGACACGAAGGAGAACCGCAAAGAATTTGGCCAAAGGATGAAATGGTTGGGGGCGTCCGCAGGGAAGTGCACGAAACGAATTTGCAGAAGGGAATTGAGGAACAGCATGAGGGTGAGCTAGTGATATTTGACGGGCGCACTAATGATCCTACTGCAATACTAGATGAGGCGGATGCGAACTATTTAAGGCTCCTTTTTATGTACTAGGTTCTTGAATTTCTGGATCAGGGGTTATTTTCTGAAGTTCTTCCTTTACGACTAATGCCACTTCTAAAAAAGAATCTGCATTCGCCATCATTGTTTCAGATGTTCTCCTTGGAATGCCGCTTGGTTTGAGTCCGACCCTACGTAATGCATCTACATGTTGACCTGAAAGTAGATTTTCCGGACTTCCCATATTTATCTTATATAAAAAAGCTTTATGGAGTTCGTGTCAAGAAGGAAATGTTGTCCGGGCATGAACCCAGGTGTATAATTTCGCACTGCTATGAGTGAACGGCGTGTGGAATTGACATCCAGCGGCTGGCTTTTTGACCCTGAAAGATTATTTTGGATTGCAGGGCAAATTAACAAAGACAGGCCGCAATCGGCAAAAATCGGATTAGAGCTTTATCCGGTCCACTATTTTAACGGGTTGCCGATGGGCCCGGGCAGAATTGATGGGCGCAGGATAGACATCTGGAAAAAGGAATACGGCGACAGCCCAATTGAACGGATTCACCTGCCTTTCCATTGGGATCTGCCCACTGCTTTTAAAAATTTCTTTTGGACATCTTTAGTGCCACTTGCTAAGCCTTATGAACCTGGTACTCCGAAGGATAGATTCATTGCCGCCGGGCTTGCCGCGATGACGACGACTGTACAAAATAGGTTTGCACTTAATTTAGCGAAAAAGTATGACGCAGGTTTGAATGCACACGTTCATGTCGTGGAGGAGTCGGCCAAGAGAGGTAAAGTAAAAATGCTTACGGATGATACCCGTTACGTTTGGGTGGAAAACGAGCTGGACTATCCCCGGGAAAGAAGGGACCAGGTGATGGCTGAAAGGGATCCCGTGAGGGCAATTAGAGCGGTTGAGCAGCATGGCCTTGAAGGCGTGATACTGGGGGTAGACCATGATTTCCTTTATAAGTTTAATCCAGTTGAAACACTGGATGGGAATTATGATGGACTCAAAAAACATCTTCGAAGTGTCCATATTTCAGGATCGGAAGGGCATCACGGTTTGGTTTCTGAAGAGGACCGGGATTTTTGGGAGGTTGTAGAGTACGTGAGGGGTCATAATTTTGATAATAATGTGAGGTTTTGCCTGGACCTGAACCCTTTTGAAATGCGGCATTTAACACGCGACGAACAGCTGGATTATATTAGTGGATTGGTTGAAAAGCTGGAAGCGGCTTAAATGTTGCCGTGGTGAGGATTTTCTGATATATCATTTAATTTGTTATATTGATATATTGCTACATTGATAGATTGTTTTTTCGATGTGACAATACAAGAGTACTTGTTTCGCACATGCCAGGAAAACTATCTAGCAATATAACAACTTATCTTGCCCATGGATCTTTCAAAAATATACGGCACGCGGCCGGCAAATGTCCACAAAGGTAATTTTGGGAGCGTTCTTGTTGTCGGCGGATCGAAGCTTTACAGCGGGTCTGCAACTTTGGCCGCTATAGCCGCTGTCAGGAGCGGGGCGGATTTGGTGACGGTTGTGGCACCGGCCAGGGCTGCTGATGTGGCATCGCATACATTTGCCGACCTGATTACTTATCCACTCAAGGGTGATTACCTCAAGAGTTCGCATGTTGCGGATATTCTGGACTTGATTTTGGTGCGCAAAATAAATGCCGTTGTGATTGGGCCGGGAATGGGAAGGCACAGGTTGACGGTTGCGGCTATTTTGAAACTAATTACTAAAATTAATTTACCAATGGTTTTGGATGCGGACGCGCTTTTTGCAATCAGCACGAAGCCAAAAGTTTGCCAAAATAGGCATTTGGTGTTAACTCCGCATGCGGGGGAGCTGGCAATACTTATGAGGCTCCACAAGCTTTCTGATAATTTTGAAGTTAGGATGCAAACTGCAAAGGATGCGGCGAAAAAGTATGGGAGTGTGGTGCTTTTGAAAGGGCATGTGGATGTTATTACGGATGGGGAAAAATCGATCACAAATAATACAGGGAGCGCTTATATGACGAAGGGCGGATTTGGGGACGTTTTAACCGGTGTTGTAGCGGCTCTGCTGGCAAGGGGAGTAGGTTTGTTTGAGGCTGCCCATGTGGGGGCGTATATAAATGGGAAAGCAGGGGAATTGGCGACCCAGCACTGGGGTGAAGGTTTGGCGGCATCTGATATTTTTAGCTTTATTCCGAGGGTGATACATGCATCTGAGTGAGCTGTGTCTTGACAACTTTTACTATAGGTGTATAATGCCGGTTTAATATGTCTATTGAAGCAGGAAATCCTGTTCATTCACGTTTATTACTAAATTACCAACCTCTTTTACCAGCGGAAATAAGCTTCGTTTCGGGTACTAGAGATCATTTAATTAACAAAGCTATTAAAGGTAGTTTGGGTATACCCCCGACTGGTGAAATTACAAAGTCGGAAGCTACTTCTTTTAATGAGGACAATTATCTGTATACGGAAGTTTCAGAGGTTTTGGGGTCTGAAAAATCAACCATTACAATAGATACAAGATATGTTCCTGTTTCAGCAGGTCCCAAAAAAGATGTTTTAGAACCGGAGATTTCAGTTATTGCAACCTTATCCGGAGCACTTGGCGATGTAATAAGAGTCGATGCAATTAGGAATTTTCCAGCAGGAACAAGTAGAGTTGTTGTTGAAACCATTCACCGCTTAATGGTTGGTGTGTTGATTGATGGCGGTACGGGTGAAGATGTTGTAAGAATATACGATAAAGCGTTGGCTGAGTTGAATGAAGGATCAACGTCTAAGAATTTAATTGAAGCCTTTAGGTACAACTCCTTGCGAGGTGGCCGGTTTAGCTATCGAAAGTTTCGATATTCTGAAAGTATTTCTTCGCAGAATTAATATCCTTTATTCTTTTTTTGTATTAGTCCGGCTCTTTCTGTAATAGCATTTTGAATTGTTGACACAGGCGGATCTATTTTATATACTTCCTTGAGTGAATTTTCCCTCCTTCGCTAAAAAGCTTCGGAGGGCAAAACCCAGTACCTATATACGGTACAATTTGTAGGGATTTAAGATTAAATGTTGAAAACTTTTTTAATTTCAAGTTACCGAAGGCGCGTTTTGGCGTCTTAAATCTTATCCCCTACAACAATTTAACAATTAGTTAGTCAGGACGCGTAAATCTGACGGGTTTACCTGAGCGAGTGCAACGCTAAAGTGTTCACAGGGTGGGTTTACCCTGAGGAGCGTAGCGACGAAGGGCCCGTAGTTCACCTGGTAGAACACCCCACTTGCACTGGGGAGGTAAGCGGTTCGAGTCCGCTCGGGTCCACCACGTTAGCAATTAGCAACTAGTTCCTAGTGGCTAGTCGCTAAGTACTAAATTTGCACTTTAACAAAGCAATATAACAAGTCACGTTCAAATGGATATGAACGTGATAGTAAAGAAAACACGAAAAACAAAGTTTTAAAAACGGTCCCGTATAATTTTTACGGGATTCCAAGATTACTTGGATTTTTGAAACTGAGTGGAAAAGTGTGAGCAATTTCATGCGTTTAATGGATGCCTTGGTAGAACATACCGAAGAAGGACGTGAAGGGCTGCGATAAGTTCCGGTTAGCTGCCGTTAAGCTATGACCCGGAAATTTCCGAATGGGGAAACCCGCTTGTGCTTCGCACAAGAATTTCAAATAAATACCAATTTCGAATGCCAAATTTCAAATAAATTGTTGGACATTGGAAATTAAAAATTGGAAATTTGATATTTCTGTGCGATGCATAAGCACCTACGCGAGAATACATAATCGCGCAGGAGGGTACCGCCCGAACTGAAACATCTAAGTAGGGCGAGGAAAATAAAACAACAGTGATTCCCTAAGTAGTGGCGAGCGAACGGGGAAAAGCCTAAACCAGAGACTTGTCTCTGGGGTTGCGGGACTCTAATGTGGGATCTATTGAGGGTAGCAGAACTGTCTGGAATGGCAGGCCATAGAGAGTGAAAGACTCGTATGCGAAACCCAAGATAGCCCTAGGAGTATCCCAAGTACTACGGGACACGAGAAATCCTGTAGGAATCCGGCACGACCACGTGCTAAGGCTAAATATATGTTCTGACCGATAGTGAACTAGTACCGTGAGGGAAAGGTGAAAGAGTACCCCGGAAGGGGAATGAAAAGTACCTGAAATTAAACGCTAACAAGCAGTGGGAGCTCGGATTTATCCGGGTGACCGCGTGCCTATTGAAGAATGAACCGGTGAGTTTTCCCATTCTGTAGTCTAACCCCGCCAAGCGGGGGGAGGCAAAGTGAAAGCGAGCGCGAAGTGCGCGAAATATTTACAGAATGGTAAAGACCCGAAACCGTGTGAGCTAACCATGACCAGGATGAAGTCCCGCTAACGCGGGATGGAGGTCCGAACCAGTGTCAGTTGCAAGTGGCTTGGATGAGTTGTGGTTAGGG
>Ga0209514_10005875_pt1 | contig 15352 bp, 9 predicted proteins | sample Subgrocontami58m_FD_187452 | JGI IMG/M metagenome (GOLD analysis project Ga0209514, IMG submission 187452) | Subsurface groundwater microbial communities from S. Glens Falls, New York, USA - GMW37 contaminated, 5.8 m (SPAdes) (version 3) | ecosystem: Environmental > Aquatic > Deep subsurface >...
CCTTCCACGTTATGTTTCCTCGACTCCAAACCCCGATGCGTTATGTGGCCTCCCGTGTCTTCTCCCTGGCGGAGATCCGCCATCCAGCACATAATGAACAACAACAACGGCTTCCGTGCGGCGAGCAGTCCTTGGAGACTGCGAAGTCTCGTGGCCAGATGGCGGGCGTCCACGGATTCCCGTCCCGTGCCGTGAGGGACTCCAGGCCGATCTCCCGGTTCCGCGCGAGCGGAGCCGAACACCGAAGAGCCCGGGGCCGGCCGGTAGGCGCGAGCCGAACGCTGCCCCCGGGTGCCCCATGGGTTGCGTCGCCGACCGACGCGCCGTAGAATCTGGGTGCAGCACGGAGGTACGGATGAAGGCGCTTCGATCCAATGACCGTCTCCCCCAGGGCCAGCGGAAGATCGTCTACCCCGAATCGGACGGGAAGCCCATGGCCGAGACCGATGTCCATCGCATCCAGATGAACTACCTGATCGACGCCCTGGGCGTCCGGTTCGAGAGCGCCCCACAGGTGTACGTCTCCGGGAACATGCTCCTGTATTGGGAGGCCGGGGCCCCGCGCAAGTGCGTCAGCCCCGATGTGTTCGTCGTGAAGGGCGTGGAGAAGGGGCTGCGCAGGGTGTTCAAGACGTGGGAGGAGAAGAACCGGGCGCCGTGCGTCGTGATCGAGGTGTCGAGCGAGAGCACGAAGGGCGAGGACCTGGGGCGGAAGTTCCGGCTCTACCGGGACACCCTCAGGGTCAAGGAGTACTACATCTACGACCCCCTGCTGGAGTACCTGCCCGGGCGAATGAAGGCGTGGGAGCTGAAGGGGGGGGCATACGTCCAGCGCTTCGTCCTCGAGGGGCGTGTCGCGAGTCGGGAGCTGGGGCTGGATCTCGTGGACAAGGACGGGGTCCTGCGCCTCGTCGATCCGAAGACCCGCTGGGAACTCCGAGGCCTGAAGGAGGCGGAGGCGGCGCTCAAGCAGGAGGAGGGGGCTCGCGCGGAGGCCGAAGCCGCGCGCGCGGAGGCCGAAGAGCGGGCGCGGAAACTCGAGGAGGAGCTGGACAGGTTGCGACGGAAGGGCAGGTAGCCCCCGCCCAAGCCCGAGGGGGGCCACAGGACCGTTGACGTCATTGCGCTCACGGACCTACACTCCCGTCGCTCGAGGCTGCGGCGGGCAGGGCAGCGTTGAAGAAGTCCTGCGGCCATTCCTGGGTCGGCGTGTCGACCGAGGAGTGGGCGCCGGCCACGATCACCGACTCCTGGCCATGCGGAGGCACCGATGAGACCCCTGTCGCTCGCCCTGGCCGCCCTCCTCGCCTGCGTGGCCGGCTGCACCACCGCGCCGCCCCCCCCGCCCGTGGTCCCCCGCGTCGATGTCCCGCCGGAGCACCGCGAGGTGGTCATCGACCGTGGCGAGATGTACGGCCACCGGATCGAGCCGCAGGCCGAGGAGTTCACCTTCCTCGTGCGCGGCAACATCGCCGTGACGCAGTCGGTCGCCATCGCGCGCGTCGACCTCTACGACCAGCTCCGCCGCGACGCCCTGACCTACGTGATCAAGAAGACGAAGTCCCCCGCCTGGTTCGACCAGAACCGCGGGCGGATGGAGGACCTCCTCAGCCAGAGCCAGAACTACATCCAGGAGACGAAGCTCGCCCGCGAGGAGGTCTACGACGACGGCAAGCGGATCGGTGCGCAGGTCGTCTTCGTCGTGGACCGGGCCATGCTCGCCCGCGACGTGGACCGCGTGGGAGACACGCCCGTCACGACGAAGAACCAGATGCTCCTCACGATCCACGGGACGGCCACGGTCGAGCCCGAGCTCCTCACCGACGTCGGGCACCGCCTCTCCGCGCGGTTCGACCAGGCGGGATTCGAGGTGCGCCTGTGGGACGACGTCCGCACCGAGATCGCCGAGGACCGGAACCTGCAGGACGTCGAGGTCGACTCCTTCATGAAGCGGCTCGTGGAGGACCCGAAGTACGCCCCCGAGGACAAGTACCAGGGGACGCTGACGCTCCTCCGCCGCTACGGCCGCCTGCTGCTCGCCTACAATATCTATGAGCTCCGCGTCGACCGCGGGGAGGTCCAGGTCGGGATGAAGGTCCACCTCCGCGACGCCGACCGCGGCACGGTCGTGGTCTCCGACCAGGGGTCTCTCGCGCGTCCCGTCGGGTCGCGTACCGTGACGATCGCGAAGACGGAGACGGTCGCCGAGCTCGCGGCGCAGCTCTCCGACAAGATGTCGAAGGAGGCGACGACCTGGTACCTGAGGCTGCAGGAGAGGCCCACGGAGGCGGTCGAACTCGTCTTCGCGGGGTTCACCCCCGAGCAGGAGGACCAGATCGTGCGCGTCCTGCGGGATCGCATGGACCGCGACGTCCAGGTGACGCCGCGCGACGGGACGCTGGTGATCTCGACGAACCACCCTCGCAGCCAGCTCCTCGACCTTCGCGACAGCGTGGAGAGGCTCCTCAAGTCGGAGGGGCTGGCGTTCACGGCCTCCCGCCCGAGCACGGAAGAGGCGAGGATCCAGTTCACGAGGAAAGAGAAATGAAGCCTCTCGTCCTGGCAGCGATCCTCCTTGCGGCCGCCGGGTGTGTGACCCACCCGCCCACCCGCGTGGACCTGAACCCCGCGTGGCAGGCGACGAAGACGATCGTCTTCCGTCACTACCCGGCGCACGCGTCAGGCGTGGACGACGCGCAGTTGTGCCTGACGACCGACTGGGCGGAGACGATCGAGGGGACCTCCAAGGTCCGCCGCCGAGTCCACGCGCAGCTCGTCGGGCCGAACCACGTGCAGGTCCGCGTCGAGGTCCAGGCAGACCTGTCCAAGCACCCCCTGACGGGCACGCCCGACCCGGAGCACCCGGAGTGGGGGAATCCGCACGACGACATGACGTACTCGGAGAGTCTCCAGATCGAGATCGAGCGGGCGCTCCTTCCTCTCTGTCCGCCGCCCGGATCGTCACGATGAGGCGCGCGCTGGCCATCCTGCTCGCCGCCTCGATTTCCCTCCTCGCCCAGGGAGCGGGGCTCGACGTCGTCCGCAAGGCGGTCGCGGAGGGGCGCTACGACGATGCGCAGGCGGACCTCTCTCGGATCCTCGCGGCGGAGCCGGCGAACCGGGAGGCGCTCGCGATCCAGGTCGATCTCGCGACGCGGCGCTGGGACTTCCTCGTGGCGCGGCGCGCGCAGACGGCGCTCCTCACGGCGCAGGGCGTGGCGAACGTCGAGCAGGCGGTCCGCGCGGACTGCGATCGATGGACCGATCGAATCCTCGAGATCGTGCAGGACCCCTCGGTCGATGCGATGAAGTACCTCTCGGAGGGGGTGGAGATCGCCCCCTCGCCCGACCGCCTGGGGCGGATCCACGACGCATGGGCGGCGGCGGCGGCGCGGAAGCTGGTCGAAGGCCTCCTCGCCGGCGGGGCGCAGGGGAAGATCGCGGTGCTCGACTTCCAGGCGGAGGGGGGCGGGGCGAGCGCGCGAGGCGCAGCGGTCGCGGAGGCCGTGCAGGGAATTCTCGCGGGGCGTGCGAAGGTGTGCGCCGCCGACGACGTGAGGAAGGGGTTCCGCGAGGCGCGGCTCCTGCTGGGCGAGGGGACGGGCGCGGTGAAGCTCGTCGCGGAGAAGCTCGCGCCCTGGGCGATCGTGCGCGGGACGGTCGGGTCGGTCGTGAAGGCCGAGCTGCTGCGCGGCACCGACCTCTCCCCCATCGCGCACGCGGAGGTCGCGAATCCGTTCTGCCACGCGGAGGACCGGACGCTCCAGCTCGAGGTCGCGGTCAGCGGACAGAAGGTGGAGAAGGGGGACGGCGGGAAGTTCGACGTGCTCGGCGAGGCCTTCCAGCTCGCCGACGGAAGTCCGCTGCGCGACTTCGACAAGTTCCAGGTGCAGGTGCGGGTCGGCCAGCCCGCGCACGTCTACGTGCTGCTCCTCTCCTCCGCGCTGTCGATCGCGCGGCTCTTCCCCGACCCGACGGTGCACCTGGGGAAGGACCCCGACTTCGCGAACCCGGTCGGGGCGGGGAAGCGGTACGTGCTCCCACTGGAAGGCTGGTGCTACTATCTCGACGACCAGCCGGGCGTGGAGACGCTCTTCGTCTTCGCCTCCGTGCAGCCGATCGCGGACCTCGACCGCCTCGTCGAGAGAATGCAGGCGGCAGCGAAGGAGGGGAACGCGGCGGACTCCGCGGCGCTGGCGAAAGACCTCGACGCGCGGGTCCAGGGGACGCGCGGGATCGGGGGAGTCAGCGAGGGGTCGATCGACATGGCCCTCCTCGAGGGGAAGAGCACGCTCAAGGCGGTCGCGGAGGTCGTCGCGGGGTTCGACGTGGTCTCCAGGAAGTTCACCATCCGACATGTGAAGCGCTAGTGTCTTGTTGAAAAGGTCCTGCGACAGTTTCGGCCGACTGACACCCTGGCGGGTGTCAGTCCAAAGCGCCCTTGCGGGCGCTACTCCAGGGGGCTCTTGGAGTAGCGCCCGCAAGGGCGCTGTGGAGTAACTCCCGCAAGGGAGTTACGGCGCCTCGAAACTGTCGGAGGACTTCGTCAACGCTGAACTAGTCGCGGGAGACTGAGATGGTATCGCATCGCGCAGGCCTGCTCGTCCTCGTCTCGATCGTCGCCTTCGGCGGCGCGGCCTCCGCGCAGACGCGCCCGTCGGTCGCGGTCGTCATGCAGGACGAGGGGCCCACCTATTCCGCCGTCGTCAACGGGTTCATCGACGCGAAGTTCAAGGTCGTCGACAAGGCCGAGATCGACCGCGTCCGCCGCGGGGTCGACGCGATGGACGCGGACCTCTTCAACGACGAGACACGCGCGGGCGCGGTCGGAAAGGCGCTCGCGGAGGACTCCCTGGCCCAGGTCATGGTCGTCGTCCGCATCGACTCCACCGCGAAACAGACCCCGACCGGCGACACGATCGTGGAGTCGGACATCACGATCAAGGTCCGGCGAACGGTGGACGGGGAGATCCTCGCCCTCGAGAGCGGAAAGGCGAAGGACAGCGCGACCGATGTCGATCGCGCGCGCGAGGGGGCCGAGATCGCCGCCGTGAAGGCGATCCTCCCCCGCCTCGCCGAGAAGGTCATGAAGCGCCTGGCCGAAGCCGCCCCCGAGGCGCGCACCATCACGCTCGCGATCCACCGGTTCCCCGAGAACGAGGACACGAAGCGGGTCGCGGTCCGCGTCTACCAGTACTTCACCTCCCTCAAGGGCCTCTCGGACTTCAAGCGCTCGCAGGACAAGGCGAACCAGCGCTACGAGCTGACCTTCGTCACCACGCGCCCCGCGGCCGAGCTCGACGCGGGGTTCATGGCGTCGGTCATGGACGACCCGGACTTCCGCCTCCTCGCCTGCGGGAGCTGCGCCGAGGACCGCCTGGAGTACTTCTTCCAGCGCGAGCGGGACCCCGACGCGACGGTGCTCCTGGAGGGGCTGCCCGTCGACCTCGTGCGAAAGGACGGCGAGGCGTTCATGCGCCTCGTGCGCGGCATCCCGGGGGTGGAGGAGATCGACCGCCTGTACGCCGGGATGGCGCGCCGGCTCACGATCCACGTCTGGAAGAAGGGGAAGGTCAGCGACCTCGAGGGCGCGCTGCAGGACGCCCTCGCGAAGTCGCCCCTGCGCGACGCGGCGAAGTTCGTCGGGTCGGAGCCCGCGGGCATCCGCTTCGCGTATCAGTTGTCCGGCGGCGTCTACGCGGTCGAGTTGGGGAACGCCTCCGAGGAGCGCTACCGCGAGCAGGGGTGGCAGGTGCAGGCGGCGCTGCACGGGATGGACGGGGTCATCGACCCGACGATGACGTACCGGCAGGAGAGCTACACGGTGCGCATCGAATTCCGCTCGACGCTGCCGCTCTTCGAGGTCGAGCGCCGCGTGTGGGCGGTCGTGTCGAAGACGCCGGGGTTCGAGGACCTCGCGATGGGTCGGAGCGACGGGTCGACGATCCGGTACCTCTTCCGCGGAATCGAGGGACAGCCGGGGAAGGTCGTGCTGCGCCTCACGGGGGCCTCGCCGGAGCAGGCGAGGGCGTTCAACGAGCTGATCACGTCGCTTGCCGGCGTGAGCGACGTGGAGAAGGGGGTGGAGCGCGAGGGGCTGGGGACGGAGTTCCGCCTGAAGTACGCGGGGACGCCGTTCCAGCTCGACGTCGAGGTCCAGCGTGGCGCGGCCGCCGTGGAGGCGCTCGCGACGCTCGCGCCGGGCGACTTCGAGGAGAACCGCCTCTCGTACTGCTTCCTCTCCGCCCTCGGCGAGCGGATGAGGGCCTACGTGAGGCTCCGCAACCTCGCGCCCGACCGCTTCGACCCGGCGGGGCTCCTCTTCGAACAGACGGTGAAGGGGATCGAGGGGGTGAGCGACGTGAAGCGGGCCTACGACGCGGACGAGCGGACGCTCCAGCTCGAGATGCTCCTCAAGGGGGACATCTACCGCCTCGACCAGGCAATCTGGGACGCGCTCGGGAAGGACGACGGCGCGGTGAAGAAGCGGGTCTGCGGCAACCTGGCGCTCGCGCCGGGGCTGATCGCCGGGAACGCCGTGGAGTACCTGCTGATCCCGCCGGGCGAGGAGGGGCGCGCGGGAGGGAGGCTGCCCGGGCAGCCGATCCCGCCCCTCCCGCCGACCGGGCCCGCGCCGGTCACCCCTGGCGGCGATGGCGTCGAGCAGACGGTGAAGGCAGTCGAGAAGTCGGTCGTCTACATCTCCGTCCACACGGCCAGCGGGAACTATCTGGGCACCGGCTTCTTCGTGAGCGACAAGGGGCACCTCCTCACGAACCGCCACGTCGTCGTGCCGAACGACTGCGTGACGGGGATCACCGTGCGCACGCTCGACGGCAAGGAGTACCCGGCGGAGGTGATCCAGGCCGACGCCGAGCTCGACTTGGCGCTCGTGAAGGCGGCGATCCCGACCCCCGAGGCGGGCGGGCCGTTCCCGCCGGTCGCGATCGGGGACTCCGACACGCTCCAGCAGGGGCAGCTCCTCGTCGTGATCGGCCACCCGCGCGGCTTGGCGTTCTCGGTGACGACCGGGCGCGTCTCCCGGCTCGATGGGGATCGGGGGCATGTGCAGATTGACGCGTCGCTCCACCCGGGGAACTCTGGAGGACCGATCTCGAACGTGAAGGGAGAGGTCGTCGGCGTCTCGGTGAGCACGATGGCCGTCGTGGTGAGCGACTCGGGAGGCGAGACGACCACGATCGTGCAGCCGGGCCTGAGCTACATGATCCCGATCAACTTCGCTCGGAACCTGCTGCAGCTCGTCGGGCGCTGACGCGGGCTGAGCGCGGTCTCCGTGCACCCTGTTCCGGCCAGACATCCTGTCTGGACGCAACGGAGCGCTGAACCCAGCGTTCCGGAGAAACGGAACTTCACCTGACAACCTGTCAGAGAAGGCTGCGGAGTGGATCCAGGTATTCGGTGCAGATCTATATGCCATGATTAGGGTTGCGATTCCATCGCGCCGTGGCGTGTCGCTTGCGGAGGGATCCTGCTGGTATGGGGGACGGCGGTAGGTAGGCCCAGGACACTCTTGTTCATCGCTATCGCCATTGACCCCCATTCATGATTAAGGTACAGGACGATCCGCGACGCGAACCGACCGCCTCGCGCGTCGCAAGGGGGGGCGAAACGGACATGTGGCGCCTGCCGCGCCTCGATCGCCTCGCGGTCCGACTCGCGGTCGGGGTCGCGCTCCTCGTCGTCGGCCTCCTCGCCATCGGGTTCTATGCCCAGGCGTGGCACGATTCCCAGCTCTCCATCGACGCCCGCCGCCGCGCCGCCGACCTCCAGACGCAATTCCTCGAGGTCACCCTCCGCCACGAGATGCTCGACAAGGATCGCAAGCTCATCAACGCGGTCCTCCAGGACATCGGCAAGCAGCCCGAGGTCCAGGGCGCGATGATCCTCGATCACCAGGGCGTCGTGAAGTTCGCGAGCCGCCCCGAGCAGGTGAACCAGCGGATCCCGCAGGCCTCGCCGACCTGCCAGGTCTGCCATGCGAAGCGGCCCGAGGACCGTTCCCGATGGGTGCGGCTCGACGGGGAGAACGGCAGCGTGCTCCGGACGGTCCGCCCGATCGAGAACCGACCCGAGTGCTACGAGTGCCACGACTCGGCGAACAAGATGAACGGCATGCTGATCCTCGACGTCTCCCTCGCGGAGGTCGAGGACCAGATGCGCCGCGCGACGAAGTGGATGGCGATCGGCGCGGGGATCCTCGGCCTCCTGCTCTTCGCCGGCGTCGGGTTCCTCGTCCGCGTCCTCGTCCTGCGGCGCGTGGCAGCCCTCGGCCGCGCTGCCCGCTCGATCGCCGCAGGGAACCTCGCGGAGCGCGCGCCGGTCCAGGGCAAGGACATCATCGCCTCCCTCGCCCAGGACCTGAACGACATGGCGGACGCCGGGGTCCTCCTCCTCGGCGAGGTCCGCGGCCGCGAGCACCAACTCCGCGAGGTGATCAACTCCCTCGACGACGGCCTCCTCGTCCTGGACCGGAACTTCACGATCCTCGCCGCGAACCAGTCGTTCTGCCGCCGCCTCGGATGCCAGCCCGAGGCCCTGCGCGGGAGGCGCTGCCACGAGGCGATCGGCAAGGCGTTCCCCTGCTACGCGAGCGACAACGGCTGCCCTGCCTCCCGCTGCCTCGCGAAGCGGGAGGTGCAGCGCGCGGTCCTGCGGCGCGACGACGCGGAGGACACCTCGGTGTACGAGGTCTACGCCTCGCCGGTCTTCGACGACGACGGGCACGTCTCGCAGGTCGTCGAGATCTGGCGCGACATCTCCGAACGGGTCCGCGAGGAGACCCACCTCGCCGAGATCGAGCGGCTCGTCTCGCTCGGGACGCTCGCGTCCGGATTCTCGCACGAGATGAACACGCCGCTCGCCTCGGTGCTCGCCTGCGCGGAGGGGATCCTCGACCGCATCGACTCCCCCGCGGACACGCCCGCAGAGACGCTCCCGGCGATCCGCCACAGCGCGGACATCGTGCGCAAGGAGATCCTCCGCTGCCGGCGGATCACCGACCAGTTCCTCCGTTTCGCGCGCGGGATCCCCCCGTCGATCGAGCCGGTCGAGTTGCGAAAGGTCGTCGAGTCGGTCGTCTCCCTCGTCGGCGCGACCGCGCGGGAGAAGAAGGTCGCGATCCGGGTGGAGGGGGACGAGCTGGTCCCCTCCGTCACGGCGAACACGGAGGTCGTGCAGCACGTCGTCCTCAACCTCCTCGTGAACGCGCTGCAGTCGATCGACGGCCAGGGAGGCGAGGTCGTCGTGACGCTCTGCGCCGGGCCCGACGTGCGGATCCGGATCCGCGACACGGGGTGCGGGATCGCGCTCGCGGACCGACGCCACCTGTTCGAGCCGTTCCGCAGCCGGAAGCCGCAGGGGACGGGGCTCGGCCTCTTCCTCTCGCGCAGCCTCATGAGGCGGTTCGGCGGCGACGTCTCGCTCCTCGAGAGCGAGGCCGGGGTCGGGACGACGTTCGAGGTCATCTTCCCGCACACGGCGGAGGTGTCCCGATGAGCCGCAGCGGCAACGGAACGCGAATCCTGCTCGTCGACGACGACGACACGTTTCGCGAGGTGATGTCGGCGGAGCTCGCGCGCCGCGGCTACGCGGTCGACGCGGTCGCGACGGGGCAGCGCGCGCTCGAGCGGGCCTTCGAGCAGGAGGCGGACGTCATCCTCCTCGACATGCGCCTCCCCGACCTCGACGGGATCGAGGTCCTGAAGCGGCTGCGCGAGCGGGAGGTGCGGGCCGGCGTCGTCCTCCTCACCGGCCACGGGACGATCGACACGGCGGTTGCGGCGATCCGCCTCGGGGCGTACGACTACCTCGAGAAGCCCTGCCCGTTCGACAAGCTGGAGGTCGCCGTCCAGCGGACGCACGAGCACCTCCGCCTCGTGGAGCGCGGCCGCGTGCTGGAGGACGGGTTCACGCCGTCCGACGCGGGGATCGAGTTCGTCGGGACGAGCTCCGCCTTCGCCGCGGTCCGCCACGCGATCGCACGCATCGGCCCGACCGACAGCACGACGCTCGTCCTCGGGGAGACGGGGGTCGGCAAGGAGATGGTCGCGCGGCTCCTGCACGCGCAGAGCCCGCGGAAGGACCGGCCGTTCGTCGTCGTGGACTGCGCCACGCTGCAGGAGCACCTCCTCCAGAGCGAGCTATTCGGGCACGAGAAGGGGGCCTTCACCGGCGCGGTGCGGCAGAAGCACGGCCTGTTCGAGGTGGCGACGGGCGGGACGATCTTCCTCGACGAGATTGGCGAGACGAGCCTGGAGGTGCAGGCGAAGCTCCTGCGGGTCCTGGAGACGAGCCGCTTCCGCCGCCTCGGGGGGACGAAGGAGATCGCGGTCGACGTGCGCGTGGTCTCCGCGACGAACCGCGACCTGAAGGAGGCGATCAAGCGCGGGCACTTCCGCGAGGACCTCTACTTCCGCCTCTCGACGCTGACCGTCCAGGTCCCGCCGCTGCGGGAGAGGCCCGAGGACACCCTGACGCTGGTGGAGCACTTCACGAAGCGGCTCAACCTCCGCCTCTCGCTGTCGCGCCGCTTCAGCCCGGAGGCGGTAGCGGCGCTGACGCGGTACGCCTGGCCGGGGAACGTGCGGGAGCTGACGCACGTGCTGGAGCAGGTCCTCGTGATGTCGGACACGAACGTGATCCCGCTCGGGGCGCTGCCGCCGGCGATCCGCGCGGGGGGCGCCTGGCCCGAGGGGCGACCGGCCCCCGACCGGACCCTCCCGCTTCGCGAGATGCAGAGGCGGCACATCCTCGCGGCGATGGAGGAGGCGGGCGGGAACCGCGCGCAGGCCGCCCGGACGCTGCAGGTGAGCGAGCGGAACCTCTACCGCCTCCTCAAGAAGTACGGCGAGGAGGCCGACCCCACGCCGGTCGTCCCGGATCGGCCCTGACAGCGTTGCCGGCGCGACTCCAGGAGCGCTCTTGGAGTAGCGCCCGCAAGGGCGCGGTGGACTGACAGCCGCAAGGCTGTCAGACCATGTCCTGACGCCCTCGCGGGCGTCAGTCCACAGCGCGCTTGCGCGCGCTACTCCATTAGCGCGCGGATGAGCAAACTGGGCGCATCCCGGAAAACTTCCTGGAGCCTACCTAGTCCCCGAGATTTCCGGCCGCCGGCCGCGTCGCGCCGACTGCGGAGTCGTACCCGACCCACGGCATGCGAATCCAGCGGAGGGTGGAGAAGCCGCCCGCCTGGTCGTCCGCGATCATCGTGTACCCCCCCGCCGCGGGATAGGGGCCGAGGCCGAGGAGGACCTCGTCGCGGCCGTCCCCGTCCAGGTCCCCGCAGGCCGGCCGCGCTTCGCCCACGGCCGCGTTGTAGGGGGTCCATTGGACGCGCAGCCACGCCGAGGCCGCGTATCCCGTCGTCGCGTCGTCGCGCACCTGGACCCACCCGCCATTCGCCCGGTACGGCCCCGTTCCAAGCAGCACCTCGGCGCGGCCGTCCCCGTCGACATCGCCGCAGGCCGGCCAGACTTGCCCGTCCGCCGCGTCGTAGGCCGGCAGCGAGAGTCGCACCCAGCGCGAGAAGGCGTTCGCCGTCGCCTCGTCCTCGAACACGGCGCACCAGCCGCCCGCGGCCGGGTAGCTCCCCGTCCCGACAACGATCTCGGCCCGGCCATCTCCGTCCACGTCGCCGCAGGCGGGGCGTGTCTCCCCGTTGGCGGCGTTGTACGCATTCCACTGGAGCTGGATGAAGCGGCGGAAGGCGTAGGAGTGGCGCGCGTCGTCGAACACGACGAGGTTCCCTCCCGTCGGTCGGTATGTCCCCAGCCCCGCGACGATTTCGTCCGCCCCGTCTCCATCCAGGTCGCCGCACGCGGGCCACACGGCCCCGTTCGCGGCGTCGTACTGGCTCCAAGGAACGCGGATCCAGGCGATGAGGGCGTACCCCGCCGCGCGGTCGTCGAAGACCGCCATCCAGCCGCCGCTCGCGGGGTAGGTCCCGAAGCCCACGACCATCTCGTCCCACCCGTCCCGGTCGACGTCCCCGCACGCGACGTGCGTCTCCCCGTTCGCCGCGTTGTACGGCGCGTTCGCCAGGCGCACCCACCCCTCGTGCGCGTTCGCAGAGAGGCCGTCCCGCGCAATCTCGCAGTATCCTCCCCCGGACCAGGCGTTCTGGCCCACGACCACCTCCGCCGCCAGCTCCGGCGCCGCCGGCGCGAGCCTCGCGACGAACGAGTCCCAGGACCCCCCGGACGCCGCCTGGCGCGGGTTCACGGTGGGAAAATTGACCGAGGTCGTGTCGCCGATCAGCCAGCTCTCCCCGGACGGCCCGCCGAGGACGAACTCCCCGTACTCGTCGGCCGACCCGCCGACGTAGGTCGAAGAGAGGATCCGCCTGCCGCGGGGGTCCATGCGCGTCACGAAGGCGTCCCACCCGCCGCCCAGCGCCGCCTGGGACGGGAACCGCGTCGGGAAATCCGCCGACTGCGTGTACCCTGCGATGTGGAGGTTCCCATACAGGTCGAGGACGAGGTCTTGCGCTCCGTCGTTGCCGCTCCCTCCGAGGAACGTCGAGAACAGGAGGGACGCGCCATTCGGGGCGAGCTTCGCCACGAGGCCGTCGGAGAGTCCCGCGTTTGCGGCCTGGATGGGGGCCATCGTCGGGAAGTCGGTGGAATAGGTCTGCCCCGCGACGTAGATGTTGCCCGCCTCGTCGATCGCGAGGCTGAGGAGGAAGTCGTCCAACGTCCCTCCCAGGTACGTCGAGAACGCGAGCCCCGTCCCCGAGGCATTGATCCGCGCCACCACGCCGTCGAACCCGCCCGCATTCGCGCCCTGGATCGCACTCCTCGTCGGGAAGTCCGTAGACGCCGTGTAGAACGTCACGTACGCGCAGCGGACCGAGTCCACCTGGATGCACCGGCCCCAACTGTATTCGTCCCCCGTTCCGCCGACAAAGGTGGACCAGGCGATCGCCGGGCCGGCCGACGACACCTTCGTGACGAAGCAGTCCCAGCCGGCGGCGTACGCCGACATCGGCGTCACCGTCGGAAAGTCCGCCGAGTTCGTGTTGCCGTTGACGTAGAGGTCCCCCGCGGCGTCCACGGCCAGCCCATTCCCCCAGTCGTCGACGGTTCCGCCGAGATAGCTGGAGTAGACGATCCCCGCCCCATCGGGCGTGAGCTTGGCGACAAAGCCGTCCCAGCGTCCGCCCCCGTAGGTCGCCTGGAACGGCGACACGACGGGGAAATCGGTGGAGTTCGTCCAGCCCGTGAGGCACAGGTTTCCCGCCGGGTCCAGGCACACGCCGAGAAGCGCATCGTCGTTCCCCGTCCCACCCAGGTAGGTGCCGAAGAGGAGCGTCCGGCCGGTCGGGTCGAGCTTGTAGAGGTAGCCGTCCCAAACCGTGCTGGGTGTCGTCTGGTACGCGCCCGCGGTCGTCGGGTAGTCCGTCGAGAGCGTCTCCCCGCACGCGTAGAGATTCCCCGCGGCGTCGCGCGTCCACCCGTACACCCAATCGTTCCCGTTTCCGCCCTGGTAGCTCGCGTAGGCGAGCACCGGGTCGATCACGAGTTGCTCGTGCCGGTCGTAGGCGCCGACGTCGAATCCGACGGACCACGAGTCCCCCTCGTGCGCCACGCGGTAGCGCCCCTCGACGGGGACCGCGCCCCCGTCGCGACGCTGGAAGACGAGCGGCCGCTCCTCGTGGAGCGTCTCGTCACCGAGGCGGAGGGAGAGCGAACCGTCCTCTTCGATCGTGACCGACTCGACCCCTTCGTACGCGAGGCGGATGGCCGACGGATCGCCGCCCGCCGCGACGACGAACTCGTACTTCACGCGCCGCGCGTCGCCACGATAGACGAGGTCGATGCCGGGATAGACGCCGTCGTAGGCCACCTCGGCGCAGCTCGCCGCGCCGGTCGTCCAGCGCGCGGAGTCGCTCCCGAGGAGGTAGTGGAAGAGGGCCTGCTGCCGATTGCGTCCCACGGGGCGGAGGCCCTCGCGCGCGCCGTCGAACCGCACGCGCAGCGTGCGCCCGTTCGCCGAGGAGACCTGGATCGCGCGGTCGGTGAATCGGAAGGCGTGGCCGCCGGCGCGGGCGAGGAAGCGGACGTCCGGGTCCGCCTGGCCCGCATTCTCGACGAAGTAGAGCGGAAGGCGCGCAAGCGCATCGCTCGCGGGAGCGGCGACCGCCACACGGCGTCCGGGTCCGCCGCCCAGGCCGGGGCGAGCATCGGCCTGGGCAAGCGCCGCGGACATCGCCGCGCCCAGCGCGAGCAGGATGATGATTCCACGTTGCGTGGTGCGCATCCCTTCGACCCTCCGTTCTGCACAGCCGTTGAGGCCGGTTGGGGCAACCAGCGTGCCGGGGCCCCCGCAACCGCTCCGTCGCGCGCACTGCAACGCGCTGCCGGCGCGAAGGTTGACGCGTCCCTCCGGCAGGAATGGAAATCCGCGGCACGACGCGCGCGCGGTCTTGTGCCGAGAGGCGCCATCTGGGAGGGATCCTCGCGCATCCCCGTACGTTGCAAGGGGCTTCGGCGCGGCAGGGGACAGGGCGTACTCTGTTTCGGATCGCGCCAGAGGAGGCCGACCCCGCGCCGGCTGGCCCGGAACGGTTCTGACAGGACCGGCAGGCCTGACTTCCTGTCAACTCCGCAATTGCTTCACATCTCAAGCGTTGCACGCATCCCCCGGATTCCCTGACAGGCGGTCAGGGATGGGCGACTCGGTGACGTTCTGGCCGATCGAACGCAAGCCCAGGACCGGCGCGCAGACGCATCCGCTCGTCCTCTCCGGCACGGCGCTTGCTCTATCACCTCCATACGGCTCGTGGTTCGATTCAGGGCAGTTGGAGGTCGAACGATGGAAACGATCATCCTGACGGTCTTCCTGGTGTTCGTGTTCGGCGCGATCCTCCTGATCCTCGGCATGGGATATCGGTCCATGGAGGAGGAGCGGGGGAAGAAGCTGACCCAGGAGTTCGAGTTGGCCTGCGGGCCCACGGTGCCGATCCCGTCGAGGCTCAATGGGCGCGCGGCGCCGCTCGACGACGCGCTCCTCATGCGCGTGCAGCGGTACGTCGACCGGGAGCAGGCGCTCGCCGACGCGTTCGTCTCGCAGCCCTCCGTCGAGACGCTCTACTCCGTCGCGGGCGGCTCCTCGAAGATGAACTAGTCGCCCGTTGAGGATGAGTAGGGAGGAGCGAGGGCCGAGGGGCGATCGTCTACAGGACGGAAATCGCCCTTCTCCCCTCGCCCCTCGCCCCTCGCCCCTCGCCAGACCCGCCACCGAACGACCGGAGCGGCCGTGATCCGCATCGAGGGAAACCCGGTGGGACCGAACCCATTTCGCACCGCAGAGATTCTCCAGGGGCTCGACGAGC
>Ga0209514_10005877_pt1 | contig 15346 bp, 10 predicted proteins | sample Subgrocontami58m_FD_187452 | JGI IMG/M metagenome (GOLD analysis project Ga0209514, IMG submission 187452) | Subsurface groundwater microbial communities from S. Glens Falls, New York, USA - GMW37 contaminated, 5.8 m (SPAdes) (version 3) | ecosystem: Environmental > Aquatic > Deep subsurface >...
CCCGCCACTCCACCTGCCGAAGACAAAGCATAGGCAAAGGAGATGCAACCATGAAAAAGGTGATATGGATACCCATCGTTTGCGGTCTTATCTTTGGAACCTTGTCTTTTCTGGTTTCTGCAGTAAATTTCACTATTGCAATCTCTGATGATTTGATCCTCGGCCCCTGGGAAATACTTAATACCATCTCAGCTGCGTTGTTTGGGCCCATTGGCTTGCTCATTACAGAACTTGGAACGGATATCGGCGCTTATTTTTACCTTATCAAAGACGTTTATCCTGCGCCACAGGATCTTCATTTCATCATGGGCGACTATGTGGCTCATGTTGTGGCAATGTTGGCGACTGCGTTCGGTTACAGATTAATCTATAAGCGTGCCAAGATGCCGCTCTTACTGGGTGGTTGGGTACTGACCTTGTGCATTTTCTACACGTTATTATGGTTAATACAAGTGCCTCTGTTTAATATCGCCGTTCCAGGCTTGGGAGCTACCTTTATGGGTTATACAAGAGACGCTATTCCAGAATTCATAACCACTACGGTTATAACCTCTCTCATCCTGCTGGCTCTCCCCCAGCGCCTCCGCCGCCCACAGTGGGTTGAGCTAGAACATGCACCAGAGCGAAGCGGCAAAATTCAAAATGAATAGGAAAGCAGGCGCTCTATGCAAGTGAAAAGTTCAATCATTTGGAGAATGCTCGCCTGGTTCCTGCTGTTGGCGCTCATCCCGCTCGGCGCTGTGGTCATCTTCGTGCAGCGGCAGGTAAACCAGACGGTGCTGGATGTCGAGTTGCGAGCGGTTGTCAGAGAAGCGCGTCTGCACGCCGCCGAGAGTGCCTATCATCCAGATGCTTTCGAGGAGCACACTCAGATTTATCAAGGCACAGAAGAGATCGCCTTCATCCTCCGAACGGATGGCACGTACCAAACCCATACCGACCGCCAGAAGATCGGCGCTTCGGCTAGAAATGACTTTGCGCCTGATATCCTGCAATCTTTTTTCTCCGCTGAAAGCGGGAGCCTTGATAACGGCGCCGCCGGTCAGATCATCGGTTATGCCGCGATCCCAGGTCAGAATTCAGCGATGGTCATTGTCAAAGATAATCAGGCTGTGATCAACAACCTGAATTCCCTTTCAAGATCCATTTTTCTGCAACTGTCCGTCATCCTGCTGATCACCTCCATTGTCAGCGGGGTAGCCATCCTGGCGGTGATCAATCCGCTCCGGCAATTGGCAAACTTTGCCGACCAGGTCGGCTCTGGAAACCTGGATGCCACCCTGGATCAGACCGATCTTGAAGGTGAAATCGCAGTACTGGCCGGCAGTCTGGCCCGCATGACGGCCCGCTTGCGCGACCTTATCTACAACCTGGAAAGCAAAGTCAAAGAGCGCACCCGCGACCTGGAGATTGCCGCGCAGGTCTCGCGCCAGATCACGCGCGTGCTGGAGATGGATAGCCTCCTGCCGGAATTGGTGGAGAAAACGCGGCAGGGATTCAATTTGTACTACGTCTCCTTGTTTTTATACGACCCGCAGAAAGAAGAACTATTGCTGGAAGTGGGCACGGGCAAGGAAGGCGCGCTGATCAAGTCGGAGGCAAAATCTTTCCCCATCAGCGCACGCCCGAGCCTGGTGGCGCAGGTGGCGCGTGAACGCAAGGCCGAGATCATCAATGATATTACGAAGTCTGATATTCACTTCTTCAATCCACACCTGCCGGAGGCGCGGGCGGAAGCGGCCTTCCCCATGTTGGTCGGCGATGAACTGGTGGGCGTGCTTGACCTGCAATCCGAGACGGTGGGGCGCTTTCAGGCGGGCGACTCGCAAATCTTCTCCACGCTGGCCGAACAGATCGCCATTGCGGTGCGGAATGCGCAGTTATACCGCCAGCAGGAACACGTGGCGCAGGAATTGGAGCGCGCCGACCTGATGAAGAGCCAGTTCCTGGCCAGCATGAGCCACGAATTGCGCACGCCGCTCAACGCCATCATCAATTTCACCCAACTGATCACCATGGGGGTTGCCGGGCCGGTGACCGATGAACAGGTGACGATGTTGAATACTTCCCTGAGCAGTTCCAGACACCTGCTGCAACTGATCAACGATGTGCTGGATATCAGCAAAATACAGGCGGGCAAATTGAGCCTGTACATCGAAGAGGATGTGAACTTGAATGAGGAGATCAAAGCGGCGGTTGACATGGCCGCGCCTCTGCTGCAAAAACAGAATGCCGAACTGGAGCAGCCTATACAACTCATTCAGGACATTGATCACGACCTGCCGTTGACCGCCTGTGACCGCCGCCGCATCCGGCAAGTGCTGTTGAACCTGCTTTCCAACGCTATCAAATTCACCGAGCAGGGCAGCATTACCCTCAGCGCGAAAAACAAGGGGGAAGAATTTATCTTTGCCGTGATGGATACCGGACCCGGCATCCCCCAGGCAATGCAGGCTCGCATCTTCGAGCCTTTTGTTCAGGCGACCAACGACATTAAACACACGCAAGGCACTGGGTTGGGACTTCCTATCTCGCGCAGTCTGGTCCAGGCGCACGGCGGCGAATTGTGGGTGGAGAGCAAAATGGGCGAAGGGACGACATTCTTTTTTGCCCTGCCCTACCGCCCGTCAATGACACAATAAAGGAGATTGCACCATGAATTCTCAGAATTCTAAAAAAACCATTCTTGTTTATGTGGAAGACGATGAAAACAGCATCCTCGTAATGAAAATGGTGGTCGAAAGAGTCATGGGACTGCCGACTCTGCACGTTCTGCAAAGCAGCGCTGATTTTGTACAGCGGGTTAAGGGACTCGGTGTGATGCCGGATGTCTTTCTGTTAGACATTCAGATGAAACCTTATGACGGAGTTGAATTGTTGTCTATGTTACGAAAAGACCCGCAGTTCAAATGCAGCAAGGTGGTTGCCCTCACCGCCAGCGTAACCAATGAAGAAGTATCGCTCCTGAAGAGCGGCGGTTTTGACGGCGCGATTGCCAAGCCATTGAACATCGAGACTTTCCCCGGCTTGATTGCAAAGATCATGAACGGGGAGCCGGTTTGGTACATCACTTGATTTTCTGGATCGGCATTTCAGGGCCGACCAACCTTGCGTCTCTATCCAAAAGAGCCTATCGAATCAGATAGGCTCTTTTGCTTAATAAACCTGCCACTTAGCGAGTAGATATGAGAGGGCTGGTGAGCTAGTATGTAATTCAAGACATTTGCTGCAGTTCACTTTAGGAATTGATCCAGCACAATGAATCGCAAGGAGACTCACATGAACACACTCAAAGGTTATCGAATTTTCTCCACGCTAATTTGCCTGACCCTGATGTTCGCGCTGGCTATTAGCGATATCAACGCCAGCCAAACGCAACAGACGAAGACAGACTTCGCCGCAATTGACACTTACATTGCGACTCAATTGAAAGACTTGGGAATTCCCGGAATGGCGCTTGGCATTGTTCAGGACGGTCAGATCGTCCATCTGCAAGGCTTTGGCGTTGCAGATTCTTCGGGGAGAGCCGTGACGCCGCAAACCCCCTTTTATATCGGCTCGGTCACCAAGTCATTTACCGCGCTGGCGGTGATGCAACTGGTCGAAGCGGGCAAAATAGACCTGGACGCGCCTGTCCAAAAATACCTGCCGTGGTTCGAACTGGCTGACAAATCGGCTTCTGCCAAGATCACAGTGCGCAATCTGCTCAACCACACCACGGGTATCTCCGAGAAGGATGGCAATCGCGTTTGGACCAGCCAGCAAGGGTTGGAGGAGTATGTGCGCGGACTTGGCAACTTGCCACTCAGCCAGCCCGTTGGGAGCACCTTTCAATACAGCAACGTCAACTACAGCATTGCCGGGTTGATCGTGGAAAAGGTCAGCGGGCAGTCCTATGCCGATTATGTGACCCAGCATATTTTCAAACCGCTCGATATGCGCCATTCTTTCACCGCCCGCGCGCCGGCGCTGGCTGACGGATTAGCTGCAAGACACTATTACATGTTTGGCCGTGTCTTTGGGCTTCAGGGGGCCATGCCACCCACAAACCTTCCTGCGGGGCTCCTGATCGCCAGTGTGGAGGATTTGTCACACTATGCGATTGCCCATCTGAACGGCGGACACTATGGCGACACCTCCATTCTCTCTCCGCAAGGGATTGCCGAACTGCACGCGCCAGCAATTGCGATAGGCGATAGGCATTACGCCATGGGCTGGGGTGTTTATGCAGTGGAAGGAATATCGGTTGCCTACCACTCCGGGGATGATGGTCACATGCACTCTGTAGTCATGTTGATGCCTGATCGCGACTCGGGATTCGTCCTGCTCGCCAATGCCAGCGGCTTTGAGCAGAAAGATCAAGTTGATGGAATAGCCGTAGGGGTATTCTTCCTGCTGAATGGCAAAACTCCAACCCCTGTTGCTCTACCTTTCTCATCACGTATTCTCTATTGGTCAATTCTGCTGACACCGTTGTTGCAAATCATCGGGATTAGTTTCGTCTGGCGAAAGCGTCAAGGAACCAAAGGTTGGGGTGTACTTCTGACGGTGATTCTGAACTTGGCAGTCGTCTTCGGCCTGCTTGGATTGTCCCAACTCATTCCATTCCCGCTCCCTTCGTTGCTGGTGTTTTTCCCTGACGTTGGCTACGGCTTGATTGTCGTCGCAACACTTGGAATTGGATGGAGCGTGATCTACACGGTAATGTACCTGAGGGCACGGAGATCGAAATAGGACTTCACAGTCACACGCTTGGCAAAAGTGACTGCCACATCTAAATAAGGAGACAGACATGAACACACTCAAATGGAATCGAATTTTTGTTACACTGACTTGCCTGCCCCTGATCCTCGCGCTGACGATTGGAAATGTGAACGCCAGCCCAAAGCTACAGGGGAAGACGGATTTCGCCGCGATTGATACCTACGTCACGACTCAACTGAAAGACCTGGGCATTCCTGGGATGGCGCTGGGCATTGTTCAGGGCGATCAGATCGTCCATCTGCAGGGCTTTGGCGTTGCCGATTCGTTCGGGCGAGCGGTCACGCCACAAACTCCCTTTTACCTCGCCTCGGTTACCAAGTCGTTTACCGCGCTGGCAGTGATGCAACTGGTCGAAGCAGGCAAGATCGACCTGGACGCGCCAGTCCAAAAATATCTACCGTGGTTCGAACTCGCTGACAAAGTGGCTTCCGCAAAAATCACAGTGCGCAATTTGCTTAACCACACTACGGGTATCAGTAGGATCGATGGCGAACGCGATTGGCCCAGACAACAAGGGTTGGAAGAGATGGTGCGCGGACTCATTAATACAATCCAACTCACTCAGCCGGTTGGGACAACTTTTCAATACAGCAACCTCAACTACATCATGGCAGGGTTGATCGTGGAGAAGGTCAGTGGGCAGTCTTACGCCGATTATGTGACCCAGCACATTTTCAAACCGCTCGATATGCGTCATTCCTATGCCTCGCGCGCGCCTGCGTTGGCTGACAGCTTGGCTGAAGGGCACTATTACATGGTGGGTCGCGCCTTCGTTGAGAGGTCCGAGCCGCCGTTTGCCATGCCCTCCGGAGGGTTGATCGCCAGTGTTGAGGACTTGACCAACTACGTGCTTGCTCATCTGAATGATGGACGCTATGGCAATACATCCATTCTCTCTCCGAAGGGGATTGCCGAACTGCATGCTCCTGCAATTCCCGCGGGGGGAGATGATCATTACGCAATGGGTTGGAGTGTAGGTAAATGGGATGGAACACCGGCAGTCTGGCACAACGGGGATGTTGGTCGCTACCATTCCATAATCATCTTGTTGCCTGAGCGCGGCTTGGGAGTCATCCTGCTTGCCAACGCCAGCGGTTTTGAGCAGCTAAATCAAGTTGATGAAGTAACCATAGGAATATTGAACATGCTAAATGGCAAACCTTCAACTCCTGTCTCTCTGCCCTTCTTTTCACGCTTCCTCTATTGGGCTGTTCTGCTGACACCGTTGTTGCAGATCATTGGCATTGCATACAGTTGGCGGTACTGGCGAAACAAGGGTGTCGGTCACATTCTCTTGGTGGTGGTGTTGTATGGTGGCGTCGCCCTAATCTGGTTGTTCGGCGTGCCCCAGGTGATTGCATCTCCAATCTTGCCCGGAATTCGCAACAGTTTTCCTGAGCTTGCCTACGGCTTGATTGCGGGTGCAACGCTTGGGATTGGCTGGAGCGTGATCTACACGGCGATGAGCCTGAGGGCGCGAAGATTGAAATAAGACTCTCCACGCCAGAAAGAGCCTATCTAATTAGATAGGCTCTTTTGCTTAATAAACCTGCCACTTAGCGAGTAGAAATGACAAGGCTGACGCACTAGAATGTATAAAATACGAACACAGAAACCCACAACTCCGCCCGCAAAAGATATGGCAGAGACGCAAGAGGATACAAAAAGGATTGAGGCTATGTACAAAGATACCAACAACGGAAACGGACAGCACTCTATCGTTGACATCAAGGATGTTTGCAAGAGCTTCATCGTCGGAGGAAGCGAGCTAGCTATTCTCCGTGGCATTTCGTTTAAGGTGGGGACGGGTGAGTTTGTTTCGATTGTCGGTCCCTCCGGCAATGGCAAATCTACGCTGTTGAATATGATCACCGGCATTGATCGTCCAACAGGTGGCGAGATCGTGGTCGCCGGGAAACAAGTGGAGAAGCTCAGTGAGGACGAGTTGGCACGTTGGCGCGGTGAAAACGTCGGCATCGTCTTTCAATTCTTTCAGATGCTGCCAGCCCTCAGCCTCCTACAAAACGTGATCCTGCCGATGGATTTGGTAGGCAATTATCCACGTCGCGAAAGGCGTGAACGGGCAGCACATTTATTGGAGATCGTCGGCTTGGCAGATCAAGCGCACAAATTGCCGAACATGGTCTCCGGCGGACAGCAACAACGAGCGGCGATTGCGCGGGCGCTTGCCAACGATCCGCCCTTGATCGTGGCGGATGAGCCGACCGGCAATCTCGATTCACGCACTGCCCAAGATGTTTTTGATCTATTCGACAATGTCGTCAGCCAAGGCAAGACCATGCTCATCGTCACCCACGACAAGGAGCTGGCGAAACGAGTGCCGCGTAACATCGAGATCCGAGACGGCAAAATTACACGCGATGAGGGCAAGACAAGCCAATAACTTGTCTCGCGATATAGGCTATGGGAGTCATCTGGTACAAAGTCTGGTTCGATCTGTGGCACAACAAAACACGCACGCTGTTAGCCGTGCTGAGCATTGCGGCTGGCGTATTTGCGGTAGGCATGATGTTCGGCATGGTCGATTTGCTGATCGCCAATCTCGATAAGTCGCATCAGGCAATAGTTCCGCCGCACATCAACGTAGGTTTAATCACCCCCATTGACCGCGATACGGCGCTTAACCTCAAACAAATTCCCGGCGTGGAAGGTGTGGAGCCGTACAACTCCGTCAGCATCCTTTACAAAATTCCCTCTCAAGATAAATGGCGGCAGGGTGTCGTCGAGATGCGGGCTGACTTTGAGCATCAAACCTATCAGCTCATCCAGTTGAGGGGCGGACGCTGGCCCGAGAAAAATGGCATCAGTATCGAACGCATGGCGGCTCAGTTCCTCAACGTCGGCATTGGCGATACGGTGACGATCAAGATCGGGGATCGGGAACGGACTTTGCCCATTACCGGCTTGCTCCGTCACCCTTTTGTCCCGCCACCACAGTTCGCCGATCAGGCTTTCTTTTTCATGGACAGTCAAGGCTTGGAACGTCTGGACATTCCCGATGGCAAGTTCGGCAGTCTGCATGTGCGCGTCACACCCTACAGTTCTGATCATGCTCAAGAGGTGGCGACCGCAATCAAGGATCAACTGGCGAAGCAAAACGTTCGCGTCGGAGGTTTTGGTTATCAAGATCCAAACAAGCATTGGGGGCGCGTTTTCTTCGACGGCATCAACATGGTCTTGCAAGTGTTGGCACTTGTTGCGGTAGCGATCAGTGCGGTGCTGGTCTACAACACCTTGTCCAATCTCATTGCCCAACAGACCAATCAGATTGGCATCCTCAAAGCCATTGGCGGCAGAACCCCAACAATCATCATGGTCTATCTGACCAGCGCTTTGGTCTATGGATTTTTGGCTTTGATCATCGCCATCCCATTAGGTGCTCTCGCCGCTTACAGCATGACGCAAACATTCTTGAACATTTTCAATATTGATTATGACCAGTTTGCGATCTCGACTCTGGCGGTGGTCCTTCAAGTGGTCTCAGCCATGCTGGTGTCATTAATCGCCGGGCTGGTGCCGACATTGCAGGGTGCAGCCATTACCGTGCGGCAAGCTATCGCCAGTTATGGCTTGGGGCGAGGCAAGTTTGGTTTGAACCGGCTCGACCGCGTGATCGAAGGCTTTGGCGAGCGCTGGCTGCCCGCGCACTACGCCACTGCCCTCGGCAACATGTTCCGCCGCAAAGAGCGTCTGATCCTGACGCAGTTCGTGCTGATCACTGCCGGGGCTGCTTTCTTGATGGTGATGAGCCTGACCTCTTCCCTCTCGTTGACCTTAGATAACATTTTTGCGCGCCGCCACTTCGACACGATGATCCTATTCAGAGAGAACCAACGATCGGATCGTGTGATGTCTGCCGTCTCTCAAGTCGAAGGCGTGGACCGAGCCGAACTCCGTTTCTTCCAGGCAGCGAGTCTGTATACCTCAGGGCAAAAGGTTAAAGAAGCCGGCGTCGGCACGACCGTTGAAGGAATTCCCGTGAACAGCGACTTCTTCAGTCCAATGATCGTTGCCGGCCGCTGGCTTGCTCCGGGAGATAACCGGGTGGTGATCCTCACTCGTGAAACAGCGAAGAAAAGCCACATTCAAGTGGGCAATACCGTAACGCTCGATCTTGGCGAATTAGGCAAGGGTACCTGGCAGGTCATTGGCTTGTACGACCCCGTGTTTGCCGGCAGCTTTGATTCCGACACGACTTATGTGCCTCTGGAAGCATTGTTCGAAGCCACTAAAAAGCATGATCAGGGCATCCTCCTATACGTGCGCACGACCTCACACACCCCAGAGTTTAGAACGGCGATGACCGCTAGACTCAAAGACCAGCTTGAAGCCCAGAACCTGAAGGTTTTGGCGAGTCAAACGCTATCTGAGACACGTAGCTCCAAAGAATTCCAGTTTAGCACGGTCATTTGGATGTTACTTGCCCTTTCGGTTATCGTCGCTGTCGTCGGCGGCATTGCCCTGATGGGTGCCCTCTCGATCAGCGTTGTCGAACGGATAAAAGAAATCGGCGTGTTGCGTGCTGTTGGCGCCCGCTCACACACGGTCCTCGGACTCTTCGTGATGGAGGGCGTTTTGCAAGGGGTGTTGAGTTGGCTAGTCGCCGTGCCAGTTTCTTTCATCGTAAGCCCGCTCGTAGCCAGTGGTTTAGGTCAGGTTATGTTCGGTGCTACTCTGGACTATCAATACAATTGGCTGGCGGTCAGCATTTGGCTAGGACTTGTTCTGATGATCTCGGCACTGGCGTCGATTATGCCGGCACATAGTGCAACGCGTATCAGCGTGCGCGACAGTTTAGCTTATGCATGATCGGCACGCCAACATATTTTTGAATCATGAATTACACAAAATTAAAGGAGAACCAACCATGAAGAAAACTCTCGTTATCACATTTGTTATGCTCAGTATCTTTGTCGCCGCTTGCGGTGGCGGCGGCACCCCGGCGGCATCCGCCACAAAAATTCCGGTGGTTGCCGATAGCGGTTCAGTGATCGCCGAAGGGCGACTGCAGCCCAAGCAATATGCTACGCTGTCCTTCGCTGTCGGCGGACAGATCGCCGAAGTGTTGGTCAGCGAGGGCGCGCTGGTGAAGAAGGATGAGGTGATCGCCCGCCTTAAGAGTCGTGAGGCGGCACTGGCTGAGGTTGCCCGCGCCGAAGCGGAGAAGGTCAACGCCGAGATCGCTTTGAAGAATCTCAAAGACAATTCCGATGTCGCTTCGGCGCAAGCCTTGCTCGAACTTGCCCGCGCCAAAGATCAGCTCGATAAAGCGGACAAGGACTTGCGTAATTTTAAAAATCCCGACATGGATTATTATCAACGTCAGGTGGCGAAAGCCGAAGACGCCTTGAAGTCGGCGCAAGAAAATCTAAAACTGCTCGACATCAGCACGGCGAGCGGCAACGTGAAAGCAGCGAAGGATGCGCTGAAAAATATTGACGACAACATCGTCCCCGACACGTTGAAGGACATTAAGACATGCCTCAACTCGCCCTGCGCCGACAAGCACGTGGTGTGGCTGGGCGGTAAGGGGATGAAACTGCAGGACGCGCGAGATTTTTATAACGATGCCCTCAACCGTGTGGCGACCACGCAGATTCAACTTGAGCAATCACAACGCAACAACGGCGTAAGCCAACGCGATCTGCAAAAGACGTTGGACGACGCCAAACAAAATCTCAAACAGGCGCAGACCCCTGACGTTCTCAAAGTGGCGGTCTACGAAGGCGAAGTGGCAAAAGCGAAATCGGCGGTGGCAGACGCCCAACGCAAGTACGATAAGGTAAAAAGCGGCGCACCCGATCCCGATCAAGTCGCTTCCCTTCAAGCGCGAGTGAACACGGCAACATCCTCACTCGATGCGGCGAAGGTCGCGTTGGCAAACACCGAACTCAAAGCGCCATTCGCCGGAACGGTTGCCGAGATCAAATTTAAAGTGGGCGAGCAAGTTGCGCCGAACCAAGCGATTGTGACGATGGCAGATTTTTCAAAGTGGATCGTCAAGACGAATAACTTAACCGAGATCGAAGTAGTGAAAGTAACTCAAGGGCAGAAGGCTGCGGTGAAACTCGACGCGATGCCCGACACGAAATTAAACGGCACGGTGGAATCGGTTGCCACCTTCTTTGAAGAGAAGCGCGGCGACATCACCTACACGATTACCGTCGGCGTGACCGATCTCGATCCGAAGATGCGCTGGGGGATGACGGCGCAGGTGACGTTCGAGAAATAGCTGGTTCGTGTCCAAACGGCGATGAACCTGAGGGCGCGGAGGCGGTCTTGGATTAGTGGGATAGGTATAACTGGTATCACAACAAATAGCCAAAAGACCACGCGGAGATTAAAACTCCGCGTGGTCTTTATTCACATCGTGCCACAAGCGTCTTTGTTAATACCGTCCCAAACAACTCTGGCTTTACAATTCGTTCCTCACATGTTCATTGATATTCGGCGATGCTCAACGCTGTAACAAAATTTGCTCGCCCTTCAAACCGCGTGGATACTACTTGCCACTTCACCTGTGAGGTTAATATCAAGAAAAAGATTGTGGGTATTCTAGTGTCGAATAGTTTACTTCATGGTTGTCAGCGCGCTTTCATAAAATTAATACGGAAGGGAAATGTAGCCAGCATCCCGATCCAGAAAAGTGACCATTGACACTTGCGACGCAGATCAGAGTCAACGCACAATGCAATGGCAGTTTAGAGGTGACCAGTGTCCGTTTCCACGCCGCTCCTCACTACCAAGCTCTACCTCCCGCCCGCGCGTCCGACACTCGTCCCACGTCCGCGTCTCACGGGGCGCATCAGCGAAGAACTAACTCGCCCTCTCACTCTCATCTCTGCCCAGGCCGGGTTCGGTAAGACTACGCTTATGAGCGAGTGGCGTGCGTCCGAATTCGGACGCAACTTCCCGCTCGCTTGGCTCTCGCTCGACGATGAAGATAATGATCCAACGCGCTTTCTCACTTACCTCGTCGCAGCGTTGCAAACACTCAAGCCGGGTTTCGGCGAAACCGCACTTGCTTTATTGCAATCCCCACAGCCACTGCCTTCCCAAACCATCCTGACCAGCTTGATCAATGATCTGGGCGAGTTTGAAGAACCGTTTGCGTTGGTGTTCGACGATTATCATGTCATTGCCACCCAACCTATCCACGAAACCCTGGGCTTCTTATTGGATCATCTGCCGCCATTGATGCGGCTGATCATCCTTACCCGAGCCGACCCTCCTCTGCCGCTCGCCCGCCTGCGCGCCCGAAATCAACTAACTGAAATCCGCGCCGCCGATTTGCGCTTCACCCGTGACGAATCAGCTGCGTTTTTGAATCGTGTAATGGGGTTGACGCTATCGGCAGAAGATGTCACAGCATTAGAGCAACGCACCGAAGGATGGATCGCCGGACTGCAACTGGCGGCGCTCTCGATAGAAGGGCGCGATGATCGTTCGCAGTTCATCACGACGTTTAGCGGCAGTCATCATTACATCGTAGATTATCTGGCGGAAGAAGTACTCAACCGTCAACCTGACTCGGTGAAGTCATTTCTGTTGCAGACTTCTATTCTTGACCGGCTGACCGCGCCACTGTGCAATGCTGTCACCGGGGGAACAGATGGGCAAACTACTTTAGAAACTCTCGAACAGGCAAACCTGTTCGTCATCCCACTGGACGACGAGCGGCATTGGTATCGCTATCACCGTCTGTTTACGGAGGTGATGACCAACCGATTGCAGCGATGGCATCCCGATCAACTCCCTGAATTACACCGTCGCGCGGCTAAGTGGTATGAGCAAAACAACTTTATTAGCGAAGCCATCGAACATGCTTTGTTGGCAAAGGATTATCAGTCTGCGGCAGACATGGTGGAGAGCAACGCCATGGCTGCATTGAGGGAAGGCGCTATCTCAACTCTTCTGGGCTGGTTGAACAAGTTGCCTGAAGAAATCACCAAACAGCGCCCCTGGCTGAGTGTAGCCTTTGGTTTTGTCGTATTGTTGACTGGAAAAGTAGAAAACGTTGAGTTCTATCTATCCACCGCCGAGGGCAGGCTGGGGACAGTGGAGAATACAGATGACCTCCGCGGCCAAATCGCCGCTATCCGCGCTTATGCCTCAGCGATGCAAGGGAATGTGGAGCAGGCGATTAGCCAGGCGCACGAGGCGCTTGAACTTCTTCCCAAAGACGATCTCACCGTGCGCTGCCTGGTGACGTTCGTGTTGGGTGGGGTATATTACATGCGTCAAGATATTCCAAAGGCTATCGCGGCAATGAAAGAAGCCAGCCAGATGGGAGAACAGGCGGGGAATATCCATGTGGCTGTACCCGCATTGTGTTCAGTGGGAGACATACTGCGACTCCAAGGCAAACTAAACGAAGCAGAAAAAACTTATGGCAAAGCGCTCAAATTGGGCACCAGTCGAAGCGGAAATCCGTTGCCTATTTGCGCCAGCGCCTATTCCGGTTTGGCAGAAATCCACATGGCTCGGGGCGAGATTAAGGATGCCAGGCAACTTGCCCGAAAGGGTGTGGAGTTAGGAGAACTGTGGGGCAACATGGACAGCCACGTCAGCGGTTATCTAACACTGGCGCAGGTCGAGCATCTGGCAGGAGACTCGTCGGAAGCGCAGTCGTTGCTGGAACAGGCAAAGCGTCTTGCCGCCGGACGCACTCTGTCACCCGGTGGAGACGAACTCTTTGCGAAATGCGAAGCGCTCCTCCGCACGAAGCCGCCAGCCAATACGGCTCAAGCGACTCTGCTTGACCCACTCAGCGAACGCGAACTGGAAGTCCTGCGGTTGTTTGCCGAGGGCCTCTCCAACCAGGAGATCGCCGAACGACTTATCATCAGCCTGGGTACGGTAAAAGCGCACTCGTCCAATATCTATCGGAAGTTAGATGTACGCAATCGCGCCCAAGCAATAATTGTTGCGCGCGAGATGAAGTTACTCTGAATATCTAAAAGGGGGAAATTTGGCTGTTACTCCACGAACAGCCCACCAAACCCTGAACCAAAAAATAAACCCTTGAATAAACCTTTGCCCGATGACGGAAACGGCGTGGAAGACTAAACTCAGTTTAGCATGAACCTTTGATGACCATCTGAACGGTCACGGCTAAACATTATGAAAAAACTACCCCAGAGAATCTTCTTCGGCACAATCGGTTTCGTGGGCGTGCTTATACTCATCTGGTTGGGCGCACACCTATTTACAGCCAACTCACAGTGGGCGCGCGCTATTGCCTGGCTGGACTCCGATATAGACGACTATAAACGCTTTCCGATGCGCGTTGTCGCTAATGCCGTACCCACATTCGATTTTCAACAACCTTCGGCAGAAATCCGACGGCGTTACGTCCCGGTTTTTGACACTATCACGTATGCGCAAAATGGGAAGAACGTCACGCAGGGTTTTGATGAGTTCCTGAAACAAACTGATACTGTGGCGTTCTTAGTCATCAAAGATGACATGTTGCTTTACGAAGGCTACTTCAATGGCTACGATCACAATTCTACGGTGACGTCTTTCTCTGTCGCCAAGTCCTTTGATTCAGCGCTTGTAGGCATCGCCATTTCTGAAGGATACATCGGCAGTGTGGATGATCCGATTACGAGGTACATACCGGAGTTGTCAAAAAAAGACCCGCGCTATCAGAACATCACCCTACGCCATTTGTTGACTATGTCCTCCGGCATTCGCTACAACGAATACAGTATGCCCTGGAGCGACGATGCCGCTACGTACTACGCACCCGATTTACGTGCGGTGGCAATTTCCAGTCCGATTATTGGTCAGCCCGGACAAGAGTTTCACTACAACAACTTTCACCCCTTATTGGTAGGCTTGGTTTTGGAGCGCAGCACGGGACGCCCCGTCGCCCAATATCTCGAGGAGAAAATCTGGAAGCCGTTGGGTATGGAAGCACCTGGCTCATGGAGTCTCGATAGTGAGCAAAGCAGATTCGAAAAAATGGAGAGCGGCATCAACGGACGGGCAATTGATTTTGCCAAATTCGGACGGTTGTTCCTAAACAAAGGCAACTGGAATGGCGCGCAGCTCATCCCGGCAAAATGGGTAGATGAATCAACCCGGCTTGATACAACCACTGACCCTGCGCCTCAGTACCAATATTTCTGGTGGGTGAACACCCAAGTTACCGGCGGGCATCATTTCTACGCTGCCGGAAAGTACGGGCAATATATCTATCTTGTGCCAGAGCAAAATCTCATGTTCGTGCGTTTTGGCAGAACCGACCCCTTCCGCCATTGGGGCGATACAGTCGAGATACTGATTGAGCGCATAAATACTTTGAATCAATGAGTCTGCCTTACGAACGGAATGCACTCTGACAACAACCGACAACAACGAAAGCCGCCCAACCCCGCGCGGCTGTCGGCTTAATTTCTGCGATTTCCTAAACCCTAAAATAAACCTCGAAATAAACCTTCGCCTGATGACAGGTCCAGCTAGGAAGCCTACACTGCATTCACAAATGCAATGTGAATCAATTAGAGGCTTTCCATGTCAAACACACAAACACTCAAAAACGATTTCAATCTCA
>Ga0209514_10005878_pt1 | contig 15345 bp, 11 predicted proteins | sample Subgrocontami58m_FD_187452 | JGI IMG/M metagenome (GOLD analysis project Ga0209514, IMG submission 187452) | Subsurface groundwater microbial communities from S. Glens Falls, New York, USA - GMW37 contaminated, 5.8 m (SPAdes) (version 3) | ecosystem: Environmental > Aquatic > Deep subsurface >...
CCTCGCAATGACAGGCTGTTTGTCATGGCGGGACTTTTCCGTCATTGCGAGCGTAGCGAAGCAATCACCAGCCACCGCCCTTTGTCATTGCGAGGCGTCCCTCGGACGCCGTGGCAATCTCTTCGATGACCAATTGGTTACGGATTGCTTCGTCGGCTAAAAGCAGCCTCCTCGCAATGACAGGCTGTTTGTCATGGCGGGACTTTTCCGTCATTGCGAGCGTAGCGAAGCAATCCCGCGCCGTTACCACCATTTGTCATTGCGAGGCGGCCCTCGGACGCCGTGGCAATCTCTTCGATAACCAATTGGTTACGGATTGCTTCGTCGGCTAAAAGCAGCCTCCTCGCAATGACGGGGCAGGGCAAGCCGCGCCCCTACAGGGCTCCCAATGACGACGGATGCCGGGGCGGTCGCATGCGCGTGGTGATGATGCCGGAGAGGAAGAAGATCGCCGCGAAAATATAAAAGGGGAAGGCGTAGGTGCCGAAAATGTCAAAGCATAGCGCGGCAAATACCGGACCGAGCGCATTGGCCGTGGCATGGAAGGGCGTGGACAGGCTCAGGATGCTGCCCAGAGAACGGCGGCCGAAAAATTCCGCCCAGACCAGGGTAATCATCGGGTTGCGGCCCCCGTGGAAGGCGCCGTGCAAGGCCGCCAGTAAATAGACGACGCCCAGGCCCAGCAGGCTATCCCACCGGAACTTCACCACCCAAAAGAGGGCCAGAAATACCAGGCCGTTCCCAAGCACGTTGAACGTCAAGAGACTCTGGATGCGAAACCTTTCGTTGAGCATACCCCAGATGGCCGAACCGAACATGCCGGAGAGAGAAAGGGTACTGAGGATCAAAACGGCTGTCACCTCGCTGAACCCCTGATCGGTAAGGAAGGGATAGATATGAAAATTAATGCCCGCCTGGAGGAAGGGGATCAGGCTGTCCAGCAGGACTAAGGTCCAGAAAGCCCCGGTATGCAGTGCCTGGGTCCGGGTCCAGACCGGTTCCGCATCATCGCCCGCCGCCTTGGCCCGGTCTTCCTTTTTAGCCGGATTGTCGGATGGCTCCTTGTCCGGAACGGGCAAGGCGCCGTCAGGCAACAGTCCCATGTCTTCCGGTCTTCTTCGCAGAAAGAGCATGGCCGGGACCCCGGACATGAAAAACACCACGGCGCCCAGGATTCCCCAGGCCATTCTCCAGCCCAGCCCCAAGATTAAAAACTGCACCATCAGGGGCAGCATGGTGCTGCCGAAGCGATCACCGATCCGCGTGATGCCCATGGCCCGGCCCCGATAACGGATAAACCAGTTGGATACGGAAACCGAGATGGCGATCCCGAGAACCCCGACGGCGATCATGCGCCCGAGCCCGAAAAAGAGGTAAAACTGCCAGATATGATTGATAAAGGCCAGGGAAAACAGCCCGATGGAGAGCAGGCAGATGCCCAGGGAAGCTACGATCCGCGGTCCATGCCGGTCCAGCAGGGGGCCGACAACGAAGGATAACAATCCCCCGCAGACCGTGCCGAAGGCCATCACCCCGGTTACCGAAGCCCGGCTCCACCCGAAATCATGCACCATCGGCTTCATGAAGATGGATAAAATATTCTGAAAGACGCCGGCCTCCGTAATGCCGATCAAAAATGAGACGCCCACAATAATCCAGCCATAAAATGGTCTGCGCACCTTGAACCCTCTTATTTATATGACGTTATTTACACTTCTTAGACCCTATCAGGCCGGAAAAAGCAACAGGAATTACCAGTCCGGTATAGGTTATCGCTATTCCTATCGGTAGCGAAACATGCATTACCAAATCCGGAAAATCCTCTTGACAAAGAGGATGAACCTTTCCTAAGGTGCAAGGGAACCTATCTGTCATGGCAAAGAGCCGACTCCGGTGCTTCGCATCGGGGTTATTAATGGCAGAAGCTCAGGGGGGAAGCCATGAACGAAGCTCGGAAAGAATATCTCGTAGGCTGGATCAGGGCCACCAACAGGCCCGATGCCGAGGGAACGCAACTCAATGACCAGTTGCCGCCGGGCATCCGGATTATCAGCCTCAACATGAACTTCAGGAGCGGCAGCGCGCAGGAGTTCGGCACGGCCCTCCCGGCTTATGAAGAAAAAATAGCGGAGCTGGCGGCAAAGCAGGCCGATCTCATCCTTCCCGGCGGGGCGCCTCCTTTCATGTTGCTCGGGTTTGCCGGTGAAAGACAGCTCATCCGGGGATGGGAACAAAAATACGGCGTACCGATCTACACCTCGGGCCAAAACCACGTCCGCGCCCTGCACACCCTGGGCGTCCACAAGTTCATCGGTGCGAGCTATTTCCAGGAAAAGATGAACGCCATCTTCACGCAGTATTTCACCGAGGCCGGCTTCCAGGTGCTGGCCATGGAGGGGATGAAGGTCCCCTTTGACGAGGTGCCGCAGTTGCCGCCCGAGGAGATCTACAACCACATCAAGGCCATATTTGAGAAACATCGGGACGCGGAAGGGATTTACATGCTGGGTTCCGCTTGGAAGAGCCTCGGCATTATCGAGCGGCTGGAACAGACCCTGGGCGTGCCCGTAATCCATCCCGCGGCGACGCGCTGCTGGGAGACGCAGCTCCGGCTCGGCTTCCGCAGCCCGGTCCCCGGCTATGGTCGCCTCCTCGCGCAGATGCCCGAGCCCGTTCCACTTATGTAAAGGCAAGTACTTTTAAATCTCCCCCAACCCCTCTTTGCCAAAGAGGGGAGATTAAATATTCCCCCCGGGGAGGGGGCTTGTTTCGGAAGCCCGTAGGGAGCGAAACGTGTCCCCTGATTAAAAAGGGGCAGAGACACTCTATTTGTCATTGCGAGCATCTGACGCCAGTGCTCCGCAACGGCGTTACTAATGTAAGAAACTCATGCTGTCATTGCGAGGCGGCCCTCGGACGCCGTGGCAATCCTGAGGGTAACCCGTCGAGGCGGCCCTCGGACGCCGTGGCAATCCTGAGGGTAACCCGTCGAGGCGGCCCTCGGACGCCGTGGCAATCTCTCACCGCTCGGGATTGCTTCGCTACCCGCCACGCTGTTGCGAGGCACGACAGTGCCGCGGCAATCTTCGGCTACGGCTCACCGCAATGACAAATGAAGTTTCTTAGGAGGAGGCCTTTGGCCCCCCCCCAGTCATTGCGAGGAGGCCTTTGGCCGACGAAGCAATCTCATAAGATATGAGATTGCCACGGGCTTTGCCCTCGCAACGACCTTTCAGGTCGGATTGCCACGGCGCACACGCGCCTCGCAATGACGGTAAGTAAATTTTGCAAAGGTCACACTTTGTGCCTCTGTGCCTTTGCCACCACTATTCTTAATTATGGAGGATGAAGATGGGTGCTACTGAGAAGATTGCCGATTGGATCGCCAAAACGGCCTATGAAGACCTGCCCCGCCAGGCGGTGGAGAGGGCCAAACGCACGGCTCTCGATACCGTCGCCGCGGCCCTGGCCGGCTGCACCGAGCCTGCCGCAACCCTCATCACGGGCTATGTAAAGGCCCTGGACGGCTCACCCCAGTCCGGCGTCATCGGCAGCGGGTTTCGGGCCGCAGTGGCGGAGGCCGCCCTGGCCAATGGCACCATCGCCCACGTCCTGGACTACGATGACTGCGGTATGAAGATGGGGCACCCCAGTGTCATGGTCCTGCCGGCGCTCTTCAGCCTGGGCCAGCAGTTGCACGCCTCGGGCCGCGAGGTGCTCACCGCCTACATCCTGGGCCTGGAGATCGAGGGCAAGATCGCCCTCCATGCCGATTTCAACAACGGGGAGCGCAGCTTGAACAACCAGTCCTGGTACGGCTCTCTGGGAGCGGCCGCAGCCTGCGCCAAACTGCTCGGCCTGGATGCCGGCCGGATCAGGATGGCCCTGGGCATCGTGACCAACCTGGCCTGCGGGGTATCGGCCAACCATGGTTTCGGAATTTACCCGACCGGCGCAGGCAATGCCTGCCGCAACGGCGTAGCCGCGGCCCTCATGGCCCGGGAGGGGATCACCGCGCACCCGGACATCGTTGAAGCCAGAAACGGCTTCCTGCACACCCTCGTCGGACCGGGCCAGTATGACATCACCGGCCTGGCCGAAGGCCTGGGCAACCCATTCTATATCACCGCACCGGGCATCGGCCTCAAAAAGTACCCCAGTTGCTATCACACCCACCGGGCCATCGATGCGGTGCTCCAGCTCATGGCGGAACACCACCTCACCGCCCGGGATGTCACCGAGGTGGATGTGGGCACCTCGAAGCGGGCCCTGCGCGTGCTTGCCTACTCCGACCCCCAGACGCCCCCGGAGACGCCCTACCAGGCCAAGTTCAGCATGCCCTTCTGCATCGCCGCGGCCCTGGTAGACGGCAAGGTAAACCTGGAGACTTTTACCCCGGAGAAACTTTCCGACCCCGGCCTCGGCGAAACCAGGAAGAAGGTGCAGCTGTCCTTACCGGACGTGCCCATCTGGCCGGGGCTGGCCGACGTCGGTCCCGACACGGTCTTTGTGGGCAACCCCGTGACCATCCGCACCGCGGACCGCAGCTACAGCGCCCGGGTGGACATCCTCCACGGCGATCCGGCCTCGCCCCTGACGGACGAGGAAATCCTGGTCAAATACCGGGACTGCGCCGGCCGGCTGCTCAAGCCCGCAGATATCGAGGCCGGCGGCGATCTGCTGCTGAATCTGGAACGCCTGGCAGACATAGGCGAACTCATGGACCTGCTGACCGGGCCGGTCAGGTAGTACAATGACGACCATGTAAAAAGTCCTTTTTAGCCGTCATTGCGAGGCGGCCCTCGGACGCCGTGGCAATCCTGAGGGTAACCCGTCATTGCGAGGCGGCCCTCGGACGCCGTGGCAATCCTGAGGGTAACCCGTCATTGCGAGGCGGCCCTCGGACGCCGTGGCAATCTCATAACCGTGGGATTGCTTCGTCGCTACTCTCCTTGCAATGACGGACAGTGGCGTGGGATTGCTTCGTCGCTACTCTCCTCGCAATGACGGACTTTGCGACTTTTGGGGGTTTACTACGAAGTCGTCATTTTTTCACGAAGAGCGTGCGAAATAGCTTCGTCCATACCTCTGCTTCTTCCGGGGTCCGCGCACCGTAGAACTTCTTATAGGTCGCCCCCCCGGGGACATCCCGGCGCGTGGAGAGGTAGTTGGCGGAAGTCTTCAGGATCGCAGCCCCTTCTTTGGAGAGGATGAAATCGATGAACAAAAGCGCCGCATGGGGATTAGGCGGCTGCCGGAAGAGGGCTACCTCTCCCAGATTGACATAGACCGGTTCCAGGGGAAACCAGTCTATGGGGGCGCCCTTCTTCTTGGCCACGGACACATAATTGTCAAAAATGGTCGGCGAAAGGATATATTCGCCATTTTCCACCATGCCCTGCAGCGCTACCCCGGATACCATATGCACGACAATGTCCTGCCGGGCGATTTTTTTTACGAAGTCTTCCCCCTGGGCGCTTAACATGGCGGCCATCCAGGACACACCCGTTTGACTGCCGGCAACGGCCAATTTTCCTTTCCATTTGGGATCAAGCAGCTCCTGATATGTCTTGGGGATGTCTTTCTTGCTGAGTTGCTTCGTATTGTAACCCAAACCGATGCCGCCCTCCCGGAAGCCCACGGTCATATATCCTTCTCCCGGGGCCTTTTCCATCGCTTTGTCATCGATAAAGGCCTGATGGGGAGAATAAAAGGGGTGGAGAACCCCTGTTTTGGCCACATGAATCAGTTGCGCCGATTCGATGACATCGCAGAGGTACTTGCCGGACTTATGCTCTTCGACGACCCGGGCCATCAAATTGTCGGCCGCAGCGCGCCAGATATCCACCTTGAGATAGGGATATTTCTTTTCAAAGGCATCTACCGTGGCGCGGACCCCGTACTGCACGGCGCCCGTGGTATAAAAGGTCAGTTTCCCTTCCCGCTTGGCCCCCTCTTCCAGGATCTGCTGACGGTCCACCCCTTTATAAAGGGCGAGTTCCGCTACTGCCAGCGGCTTCTTTGTTGCCGCTGCCGCCGGATCAGCCGGAGCCCACAAAAACGCCAAAAGGAAAAATAAAAAACCGAATTTATTCTTCATATTCCCCCCCCCTTTAAATACAAGTCCGCATTGTTAAATATTAACCACAGAGATCACAGAGAATTTTCTGAATGTGAGAAACCATCCGTATTAAGGGAAACTTCTTCGGAGCACACAGAGGTCCACTCCGAGCGCTCTGTGGTTTGCTGTTCTCAGAACATCTTCAAGAGCCTTCCCCATCCCTGAAGCGGTTCCCTTACCTCCACCATGGTCAGCACATTCCAGAGCGTGGCTGAATTTTGGGTTATCACAGGCACCCGGAGGTCCATCTCCAGCGGTTCGATTACTCCGGCGCTGCTCGCAGCCCGTCCCGGGGAAATAAGGATACCCTGGGCCTGGGGAAATTTACGATAGGCATCTTTGCAAATCCGATAGTAGGCATGGGGAGGGACATCACTGTGCCGGCCCTCCTGTCCGCGTTCCCGGTGGCAGAGGACGTCAAAACCGGAATCGGCCATGAATTTCAGGAAGATCTCATTTATCTGCCCGCCGAAGTAACCCGTCACGATGATGATTTTCGTCAGCTGGAGTTTGCGCAGGGCCGCAACGACCGAGGTGATGGTCGTGGTGGCCCTGACGCCGGTGGTCTCTTCAATGGTGTTGATGATCCGCTGGTCCGTACCGATGCCTTCGATAACGCCGATGGGCAGTCCCCGTTGCAGGATGAGTTCCACGCCCGGGAAGGCCGCCTCCTTGGCTACTTCCGGTATTTGGGGCAAGACGGCTTGCACTGCCTCCACAGACCATCCCAGCGGTCCATGGAAATGCGCGCGATGGAACATCACCCCCTGGGGAACGGCACTATAGAGCTCATCCGTTGTCGGCGTAATCCCGCCGAAGGTGGTATGCATCGTCCCGATAACCGCCCGCCAGCCAATCGTTTCGTGTTTGCGTGCATATTCTTCCGTCATGCCCCCTCCTTGTGATGGGTTATGGGTTATAGGTTGTGGTACCATTACCCCTTACCTATTACCTCGCACCCATTACCTATGACCCATTACCCATTACCTATTACCTATGACCTATTACCTGTCTTTTTTTCTGACCCGGGCGTGCATCATCTTGATCGTATTGGGCAGGAATTTCACCTTGCCCCAGCCCTGGTAAGCGGGAAGAGCAAGCTCCTTTTGTATTTCCTCCAGGCTCTTGCCGGCCTTTACCATCCTGGCCACGCCCTGCTCGATGGCCAGGAAATAGGTCCTTAACTGACGGATGCCCTCTTTCCCCTGAAGGAGAAATCCATGGCCGGGCACGATCGTCCGGATGGGCATTTTTTCCATTTCATCCAGGATCTTCAGCCAGTTATCGAGGTTACCATCCCGGGCCTGCGGATGATACCCGTTCACGATCAGATCGCCGGCAAAAAGGATCCCTTCCCGTGGTAAGTAAACGATGCTGTCCCCGGGAGTATGGGCCTGGCCAAAATGGGTGATTTCCAGAAGATGGGAACCAAGGTGGAGGGAAAGGCTCCGTTCGAAGGTAAGATCGGGAAGCGTCACGGGCAGTTCCCCGGCATAAGACCCCACCCGGGGGTCGTTGCCCCTGATCTCCTCAATCAGCTTGTCGCCCATCTCGACCATCAGGCGCCGGCAGGGGGCGGAAGAAATGATCGTTGTCCCTGCACCGGCCAAGAGGTGGTTGGCCGAGGTGTGATCGAAGGCATGGTGGGTATTGATCAGGTAGCTTACGTTCTCACGGGTGATCGCATTGATGCCCGCCTGAAATTCCCGGGCGCTTCTGATGTCGTTGTCGATCACCACCAGTCCCCGGGCGGTGGTAATAAACCCGTGGTTGGCATCGCCGTTCGGACCGATAAAGGCGTAGACGCCCTCGGCAATTTTTTTTATGCCTTCCTCGTTCCCCGACATTTCGCCTCCCCACTCCGGCCCCTCTACCTTGCGACGTTGAGAAAGATCTTCCGGTACTGCTGCACAATTTTTTCATAATTGTCGGCGATGCTCGTATCGTAGGGTAAGATCTTCAAGCCCTTGGTCATGCCGGGGATGATAGGCTCCACGTCCCGGCGGCTGGGGATGCGGTAAAAACTGGCAACCACCGTCTGGCCTTCCCGGGACAGGAGATAATCCACAAAGAGCCGGGCCGCGTTGGGGTGCGGCGCCCGGGCGTAGATCATCATGGGATGGATTTCCGGAATCACCGGGTCGAGGGCCACCCACTCGATGGGTGCGCCCCGTTTCTTCATCTCCTCGATCCGCTGATTATGCTGGGTAATCCCGATGGCGAGTTCGCCCGCCGCCATCAATTGGGAAGTCACGACCCGGCCGGTGCGGAAAGTAATGTTCTGTTCCGCCAGTCTTTTCATGTAGTCGAGGCCCTTTTCTTCACCCATGATCTTCACCATGCTGCCGAACCATTCAAAGGCCTTCGTGTCCATGCCCATCTTCCCTTTCCACCGGGGATGGAGCAGGTCTTCCCAGGCCCGGGGGATCTCCTTGGGCGGCACCAGGCGGACATTGTATCCCACGACATTGAGGGTGACGTAAAGGTCCGTCCAATAGCCCTCGCGGTCCTTGAAACCCTCGGCATAATAAGGCCGGTGGGGCGACTGATACTTGGCCAGGAGCCCTTTTTTCTGGATGATGAGCGACTCCACCCCGGCCGTGCAGATAACATCCCAGAGCTGTTTTCCCGCTTTGGCTTCGGCCAGGACCCGGGTCAACATATTTTCGCTGCCCGTGCGGTACATCTTGACGTTTATGAAAGGGTATTTTTCGTGAAACCTTTTCAGTATTTCATTGCCGTCTTCCAGGCCGATGCTCGTATACCAGACCACCTGCCCTTCTTTCTTGGCCCCTTCGATGAGTTTGGCCGTCGCATCATTCTCCGAGGTGGCAGCGCCTAACCCGCTGCCCGGAAAAATGAGCCCCGTCAGGAACAAGAGCAAACCCACCCGCAAATATAGCCCCAGTGATCCAATTGCGCGAACAAACTTCATGACACCCCCCCTTCAGTTGTTTTAGACTGGAAACAAATTCTTCTCGGGGTCGGTATCGGGAGACCTTTGCACAACTTACATGCCGTCATTGCGAGGCGCGTGTGCGCCGTGGCAATCCGACCTGAAAGGTCGTTGCGAGGGCAAAGCCCGTGGCAATCTCATAAATTATGAGATTGCTTCGTCGGCTTAAGGCCTCCTCGCAATGACAAATAGGGCGTTGGGCAAAGGTCTCATCGCTAGCGACGCCTTCCGATACCGATAACGATTACGGGTAAAATTTTCTCGGTCACCCGCCTTCACTGAGTTTTGAACAGCCGCTTATAGGTCTCCACGAGGGCATACTGTTTTTCCGTCTCCGCCAAATAGGCGCGCCCGTCAAGAGGCGCCATCTCCAGTTTGACCTTTTTCACCCAGGCCAGAAAGCTGGGGTCGGCTGCGGTTTTGAGCATCGCCTCCCCGAGGATCTTTACCACGGAAGGCGGTGTCTTGGGAGGCGCGACAAAACCCCGGATGGCCGACATGGTGGTCATTTTGTAGCCCAACTTCTCCGGATAAGGAACCTCGGGGAAACCCTGATCCGGTCCCTGCGAATAGACCAGCAGGGGGCGCAGCTTGCCGGCCGACACCATGGCCTGGGCGCTGTTCGCAGAAACAATGCCGAAATCAAGATGTTTCCCGGCAACACCAGCCAGGACTTCGCTGGCCCCGTTGTAGGGAACCCAATTAACCTTCATCCCCAGCTTATCAACCGTAACCAGTCCGCAGATATGGGAAGTACTCCCGGGCGAGGGGAGCCCTCCGGACAGGTACTTCTCCCGAGCCACCTTGAGAAACTCCTCCATGGTCTTCCAGTTATCGGGATGGACCAGGAGGATCATATTGGTGCCCACCAGGCCAAAAACATGGGCAAACTCTTTGGTTTTATATTCCGTATGGAAGAGATACTCGCTCATGATCGACTGGGGGATGCCATGGTAAAGCAGCGTGTAGCCATCGGGCTTTGCCTGCCAGCATTTGGAAAGCCCCAGCTTCCCGCCTGCCCCGGGCATATATTCAATCGTAAGATCCATCCCCAGGATTTTTTTTAGGTAGGGCAGGAAGCCCCGCGGTTCCATGTCCAATGACCCCCCGGGAGACTGGGGCACAATGACTTTGATCGTTTTGTTGGGAAAGCGGTCCCTTTCCGCCGCCGGAACCTTATCTACCCCAAAGCTCCACAAAAAAAACGCCATGGCCGCTATTGCCCAATAACATCCTTGCCCCCGCCAACATCCTGTTCCCCTCATCGTACCCTCCTCTTGGTTTCCATGATCGTGACTCACGTTGTTTTATACTTCCTGCTTCGGAAGGGAAAAATAAAAGGCCGCCCCTTCAGCCACTTTACCTTCGGCCCAGACACGGCCGCCATGCCGTTCGATGATCCGCTTGACAATAGAAAGCCCCACGCCTGTTCCGGCGAATTCTTCTTCGTTGTGCAGTCTCCGGAAGAGATGGAACAGCTTGTCATAATAATGCATGTCAAAACCGATCCCGTTATCCTTCACATAGTAGACCCATTCATCCCGATTCTCATACCCTCCTATTTCTACCAGCGCTTCCGCTGTCCCTTTGGTAAACTTAACCGCATTGGCCAGCAGATTGGCCAAGACCTGGCTGATCAGCTTCTGGTCGCCGCGACAGACAGGCAGAGGGGAAATACGGATGGCAATCTCCCGCTCCGGATGGTTTTCCAGGCATTCCTTCCATAACTTGGTCGCCAGGCTTTCCATGTCCAGGAAACTTGTATCCAAGGCCTGGCGGCCCAGCCGATGAAAATGAAGGATGTCCTCGATCAGCTGATCCATTTTCCGGACCTTCTCCCGGATAACTGCCAGCTTGCGGCCTGCTGCCTCATCGATCCGGCCTTGCAAGTCTTTGACAAGCATCAAGGAAAAGCCCTCTATGGCGCGCAAAGGCTCGCGCAGATCATGGGAGACGGAGTAGCTGAAGCTCTCCAGTTCCGCATTGGCCTTTTCCAGTTGGAGCGCATGGTTTTTCAGCTCTACTTCGCGCTCCCGCAGCTCTTCTTCCATCTTCCTACGCTCTTTGATTTCCTTTCGCAGAAGTTCATTGAACTTAATCAATTCGGCGTTCCGTTCCTCGACCCGCCTTTCGAGTTCCAGGTTCAACTGCCGCAGCTTTTCCTCGGCCTGCCGGCGCTGGAAAAGACTGTCCCGCTCTCGCAACACGCGTTTCAATCTGATGACCAATTCGCTCGGTTTTACGGGTTTTTCGACAAAATCATCGGCGCCGTGCACAATGGCGTCTTCGTAGCTGTAATTTTCATAATAACCCGTAATGGCAATGACCTCGGAAGCATACTTCGCCTTTATGAAGCTCGTTAACTCCAAGCCGTTCATATCGGGCATTCTTATATCCGTAATGACCACATCCGCAACCTTTTCCTCCAGCATTTGCAAGGCCTTGATTGCGCCCTGGGCATAGGAACAATCATATCCCGTTAAGCGGGATATGGCATTCACCAGCATCCGCCCGAAGGACTCATCGTCATCCACAATTAAAATACTGACGGGACCTGCGGTATCTTCCCCTACCTCATGAGCGCCATCAGCCGCCGCCCCTGTCCCCATACCATCCTGCAAGGCTTGCCCCGCATGGATGTGCCCAAAAGGTAGTTGCCGATGGGCAGGGATATTTCGTTCCCCATAGGTTGTCGCTGTGCTCATAAAGGCTCCTTAAAATACCCGCAAGACAAATACATCGAATTCATCACGTCTCGTAAAATGCCTTTTTCGACTTTTACGAGACCATCAGTTTTTATATTACAGAAATTTATCCACTGAACGGTGCGTGGTGCAGTTCACGTCAGCGATAAATTCATTATGACGAGACTGTGCAGAAAAATAACCGAATGATGCGGGACTATAACACAAACCAAACCACTGATCTATAACAAATATTATTACAGAAGAAGGTGCGTTACGCGATAAAGCGGCAAACGCACCCGACATTGATTTTTAAGAGTTACACCGCTTAACGGCGGAGCGGTGCCGGCTGGACCCAGCGATTCCTGTCTCCTTCATAGAACCATTTATCCGGAAAGCCGCGATGCCGGATAAAATCCGGATTTTTGGTCCAATTGAGCAGGTCTTCATAGGCCTGATGAACCTTCCGGAACATCCCGGCATCTCCTCCGATGTCGGGATGGTGGATCTTGACTTGCCGCCGGTAGGCATCTTTGATGGCCTTCTGCATTTCCGGCGCATTGAACTTAACCTTTTCCAAATGCAGATGGGCCAAAGACCCCGGCTTGAGGGCCGGTGTGAGAACGACGGGCGGTTTCACGGACTCCAGCGAAACGCGGTTCCGCACCGCCAAATCCAGGACATGGAAGGAAGCCAAGTATCTTTTGTTGGTGCGCCGCTGTTCGGCCCACCATAGCTTTCCCAGGATTTCCGCCATGCTGCTGAAGTCTTTACCCGGATTCCGGCCCGGGGTGCGGGGAAAATCGAAACTGCAAATCTCCTTGGAGCCGTGGGGCAGGATGTCCAGGATGATCCGCAGATCGGAAAAATAGAAGGTGGCATAACGGGTATTGAGCGCCTGCAGAAGTCCGCTGCGCATGTCGAGCCGCTGCCGCAGATGCTGACGGCAGGAAACGGAACAGTAGCGCCTCCGGCCGATGTTTTCCGTGGTCCCGCAGGAGAGGCATTTGCGTATCTTGCTGCCTTTTACAACCGGGACGGGCAGAGTGCTTATATCTTGTTTCATTGATCCAGACAAACCCCGGCGGCACCCGACTTGAAGGGGCGCTGCCTTTTTTAAAATGGCAAATATCATACCACAAAAAAAAGAAGAAACAAGGGCGGTATTTTTTGCAGTAATTAGGGATCGATTGGAGCATTGACAAACCCGCCTCTTCTACTTTATATATCCGCCGGAAATTTGTTCAAGGAGTCTCTGTGATCCATATCAACAATGTCAGCCTCGCCTTTGGCGAGAAAAAAATATTCGACCGGATCAACTGGGCGATCACCGATAAAAGCAGGATCGGCCTGGTGGGCGACAACGGCATGGGCAAAACTACGCTCCTGCGGGCCATCATGGGACAGGTCGATATGGATGAAGGGAGCATCGACATCCCGAACCGCCAGACCATCGGCTATCTTCCCCAGGATACGGTGGAGATCGAACCGGTCGATCTGATCAGCTATTTTAAAAATAGAAGCGGCCTGACCGGTATTGAGGATGCCATCGGGCGTTACGAAAGGGAAATTGCCGCCTCCGCTCCCGGCTCGGAAGCCTGTGCACAAAACCTTGCCGCTTATGAAACAGCCCTGGCGGCCTTTCAGGCAAAGGACGGCTATTCCTTCGAGGCCCGGGTCAAACAGATGCTGAAGGGCTTCGGCTTCAAGGAAAAAGATTACCTCAAGAAGTGCACGGATTTTTCCGGCGGCTGGAAGATGCGGATCTTCCTGGCCTATATCCTGCTTTCCCAGCCGGACATCATGCTCCTGGACGAGCCCACCAACCATCTGGATACGGAGAGCATGGAGTGGCTGGAAAGCCAGTTGAAGGATTACCCGGGCACGTTGATTGCCATTTCCCACGATCGCGTTTTTCTGGACAAGCTGGTCCGGCAGGTGGCGGAACTGGAGAATCAGACCCTCACCATCTACAAGGGCAATTACACCTATTACCTCCGGGAAAAGGAAAACCGCCTGGAGGCCCTGAAAAAAGAAATGGAACTCCAGCGGTCGGAGATCAAAAAGATCAATGAGTTCGTCGAAAGATTCCGTTTCAAAGCCACCAAGGCCAAACAGGTGCAAAGCCGGCTCAAGATGCTGGAAAAGTTCGATGTCCTGAAGCAGGGGGAGAAGGTCAAGACAGTGGCCATCAAGTTCCCCGCCTGCACGAAAAGCGGCCGGGAAGTTGTTTCCGTGCAAAACCTGGGCAAGAGATATGGCGAGCTGGAGGTCTTCAACAACCTCGAATTCACCGTTTACCGCGGCGATAAGTTGGCCCTGGTAGGCGTCAACGGGGCGGGTAAAACTACCCTGACGAGAATCATGAGCCAGGCCGAAGAGCCGACCACAGGAGAGGTGCGCTACGGACTGCATGTCAAGATGGCCTTCTTCTCCCAGGAAAGCGCCGAAAACCTCGATTATAACAACACCATCTGGGAAGAAGTAAGCGCCGCCGGTATGAAGAGCACCGATCTGGAACGGCGCAACCTCCTGGGCGCCTTTCTCTTTTCCGGCAACGACATCCACAAGGAGATCAAGGTCCTGTCGGGTGGTGAGAAATCGCGCCTGTCCCTGCTGAAGATCATGCTTCAGGACGCCAACTTCCTGATCCTTGACGAACCGACCAACCACCTGGACATCAAGACCAAAGATATCTTTCAAAATGCCCTGCTTCATTATCAGGGCACCGTGGTCATCGTCTCCCACGACCGGTATTTTCTCGATTCCCTCGTCCACCGGGTCATAGAAATCCGGGAAGGAAAAATTTACGAATATGCCGGAAACTATTCCTATTTCATCGAAAAGAGGCGGGAAGGAAATACCCCTGAAGCGTTCTCCTTAAAGACAGAAACACCGCTGGAGGCGCCCCGGCCGGGCGGTTACAAGACCAAGGAAGAAAAACGGCTGGAAGCGGCGGCCCGCAACAAGCTCTCGGGCATCCGCGGCGATTTGAAGAAGAAAGTAGCGGCCCTGGAAGAGCGGGTAAGCGCGCTGGAAGAGGGAAAGGCGGCCCGGGAAAAGGAACTCTGCTCACCCGAGGCAGGCCGGACGCCGGGGAAGATCAAGTTGCTGAATCAGGAATTAAGGGCCATTTCCCAGGAACTGGAAGAGCTCTACAACGACTGGCACGGTCTCAGCCAGCAGCTGGAAGAGCTCGACACGGCCGAGGTTGGACCGCTTCTCAATTGATTGGTCGCCAAAATTTCCCGCCAAAATTGACATGTTCGTAAAAAGTCCCTCTTGGCTGTCATTGCAAAGCCGTAGCCGCGAGCGTAGCGTGGCGGGTAGCGAAGCAATCTCACGATCGTAACCTGTTGATATCACGAGATTGCTTCGTCACTGCGTTCCTCGCAATGACGGGCTTTCTGATTTTTTACGAATGCATCAAAATTGACAACCTCGTAAAAAGTCTAATTTTCCTCTTTTTGATAGGGTAGGAACGATACATTGGCTTGTATCGCCCCTCCCTCCGAACCGGACTGGCAGATTTCCCGCACCCGGCTCTCCAGTCGGTGGTTTTACCTCATTGAGGACTGGAGTAA